>Ga0163217_1031646_pt1 | contig 19250 bp, 20 predicted proteins | sample SynspAceP_FD_185933 | JGI IMG/M metagenome (GOLD analysis project Ga0163217, IMG submission 185933) | Saline lake microbial communities from Ace Lake in Antarctica - Synechococcus sp. Ace-P (PacBio error correction) | ecosystem: Environmental > Aquatic > Non-marine Saline and Alkaline > Saline ...
GATGAGGGAGGATTTTTTAAACCGAGCGCAATCCCGCCCGCCCTGATGGGCCGGCATGGGGCCCCCCCCCCCCCCCCGGCGGGCCCCCTCGAAGCCGAGCCTCCTGCTTTTTCCCGGCCTTAATCGAAAAAACCTTGACGGCGGGAACAGCCGCCAAGAGCGAAAAAGCCGAAGCCGCGACCCAGAGAAACCCCCGCCAACGAAATTGTCCCCCGCCCCCTTTGCCCGGTGAATGGACCGAAGCGCGGCAATGACGGAAGAAATCTCGAATAAGCGAAATTCCGCGGCCCCCTCCTGAAAGCCGCACGCAATCTGCCCTTTCCTGCCGCGGAAGAAGCAAGCCGAAATTGCAGCTCAGGAAACTAAAGCTCTCCGAAGTTCCGCGCCATACAGAAAAGGCCGTCTTGAAGAGATGTCCCGGCGCGCAAGATCCCCGACCGGCGCCGACCAATCCGCGCTCGAAACAATCAATCGCCTACCAGTGACATGCTGGCCTTGAAGATGTCGGTTTCTCTCGTCCCAAGCTGAAAGATGCAAAAGATGCCGGGGAGACGGCCCGAGAACCGCCGCTACACGATGAGCGCGCCGTCCCGAAGCCGGCCGAGCAAATCAAGCTTAACGCGCCCGCGAATCTTGAAACACTTGCCCAGCCCACCCCGCATGCCCACCGACAAGCGACGTGCCGCGCGCTCCAAGGCGAAATTGCAGGACCTCCAAAAACTGCCTCCGCAAACCCGAAATGGAACCCAGCGCCCCGCCGTCGTCGACCGGATCCGCACGAAAACGGTTACGCAAAGGCTGGCTCAGCCTTGGGTGAAAACACATCGAGGCACCAACCGACATGGAACGCGGCGATGTTCTGACGGTGCAGCCACCCAAAGCCAGGCGTTGCCAATTGCGGCAACGGCCCTGAAACGCAATTCCGTGGGAACCGCTGACGAGCTGGCCGCCGCCTGTCCCAATGCGGCGTCGTTGACCATGGCCGGAAGTGCCCGCTCATGCTGACCTCAAGCCGGCCAGCGCCTCGGTGTCGCGCGAAGGCCATCCTTTGCGTTGGGACGGTTTTTAAATCCCGAAACACCAGATGCCCCCGTAAGGCCGCGCCCGCCCTCGTTAACAACAGCCCGCCTGAGCCGCAATGAAGAGATCGCACCGCTGCAGCGCAGCTTGAACGCTGCACGGCCCCCTGACCGAAGGCCCCGATCGCGACTCGGTGCTTGAATGAGTCGACTGCGAGGCCCTTTAGCAGAACCATCGCGCCGGCCTAACTTGCTCTGAACGAGCCTCAAACGGCCGCGTGAACCAGAAGCCTCGCAAGCGTCCGAACGCGCTGCGATGAAGCGCGAACACACGGGCGAAGCCCTCGGCGTGCGAATGCTGAACCTGGCGGTCCCCGTCAAGGAACCTGTCGCTCGATGTCACCGCAAATCGTCGCGATGAAGAATCGGTCCTTGAATTGGACCCTGACCCAGCGCGTATTCGGGTGACCCGAAGCAACGTGACATGAAATCGCATCCCGTGCCGCCTTGACCGATATCAACCCCGCGGCCTGGAACAGGCCGCTGCCGCCGTGCCGGGTCTTGAGCGTGATGTGAAACATGGTCCCCCGCGCGATTCTGCGGTGGCTGGTGCAGCGCCCTGTTGATCGCCGCGCGTCACCGCCGCAGAACGATCGCTTGCGAAGTCCCGTCCAAGACTCGCTTCCGAATCGAAACCAATGTCCTGCAGAATGTCCCGAACTCCGCGAAGAGCGCAAACGGATGCGGATCAGCTTCCGCAGAAAAAACCGCCGTTCGCTATCCGAAACGGCCGCACGCCGGCGGCGATTGCCGCAATCCGAAAGCGCGCGAGGAGATTCGCCGGATGACAAGTGAAACTCGAAAATCGGCCGAAGCCCGCTTGAGGAAAGCGTCGAAATCGGCGCCAACACTTTCCCACGCTACGGCCGAGGCCTGCTGGCCATCGCCTCGAAGTCCGGTCTTGGAATGAACCGAGAATGGCGAATTCACGCCGCCGTGACGCCGAACGCAGAGTCGAGGACCTGCCGCTGCGCGATCGTTGACCAGTTGGGCGGCGTCAACAGAATCCGAGAAGAAGCTGCGGAAGCTCAGAAACGCCTGGTAGCCTCAGTCACGATAAAGAGGACCTGAACGGCGGCATCGCAGCTGTCGCGAGGGCGTCTATGCGCTCAACGCGGAAGGTCGCGAAAACGGTCGCGCAGGCCATTCGATACCGTCCAACGCCGCATTTCAAGTCATTGGTTCACGGCCCTGTTCCAGGCGCCAAGGCCGAACTCCGCCTCGTTGACGCCGAAGACCCGCTGAAATGCCGGGCTGGAGAATATAGCCCAGCCCTCCCAGGCATAGAAGCTCGTCCCTGGCGTCCTGATTCAGGCGTGAATCAGGCCTGACGGCAGCGCGTTTTAGATCTCGCGGGTGTCTGTCGCGCCCGGCACCGATCTGCGTTCTCGACGAGGTCGATTCTCCGCTCGACGATTGCAAGTCGATCGGTTCTGCAACATGCTGAACGAGATGCGCCCACGCACGACACGCGTTTTCGTGATCATTACCTCGCACAACCCGGTACGATGAGCCGGATGGACGGCTTTTTTTTGGCGTCACGATGCGCGAAAAAGCGTTTCCCAAAAACTGGTTTCGTCGACCTCGAAGCCGCCGAACAGCTTCGTTGCGGCCGGAGAGCGTCAGACGCGCCTCGGGAATGCAATAAAAACAAGGAACTGAGTTTCTGCAAATGGCGGTTGACCTTGGTCCCACCCCCTTCATAGTTTTGGCGCCGAAATCCGGGTATCCTTCGTCGGCAGGAATTCGCGGCTGCGGAGCACTTTGAAAATTCCAGTGACGGTCAGACGGCCTTGGTGGCATGAGATCGCCAGGGCAAGGAGCGGCCCGGGCTGACGTGAAGCCGTAAAGCACGAGCGACCAAAGCAGACGATTGAATGCATTTTCGGCTGGCCTATGCCCTGCGATATCGGTGCGGAAATTTGGCACCTCCGTCTTTGTCCGGTGGCTTTTATTGGCTACTGATCGACGTCCTTCGCAGGAACGAAACCTCTGGTGCTTTGCTGATCATTGTGGTAGCTTTTGCTCTGCACGTCACAAGGGCCATTATTACGCGCCTAATATGAGTGAACTGCTCGGGCGCTGAAACAGACCCAGGAGCCATCAGCTCCGAAGAACGAATTAGACGGTAACTGTTTATGCCGAGCATTGCGCTGGAAATCCGATCCTACCAGTTCAAGAAATCAACGAATGGCTCGACTTCAGTGTCGGCGGCATTGACTCTGTCGTTAACGAACGCATCCGGCTTCATGGCGTTCGCGGTCATCCTGACCATTGCATCTTCGGTTCGCCGCCTCGAAAGCCAGCCGACCATCGCGCCTGCAAGTCACTGGCCGAGATCGCTATGCTCGGCCGACATGGTGCGCGCCGCCGCTGGCGAGGAGGCCTGAATTCTTCCCTTCGTTTCACGCTCTTCTTCTCACTTCTTCGCCAACATGATCTGCATGTTCCAACGCGTTTTCACCACGACCATGCCACATCATTGTGACGGCCGCTCTTGCCCTGCTCGTGATTTCGATCGTGGATCGGTTACGTTTCTACCAAGAACGCTCAAGTTCCTAAACTCTCGCCACCTTCCGGCAGCGCCCTCAATCATTACTTCCTGCTGGTTCCCGATCGAGATCATTTCGTTTTGCTCGTCCGCTAACCTTGTCCCTTGCGCCTGTTCGCCACATGCTGGAGGACACATCATGTTGAGCTTTTTTCGCAAGGATTCACATGGCGCTGAAATCGCCGCTGGCCGTTCCGCATATGTCGTGATAGCGCCCTCGCATTTTGCATGCGTCGCCCTGAATGAAATGCCGCTGGAACTGCTCGTTCGCTGCCAGCAGGCCTACGTCTCGCCATCCTGACATGTGGTTTTCTCAACGACCCGCTGCACCCGGCGCACAGAAACCAACTTCGCCCGTGCGCCACGTGGCACACCAAACCGCTTTCGCCGCAGACGAACACGCTCACGACGCACTTTTGTAGAACTACAGCATTTCCCATAAGGTAGAATCCCATGGAAGGCGATATCACCCTCGGCCTCAAATACGTCGCAAGCCTCCGCCACGCCGCATGATCGGTGCTGCTATCGGTGGGGCAACATCTTCGCTCGTCCTCGACGCCGCGATGCGCAACCATCGCTGCCCGCAGCAGACCGCAACCTCTTCACGTATGCCTTTCCGAAGCGCTCCGGCATCCTGTCGCTTCCTCGTCGCATCCTGAAAAAATCTGTTCTCGTCTAATGCAATTTTCTCCGCTGGCGCGCGCCGTTTTTGGCTCTCAACGACTGACACAAAACCGAGGACTTTTTTCGATTCTGATCGCATTTTCTTTGCAGAAACTGCGGCCCCATGGCAGAACACGGCGCGGCCCCGCAAAACCGCCATTCCCGCCGTTCGAACCTGGCACATGCCATCGCAGCTGTTCGCTGGGCGTGCTGTTCAGCATTCTCTTACCTCACCATGTTCGCCGGCGTCATCCTGCCGAAATTCGACACCTGAAAAGCGTTCCGACCGACGCGTCTGACCTCGACCAAGGCCGCTCGCCTGAACGATCAGCCAACGGAACCCAGCACCCTTGAACTGCCATTGCGCACCATAAGGCCAAGGCCCGCGAAACGCCGACAAGCCCGCGCAAGATGGATGCTGAAATGCGGCCGAAACGGCACGGCGTGGATGGAACTCGAAGAATAAACTTGCGGCCGCAGATACGTATCTCCAGCTTGCGAGCCATGCCATGAAGAAATGTCCAACAGATCGCCGCGAACGCGGCTGACGGATTGTCGGTCGCCTCGTGTCTCGCTTCCAAGCCCCCTGAACTGAAAAAAGGCCGTTACAACGGCGATGGAGTAGCCCTATGCGGACCTGAAACACCTCTCCTTTGGCTGTACTTTCGCCATTGACAGCGCTGCCAGCCTTTGGACGAGGCTTGAAAGGTCAGGCGAAGGCTTCAATGGCGCCCTCGCATATTCGCAAGCGACCACTGCCGTTACCTTTCGTCGCTTTCCTGGCGCTTTTGTTTTCCTCCTTATTGCCGCCCGCATGGCGCATTCAAGACCGTCCTTGCGGCTCTACTTCCCCTCCAGCGCAATCGCTGCAGAACTGGAAGACGCCCGCAACCTGTCGCGACGCGCTGCCCGAGGCGCTGTGCCCACCGAACGCCGCCCAGCAGGACGCTGACAAGGAAGCCGTAGGCCATGATTGACAGGCCATAGCAGACCCAAGCCAGATCATGCTGGATGGCCCGCAAGTCATCGCAACCGTTTTGGTGCGCGTGAAGCGCTGTGAAGCCCCGTATCGCCACGCGCCGAAGCTGAAGCCACCGAACAAGGTTCGGCCGCGCTGCTGCGTGATGCTGCCGTCCGGCCGCCACGTCCGAATCTCAGCCGAAGAATACCAGTGTTGACCAGTTCGAGCAGCCCGCACCGATATCGACCGCCGCGCTGAGCCTAGGCCTTCAAAGACTCTCGGAATAAAACGAAAAGCCGCCGACTGTCTCCGGCGGCGCTTTTCGTTTGCGGGGACATCCGTCAATCTATTCGAACCCGTGTCGTGATGATCGCCCTGCTGCAGCACCTCAATTCATGAGAGACCGCGCACCTGTCCAGACGGCAGGTTTGCGGCCAACAGTCACAGCCATTGCCGACGGCCGGAAATAGCCGCGTGCGCATCCCGGAGCGATGGGTTGCGATCGGAAAACCAGCAAGGACACATGGCAAGGAATGCCAACAGATCGCGCCCTCGTCCCCCATCCTAATATCCAGTCCTTGCAGTCCGTTGCCGGCGCCGGCGCCACAGCAGGGCGGGCGGCACGCGGCAATCGTTACACCTCACCGACATGGCCCGTTCCGTTCCGAAAGCCCCCTTCAGGAGGCGCAACGACGCAGCACCCCTTCGCAGCCGCGCAGCGAGGCTTTCTGCCGATGTCTTTTCGCGCGAGCCTTCGCCGTGGGAGCGCCAACGGGTCATCCGGGTTGCGCCTGCGACCATTCGCCCGTTCTCTTCGTCCTTCGAAGCCGTAGCCCATCCATTTACGCGCAGGTCAGTACGTCCGTCCCCGCGCCGAGGCCTCAATGGCCCTATAGAAGCCTTCCGGCGTCCTTTTCGTGACGTCACGTGCGAACGGGAAAACCGCTTGGTCCGTCCCGAACGGCTCATTACGGAATGGTTTTTGTCGAGCGCGATCTGCACCAGCGTGCCCCGCGGGAATGCCCGACAGACGCTTCGCCCTTCCCCAGTCGCTCTTCACCGCGTTTCTCAACCAAAGCCGAGCAATGGATGTGGAGTTCCGTCGCGTTGCGGTGCGTCCTTGGCGTCGAAGGTCTCATCGACCTGCTTCTGGTTTGAACTCAGACCTTGAAACTTGAAGCGCGAAGCCGCCGCGCGATTCAGTTTCGCCGTATTCGCGATCTTCGTTCCGCGAAACCAGAAAAGACGTGCATAATGCATGGGGTCAACTTCCTGCAACTATTGTTGCCGAGAATAGCAATTCCGCCCTGCTTGAACCACCGATTCCGCTCTCAGGCGACAAAACGGCCTGTTTTATCGGCGAAATAGCGCTAAGCCCGCACAGACAGACAAAAAAAGCGGAAGGCCCGAAATGGCTTCAAATCGGAATTTGTGGGCCTCCCAATGTAGGCAAATCCACGCTTTCAAATGCGCTGACGCAGACTGCTGCGGCACAGCGCCATTACCCGTTCGCACATAGAGCCAAATGTCGGCGAAGTGGCCGTCCGGAGCCCCCGATTGAACGAACTGGCGCGGGTTGCCGGTCGAAGAGATCATTCCGGCGCGGCAATAATGAACTTCGTGACATTGCCGCCTCGTCGAGGGCGCGTCCAATGGCGAAGTCTCGGCACCATTTCCTCGTCGCCAATATCCGCGGAGACGGATGCCATCATTCGTGCTGCGCTGTTCGAGAATGATGAAACATCCACGCTGTGCGCGCCACGGTTCGACCCATCGGGATTTCGAAGTGGTCGAGACCGAGCTGATGCTGCCGGACCTGGAAAGCCTGAGAAGCGTATAGCGCCGTCGAGGAAGCCAAGTCCGGCGACAAGGATGCCAAAGGCCCAGGTCGCCCTGATCGACCTGGCCCTGACAGAGCTCAACCAGGCCGCCTGCTCCGAAGGCCAAGTTGTCGAAGGATACCAGCGCGCCTGGAATATGCCTGCAGCTGCTGACTTTCCAAGCCCGTTCCTCTTCGTCCGCAAATTCGATGAAGTAAAGCGCCGCTATCCCGCAATGCCCAACTCGGCCCGCGTCAAACGAGCGCGCCGAGGAAGAATGCGCCGGCTGTGTCGTCTTTCGGCGCAGATCGAAAGCGAGCTCGCCATGCCGACGAAGCCGACCGCGCCGAATACCTTGAAACCCTTGGCCTCGAAGAACCCGGTCTGACTCCGCCTCATCCATGCCGGTTACGCTGTCACCTGCAGACCTATTTTACTGTTCGCCCCGAAGGAGCCCGCGCCCTGGACCGATGCCGGCTCGTGGCGCGTCCGCCGCCAAGGCGGCGGGTTTATCCATGTGAACTTCGAGAAGGGCTTCCATTCGGGCCGAAACCAACGCAATACCCGGATTTTCATTGCCCCATTGGCCGCGAAGCCGGCGCCAAGGAGCCGCAAGATTGCCGCTCCGAACGCAAGGAATACGTGGTCCAGGAACGGCGACGTGCTAACACTTCCGTTTCAACGTCTAGGTCGCCTTGTAGCCCCGCCACCCTATAATTTCTCCGTGAATTCGAGGTTCGATCGCCCGGTGTTGGCTCGAACGGGCACTGCGAGGCTGGAGAGCAGAAAGCGTTTTTTCGTCGCAGCCGATCGCGGATCGCCCCCGGTCCTCAGCTATTCCTGAGTTTCCACAGCATCACCGAGGCTTGCGGTCGGCTCGGTTTCACATACGACTAGCTTCGTGCGAGAGGTGGCCGCGTGGCTGAAGCGCGCCCACGCCTAAGCGTGTATACGTTAACGTCGTATCGACGGTTCGAAGTCCCTTCCCTCTCCGCCAGAAAATACCAATAAAAACAATGCGGCAGCGCGTTCTCAATCAACGCATTCTGGCCCATGCATTTGTGCTGACGGCTCAGACGTGAAACAAACGGGCAGATTCCCGGCTCAAACAGGCATGAAACGGTGCAGGCATTCTCGTGCTCGTTCTGACAACGCGACTAATATTCGGAATGCAATCAACGTAATGAAACGATTTCCCCCGCAAACTGAAATGCCGTTAGAGGTTTCCAGTGACGACATACTCATAAACGGCAGCTCTCGATGTCGTCATCACCCATCTTAAAGCGACCTGTTCCTGAAACTCACGCTGCAAGCTAGAAGACGACACCGCCCCTTACCCTTCGCCAAGCCGTTGCCCTGACATTGCTGGCTTTGGGGCTTATTCAATTGACTTTTATCCGTTGACAACCAGATGCGAGGCCAGTGTGGTTAACAATACTTCTGGGTTAAAGAGCGACGCGTGGGGCGGATTATAATCGGCGAAACTGGCAAGCACGGAGCGTGTGCGTATCAGGCATCTTTTCGCGCTGATTATCTTTGTCGCCACCCTGCCGCATCCTGTATTTGCGGATACGACTCAATCCAGCACAATATACTTTGCTGAATTCGATACGCCTCTACGTTCTAAGAAGTCCCCACTTCGATTTCCCCATCTTTCCAGTAAACATTCCGCTCTTAGAGCAGTCAAATTTTGACCAACCGACTGCTTTTCACGGACTTCCGAAGAACCCATCGCAGGAAGGTCCATTCCCGCCTGAATTGGGGGATGAATAGGTGTCATTGGAGTGGTGGAAAATGCGCCTCGTACTCGCGCTAATCGTTGAACAAAGAACAACATCGATTTCGAGAATTGGAAACCGACTACAAAGATCGTTTTTCGACATATCCTTCAGCACAATGCTCTTTTGATTTGATCAAAGAATCATCTCTTCAATACCTATTACCGTTCGGATCGTGGACTTGTTACGACGTCTCGCGCACCTGGACTGATTATCATGAAGAAACCTTTCCGAGCACTAGCCATCGCGAATCAACCCGATTTCGATGAGGTCGAAAGTTTGGGCAACTCTTACCGAATTGGTCCATTCCCGAGCCTGGTGCACGACGCATTCGAGTATCACCAAGCCATCTTCCCGCTGGCATAGATTGGGCCTGACCCTGAAACTCTCAAAGTCTTCGCGAACACTTCCGCTCGTTTCCTCAGCCGGACATAGGCAAGTCTGCCCACATCGCAATGCTCCCTATTCGACACAGTCCAACGCTTCTAAGCGGCAAGATGGCTTCCTCGTCATTGCCAACGCAGAGTAAATTTCCAATTCAAGACGCCGAAGAAGACTTGCGCGTACAGCTTGGTTTTCGAATGATTTAAGAAAGGTCCAATACGCCCTCTAGCAGCGCGCGCACCGGTAACGTGTACGGAACTTTTGCCACGATCTCCATCATCGAACCGCTGAGTCAGCGTGGTGCTCGTAAGAACTCCTAACAAGCATTGAGAGACAAAACGGTCCCCCCCCTTGGCCCGGGTCCCGTTTTTACCTTTATCCCCCCTTTTGTAAGATCAGGCAGCCCTTTGAACGCAAGTGACCTCAGTATTGTTGGAATGGACTTGCGCAGGCTGCATCAGCGCACGATTTAACATGGGAAAAATCACATCTATCTGGAGCGCAATCCCGACCAGGCGCTATATAAGCAAATCAAAGAATTTTCCGAACTCCATGCAATATCCCCAGAATGGGCCTCGCTTGTCGGATATCGTTTTTTGTGGCATCCAAGGATTGCATCTGCGCAAGCGTCTGAAAAGCATGGCAACAATGTCTATGCAAAGAAGCTAACCTGCAGATCGCGCGTCTGCATTGAGCAGCCTAAGCAAAACGCCTTGGAACGATACTTTGCGGGTACCAGTGCCTCACGTCAGCAAACTCTTCAATTCCGCAAAGCCATCGATCATGCTTCCAACGAATCCTGTACATTCAAACTGGGTTCCTGATTTCCGAGCAGCAAGATTCGGCTTCCATGCCTACCAGGTGTTTGCGTGCAGAATATCAACGGAGACGAACTTATCTCGACTGGCCCAATAACCACCAGTAAACTTCAAGGCGCGGGAAAATGCGTCCCATCGTGCGGTCCCGTTTTCGTCGCACGATCGCCAAACTCGATTTCAAGAGTTTTGATGCGCGTCGATACGAACGGCACGGATGTCACCGTTGCTGTCCAAAAACGATGGTGCTATCGCAATGGAAGTTGAATCCTGAAACGTATCAGAATCAGATTCCCATAAGCACGTCTGATTCATATCAGGGACATCTGAAGCGAACAGCAAAGCGACAGCCACCGTCAGATTGGCGGCAGCACCACACGCCAAGGCCGACAAATTCTTGGGCCATTGCTCAAGCATGGGAATTTGGACAGCAGTTACGGGCAATTTTGGCGACCGTGGCGTTGATGTATCCCCATCGGAATTCATCGAAAACCTGGACCTGGCAGCCGTTGCGAAATGAATTCGGTCCGGAATGACCTTTCCCCCAAACACTTCGAGCCTTGTGAGTTCTGTCCAAATCAAAGATATCCATTCGCTTATTATGGGCAACTGGATAGCGAACTTTAGATACTGTCGACCCAAAGACGCACGTGCGATCGCATTCCATGTGAATGGTCGCATCTTGGAGCTTTAACGCAATTCCCTTCGAGTGTGTCCTCCATAGCTTCCATCCAGTTGGCCGGCATTGGACCTACCGAAAACTGTGGCCCGAACCAACGCAATGAAAGCTGCCGCGAAGAAGTTGCAATGCGGCTATCGATGATTTTGCCGTACGGCTGGAAACTGAACCAACATGCGAGAATGAAACATATTTCCGATAATTTTTGGGGCCAGGCACCAAATCGTTCTTTTGGCGAAGCCCCGATCATAGCAACCGCCCGTTCGTAACCTCAAGGTCCCGGGCGTGCCGCACGCCTTGTGCGCGCCTCATCAAGTTTGGATCTTCAACGCGCCAGGCTGGATTCTTCTCTCGTTCGGTCACAACAATCTCACAGGTACTCAAGCCAAATCCTCTCCGCCATAGGCTTTCGAACTTGGAAAGGAGTGGCTGAAGCCCTGCAGATCGGGCCAACTACATCAACACTGGAGAAATAGACACCCAGGCATAAAGAACAGCACAAATTAGCCAAAGCCCAACACTGCCGGTGCGAAAAATTCAGAAGGCGTCGAACTGTCTGATAGGCAAGGAATATTTCATCCAATCTCTCCCGTTCTTGGGGGCTCCAAGAACCGTCTGGCTCCACTCCCGCAGACCCAGGCTTTGGCAACGGATAAAATCGACTGCACAGAATGGCAAACAGATGCAAAAGTACAGCCGCAAAGCTTGTGCCCCCTCCACCGTGCCCTCAGTACCCGGTTCGTACGGCAACACGACTTTACAAAAAATCTTAGTTACGCAACAAATAATTTGCCTATTCCCTGAAGAATGCACGACGCTCTCGGCGACCTGTGATTCAGCTCTTCAATCTTTGGCTGGTTCGCTGTATCGCTTTGTTCACCGCATGCTATCTGCAACGGGTCTCTCCTTCGAGGCCCGGAATGAAAAGCTGAATCCAACGCTACAACATGCTGGGTGAAGCCCGGCACAGAAGTTCGGAAAATGGAATCACGCAAATTCTGGGTCGGTTTTCGCAGCACGACATTGTTCATCTCGTATCTGATGTCAAAGGGTGTTGCGTCGCCCACCCACAGACATGCAAAAGATAAGCATTGGTATTCGGCTATTCCCGCCAATAACGGGCCTATTCGGGACGGAGGTCAGTACACGAGCGGACCTATATCCGTCTCTCTGTGAATAGATATTAAAAGCGGCACGGTTTCGGGAAGCCGATAGTTCGCCTTCCATGGAAGGTCACTTTTCTATTGGAGAGTAGTCCGGCTAAACTTAAATAATCGCCCGGAGAATGATGATCAGTGGCGAGTGCGATTTCGGCAAAAAATCGCAAATATAACATCGCCCTGACTTCCATTGCACCACGCTACGTCTTCCCACGAATCGGGATCGGGGAATTCAAAGGGTCACGCCGCTCGTTTCAGAGAGCCTGCGGCAGCATTAAGCACATAACCGAAATGCAATTGGCACAACCAACCGCTCCGCTGGTGTCAACAAGCGCTTAACGTGAAGCCTCGCCGACTCTCCTGCCCAAATCCGCTTGTCACCCTATAGAGCAAGCTCGGTGCCACTTCTCAGTCTGAATCGTTTGGGCCCACAGTGCATGATGCCACAAACAACCAACGTCCGTTCGTGAACTTAAAAACCAGGGACAGGAACTGTCATCAATGCAGCTTGACGTGCTATCAATTCACAATGCAACGACCGCAACCATTTCGACATCGTAACCAATTCACCGTCACGCCCCAACCAACGACTTAAGGGGCATCCCTCAACCACAACGCGAACTCGAAACATGCCCTCAGCGGAGATCACTGCCGATCATCGATTGCAACCGCCGGCACATCCAGTTTCGGTGATAGCGACGACGGTACATCGTTGCGACCAAGGTGGATCGTCCACTACAGACAGGTGGACAACTTATCACCCATCAAAAAGGTGTCGAATATACCGACCCACAAACAGGCACACCGGCCGCCAAGAAACCAAATCGAAAACGTTTAGAACGAACAGACGTCACATTTCTTATGGCGTCCCAACTCCATCAACTGATCTGACGAACAAATTCAAACCAGTGAATTGAACTTTACGAGACCGTGTCGGAGAATGTACCGTCCGTTCAACGAGGAGAAGGCCCAAGAAAACAACGTTCAAAATTACGTTACGCAATTCGGCAAAACGAAATATCTTCTGAATTGGGACGGCGCAAAAACCGACCGAGACATCAAGCTGAAAGATCTCAGATGTAAAAGCCGGAAAAGTCCATTTCGAGTCAACTGAAATCGGGGAATGATTACAGCCGATCTTGGATAAGGCACGAATGCGATAACATCCCAGGAAGGCGAATCCCTCCAACAACCCACTAATCAACTGGCAGGCGGGCGGGCTGCAACAAAATCCCTGACTGTCTCACACCTTCGACGACAACCCTTCCCATTGAACTCGATACACGTCCCCCACATCAAGTAGAGCAGGCATCTCGCGCGAACCAACAGAACCCACCAGAATTAGATTCAAAACCTCACTCTCATGTCAACTCCCAATCCCCACCTCGGATTGGGCATCTCTTTAACCACAAACACCGGTCAGCGGCTTATCAATCTGGCAGGCGAAATGGCTGCCGAACTACTGACTGTTCAGTTCCCCCACTTCGATTCTGGCCCGCCCCGGCCCCGCAGCACTGTCGTCTTTGCCTGCGCTGCATCCACTGACTCAATCGATCGAAACAGCGAATGCAAAAGTGCCGACGCCGGTCATCATCTGCAACCCAACCCGATCGTCGCAAGGTAACCTGGCTCTGACATTCCATTGGGTGCCACGCAAATCCTAACCGACACTCTGGCGCTTTTGCAATCGCCAAACCAAAAAGACTGACCCATACCGAAAACCATGAACCCGTCGTATCACTGGACCACTTCGTCCCGCGCGTGCAGGAAAGGTTTTCGCCACCTCGCCGCCCCGTTAAGGTCAGTCTGGCAACTATCGGGGACGACACATCAAGCCGAGACCCTCGCCACGACAGCAGTCGAAAGCCTCGGATTTCTTCAGAAAAACTGATTGATTCGCAAACACGTCAACAGCGATGTCCGGGGGATTCCCGGCCTATATTGATCACACCTATCGAACCATCTGAACGCCGTCAACACCGGACGCCAACACTTCGCAATTGGCCTGCGAGTTATATCGATAGATGGGTTCCGGAAAGGGGCAATTCTAGTGCTCGGCGCCCCCTGAACAGCATGTTTTCTCGATTGAACCCCGCATCGGTTACGTCATTACCGGGGGGAATCCTGCATCCTAACAGCTTCGTCCAGCCCTGCAACCATAACCTGATCCGAACACCTTGACTGCCAGCGCATCACCGGTCGGGAAAATGATAGCCAGCACAAGGGCCAGATCAAATGGGCCCTGAACCTTGGCACAGAGGGACATCACCAGTATCGATAGACGGCCACCAACTCTTGCGACGCAGACGATGTCCAATGGGTGATGCTATTAGATCTGAGGCGTCAAAAACATCTGACCTAACCGGAAACGCCCTGTCAGCGTTCCGTCCCGTAAGATTCGACGAAACCTCACTATCGGGGACTTGGATAAGGAATAGCCTCCATTATTCCCTAGCAGAGCAGATAAGACAAATTCCATGAAGAACATCCGGAACTCAAGGGTACTAATCTGGTCCGCCAGACAAGCTCATCTCAAAACGCATCAAACGATTGCCTGCCCGTAAGTCAGAGACTTTCACGTTGGAAATTCCTTTGTCGCCGACGGCCCTGCGGTAAAAGACCTAGTTTGGGCCGGGCGCGAACATGAAAGTCCTGAAGTTCGAAAGTTTCGGGGGGGCAACTTTTTCCGGTCATCCTTGGTGTCCGCACAGCCGAACAATCACGGTGGCTGTCGCCCACATCAAGAATCGTGAATTCGCCACGCAGCGGTGCCGCCTCGGTATGTTAAGAGCGAGCAAGTCTATGCTCAACGGCCGCGCATGAAAACTCGCTTTCGGATAAAGCCTTCAAGGCTTGAAAAAACTTCAGGCCAAAAGAAAAATCAATACTCTCGCTCTAGAGTTAAAGCTCACACAAAACGGCATGGGACGAGTGCGGATCGAAGTTATTTACGAAGCACCCAAATCGCGACACTCAAGTCAAAGCCTGGTGAAAACACCTCACCTTCAACGGTGTGTATGCGTCTCCTTGAAGGTCGATTGTGTACCAATCCACGTAAGATGTCAGTGAGAACTTTCGGGATTTCGGGCCATGGTTTGCACGAAATGAAACTTGCCCTAGCGCCCAGAAGAATCTGGCGCTCTCGAAATATCCATCCGCGATCTAGAGAATCTCCCACACGCTCTCCACTTTCCGGAACATTCATAACCCACTCCACAAGACCAACAAATCAACGAACCCTCCAATGATAAAGGCAAGAACCGGAAACCCGTAAAGGAATAGAAAAATGGCGCGACCCAAAGGGAGAATTGACCAGAACGACTGAACTGCGGCCAAACACAATCAAGCACGAGGCCCGTCGTACACTATGCGCTCGCCAATCCGAAATTTTATAACTGCGACAGCCCCGCTTTGCCCGAAACACTGAAATGTCCCTAAATCCACGCACATCAACCGGGAATCCCATGAAATACATTCCTGCCCTCCACTTTCGCAATATCCACATAAGCTTAACAACTCTCCGGCGAGTTCGCCCAATAAAACTACGTATTCACCCATCTCGCCTCCATAACTAGGACGGCAATGACGTGAATCCGACCTAGAAAAAGGATGGAATCACACCAATTCGCTCCAGCTTGAAACGGCCCCTGTCGCTCAACAGGCGCGGGGAAAACCCACTTAAGGCATCGCTTTACGCCACGGATAACGCTTCACCGCTCTTGTGCAGGACGGACGTCACACACCGACGTCGGGCGCTTCCCAACCGGATCACTGATATTGGTGGCGTGCCGTCATCGACGCCCCATCCGTTGCGGTTATAGCGAAGTCAAACTCCGGGGTAGGTGGCTGCATGCCGCGATGGGCACCGTCTCACAACTGCCCGCCGACGGTGGGCTGAATGAACTTCGCTGTCGACATAGCGCCAGACAAAAAAAAACGTTCGGTGTGACATCCGCCGTGACCACCCGACTGGGTTCCCCACCATGAAAACCGGAATTTCGCTGCGTGAATTCCAAACCAAGCCCTTAAAAAAAGATGTTACCGAAATCATCAACCGGACTCTATATATATAACACCCCGTGCGATGTACTGCCAATCCGCCGACATTGGCCTATACTCTGGCACCCATTTACCTCAAGCGTCTCCATCTCGGCAACCAAAACAATCCAGAATAAGAACTTCGCACACTGGCACTGGGGCGGACGCCACTACCATTCTTCGACAGTTTCGCTATAAATCACTAAACTGGAGAATGCATTTTTGAAAATACTGCCGGGTGTCCGCTTAAATCGGCTGTCGAATAGGCGGCTGATACCTGTTTCGAATGGGTTAGTCCAGCCCGGTGCATGAAATCAAGGAATTTCTTGCAACTGGCATCGTTTGACCGTTGAGGGCTTGTATTCCTATCCTTCAGCGGGTCCTTCCGAGCAACCAACGCAGCGAAGCTACAAGACGAATTGTGTATCGACGAGTCGACCGGGCCTATGCGGATACAAACGAGGAAACAGACAACAAATCTTGTTTATCACCCAAGCACATCCTGTGCACGGCGTCGGTCAAACAAAAGACAGCAAGGCAGTTCCCAACGCAACCTTATCGCGCCTAAGTTCAAATGCCAAATTCCGGAAAACTGACCACAATAGATAGCCAGAATTTACTGGCGGCACAGACTTAACCAACCCAGCTGCAATGACCCAGAATGTCTAGTGGCCAATTGCGTACGGCTATAGCCTGAGGAAATTGAGTCAATGCGACAACAGGAAATGTTCTTGCCGAGCATATCCGGAACACCCAAAGTGCATTCCACATCGGAACTCTGGACTGGAGTCTCAAATCTGTCACTGGACTAATCCTGGAGTGAAGATACTGGAAGCATCACCAGACTTCCCGACTCGAGATGGGGATCGTTCAATATACACATTTCCGACACGTCTAAAACGGGAGAGCCACCCTATAACAAACCCTCATGAAAAAAGAACCAAGAATTGAAAACGGCAATACATCTAGAAAAAAACGTACTTCCGAAAGGTTCACAGGAATTTGAAGTGTGGTATTGATGTTCTGGAAACTTCAAATCTCCCATCCGGATGCCGTGAAATCATCGGCGAAACGAAAGCATGGGAATGGAACCAAAAAGGCTTTGCATATCCAATTCGCAAATGAATGGCGGCCGCACCTGCGATACACATCCCATAGCACACCAAACGTCTCCCTGCCGCTCTCTCAAAGAATATAAATCAACGCATTCTAAACATGTCCGACATTGGACGAAAAGGCTGGACGCCACACAAAACGACAATTGTGGACATCAGCCGGACTAGGGGAATCTCCGAAAAACTCATGGGATTTTAGAGAACCTACTCCCCCGAAATGCATATCCTCTCAATATGGCGCGGCCACTTCGAAAACTTTCAAGATAACGATAACCGAGATTTGAGGGTGACTTGTAGTCAAAATACGGCAACTAACTGTGATGAACCTAATCCGCGGGGGGCAAAAGGTCACCGGGAACGGGTTCTTTCGATCACTCCTACATCGACGCCAGAGCACCAAGAAATGCAAGTCTCGCTAACAAGCCATCAAAATACGTCCTGGAACGCCAAAATCGGGAAAACAAAAATCTCAACTCGACACTTCCCGCCAAACTCAAAGCACTCGTTCAGTAAACACGACGAACCGCGGGCCATCTGCCACAGTGATGCTGGGAAAAGTGTCAGAACCCCAAACACGCAACGCTATATTGATCGGAAAAGTTTGAAAAACCGGAATTGGTAACGCGATTTAACGATAATCTCAAGCGTTTCATCCCCCGGGGAAATGCTCTTTCGTTAAATCAAAAATAACCAATGATTCAGAGCCACAAATCATGGCGCTCCGGATACGGGATCACTAATGCGTGAATATCCTACGATAGCCCGGAGCCGCGGGCATGCTTAACCTCGAGTTAATCTCTCGAATGGCCGGGCGACCCGAATCACACCAGAACCTTTTCCCATCCCGCGGCAAAACCAGCCGGAGACTCGGCGCAACCGAAACCCAAGCCGGCCTCAATTGAAATTCCAAACCGGACAGTTAAAAATGCCCCGCCGACGGGCACACACACCAATAAATTCTCCAACCGCCTTATCGCCCGATTCCGAAGAACAGGTGTCCGTAGGATTGGACAAGCTCTGGTCATCGCGCTATACCTGAGCTTGTCTTTTTTCCTGCACAGGATTTCCCGCTGCAAGGAATCCCGTGTTGATCACCGCTTCTAATGTCCATTCGGTTCCATATGCCTTCGTCTGTTGGCTTGCCAAGGGCCGAGGGTGGCCCGGGTCGCGATTTGTAAAGTTCACCAGCATCGATCACGCGCCTGGCACAAAGCCGTCGGCATCCGTAGATAGACAGGCCTTCGTATATAGAGATCGCCCAGTCGTTCGATAAGATGTTCCAGTACGCCCGCGCCCATCCATCGACGCCACCCTGCTCGGTCACGCCGACAGTCGGACCCTGAACGGCCTCCTGACCGTATTCATTATCTCCGGCGGCCATATTTCCGAATGGGCCTCATTGCAAGCATCGACACGACCGCATGCCTCTATTGGGCACACCGCCAACGACAAGCACCTTTCGGTGGCTCCAGTCCATGATGCGACCAATAGAGAAACCACAGCCTACTGGAATGAACGGAGTCAGAACACCAACCTGTCGAACGCGTGATCTCCCATCCCCTCAAACAAGTAAGGGAAACGGATCGCCGTATCGCTCCTCGTCTTTGGTCGCTTATATACAGCTCCAACCCCCAATCACCGCACAGCGCGAACACGGGTGACGCCCGACCCTTGATCCCATCGCGTGCCAGAAGACCGCGAATCTGGCGCTGCCGAAGAACGGTACCCTCGTGAACAGCTTGGGTCGATCCACTTCATCAGCCGATGTTCAGCACTGGGGCCCGGAGAAGGCCGATAGTACAGCGTCGAATCTGCTGAGTTCAACCCCCACGCGCACTGAATCATTCGGGGTATCTGCTGATCAGTTCTCTGCGGCGCCGGGGCTCATAACTTACCCTTTGGCTAAAAAACGTTCCGACGCCAGCCTCCCATTGGCAAAGCTCTTTGACCTCGCTCCCGGTCGTCATTGCCGGCCGGCCCTTGCAAACACTCACCATCCCTTCAACAGCTTGCTTCTTTCCAGGCACTCCCTTCGGCAGCCATGGCATCGCCGCAATCCCTGATCGTGCATCTCCCCCAATGCTCAAGCGCCACCTGCGCCTGAAATGTGTGAACTTTCGTCCCTTCGTCCATCCTTGTAATCCCTTGCTCTTCGGGAATCCTACATCCTTCCAGTTTTCGGACAGCTCACAAAGCCCTGGCATTTG
>Ga0163217_1045931_pt1 | contig 19245 bp, 16 predicted proteins | sample SynspAceP_FD_185933 | JGI IMG/M metagenome (GOLD analysis project Ga0163217, IMG submission 185933) | Saline lake microbial communities from Ace Lake in Antarctica - Synechococcus sp. Ace-P (PacBio error correction) | ecosystem: Environmental > Aquatic > Non-marine Saline and Alkaline > Saline ...
AAAAGAGAGAGATATAAGTTTACTTGACCGATATGTCAGTGTCCCCCCCCCCGAATAACTTTTTTTTTTTTAAAAAAAAACCAATAAAATGGGGGGGGGGGGTAATCGGGCCCCTTTTTTCCCCCCCCTGGAAAAGAAAAAGTTTTTGGAAAAGTTTTTTTTTTGCCTTGGAAAAACCGGGGAAGCCAGAAAAAACTTAAAAGGTGGGAATTTTGAAAAATTTAGCTAATAAAGGAAAAAAATTTTTTTTTAAAGAAAAAAGGAATTTTGAAAAATTAATAAAGTTCTGACCCCTTATTTTTTTTGGAAGGCAAAATCACGGAAAATGTTTGAACCCGGAATTTGGGCCAATTAAAAATGAATTAAAACTTGGAAGATTTTAAACAATATACAGCCAATAACCAAGGTGGTTTTTTTTGATATTGGCTGGAAAATGAATAGCCCAATCCTCACAACAAGTAGGTTCCCCCTAGCCCTCAGATGGAGAAATCTGAAATAAAAAAAATAATCCCAAAAAAAGACTGAATATTATTAAAACCTAATAACAAAGTTAGTCATTAGTCACCGAGAGTATCCTATTTTAAAATTTTTTCAGGGTGTAATCACATAATTACTTAAAGCTTGAAATAGCTATTTCCAGAAATCGACCCTTAAATCCTAAAGTTTTTTTTTAAACTTTTTCCCAGGCTCCAATATTTTCGGCATAATCCCCCAAAACATAAGAAATACCATCTTGCAAAGCCATGTTCCAATCTGGCGACATAAATGTCATTCTCTTCCAATCTTCATATCTTTTCAAAAAATTCTTATTAACATAAATAATTTCCTAATTTTCCATCATAAAAAATTCCTTATTCTCCCCATTTAATTTAAATCATATATTTTCTTCAAATAACTATATATCATTAATTTATTTCATTATTTAATCCCCCAAATCCTTTCAAAACATCTCAAAATTTTATAAAAATTCCTCTTAAAATTATCTTTTTATTCAAATTAATAAATCATTATTATATCCATATAATTCTTATTATATATATCTTTCAATTATCATCCCTTATTCCCAATATCATAAATTTTATCAATTCTCATCAATATTCTATATTTTTTAATTATAAATTTTTATTTCCATTTAATTCTCAATCATTTATCCATTCCCAATATTTCAATCTTCATCAATAATCCATCATATCTCATTCTATTCTCTTTTATCTATCTCATCCAATCCTAATTATATCAATCTCATTATCCATTTTCTTCTATATTTAACAATCAAATTCATATATCCTTATCATAAAATATTATCCTCATCACAATTATCATATCTAATCCATTTTCTCTTATATAATCAAATCAAAAGATCTAATCATCATCATTTTCTCTTAATTCTGTCCTTCATTTCATATGTTCCCATAATATCTTTTCCATCTAATTCATATTATAATCATACAATCTATCTCTTCTATCATATTATCTTTCTCATATCCAATTATATCTATTTTCTTAATAATAAAATTTTTTCCATATTCTCCATTCCAATCTGGTCATCCCCTACCATCAATCAAAATATCTCAATTTCTAAATATTATCATCGTATTCCTAATTCCATCTAATATATATCATTATTATTAATATTTAAATTTCATAAATTTTTCCCTATCCTATTCAATATTATATTATATCTAGATTTCATCATCCGCATATCAATAAATCTATATTCATCATCTTTAATAATTTTTTCATCTTTCTAAAAATCCATAATAATAAATTCATCATCAATCAATTTTCCCTATCCCTATCTTTATAAATTTTCTCCGTCATATATATATTATATATCTAAATAATATATCACTATTAATTCTATTAAAATCATTCCCATTCTTTCCATTTTAATCTTCAATTTAATACATCCCATAATATAATTCCATTCCTTATATCTCATAAATTCATCTTCTAAATAATCCAATCAATCCTTTCAATTATTCATCCAATCATTTATATTCATCGAATCAATCAAATTCATCTATTCCTTTATCATTTTTCTTCCACCTTGCTCTCCTTTATTTTCTCCGAACAAGCCATAATGTTTTTACTACTATTGGAATATAACCTGGCCGACACTTTTATCAACCAATATTTTTTAACTGAACTTTTTTTTCTATTAACCTTTTAGTTTACGATGTCGTCCAATACTACCAATGTTCACCGGCTAAAGGAAAGTGAAGTTCTTTTAATACCACATTCTGATCCGTTCTAAATTGCCGGTAACATTTCTGTAATGGCAATACCCAATACTACCAAAGTTATTTCCATGAAATAGGCCAACAGCTTCTATATTCTTTCAGAAGGATTCTCCACTCTGCCTTGAGTGGTACTTTTAAGAAAACCTGTTTTTTTTTCTGCAATACTTTCAAAAAGAATTTCGAGGCATTGAGTATATTCTCATTGACAATGCTGTGGAGGGTCTAAACCGCTATTTGTGATTCCAATGCAGAAATCCAATCGTTTCTCCTCCTCTCAAAACCGACTTTACCTTAAACATGGCTGACTGGTGATAATTTGCCAAGTGAATTGTCACAAACTTTGTCATCAATTTTCGCAGCAGCAACAAAGCTTCCGCGCGTTCTCTTCACGGTAAACATAATTGGTGCAAACGATACCCTTCCATAATGGAATACCCAATACCCGAGCCTCACTGATTATGGCCACACCAGAAGCCCTCCAATGTTCTTATATCACGATAAATAGACGAAGGTAACCTGGAATCGGTCCCGCGCAATTTCCTGTGCCTTTACAATTCGTTTCGATTGTAAATTGTACCAAGATGGCTACAATACGATAAATCTTTTAACGGTATCTGTACCCTAATTGCAATACAATATCCTCCAAAGAATAGGATTTCATATAAAGTAATAATCCAATTTTCCCCTTCGATTTATACATAATGGTTCATCATTTTACAACAAAAAGACATTCAATTACCTATGCAAGAAAAAAGTGCACAAATTAAAGGCCCTGTTAGTGACAACCCATTGTCACAGTAACAAAAATCATATTTTTACACATTTAAATTATCTCAATATCAGTAACCCCTTGAAAAATTTTTTAATAATTTTAATTTGCATTTTTTTTCTACTGACATAGGCTGTCAACAGCTGCGATTAATTTTGGTCCAGAATTATTAATCAGCTTAAAAAATGTACATCAATGGAAACTATTTTAAACAAGTCGTCCAAGTAATCTCACCAAGAATTAATTGAAGCATTGCAAGGTTCATTAGGGTTTTAACCAGGAAGGTATTGATGCTTCCAGAAGAAGCCTTTTTAATCATACCATTGGTGGCATGCGCCCGTTTTCGAATGTGATGGATACTTTTGGGAATTGGCAAGCAACCCGGTAAAGGAAATTGCTACGGGATCAGTGCTCCCTCTAAAACGAAACACAATGGAACATGCTAACCAAAAGCTAAAGTACTTGAACTTTGGATAGTGCCACTGGAGACGATCACAGTTATTGGTTCGCAATTAAGGAAGAACAAATTTCAGCAACAATAAAAGCTCTTCGGCCAATATGAAGGTACCGTTTGGGTTCTTCCTATTTTATTTTATCGATAATGAAATCCACCATGCGCGGGCAGGCTTATGTCTATCTTCGCGCCTTGGGTATAGAGCCACCTGCATTTTAAAATGATCGTAATTAAAATTTGGATTATAGGAAAATTTATGAAACAATATTGGTATTTAAAACGTCTGTAACTAAAAAACGGGACGTAAGGACCCTTAAACCTGTTTTAAATAGATTATTACCAATAATGACTATTGGATTTTGGACCTGGAGGATTTGCGACAACTCTTCCGGGTCGAAACCCAGGTGGTCCAGGTAGGACTCGGTAACGAATATTAAGACATCATGGGTTTTATTGTGAAAGAATTGAAATAGAAAAATAACATTTTCCGATTTATTCAAGCTTAAAAATGGATGGCTTTGTTAAACTAATTTACCCAACATAGTGCACTTGGTTTGGAGATTATAACATAATACTCTTGGGTTGCCATTTCCCGTGTTAGTAAATATTGTTTAACAATTTAAATTCTATTTTTTTATAGGTTAATAAAAACATTAACAGCCGTAATGCTAATTAAGTAATATTAAGCTTTGTGGCATCACTCGTCAAAATAAGGTTTATTTTTCGCTTAATTAGCCAAAAACAGTCAACTTCTGTACCGTATTGAACCTGTAAAGAACCAATCTCTTTTGTAAGCAAACCGTTTAAAAACAATTTCAATACAACATAATAATTATCTGATGGCATATTTGACCCCGAAATTGCGAGAAGAAAGAAATTGCAGTTCCTGACTAACTATAAAATTGGAAAAAATGGGGGCCAATTTGGCGGAAAGACATGGGGCCACTGTACGGGAAGATTATAGCGCACATGGCGGACGCATGGGATTTTTGTAGATCATGATAAAGCCCGTAGTAATGCCCTTAGATGGGGAGAGGAAGGTATTGGAGGTTTTTGTGACTCCAAGGAAATATTATGCCTACACCTGTTTTTTGGAATGGAAAGATGAAATTTAAAGGAGCGTTTTGTTTTGGTTCTTTACCCAACAACCAAGGGCAATCACGGTTGAGGAATTGTTAAAGAACCTATTTTCATCCAAAGTTATCCTCACCTACACACTCCTACAGCAAATATTTATTAAGTACCACAGAAAAAAATTTCGTATCGATTTGGGTCAAAAACCAATAAAAGAAGCCGGGAGGAAGCGGAATATGAGCTCCTAGATCACCTAGGTTTTAAGAAAAAATGCCTATTTCGATTGTTTTTATAGAATATGCAAGCCCGATGTAGAGGATATTCTAATGAAAAACACGATTGTAACAGAGGTCGTAAAAGGCCACATCCAGTATTGCCACACCTTGGTTTCAGAATTTTTGGAAACACAGAACAAACGATTAGTCGCCCTAGAATAAAGTCGCGTTGCAATAATTGTGGTGCAATCCAAGCATTAGAAACGGCAAAGGCATTATTTTTATCATGAAAGTGGGAACAAATTTTCTGTGAAAACGGAGCCAACAACAAGCCGTATAAGATATAAATGTGCAAATGAGCGTGGAATATGTTAAGGAGGCAATGAAATGACCATGTGTAAATGGAAAGCACACCGTAAATCCAGAAAAGACCGGATCCAAGTCGGCAATCTGGCATATAATTTAAGTCTAAAAGCAGGTGAAGAAAACATTAGGGAGTCTCAGTAAAAAGAAAACTGAAAGATCCTGGGCAGATTTTGATACCGTATTTAATGGAGAGAATTAAGGAATGTGAGGAATTTTATGAGGGCAAGCTAATAAAGATTTGCCAATAGCACACGAATATTGCAAAAAGTGCCTTCTCAAGGGCTGTTTATGGAACCAAGCAGTTTTAATTACTAATGACGTTTTTAAAAATGGCCTTTTTGGAGGTTCCGGAAGAGCTAAGCCACAGATCGAATAGCCCGTCGAAATTTTAGCTGGCAGCAACCTTACCAACAGGCCACGTGATATCTATGCGGATAAATGGGAATATCCTTGGTAATGCCCGCGTGGGACCTTTGCTTTTCATATGGTTTCCTTGCAGATATAGACCTTAATTTTTGCCAAAACAGTTACTAACTAGTTCTAGAGAGAGTTTATATGCACCCTAATGGACAAATTCCTGCCTATGGAATGGAATTTTAGCGAACGTTTAATCCTCCCCTGTCCATTCTTGGCCGTTTGGACAGAATTGTATAATGAAAAGGAAAACAAAAGGAAACGGCACAGGAGATACCAACGTTTCCTGGAAAATGCCTTTTCCAAACTACTTATTAATTTTACTTGGTGGGTAAACCAAAAGACAAAGAACGGTACCGATCTTTTCGAAGGTGGATTTTTAGCCTCGATAACATTGGCGTGTTCGATCGCAATCATATGCCCCAGGCGTTAAGTAGGATGCAACAGGCCGATGCACCAGTTGGATGGCTTGTTTACCGAAATTATGCTGCGCATGGTCGTAGAATTTGGCGAAGACCAATAAGGTATATAAGAGCCGCGGCCAAGTTCTTAGGCATTTTCTTAAATTTGCCTGGGCCATGCAACCACATAGGGAAAAAGATATCTCCACTTTGGGGTGACGAGGATGAATTTTTATTATGACGTGGTTGAAATGTCAACGTTGAAACAAGCCGATTGAAGGTGCGTTCCCTTAGTAAGGTATCATCCCATATATTGCGGTGGAAATCAATTCACAAGGACCTCTTTGGAAACAATAAAGGGAGGTTCAAAAATAAGGGCAGTCGCTATATTTAGGACCCGCCCAGATCTGCCTCTTTGAATTTCCAATATAGAAGAGAAAATAAGGATGGAAACTATCTTTTTTTCGATCATGCGAGGCTATAGGTTGGAAAAGCTGCTGAACGACTTCTTGGAATGAGCGAATTAACTTTCGACTACGGCATCAGGTCCCATAAAATACAACAAGGATCATCCATTTGTATTCAAACATAATGGTGATTATACCAATTCACTAGTACGAACCTGGGGAGAGTCGATCCAGTATGTTGGGGGCAACTCCAATTGGAGGGGTCCTATATGGATGCCACTTGAATTATATGATCATTTCAATCTTTGCGCAAGTAACTATACGTTTTTACGGGCCCTACCCCTTTTATCAGTATGAATTTTCAACGGGATCTTGGTATAAAGCTAACTTAAAGGAAATAGCCCAATGAACTTACAAGAGGTTGGTAAAACTAATTTTGAGCGTAAGCTCGGAAAGGCAAATTTCAACTATCAGCAGATGATAAAAACAACCTTTTCGCACAGAATGAGCATTTTTAAGGGAAACAACACCTCTTTTTTATTGAATTTTTTTGATGGGCGATAATGGTAAAAGGGTCTCGGAGCTTCTTTCGCATCAAACAGGGGGACTGCACTAATCGGTAATTTGATCAATGAAATGGAAGATCCAGTGACTAGTATGGATATCTTCTAAACTCTATTAATATTAAGGCCTCAACAATGTGAGGTCTTTTGGCATTTTAGAAACCTAAATCCCAACCTTTTTATTTACTCTTTTTCCTAAGTGGTTGGGAATCATTACCAATTCTTCCACATAATATGGGAGCTCCTTAGGTAATCGCCTCAATTTTGACATAACAAACCAATCCGAAAGAATAAAAATGAAAACAATTTACTTCGGCCTTTGCAATGCTTCCTCCTTTTTACTCCTTTTTAATTGCTTCAACCCCGCCAGAACTAGTAGAAGTTCTTGTTTAGTCAAACCATACGACTGGACCTAACTCTGTTGGCGAACAGGCTGATTTTCACATTTCCGTTTTCAGAAACAATGTCTCCTAGACACATCGAAATTAAGTATATCGTAACAACCAGATCTGGTAACGTACCTTAAAAATTTGGGAATGAGGGCAACTCGAACCCTTAAAAATAATTCCACAAAATAAAAGCTAAAAATTCAACCGAACCTGGATTTCTCCGTTGTACTGCAACCGTTGAAGTTAGATGGCGGAATATTCGTCGTATACGCACGGTAGGTTTTGCCACCTGAAAAAAATACGCCCACGCCACTTTACCGAAGGATTTTGAGGCGTTTTTGGAATAAGAGGCAAAGAAGAATTGAACCAAGTTCCTAATGAAGGCAATAAATGCCTTGATGCCCGAACGTGTACCGTTTTTACCAGGTAGATGTATACCATGTGCAATTGGACAATATAAAAGGGAAAAATCTATGGCATTTAACCAACCCAAAAAAGTTTGGTAGTATCCCTGCCATTCTGCACGTGCAGGCCGGGGCGCAGAATACGACTTATTATGGGGATAATTTGACGAAGCATGCAAGAGGGTTTAATCTCTTTCCATTGTATTCACGGGATAACGCCGGAATTTGATCAAAATGTTTATGATATCTTCGCAGCGGGCCCCTGAACGGTTACCCTACCTTTAATCTAGATGAATAGGAAATAATGCCTACTACCGCCGTGTTATCTCGGTTTTTGTGTTTTAGGCGGTGATTTATAGAAATGTGGATTGGTTTTAATGGCGAAGATATTGCGGTTACCGGAGGTTAGCCAAGAGGCGGTGCACTTTCCATTGTGACTGCAAGTTTGGATGATAGATTGATTATTTGGCAGCTTTCTTACCCAGCCCTCTCAGATCTGACCGTTTTTTTACATGGCGTGCCGGGGGTTGGCCACAGAAATTTTCGTGGACCGAATTTCCAACAAGCCCGAGAAAATAGAAAGTTTCCAAATATTATGATGTTGTGAATTTTGCTCGTTTTCGTAAAAGCACCGGTTTGGTACAGTTGGGGTTATAAACGACAATGTATGTCCACCCTGCGTCCCTACCTATTCCGCCTATAATGTATTTGACAGCTCTAAAGGAGTTTTACAATCTTTTTCAAAAAACGGGCAACATTGGACGTATCCTGAACAACAGGAATTAAAAAGAAATGCTATTCGCAAGCTGAAGGAATGATAGACCCGGCGCCATAGGTTATTGCATTCCGCCTCCTATATTTAATTGAACCAAATTAAAATCATACATGAAGTCAAAAAGACCAACATCTAGAGAATTATTAAACAAAGTGGTTTAGGCCTATTGGCCTAACCTTATTACCTTCAGCCATACGGCAAAATTGCCCCGGAGCGATCGCTTACGGGTGGCACACCTATTGGCGTAGGCGGAAATGGGGCAACACCATATGAAAATGGTTCAGCGTCTGCCCGAAGTGGATGTGGGTTGCCCTTTGTGAAATGTAGACGAATCATACATTTGGCAAGCAGCCTAAAAACAATGGAAACCCTTCAGCCGGGAAAAAGGTGAAAGGTTATGGTGATTTCAAGAAGTATTCTGGACGCGAAAAGATATTGATGCCATCACCTGTGTAACCCCGGACCATTGGCATGCACAGATCGCAACTTTTAGGCTTTTCAAGCAGGAAAAGGATGTGTACGGTGAAAAGCCACTGTCTATGAATGTTTAAAGAGGGAACAAATTGATGCTCCAAAAATATGGAAAAGCATAACCGGTATTTTCCAAATGGTACACAGATCACTACCGATAATTACCACCGTGTTGGTTTGAAAATTATAAGTCAGGAGCTCATTGGTAAATGTTCACACGGTTCGTTTTGTGGAAAACGGGGGCACCACCAAATTTAGCAATCCAAAAAAGTGTAAGCCGTCCCAAAGGCCTGAATTGGGATATGTGGCTGGGCCGAGCACCTATGTGGATTAATATTCCTGAGAAAATTTCCACTTTACGTAATCGCTTATTTCTTGACTATTCGGGGGCTTTCTTTGCTGACTTCTGGTGCCATATTGCGATGTGGCTTTTTGGGCCCTGGAAGGCCTAAAGGGTCTTAAAAAAGTATTGGTTGCCCGAGGGAGAAGGCCGAAGGTATCGCGACACCCTAAATGGATCGTAATCGATTAATGAGTTTCGCGGATTAAAAAACTCGCATTGGACCAGTGAACCTCCAACATGTTCTGGTGCCGCGGGTGGAGAGCGCGGAATGGCGCCTATTTGAAGGAGACAAGGGTAAAGTCTAATTTGGTGATTACCAATACCCGGGAAATTACCATTAACGGGGAACCAATGACCGATATTCCCGAAATAACCACAAAACCATTATCCGCTCTCCAGGGCACCAACAAAACTTTGGTGGAGTGCCGGTAAACGGAACACCCCAATCCAATCTCGCCCTAATGCCCGCAAATGACGTGCCATGCATTGGTAATTTTCATAAACAGATTGGGAAGAAACTTGATTGGGATTCGGAAAAAGGAGTTGTTTATTGGAGCTTCAGAGGGCCAATGCCCTTTGTCAAGAAAGCCACGGAAAGGCATGGCAAATTGGTAAAATAACAGCTAGCGTAATTTGAGGATAGGGATTAATCTAAAATAATATCAGCTATTTAAAAATTAGAATTAGCAAATGGTGACCTAGATAGTAGGTAGTGCAAAAAGTTTCTTGGCACTACTTTAACTATCGAAAAAATAGGGGGCAGAATAAAAAATAATAGCTCATCCATTTTTTAGACTAAGTACCGTGTAACTTTGGACAAGATTCTTTGCTTTAGAAGATGTCTTGTCTTTCCTCTTTGTTTCTTCTTCGAATAATACTCTGCCCTGTTTTAAACGTAGTACGATCCCACCTGGAAGGAGAAATTATCGCAAACTTTTTCGAATATAGGGTCAGAATCTGGGCAATTTCTCATGCTGCCAGGTAATCACTGTGGCCATCACCCCGTCAAAGGGCCTGGCCAATTCACTTCTATAGTCCACTTAACCGCTTATTAGCAACATCTTATAAGCTTACCTGATCTCCCTTTTACCATTCCGATTCCCGGCAATGGGCGGAAATCTGCTGCCATCACTTTAACCGTCGCCCATATTGGCATGAACCACAATATTTATTATATAATACTGCTCTGCTCTGCCCTGAATGGAGTAGATCGTCCTTTAATTTCATCGGGAGTTTTAATATGTGGGAGTGATTTAATGTCTTCATTTGCGCAAGTTGTTCCCGCGCCAAATTTTTTTCTTTTATCCCCTTATACATGGACACCCAAATCTTTCCGTTTCCACTTTCACTTTTTTTAAATACATGAACCATCTGGGCCCAATGGCAATACCTTAGTCTATACCGGCGTCACCCGTCCAATATTTTATCCACCTGTGTAAAACCATCCGCAAAGACTTCCCCATTCCCCAAATTTTTCCATCTTAAAGGCAACAAAACCAATAAAATAACCAGCTTGCGGAAAAGGAGCTCTAAATGGTTTGACCCGTGAAAAGCTATACAAGGCGCCCTTTTTAATGCTCCGGGCAATTGATTCCTTGATAGAAATAAAGGTCATTGGGCGCCCCAATGTGCCTGAAAACCAATTATTGGTTGCTCATATTTCAGCTCCCTTACCTTCCTTTTACCATCCGCCCTGCCATATTCCGGATTAAAGTAATTTTTTTTACCCTGCAATATGATCATAAGTAAATAGTACGGGGGGGGAGGCCAACCACATCGGTACCATCTTGTATCCTAAGGAATTCTTCGAAGTGCAGCATAGCACATTTTCCATGGTGAATAGTATTCGGGCCTAATTACGTTCAATGTTTTCCCTTCCGTTGCTGGCAGGGCATACAAGGTATTGTCGTGGGTGGTTCCAGTTCCATCGCCAAACAACACTTCTAATTCCGTCGCATAGCGGGTGATCCATCTTTTTTGAACCTGATCGGGGCTTATTGGCATCAAATTGCAATACCACCGTGGCCACTCTAAACTCGGACATGGATCTTGGCTCATGCACCCGGCAATACGATCATGCTCTTTAAGAAACTGACAATACATCTCCTGGCGAACCAAATGGCAACATACATATGGCCGTCTCCAGCAAAGTCAAATGGCTTTTGCAATATGTGAATATTCCAAATTCGAAATTTCTATAATCATCAGTGAGCAATAAACCTCCGGCTCGCCTTCCGGGATAAGTTTACCCCTTGTTAAGTTTTTGTTCTAATTACGGTACTTGCGCGTACTATAATACAAAATTCGTTATAAATGCGCCATTCCAGTGGCTAGTAACCCTTTTGATCAAATACTACCAACCGCTTTATACGTCCGCTTTCCCATCATTATCGTATCACGAAGACCTATATTCTCGCGCCTCATGAGCAAACCGCATTTTAAATATATATATCCCCGTTCCTTATTAAACAGCAAGATGGCGGCAAGGCCCAATACTATCTACCACCACTAACTGCTTCAAAACCTTCAGGTAGGGCCAATTCCCCCATTATCTGGGTCCCCGCCCGCGAGGTAAAACCTTTCGTGCACTGGACAAAAACACCTTGCAAATAGTAGAAAACTAGTATTATTTTTAAGCGAGGTTGCATTGTTACTAATTTATGTTTTCATTTTTTCTGGTCCGTGTAGTGAGGGAATAAAAATGTTTTAATTAGTTGGATATTTAACTTAGATACTAAAATTTAGTATAATTATTTGATTTTGAAAATCCCACATTTTTCTAGTAAGGCCGCGGTCAGATGCCTTTGGGCCGTCCTCCACGTCCGGGCGGGCCCTTGCTATATCCTGTTGGCTTCGGCTTGGCGGGGATGCGCCGCCGGTCCCTAAACGAAGAACATATCGCTATTGGTTTGTACAACGGTAAATGTTGCTCCCCTCCTATGGCTTCCGACTTGAAACGGAGTATATTATTGAATCTTAAAATTTTGGGGGATAATAACAGTAAGAAGAAAAGTTTGGTACGCGTTCAAGGAGCTAAAGGAAATAAGGAAAGATATACCCTTTTCTCCGGAAAACCGGCTAAAGAAAATCTTCCGGTAACTATTTTAGGCATGGAAGCCCCAAATAATATTTGTTCCAATGGCGCAAGGCAAACAAGTATACCTGCTGAAAGCGTATTGCAATAAGTTTTTAAAGCCGCAGCGGACAAGGCAAGGATAAGTCAAATCGTTACCTCACGATCTACGCCATAAGTTTTACCACCCCTTATTGGATCAGGCGTGGACCTAGACAGATTCAGGTACTTCCAGACATGGTTCCAGCAAAACAACAGAATATATACATCCCCAATGGCTACAAATACTTTTATAATATTAAAATTCCTAGATTAGTAATCCTAAAATAGATAATATAGTTAACTTGTTATTATAAATATCTAATAACCGTTGTATACGCCAAGTTAAAAAAGAATGAAAAAAATATTAATAATTCTGATATTGACGACTACACAATTTCAATTGCTTTGGGCAAATTTTACATAGCAAAAGCGATCAAGAAGAATTAGTGATGTTTAAAAACAACAGATAGAAAAACTAATTATGAAAGTGATATTAAGACACAGGGCCTTTACAGATAACGACAGCTATATTCATAAAACTTTGGGGAAAGCAAATTAACACTGATACTACTGAAACGGCCATATCATACAAAACAGCTATCCAAGATGGTGGTGTTCTATTAAATACTCCCAAACGAAAAGAAATATGGAACATGCAGTATTCTGGACTGCGTATTATAAACAAAGAGGACGGCATTAGAACTAACATTAAATTCCTTCTGATTCTATTGTAATTGTCCGTATCAAATGTTCACTTTAAACGTATTAGTACCACCAGACCACAATGCAAATTTATAAAGTATCGACATATAATTTTGGACTGGAAGGTATAGAATCGTTTGTACAAAAAAACTTCTATCAACCGAGCAAATACAAAGAACAATTAATCACGAATGAAGATTGGTATGATCTATATTATTTTTCTACAGTCACTTATATCAATATGATAAAGGCCGAGAGTCGAACAGGTCATTTTTAGAAAGGACAAGACCTTTTTTATAAAGCTTATGAATAGGGACTCATCGAACTCTAAGTTAATACCTTGTGGATGGATATCTTTAAAAATTAAAAATGTTGAGCTAGAGGGTTGGAAAAAAAATTAAACACAGCCAGTTGCAACAGGAACTTTTAAAACGAATACAATGTTTCGGCTTAATCGCAGGAAAGCGTATTTTTATGAAGTCCTCAAAAATCTTTAGGATTTTGCTTTGGAAGGGAAAAGAAAAAAACACGCTAAAAGCGGTGGCAGGCAAAACCAAAAGATTTTCGCTATGTGCGGTGGCAAAACGGAAACGGAAAAAAGTTTCCTTACCTTCGGCAATTACGGTATTGCTTCCATTAGGAGTCCATCCTAAATAAGACACAATAATTTAATACAACAAATTTAAAAAATTGATAACCAACCCTAAAACCAAAATCATGAATGAAAAAACGTAAACATTCAAATTATTGAATCCTTACAATGCTTTTTCAACTGGGCGATATACCAACTGTTCTCGGATTAATGCTTCTAAAATCGAATGGAACGAAGCCGAAAGTAATTCATTGCCAGATGAAGTCCCTACGTTGGCCAGATTCGATTTAGAAGGCGTATTTGCACGTCTTGGAGCAAACCATGAAACCCTTTGGGTTACAGGATGTAAAAAATCATGGCATGAGTGATAACATGGTCTTAGCTACCCCAAAGATATGATGGCTAAGGTAAAAAGCAACCGGAAAGAAGCTATAATGCACAAGCGCACATCTATGGACGCTTAATGATGAAGGAAAAAATCAACTGCCTTTCAGCAGTATGTTTGATACAAGAAAGTTGGCAGACCTCTGAAAAGTAATGCCGCAAAATCACAAACTGATTCTCCGCAACAAACCAAACCACAGCCGATACAAAAATAAAAATACCAATGATGGTTATGAAATGATAATAAGCATAAGCACAGTAAGATTGTTAATCATTTTTTGCCATTTACAGTCATTCCATTGGGTATAAAATGCAAAAAAACAACTTTATTATTTTCCAATTTAAATGCGTTATTGGTTTAGGTATATTTTTATTTTTTGGGCTATCTGATAGTCTTAATTAAAACACACAACTTAGAATTAAGAGAAATTATTTGTACTCTGTGTGGGAAGCTTGTATTTTTACTATTTGCCCTTTACTCCATTATTGGTTTCCATAATAAAACTTGGGTGAAAGTCCATCAATTATATTGGCTTTGGGGATTCATTTATTTGGCTACATCAGCTCTGCCTTTTATTAATAGTGCTGACATTAAATTTAATCAAACTCTTTTTACGCATAAATTACGATTGTGAAGAACTCGCATATGTGATTATAGTACTATATAAAATACCCTTAAATAAGAAATTTTTTGAAATTAAACATCTATTAAATTTTATCCTTTGTAAATTCATTCAGTCCCAGGATATGGGCAATCAGAAAAAAAAGATAATGAAACAATTCCATTATAAATACCTCTAAAAATTGAAAATCCTGTACTCCATTTGGACATTTGTTCATAGAACCTAACCATCTTTCATTCATCAAAACCAGCAACAATCATTTTCGCATATCCAACTTAGAATTGAAATTATTGTGAAAATAACCACAGATAATTCTACTTTCTCAGGAAATTATGATGGGTCAAGTAATAGTCAAAAAACAAACTATCGAAAGCAAATCAAAACTATTCTTTTTGATTAAAAATCATAAAGAAGAGATTGAGTTAGTTGTTGAAAAAAATAGACTATAGAAAAGCATATTTATTGATTTAGGCAGACGTGGTTATCCGGAAACCTTACAATTCTGTTTGAAGATTACATTGGAGAATGGTCCGAGGATATTTAATGGAAATCAGATTGATGCCTTTAATACAATAACTATCTCGTTCATCAGAAGAAGATGAGCAGAAGACCATGTCGTTTATGTACTAAATAAACAAGTTGGAAAGGAACTAACAATGAAATGGAAGGATTAATAATATTTTGATGTTTGGAAGATTCTGAAAAACATTAACGCTAATTGGTGCTTATGCACGATTCTAAAAAAATAACGGTCAGGTAATACAACCTTTACCTATTACGGGCTTCGGTCTTAATCGAAGGGTTTGGGTGTATTTTGGGAATATGTGTTAAGGGGGAATGAATTGAATGAAAAAATTTAAAATAAAATAACTGGAATGATGTTCGTGCCTCGACACTTGCTCAATCTAAGTAATAATCATTCTTAATAGATATTATTCCTAACAACAAGGCGCTACCAAAACCTATCTTGACGTACGGAAACGAAATATTTAGGGTTAATTTTTTTAAACGTTATAAAGCGCCTCCGCCACATCCGATTTTTTTGTTCTGCTCAATGGACCAGTTTTCACCGGAGTTCAAACATTTTACTATTGAACTTTCAACTTTTCCAAATTCACGATATAGGATTTGTGTATCCTTAGGAATTTATCCTTCGGCAACTTTGTTCAAAAAGATTTCCAAATAGTAGAAAGATAAAGACATTTTGGCCATTCATTCGTTAAAACCAATTTAATATAATCGCCCAAGCCTTCGACCCATTTTATGTCGTTAAGAACAACTTTACGTTGCTAAGGTTGCTTTTACAAAGATATACTCCCTCCTCCTCGTCAACCTATGCATCTGTTCGTAATTGGCCACAGCTCTTTTTACGGGGAAGCCGTCAAAAACGTTGTCAAAAGTAATAGGTTTGGTGGAAGGTAATCGGTTACATCGTAATCAAAGCCTTAAGGGCAATAATCAGGATTACCCTGTAATCAAAATTACTTGTGGTGGTTTTGTCCAAGGATTTTCCAAAAGATTCAAAAACCATTGATGATGGGCATTTCACATCGAGGAAAATAAGGTCGATGTCATGCTTGTGATCCCTTTTTTTGCCTCATGGGCAATTACTGTACTCCGCTAACCATTGCCCAGTTTGGATGATTGGGTTCACTAATTTTGGCTATGGCAAATTCGCTGCATAGGACGAAATCGTCTACATTATAACTTCTTAATTTCATATGGGTGATTCCTCGTTTAAATCAAGTCAAGGTACTTAAATGGCGGTCTAAGCTGGTAGAAATGATGTGAACGGTACATTTATGTTTGTGTAAAAAATAGAGGATATAATGTGGTTTAGGTAAATTTGGTTAGGTTCAATTGTTCTTAAATGTATTTTTTGTCCATAGTTTGGGATTATAGAGCAATCGCTCTATTCGGCATCCAAAAAAACCTTAAATGACTAAACCCGATACAGAGCTTCATACATTTGACCTAGGAAGGAGGATACATACTCCTTTCCATTTAATTTTCCCACGACTTTTAAGGTAACCTAGTGGCAGAAGCTCCCGCTAACTTTTTTGTACTGGGTTCTTTGTGCCTAAAAAACAATCAATATAAATTCAGCACGAGTTTCTTTCTTTAAATTAAATTTAGTCCGTCTTTATAAATTAATCACACGGATCAACACAAGCTAAAACTTGTTTGAACACCATTTTTGAGGAGTTTCAATATAGGCGACACGCATTATGTAGAATTTGGGTTGCGTTCTTATCTATTGTATTAGTACTTCAAAATAAAACGTGTCGGTTGGCAATTCTAGCGGAATGGTAGCTTAAACGCTGCCAAGAAATTACAGCTCCTTTTTGAAGCCTACCTTCAAGCAGGTTCGTTTGTATTTGCTAATTGGGTGACTGATACCCATAAAGTACGAATTAAGAGCCGTTGTACTTAAATTATAAAGAAATGAGATTCTTCATAGAAATTGTTTAATGAGCAAAAAGGAAGAAATATTTAAAAAGACTATGGAAGGTTTTTTTCGGGCTGGCTATTTCCGGCGAAATTTATTAATGCAATCTAGGGGTAAAGAGATGCAAACCTTTGGTGGCGATTCAAACGCTGTAATTTAATATTAAACACAAAATTAAATACATGATCAATAAAACTTTTTAATAATTAGTCTTGGCCATATTTATTTCATGCAATGTTAACTGTCCCAGAATTACGAAGGAAAATTTATCGAAGCGAACTTAGACGAATCAAAAGTGCCAGAGTACACACTACCCCGAATGTGCTTTCCGTCATTTTTAAAGGGGAAAGTATAAAAACAGTTGCAAAGAATTGGGAAAAATTCAGAAAGACCAGAAAATCGTTTGATTTTTGCCACCAAACATGTTTTGGTGAAGTACCCACACCTTCTGGGCAATTGACATCGTTCAAACTATTTCCTGAAGACCAAACCATTTTTAATGGCTTATGCACCAGGAAAGAGGTGCTAAATAACTTTTTGAAAACAAATTTGGAAAAAGTTACATAATCCTTCTTGTGCTTTTTGTTCCGACACTTCCAAGGATAAAAGTCCGGTAATTCTACCTGGCAAATGGCAGTGACATCAAACGAAAAGGCTTAAATTAACAACTCACCAGAGTTACGGTCAACCGAAAACGGAATTCCTTTACATCAGTTAATGAGTCCGATTTGGTGTGCCACTCTGGATTACAAGCATTTGGACGACAATGGAAATACGGATGGAAAAAGTAAGTGGCGGAATTTCCATCTCTATTAAAGACGGCCAGGATTTACCTAAGGAAATGAGTGGGGTATGATTGCCATCTGGGCTTAACCGCCTTACGTGCCGGAAATGGACTATTTGGAACAGATAAAGATGTTCAGAACCCAGGTGGCCACACTGGGTTCTCATTGGTTGGGAAAGTCGCTCTCCTGGCCTGCTGTAACGGACACACGTTTTGGAATGACACTCTGGCAACAAGCGGGTCACGGAGGTTGATGCAATCTGCGCCGTGAATATGGTGAAAACTTACAAAACATGTGCGATTACCCTGCCAACTCTGGATTTTGGCAGAAATGCAAATATACGCCAAAAATGTACATGATCTGCTGTCGACCAGCACTCCCCTATTAGATACCCATTAGCACCACGCCCCTTTTTATGTTAGTAATGCACAAACACGATTTATGGGCCGAACCCAAAAGGACAATGGAATTGGAACTTACAAGCAGCCCCTTCGTATCAGCTTTACAAAAAAGATGTGACGTTTACATCTAGAAAACAACCTGCGATTAAACCAACCAATTATTAAAAGGTACGATTGGTACCACGTTCGGTCTGTGTTCATGGACTTGAATTGTAAATGTTGGGAAAGTACATGAAATTTATAGAATATCATTTTTTGAAATATTGAAAGCCAAGGAGTGTGGGAAGAGGTTTATAAATTAGAAATAGACGGGAAACAGTTAAAATGTTTTACCGATGAAAAAGAGTTTTTTCAGAACAAAGATCCTTTCAGAAAAACATGTTAAAATTTTAAAAATAGGAATAGCACATAGAGAAACAAATAAGCACAAAACACCCTATTAACCATAGGGGCAAATCCGCTTAATTTAAAGGTCTGTGTATTATTACCAGGACCAAAAACATAGGACCTGTCTTTGAAATAAAAATCCTGACAAATAAGTACATGACGGCTAAAGTCAAAATCCAGTGTAAACGCATAAAGACTTTAACTTTGTAAGCTAACCCTGCTTACCGAACTTTAAATAATAACCTCCAAATGAAAATTCCACTGACCTATATTTTTATGACTGTTTGCTTGGTTTATGCTTCCCAATCCCATGACATTGCCGGAGAATAATGAAATAATTGGGCCCAGTTTCCAATTTTTACTGAAATTAAACCAAGATGGTACTTTCTATTTCGTTCTTTATAATTAAAGTGAAATCGGGCCTGCCTGCCTGATCCAGTATTAGTGGAAAAGGTACTTGGAAGAAGTGAGAATGGAAAGTCATTATTTCGGAACAAAATTCCTGAATACGGACATAGA
>Ga0163217_1104101_pt1 | contig 19241 bp, 11 predicted proteins | sample SynspAceP_FD_185933 | JGI IMG/M metagenome (GOLD analysis project Ga0163217, IMG submission 185933) | Saline lake microbial communities from Ace Lake in Antarctica - Synechococcus sp. Ace-P (PacBio error correction) | ecosystem: Environmental > Aquatic > Non-marine Saline and Alkaline > Saline ...
CCAAAAAAGAGGGAAGAAGATTTTACAAAGAAAACCAAGCCTTTGGAAACCCAATTTTCCCCCAATGGGCATTTTGCCTTTGGTAGTCATTTTAAGATTTGTACCAAAAGCGAGGAAATTGTTGCTGGGCCAAGCAGCGCAAATTCGTTTTTTTGTCCAGCAAGTGCTGACGCCGTAACAATTTTTTTCTTTGCTTGCCGCTTGGTGAAGGAACGATTACGGCAAGAGATAGCCGACGGGCAGTTTACCAAGTGGCAGAGTGATAATGATGCTGTTTTTGTTTCAATGGGCAGATCCTCATATTCGATATAAAGGAGAAAGACAGGGAAAGTCTTAATTTGTTTACATTACTTTGACGTAGCGGAGGGTTGCCGTTTATTTACAGATGAAACACATTATTTATATACTCCTCGTTTTCGCCTTTTTTTGTAATAACGCTTTGGGAAATAAACGTAATTGCTTGCATTTGGCTTACCAAAAATTGGTAGACAAGATGGAGCAATAGAAGTGTGGGTATTCCTAGAACTCAGATTTTCCTTTTGTCGAAAGCGGTCGTCAGTTTTTTCAGAGAGCATTTGGGTGCTTCTTTGCGTTTACAACATGTTTTGGACACCTTAGCTTGATACCAATTGTCTGTCTAGAACATCGTCGTAAACGTAAAGTCGAGCACGAATTACAAGGTTGAACATTAAAGATTGCTCACCGATCTTTTTTCGTTATGACAAAGTTTCTGGTGTTCATTTCTAGAAATTTCGCATCATAAAGAATGGCCTATTTTTCTGCCTGGTAACGCAATTCAGCAAGATCAAACACACGCCAAAAATGGGCATTCTCTACCATCGTGATCTGGTTGATCCTTTTTTGTGGGGCGTTCATGCTTTTGCCAGTGACCGTTTGTATTGAATAATTGGTCCTTAATTCTCACACGTTTAGGTTTTGGAACCGTCTTCTAACTGATGACGGGCGGTATGGCGCTTTTATTTACGTAACAAATCCATCACTTTAAATTTTTCAAGATAGAAAAAACACCTTTTATTAAGCGATTGCAGAAGAAAACGATAAATATGTATATAACGCCGATAAATGGCTTCTTGGCCTGCATTTTTCTGCCAGTTGGCTATTCGAACTTGCAATGTTGCAAAATTATTCAGATTTTGTCTACGCAGTTTGCTATATAACTCGGCAATGAAATGCGTTTTCGTCACTGCTGAATTGTCTATCTCTGGAGATGGTTCACATTATCTTTAAGCATGATTCATGTGCAAATGGTTAGAACGATGTTAGTAGCTCGCTTTCTTACAAATAAGCCGGATTTTTTTCGACTTAAGCTGTTTTAGTCTCTCTTTCTTAGGCAAAAGTTCGGCTATCTGCGAGGTTTCATCTTCAGCGTTGAGTATTTAGGCGAGCGTTTGAAAGTATATTCCCGATTTCTTTTTCGATTTACGGACCGAATTTTTTTTCTGCGACCCGATGTACATAAAACCAGTTCTAAACGTTTCCAGGTGGTACTATGAACTGCACCGATAATGATTCGTCTTCAATGACGGCGCATCCAAAATAGTTGTTCCTATACTACACTCTAATGCGACGTTGCAGCGTCAGCATTGCATGTGCCCGACCGTCACATACATACATCGACAAAGGGTCAACCTTAGGTTGTAAGTGCTGGCGTGAGTCGATATGTAAAAGGAGTTTTGTCTTGAATGCTGGTGGAGCGCCAATAGTGATAACTGTGAAATGTCGCCACGAATGCGACTAAGGCCAAACTGAGCTGTCTAACCAAGGTGAATAGCAATAGATAAATTGCGTTTTCAATGACCCAAATCGCTCATCACGAGTTGTGGGCATTTTGCAGGAAGTTTCATCACAATAAATCCTCTCTATACAGATGTTTTACGTTATAAATGAAGGAACTATAATCCCTAGCGGATGACGCATTGAAAACGACTAAAGACACCTATCATTATTAGAGCTAGGAGATCTTAGTCATTTCTTAATGGTGTCGTTTTATAAGAAGAGGTATGATGCGAAAACGCGAGTCATAGGTTCTTAAATTTTAAAAGGATACATGATAATATCACAAGTCTGGTAATGGGATGCGACCAGCTTGCCAAATTTATAACCGGCGTCGATGTGGAGCATCGAATCCGACTTGGACGGTTCTTTGGATTAAAAAATGCCATTGTGTTTGTGTGAAGCGAAAAGCTAAACACGGTGGAAGCTTGTTTTACACTGGATCAATTACGACGACTTAATAGCTTGTTTGGGTGCGCCATTGGGCATCTTTAAACTCGGTAAAGATACGCAGGCTTCGAGCGGCTTACAATGCGTGTTAACAAAAATTGATCAGTTCTATACGATCTTGGTCAGAACCAAGCGCTTTTATCAGCCTACAAAACATTGGCTGACAGTGAGGTCGGAAAGACCCTAACGCCATGGCAAACGAAGCGTTAACTCAAACGATTCGTGAATTTGAATTGATCAGAGTTGTTGGTTTAGAAGGTGAGATAAAAAGCGCATAAGAGAATGGAGTCAGCCGTTTGTTCTGAGTTGGGCCAGTCATTATGTGATAACGTTTTGGATGCAAACAAGCGTGAGCAAGTTGATTACAGAATGGGGAAAGTGATTGGCAGCTTGCCAGAGTCTGCGCTTGTAAGCAACAATTGGCAGCGATAATCGAACAAGGCTGGGTTATCTTTAGTTGGATTTCCCTTCTTACATTCTGTGATGACTTGGCTGCGAATGCGGAACTACGCGAAAGAAATGTTCGCGCGTTTGTGATCGTGTTTCGGATCAGGGCGGTGATATAATACAACACGCGCGTTGATTCGATGAGATTATTGTTCATTGCGTCATGAAATGGCACTGATATTGGGTTTTGATAATTACGCTAATTGGGTCGGTCGCCACAAAATGGTGAGAACGGTCCAGGTTTCGACTTCTTACAAGAACTTGCAGGGAAGTCAAAAAGCTCGGCAGAACAAGATCTTCGCAGTAACGGCTTTCGCAAGAAGCGAAATGGCGTCCGGAGACCCTCAAATGCTTGGGACACTGGCTTAACTACGCAGAAAAACTGCCGTCAGCATAAATACAGTATTCTCAAGAAAGTTCGCCTTACTATTCCAATGAAAAGTGTTGTCAGGAATTGTTTCACGTGGCAACACAACTTTGTTCGTGGGTGGATATCCGTGAAGAATAAGAGAATTTGAAGATAGTTATAACAATGGCTACAGGTTTTTACGATCAGTAAAGAGGCGAAGAACATTCCTCGTTTTATCTGACCCTTATATCGCGAGAAGCAAACGTGTGGCGCGTGTGGATTCTTGTCGTACGTCGCGTTTAAGCGACAATCGCTACAGCTGCATTGCTTATCATATGTGTTGTTATATTCACGCCAACAATTGGCGATAAACCGCTTTGTTAACACATGAGAAGTACAACCTTGTTCATGAATTGGTCCGGTTTTGCATATATGTTGACCACAAGTAGAGGTTATCGTACAGGTATAATGGTGTGGCGTGGGACGCGGTTGGAATTACCGAGCCATTCATAGGAAACTGGTGTTACGAACCAGAGCCTTGGCGATATCGACAGAGGCATTACACGAACTGGTGAAACCATACCTATGACTATACATAGATCAAAATGCTGGGCGGAAAATTTCAATGGTAATGCGAATGATGCGTCAGCTTGAGATCTCGTTTATTTGATTTCCGTCTGCATGGAAATACAAAAAGGTATTGGTTAAATTGTTATTGACGATGTCCGCAGCAAAGTTGGCGGTTACAAACACACAGAAGTTTAACCGTTTCACCAGCTTCTCCATGTCTTTTTTTGCTGGTGGTTATGCCGCGGCTACTACAGTTTAAAATGGGCTGAGGTTTGTCAGGCGGATGCGTTTTAAATTTCGAAGAAGACGGTACTTCATGCGGATACGGTGCACACTTCGTGATACATAATTAGCAATGGATGTTTTCGTCTCAGCGTCAATTGTTTTCGTGAATTTCGTGACGTGAGCCAGTACGGATGGCGTTAATTGAGCACACGTGGCATACGTGATAGGCGTTAAAAGTAATTGAAATTATGCCAGTAAACGTTTTATGCGGGGGGCCCGTGTGCCACGCTGTAGTGAGATGGATAAGATTCGTGCGTGGCGTGATGATGAGCTGAGAACGTTTTCGTGAATGCATATCGTGGCCTGTGGCTAATGAAAGATGTCCGTCGACAGTGGTTCAAGCGCAGCCGATGAGATCGTCACGCGCGGGTAGAACCACGCACAGTAAGCTGCACCCGAAGCGGAAGAAGTTGTGATTTATTTTTATTCCAATCCAGGTATGACAAAGCATGGATCGAAATATTTTGAATGAAGAAAAACGATTCACTTTTACAAGTGGATGTTTTTTTATGCTCTTAGTAATTGTTTTTCGAACATTAAGAGTTGAGGATAATAGACAGTCTAACTCTTTTGTTAACTCAGAGAATAATCCAGCGGTTTAATGAATCGAGAGACGTAAATCAACTCGTTTTGTCTAGCAAGTTGAACCTGGATTTGCCCGGAACGTTGCTTAGAGACATGACCAATGAGGAAACGGGGTGTTCACTCATGTTCCGGATACCAAAGGGTTTTATTCCGAGGTTTTGAAGGCGAAATAAGGTGTTCGAGCCCAATGGGAAAAAAAAAAAAAAAAAAAAAAAAACCCATTTCCCCCAATACAAAAAAGCCTTTTTTTTTTTTTCCGGGGCCCAAAAAAAAGAAAAAATGGAATTTAGCTTTGGGATTTGAATCATCTCTCGGATATGCTGAGCGATTTTGCCTGCGGTGTCGCTTTGTCTTGTGCTAAGACGAAATCCTTTGAATGAGCTTCTTGCGATGCAGCCAGCGGCTATCTTTCTGCTTTCGTTTGGATACGTTAAATAGTCATTCGGTTGAGCACATCCAGGTCAATATCTTGATCATGAATGGTATACCGGGCATGGCAAAGTTATGCGGTATTAATAACGCGATACGCTTTGATGGCATGATCGAGTAAAACGGTAATCGCCGGTTTTTAATGGCGATTTCGACTCCAGCGAGTGAGCTAAAGATGCAACAAACACGACAATCATTCCGTTTATTGGGTTTTTATCTGAAAAGGCAACGCTGCGGGAAGACCTTCATATTGACGCGTGGTAGACTGTTCAAGCGGCGGTGGCCGATAACCGTTTACCGGAGTGATGATAATGGCGTCGTCCCATTAACCAGCCAATGTACGTATGGCATGCGATGTAGTTAACCCCAATTTGGTGGTTTTGGGATTTGGAAAGTGCGTTTTCGAGTGATTGATACAAAGTGCGATTTGTGTGATAGCCAGATTCCCAATAGCGCATATTCAGGTTATAACGAAGTGTGCATCAGTCTGCGGCATGTATTTGTTGACCATCGTCAGGATGAACAATGTCGGTTTAAAACAAAATGAGGTGCGAATGTCTAAACAGGTTTTAAGGTTTTAATCAGGTTGTGTGCTTGAGGAAGATTTTCGCAACCGTGCCTTTTTCTTTTCCATAAAAAGCAAGGGCTCCAGTCTCCATACATCCAACCATATTAAGAATTAGGTGTAACATTTCGTACCGCACAAGCAATCAAAAACCGCAGGTTTTGAAATAGTTAAATCCACTGGAAAGAGTTAAAGGATTATGTCAAACATGACGGTTTTAATTCGGGTAAATGGGTGAAGCTACCGGATCGATAACCTTGCGGGATAAGATTCGCGTATGTTTGGTTGTTTCTACGGCGTCTCTTCGTTTAGATAGTGTGTATATACGCCTTGGTACTAGTCTTTATCGCCGATTTGGCGGCTTCTGCCCAGCGGTGCTAGTCTGATTTGGTTTAAAAACAAGTTAAAAAATGCGAATGCCCTTCTTATGCAGCGCAGAAAGACGAGGTCTTCCAGGTCTTTATTGTGCCCAATTTTGGCGAGACGGTCGATAATTGAAAATAGCGTAGCCGCGTCACTGTGCCTTCTGGTGCTAAATACAGCGGCATTAAAAATGCAGATATTCATTCCTAATGATTCAACAGTAAGGGATTTTATCGATGCAAGACGCTAATCGTCTGCAGCAATCCAATATTACAGCGATAACCGGAGTTTTGATTTGAATTCGAACCAAAAGTGGATTTATTTTGATTTGGATGACGCTTCTTTTTCTGAAATCATACAAGGATTGCGGCAATGTTTTTAATGGTAATGCGATCGTTAACAGATGCCCATAGAGCGGAAAATAAATTGTTCAACAAAGAGACAGGAAGCTCACATTGAACGTTTGCATGAAAAATCGGATTTTGTTGAGATGTTTAGTGAAACAAATCCTTCGGATAGCAGAGTTGTTTGGTTTTTATTCGCTTCGAAATCCATCGCCATTTATATACACTTATTAGAAGGGCTGTGAACGAGTACAAGTTAAGCTATTACTGTCTTGATTTAGAGAATTGGTTGGATCTTTATTCTAAGCGACAGATTAGTATGTCTATATTTACACATGGACGTAGCGTAAGGGCATGGTGGGTCAATATAGAGGATTTCTAAATAATACTTAATTTTCCCGAGCCAGTAAATCCTGGAGCATCAGACATTAGCTTTTGTCGGCGTACCGATGGCAAAGGCGTTGACGGCGATATTAAGATCAAGTTCGGACTTGCGTCTATCACGTTGGACAGGTGTTGGCTTGTTTGGGCTGGAATACCAGTGTATTCGTTGCCCAAGGATAAGTGTTTTACTGCTTCGGCTAATTTTTGGAATGAGAGCGTGGGCCTTTTTATGGACATGATAGAAGGAATTTTTTCTGGTTTGCTCAAACAATAAATCGGTGTAGGGGTTTGTATTCTGTAATGAGGAATCGCGATTACTCGCGCAGACCAAACGACTTTCATATGTGTATTCAGTTGCGTTTTTTTTTTGTGGCAAGCAGGTATGACCGCAAACACAGCGCAGCTGTAGGATTGCAGCATAGATTCAATGACAGCTTTTTTCTGTTATCCGGGTGCAGGTGCATACCGCAGATTCAGGATTGGCTGTGCGCCAGCTGTCATTCTGTTTGAAAAGCGCTCAGTAATAACGCTAATGAGGAAGTAATCCATGTACTTTGTCATTATGTACGTCTTTTTTCGCAGGAAAAATAATTTTTCATACGGTATAGGCAAAAAACGCCAAAGGACGATTGGGTTTTTTTCATTATAAAAATAATAACGATTGGAATGTGTTATTTCATTTCTGTAAATGAATTTGCGCGGGTAGAAGACGTAATTTTATTCATGCCTTTAGCCAATCGGCCTTTTCGGCACGGTAGCCTAGAAGTATAGACAACAGAACGAAGACATCGTTCTGTTAGTCTAGAATGTCGTCTACTTTAGCAGGATAAACCTTCCATTGGCGTACTGTCAGCTTTTTGCCGCTGCAATCAATGCTGATACAAGGCAAATGTAAGCTGAGAGCCCGCGTGTTGGTATATGATTCTGCATTCACGAGGACGGTATAGCGCCCTATACTCTTTGGCGATAGTTTTCCAGCCTTCGTATTTGAAGCATCGCTCGTATTGAACTAGGTCGAACATTCATTGATAGCGATCTTCTGTGGTAAGTTGTCCACGCTGCAAAACAAAAGGGAGAACGTCAGTGATTTGAGCTTGATCCAAGCATGAGACAATTTTCACGTAAATTCTTTATTGGTTACGCACAATCACTTCGTACGGCTGTAAACCGCTTTGATGTCGCCGTCAGACGATGGCTTTCTTAATAATACGATCCCTTTTTCTTGCTCACCGCTTTGCTTGAATCATTTTTTTGTGGCTAACGCAGTTTAACTTTGTCAACAAATTCGACATTTCAATTCTTTAATAAGGGTTTGTGTATGCAGAAATATGGGCTTAGCGGACTAACTTCAAGGGTTGGCTTTAGAAAAAGTGTGGAAGTGGACGCGAAAACTTAAGGTGATATTGGAAGGCCTAGCATTTTACAGATCTAAAAGATGGTGTCTACTGTATTTCGCTACTATTACAGGTTTAATAATGCCCCCAAAATGGTTCTTTTACGGTGGTATGCAGTAAAGTGCTTGTTTCGAAAATTTCAATGGACCCTTTTTCATAGACGTTTTCATTCTAAACCATCGTTATTGCGCCTTATATGCGGGCCAGTTTAGTGCTAACAAATAGACATTGGTAATCCTCTGTGGTGTTGTAATTGGCCTATGTTTTTTCCGAGATAGCATGGCGGTTGTCTATAATTTGCTGGCGGTTTTTTTTTGTAAAAGGACTTCAAAGCCAATCGCTGCGATTCTCGTGTTTTTTACTGGTAATCGCTTATTGTAATCTAACAAGCTAAGCAAGCCATATTCGTCCTGTGCTTATCTTGTTCATAGCTGGACCTTTGTGGCGGCTTAAAGGCAGTGGTTTCATGTTTTGTGTTCCGACCTCACTGAGTCTGGTTGAAGCCGACTTAAGCAAGCGGCCGCAGGATTGGTGAAGTGTTTTGCGCCTTGGTGCTTCAAAATGGTCGACAATCCGGTCCAATGCACTTGTGCAGGGAAATATGTTGGCATTTTAAGTGGGCGGTCGGCTTTATGGTTTGGTTTACGTCATGCTTCTGACAGACGAAGGTTGTGCTTCAGATTTGCGAGCAGTGTGAGCCGTATTGTAATCGGTGATTATTCGGTTAGGCCCTTTGGTATTTTGGGTTGGTTGCCAGCACTATGCCGAAACAGGTTTTGAGCATTGTTGGTTATTTACTTATTGGGGTAATTGAATTGGCGCGATGTTGTTTATAGTCTGGTTACTATCCGTTGTATTGGTTTTTTGGAAATTCGCGTAATCCTTACTTTGGTGTTTAAGTGCCTTTGAAGAAAGGTGGCGGTTAACGGCGTTTTTTTTTACGCGTATGCTCTGACGGAAAACATTCTCGGTTAACTAGATTTGTTGGTACAGCGGTTTAGAGAGATAGGATGAGGAATACTATTCGTTTTATTCACTTGGGCGCCAGATTATATGGGGGTGGGCCGATTACCATTAGTTTTACTTAGCGGGTTGATAATTAGGTATTTCTGTGATTATTGGTACACTGCGTTATTGTTAAGTGGTTATTGGCGGGCGTAATCGGCCATGTGGGTCAATAGGGTGTTGCTGTGCTCTTTATGTTGATTCCATTAGCGTGTGTTGTTCAATATTCCTAATGAGATCCGGATGCAAGTTGTTGCGGTTGGTTTTTATTATTGGAGAGTTTACGGACTCGGCTGAACCGCATTGAAACAGTTCGACGGATGTATTATTTATACGGGCGGCGGTTGTCTTGCAGACGATAAAAATAATTTAACCTAGGGTGTAAATATTGGGTAAAAAAAGGGAGCATGGCTTCCTTTTTTGTTTTTTAACGGATAGTCTATGATGTGTATTTACAGTTTTTGAACTGGGTACCAGCTATCCAGTTGGGAGTAGACCAGTTTTTGGCAGGTTTGGTATAGAGGGTAGTTCTTCGCGATTTCAGACGTTTTGGTGTCAGTTGATTGATCTCTTCGACATTTTTGCTATAGTGTTCCTACAAGAGACTGCTCTTCTGTCGCCGTAGCCATTGAATGTTCTCGTCCTAATTCTTACCGTGTGCGTTGGTGATTTGCTCAAGTGATAGTGTTGGCTTTGTCGCTTTGTGTCACAACGGTGTTGCTCTGATCTTGACCTGTTTGATGGTGGCGATGTTTCGATGATTGCTTTGCAGTTTGTCGAATCATTTTTCTGATTTCGTGGTGGATCAGCTGACGACTTGCAGATTTACGTACTTCAATCGCAACGACGGCAATCCTTCGACCTGTTTCGCCAAGCACGCGCCGCTTAATCGCCGGTTTAGTGCGAGAAGTTATTGTTCTGAAAATACTGGAATCGTATCAAATGCTACGGAATTGAATGGTTTATGTGTGGCCAGTGAACCAATATCAAAGTACTGATGGCTGTTTTAGTAGAGAGCGCGTGACACTTTAACGAGCTGTGCAACTATTCTGCCGTGATGCGCTTGGCTTATAGGCTTCTTTGGCTGCTTTTGCGGCGTGTGACGGCGTTTTCTGCATGTTCTCTACCGTTAGCCATTTCATGAATGGCCGTGGCGATCTGAGTAGTCCATGCGTTTGTTTAGGCAGTAGTTGTGGTTGCCTTCGCTTTCGCGCATCATTTTTGCTGTGTGAGCAGCTGACGAGAGTATCTCTGGAAAATCTTCATCGCGTGCGTATTTGAGTTTTTGATTGGTTAAAATGCAGAGAGGATATCGTTAACTCATGCTTTACCATCCGTATATCATATTAACAAAGGTCAAGTTTGTCATGCAATTGAAATGTGTTGCTGTAGATGAGACTCGTTGGTAAGAGACTAAATTACAACGCTAAAGAAAATAGAAAGCGACGTGCGAAGATGATCAACGTAATTTTGTTCGGCTGGTTCTCATAACTTTCCCTGACTCTTTCGCGTAAGTTTTGCTCCACCTGAGTTATAGATGTCAAGAATGGCGGTTAACGCTTTTACGCATGACAGCATAGCTGGAGCGTATTTTGATTTGTATATTTCTTTAGCCCGTTGCTAGAATATTTTCTTAGAAGCGGCAGCATTGTGGTGTTAGTTCGTCTATTTTACTTTGCAAAATATCGATGGATCTTTTGATACATCAGCGCGTAATTTTTGGGTTTACTTGAGCTTTAGTGCTTGTTTTAACGCATATCCTTTCAGGATGTCTTCTGCAGCGTTTTTTTCTTTACGCGTGTTAATACACCTTTTTTATCCTGGCATTGCTGGAATTTCTTGTACAGCATCACTCGTACAGACCCGCATACGCGGTTACGGAGCAACTTCGGCTAGGATCGCATCGGAGCGCTGGTGTTTTCACGAGTTTTTTGGGTTTGTTGTTTGACATTTGCAGCCGATAAACGGCAACGACCAGAACTAATACCAAGGCATGGCAATGCAATTAGAACAGAACTGTCTATTAGAGCATTCTTGTTGAAGATCACGATTGGCTAACTGCTTGTTGGTTTATTTGGTGACATTAAAGTGAAAATCTTTATATCTATAGTTTTCAGCATAAATTTGTGATATTAATTTTAAAAAAAGTTTTTGTTTAAATTAGACCTTTATTCCGTGCCCGTTATGTTATCACACGTAATGAGCTTTTTAGGTTATGTAAGAACATGTTTTGAGAATCGAGGAGTTTGAATTTGAGTCGAAAGATTTCGATCCTTTATCAATCAAACTAATGCTTTGGTTTGGTGTGCGGTTTAATTTCTAATGTTGGGCTTGCACAGCGTACGCGCAAGATTGATATCGTGATTGCGAGTTGTTGATCAAATGCTAAGCGTTTTGTTTTGTTTTTTTTGCATTTTGCCAATTCTTCTTTTGCCTTATCACTGGCTGGGCGGACGGACGATGGAGCGTCGCAAGTTGCTTTTATTAATTCAGTTTTGATGGACATGTTGGCCTTGATATTAGGTTTGCTGTGCTGAGCGGCATGTGGGAATATTGAAGTTGGCGTTGCGCCTTCGCTTTGGTTGGTGTTCGCATTTATAGATCCAGCTCGCCATGCTATTTGTTTTTCCGATTCTTGTAGTGGAAAAAGAAATGCGATGCGGTGGCTTAAATTCTGTTGCGTTTATAAGTGCTCGTTAGTTGGGCGCCTGCAATCCGTGGGATATTGATCGCCTTGATCGGAACCGGCTGGTATTTATGATCAATCGTGCTGTCTTTTTTTCCGTTATGTTTGCTTTGTATGTTTTTAAAAAACGTTTTATACTAATTACGTGGCGGCCCACCTAGCACGGCAACGCCGGACGTTGCAAGTTTTTTTAGATTGCTTTCGTTATATTTGGCAGTACAAAGAATTGACAGTGATCCTCGTTATGTATTTCTAATTTGCAGTTAGTATGATTTTTCGGTGTATTTTGTTGCTATGAAGTGCATGTTTCCAAGGCATGAGATCAAATATGGTTTCTTGATCTCCATGATGGCATTGGTTCTATATCGGGTGCTATGGTACCGCAAGCCCGACGGTCTTCCTCTTTTTTCGTTCGATGATCTTATTGCCGCCGGTTTTCAGTAAGCTGCTTTTTTAGTGTTCTATTAGCGCATCTTTTGGTCGTTTGCTGTCTTTTATTGATTTACACGGATTGAGTTTTGCCAGTGTTCAAACATCGACAGTTTTACTGCAGTGGCCAAGAAAAACGCTTCGTGTCGAGTGATGGGGTAGATAATTAGCCACAGCAATGGGCGTACTGATTAGGCGCGATAGTGGGTTGGGTAGCGGATATCTTGGGGCGCGATGGGTCACTCGGCATGCGTGTTTCTGTCTTTTTGGCGAGGCGTTGTTTTTGGTTTTCTTCATACGCGGCAAAAGCGGAGGAAAAGAGAGTGTCTCTTAGATTGGCTCTGGTAATTGCAGTAGTCTAGATTTGATATAACGCTGATTTTATTGTCGCGTGAAGCGTTATCTTTTACATAATTCTAAAATATGAATGGAGATCCTATGTCGCAGATCTTGTTATTGAGCTTTATTGGAGAAGAACGCCCCAGGTTTGTCGAAAGCCATCCGTACCATTTCCGCATCATGGTATTTGGCTAGAAAGGTAAATGGCATTTGGCGGATAAATTTGCCGGTACGCTGACCCTGTCGGTGCCCGGTTTAGAATCAAGAGGATTTGACCAGCGTACGAAACTTCGAAGAATGGCTTGCCATGTCGGTAGAGGGGCGAATCAGAGTGTTTTGAGGTCAACTTTGATCTTTTGTTGTGTTGGAAATGACGACAGTATTGTAAAGAAGTGTCTAAGTACTGCAACTTCTTTATGGGTTAACGTGAAGACTCACCCACTTCATGAGAACATGCGCCGATGAGCTCTGATATGCTTGTTAGAACGAGATGGTCTTTACGGTGCAAAAAACTGTCATGCTGAAGTTGGAAGCGTTTTAGAAAATATTAGTAGTGATATTGATTGTGAGTTATCGTTAATCAATTTGGGTAGGCGGGGTTTCTTCTTAGTCTCGGTTAAGTGTTTCTATTTATGTCAAACACCCATTCTGTTTCTAAAAGGCGTGTTTTTTGTCGTCGTTTTGTTTGTCCAGTTACCATAGATCAATACAATAGTGGGGTTTTTGCGAGGCGCTCGCGGTGTTGACCATGAAATGCAGTAAAGGCTATTAGAGGGCAAGCTTTGCTCGCCCTGTTTTTTTCTTTTACTATAATGGATGAGCAATAATCGCTCATTTTTATGAATTATGTGCACTGGGCAAGATAGGGTTTGGAGGCAATCCCCATCGGAAATTGCTCATGCCTCGTGTATTGGGCAACTCCACATTCCAGCATCGATATAAAATCCAACATTAATGACCTTGTTTTGGCTGAATATCAGTGTATAGACAAGTGTGCATAAAAGCAGCTGAATATGATAAGCCGCGTAGGCGTAGTGAGTTGCCCAATAGCTGTATGGAAGACAATGCATATTGGGTGTGACAAAAAAAAAGCGGGTAAATCTCGCTCTTGCTTGATAGTCTTTGTAAATGCGCATGTTGATCAATAATGCGCGACGTATTCGCGCCACCGCAGTATTAGAACAGAGCTTACTATCTGAGTCGAATGTCGATGTAGTGTTTTTTGGTGATAGGCGGGGATGGGATTTTTTTGACGTGCTTCGGGTGATCAGTTTGCCTGGGTTTAAAGGCAAAGGAGAGACGCGAGTGATTACAAGTCATGTGTGGGGTTGGCTTGTATTGAATCTTGAAAGCGCCAAGTTTGGCATAAGCTCGAAAAATAGCCAATAAATTCAGCGCATCTTGAGCGTTGTACGGGCCAAGCAAGTCAGGCTGCAACCGACCAATAGACGCAATGTCGTAGGAGCTCAATACGTTCGAGCAATGAGCAGTCGTGTTGAAAGCACAAGGCGCTGGATGGCGTTAGAGTCATCTTTTCGTTTTAATTTATTTTCGATGCGCTGTGTTAGTTCATTGACCTTCTGTGCCATCGTCGTCCATCATAGTTGAAGGCTGGCGCATTTCGATAAAATTTCATGCGTAAGCTGTCTGAAGGTTTAAATATTTGCGAAATAGAATCGAATGGCAAAAATAAGGGGAAAAAAATTGTTTAGCTGTCGACATCTGGGCTGTGCTTTTGTTGTAATTGGATTCAAGTGATCGATATTGGTTGTAAAACGATATTCATCGGCGTTGCGTTCATATGTTTACTTGTGTTTGGCGGCCAGCGTAAGAATGATGTTTTAACTTTGGTTTTTGTCTGTCTAGAGTGGAGGTAACACACTTGGTGGTTTGCGCTTTTAGGCCCGGTTTATGCAAATATCTGGCGAGAAAAAGCGCACCGCTTTTGAATATGATGTTTTAACGTAGTTGCTTCGGATCAAATTCGGACCTCAACTATAAATCCTGATGGGTTTTCACGAAACCAGAATGCGCGGCGTTTAATTGATCGAAGATACACGTAGTGGTGTGGTACTGCCTCATAATGATTTCTTAGAGTTTTTGATGAGCGAGGCTTGCCTCTTAAATCAGCGTGAGTTGCAAAATAGCGCGTTTTCTTGTTTTACATTAGGTTTGTGAGTGCCCACAAGCGTCTCGAGGTTTGTCGCTTCAAGCAAGGGGAAAATGGCGCTGGATAATCTTTGCCAATTCTGGCATTGATACAATCCATTTTTCATGGTGTGATTCCCAGGGTGCGGTTTGGAATGAGAGGGCCGGCTCGCTTAGTTCTGCCACCACGTCGGATAACTCGCCCTCAGGGGTCTTGACTGTGCTTTGTTTTACGGGGTTATAAATAGGATGTAAATTGTCCGTGATTCGGCTTGCCTTGAAACTGTGGATAATGAATTCCCTGGCTCGAAGTATAGGAAAAGTCGTGCCAGATGTGTACACTAAACGCAATCAATTTCAAAGTGGGTGACATAAGAAAACTGACTAACATGGCGGCATACGAAATTCTATACAGCGTGCCTGTAATGCGATCAGCATCTATATGGGATCCGTATACTTTGCTCCATGCTGCAATCTAATGGGACTCGATCGTCTTGGCGATAAGGAATTGGCATAACAACTGTTTACTGCTTGGAATTCCATGACATGCATTCGCCTCTCGAAATTTATTGCATAATGAATGCAGTGGCAACGCGAAACTGAGGGCGATAAGGTGCGCGCAGGCTTTTGTTTCCAGTTTGCAATAGAAGGTCTTTGTAGACTCACCTTAAGTAATATTTCCCAGTCCAAATAAGGGGAAAGACGGAGTGCAGCTTGATCGGTCGTGACTGGCTAATAAGATTGGTATAACTTTGCGGCTGCATAGAAGCTTTTAATGTTGCACGCCAAGTGTCGATCACCGGTTTGTATGCCCTTCTAAACCTGCTTCAGCTCTGATGCGTGGTTCTGTAATGGTTACGATTATGCCATAAATGTATTTGATGAATGTGGACAATGGGCGCCGCATTGTCTTTTGCCATGTTTTATCCCAGCTTTTCTCTGGTTTTCAGGGCGAATGATGGCGTTGCGATTAGCAATGGCCTTGTTGCCACACATTTTTATGTTTGATGTATCGTTGGAATGTAACGCTAGACAAGTTCTCGCTGTCCCATTATGTAATTGAATGTTTTGTGCAGTCGTCAAGTGCGGTTGTGCATGTTTACATGATATGATTGGGTTATACTTCTGCAAGTTGGGCGATTCATGTCTTCCAGAGACCTTGCAGAACAAACGCCAAGAGTTCATCATAATGAGAAGAAGCGAAAGGCTCAAAAATATTACAGCAGAATCAGTCTTATCTGCTGTATTCTTGAGTTAAAGGAGCTGATCGTTAGGCGTAAGTCGGCTCTCAACCACAACATAGGCTTCGGGTATCATTCGTTTTCATTAAATGCGGGAAATCGGCCAATCTGCTGGCGACGAGTCCCAGTTGTTCATGACGAATTCATGGCTGATTTTCTAATAAATGCTGATTCGGATCGCATTGCTCGGTTTGTTTTTCTGGTTGAAATGACGACAACTCTTGGTCTGGCCATACGCCTGCAATGTTTGCAGTTTCCCATGTTTGAACTACGTATAATAATCAATGCTTTCTTCAAAATGGCGGCGCCACTCGAGTCGAATGCTAATTCGTAGTAAACAGTTGCGAAATCTGACGCCCCGTTACTCATAAAACCGGATTTTGTTTAACTGTTATACAGGCGTTGTTTACGATCGGATAGGGCGTGTTGCCTTGCATAATTACGAAAGCGTTTCAGCGTAGAAAACTGGTTTGTTATGCTTGTTTAAGACAAACACGGGAAGAAATTTTTTACTAAAGGTTGCAATACATGAAGTTACTCCAACAGCTCAAAGTAATCCGTACTCGATCATTGGCGCCGTTTTCGCGCTCGTACACGTCTAAAACAGGCTTAATTGCTTGGTATAGACTGCCTTTTGCGCTAGCAAGCGACATTTCGTGAGTTTTCCCAACGTCTAAGGCTTTCGTACTTTATAGTTACGAGGAATTCGGTGCAAGTATCGCTTAATTGTTGTTGACGCTTTTCACACCACAAAGTATGAAATCCTGAAATAGGCCTATTGCCAAGGGAGAATAAGAAGGCAAGTTATTCAGATTTTAGACAGGCGCAGTTCACGACAATAGGCATTTGGTGCGCAATATCATGTTTCGACAACGTCGGAAGGTGAAAAGAGCGTAGGGCATTACTGGAAAAGGTAGCTGCCATGGTTAATAACGTTAGCATGGTTCGATTGAATGCAATCCGGACCTCATTGGCACTTGTTCTTATGTTTGTTGGCTGCCCAACGCATGATGATTGCGAATAATGGAATCGAACGCTTTAAAGTAATGTAATATTGTGGGCGCGTATGTTGATGAAACAAACAGCCTTTGCCTAGGCTTTCAGATGCATGTAATCATAAGTCTTCTAATAGAAGTATAGAACGAATCGTCGAATACCTGAGTGGCTGTAAGACTGGGGTGTTTTACGTGAGGCTCGTAACAGTAAAAAACACAAACTGGTCGCTCTTGTGCGTGCTCGCCCAGCATTTTTTGGTCTTGTACTGGCAGATCATATAACAAAACAATGAGCCAATTTATTGCCATACATCTCATTACTATTGCTTCAATTAATACTGATACGCATTGAAGAGGAATTGGTTTAGATCGTATTCTTAACGTGTTAAATTTTCTCGAAATGTAGGTGAATTCAGCAGCGCTTTTTTTTTGGGGGGGGGAAAAAAAAAAACCAACCCTTTCTAGCCGAGTGTTTGAGGTCTTCCATGAATATGCACGCTTCGTCGCCGAAGTTTCTGGTAGTTTTTTATCACAGGTATGAAGGCGAATGAGCTTGCCTTTGTTAATGCCGCATGGAGATTTGTTGAGGAAGAATGGCGAAAACCAGTCCAGACAAGGGCTTTTTGCTATGTGCGGATGTTTACTCGTACTGTGATGTGAATGATCGCACTGGCTTTGGTTTTGCCGTTTTTAAACACCAAGGATGAAGCACTCGCGCGCTTAAGCTGGTAATAGAAAGTAAATGACAGATTTTTAACGACAAGTGAATTCAACGCGTCACTAATTCTGGTGTGCGACTACAACGCTTAGGCAACGCATTAGTTTTGGTGGCGACCAATCCCGAAATTCTCAGACACAGCCCGAATTGCAGTACCCACATCGAAGCCGTCGAGCGACCTTTTGTTGGTACCAACACGTGTCACAATTAAGGTAAATGGGATAGCGGGACAAAAGAAGCCAGTTTGTTTTCGCTCAATAGGAATCCGGCATGAGAAAACGCGAAGTGGCCTGATACATCTTGACCTGTTTACAAATACCCTCTAACTCATCCAATGCGGCGAGGTTAGAATTTGATCGTATACGTTTGTCTGCTTCCGTTGCGAATACGCGGTGTCCTTTCTAATACGTACGTTGAGGTTTCTTCTAGTAAACAAATGTGCTGACATTAGATGACGGCAAACCGAGCGCCTGGCGCTGTTTAAAGCATACGAGCGTTGAATAACAGATTGAAACTGAGTAGCCAAGGAAGTTCTATTTCTCAATCATAATTCACTCATTAAATGGGTTTTAATTAATCAATAGTCCATAATTTATCAAATGCGTGATTAGAGAATACTGAGTCTCTTCTAATCATGAGATGACTTGAGTATGATATGACGACAAAAACGATCGCGATATCGCGCGGGTGTAGCGGCATAGGTTCGCGATACTCGCGAAAGACAAAGTACCAATTTTGTTATGTGTTTGAGGATCGGCAAGGGTAGCAAGTTGACTTGGGGGCGGGTGTGACTTATGGCAAATGCCATTTCGTACTTAAGCCCAATGGCTTGTTAGATGACTTGTTAGGTGTCTGGTAAACCAAAAAGTATGGTGCGATTTGATCATTTTTTATTTTATATTCTAGTGAGCAGACCATGAACGTTCCGCGAAAAGTCGCCTGGTATCACGAATTAATGACAGGCCAGTATGAACATTACAGTATCTGCTCGAGATTTGATGGAAATTCTGTTTAGATGCATTGCAAAAGAGGCACGTATCCATTTTTTCATCCTATTCAAGAGGAAGAGTGGCTCAATTGAAAACCGAATACGATTCTGTGATCGCGCCGACGGACGTATGCTCCGCGCTCCGACAGACATTTACGCCGATTGAGTAATGGAACTGCTGTAGACAATGAGCAATTTATAGGCTTTATCACGTGATTAGGTATACCAATCGCCTTAAAACTTATCGACAAAGGCGTCATTCAGTTTGGGGGTGATGGAGAGCGCTTTGAATCGTCTAAAAGCAAGCTGCTATTTGGGCGGCGGGTTTGGGCATCTCACAAGAAAAAGTGATCAGCTTTTACTCAGAGATGATTCAGCGTTTTCAGCATTTTGGCCAAAGCAGTGGACCGACGTGTTTACGACAGTCACAAGTGGATCGATTAACACATTTAATGTTCCGATATAATCTATTATTTGGCACGCAATGTGTTACTGAATGTTGACTCAGGCATGCGGATTGCCCACGTCAGGACAAGGCGCATGCAAAGCGTTAGAAGCGCATGATTAGCTCACGTTTATTATTAAAACACGATGCTAATCGATGTTGTGCTTCCATGTTTTCAAGCAAACGTATCGTAAAACCACGTGCAATACAGCGCACTGGCGTCATATTGCTCAACTATTTTGTCCGACACAAACGTCGAAAGAGCCGTTGATGGTTTCAATTTCTCAA
>Ga0163217_1053551_pt1 | contig 19236 bp, 15 predicted proteins | sample SynspAceP_FD_185933 | JGI IMG/M metagenome (GOLD analysis project Ga0163217, IMG submission 185933) | Saline lake microbial communities from Ace Lake in Antarctica - Synechococcus sp. Ace-P (PacBio error correction) | ecosystem: Environmental > Aquatic > Non-marine Saline and Alkaline > Saline ...
ACAACAAACAAAAAAAAGAAAGGAAAAAAAGAATGAACTTCCCAAGAAATGGACCCGGCCCCTTGAACAAGATAGCCGCCTCGCCCCAACTGACCGAAAAAACCACCTGTGCGGATAAACGACAGTTGGGTTTTCCGGTCATTTAACCAACAAAATGTGTCCGATATTGGAGACGTTTCAAAAACAGCGAATGAACAGGCCTCGTCCAGGCTAATGCACGTTCCAATACCTTGCGAAACATGCAGGGCGTTTTTTATTTGGCACCATCGTGAGATTTGATGTCGAACAGCTAGTTGGCCGGTCGGCAACCACAAGATCATTGCCTTCGCCCTTTGCGGACCGCACAGGGAGCAGTGAAAGCTCGCCCATCTGCATCGAAGCATCGTAAGTGTTCACGTTCTAATCAAGCTACCGGCCATTCCGCAGCATAGGGTTTCGATTGTGTTTAACCTCTATCCGGTAGTCCCAGAGAAAGCACCTATGCCTCGACTGGCCGAGAGCATCAAAGCTTTCCTGATGACAGTGGCCGTGCAAAGAACTCTGGCAATGTTCCCAGAGCTTTTAAATCGAGCTTCAGACGACCATCAGCCTCGTGTTCCTTGACCAAAAACTCCTCAACAGGAAAGACGCCCTCGACAAGCGACGGCCTCTTGCGCCCCCATAGCCATACTGCAAAAACTCATCACGTAGAGTTACAGACAGGAAGGTCTAGCCCAACGATGCTGATACCCCGTTCAACGGACGGAACAGATACTCAAAGTGTGGCGCTTCGCTTTCGGCCTTGGCTTTGTCTACCTGGCCGGAGCAAAGGTAGGTCTGCCGCACACAACGTTCGCTCATTTGGGCGCTTTGTTGAACGGCAACGTGTAAACCAGCGGCCCGTAAGACCCGTTGAGGCCCGATTCCGCATTAGAAGGCTCAAGTAGTTATTGAAAGGTGTCACAAATAGCAAAGCTCTTTCCATAGGCTGTGTTACCGGCCTTCGCCGCAGCGCGGCCAGAATAGTTAACTCGCAAAAGTTCGGCAAGGCGCGCTGTTCTGCACCTGGGCTAACGCTTAAACCCTTGACAAAATAGGCACCGTCCAACTGCCGCGAAACGCTGAAAAATGCGGCGTATGCGCGTAAACGAGGCATTTCCGCCCACATCGATCTCGAAGTGAAATCCCATGTTTTTTTGACCAGCCGAACGTGCCTCAATCTTCATCTTGCCATGTCACACCGGTTGGGCAATACAACGCTTACAGCCCTTGCAGGACAACACACAGATCCAGTGCCTCTTTGACATCGTTGCTGGCCCGGCCTTTCTGACCCACAACTGCCCGGACAGCGCCAGTCGACATGTATCTTTGGCCGCCGCCCCAGTGTCCAGTGTTGTTCTTACTTGCCTCGGTAAATGCGAAAGCTCGGCACATGGTGCGGCATCGAATATCCGACAATGCCGTTCGTTGGTTGCAACTTTTTTCAACCGCTTTGATCAACCCGGATGTCGGGCACCCGCACTGCCCGCCCACTTTTTGTCGCCGTAACGATCGCGAAGTACATCCCAACCTGACCAGTCCGAGGCCGGCGTTGATTGTAGCCCATAGCCTTTTGTTAACCGGAAGTAGTCCTGGATCATCCATTGCGGGTATCGGACTATTTGCAATTCTCTCAGGATCGAAGCTGTTTAATCTCCCTGAATGCGCATGAGTCTGTGGCCCAAACTGCCAGGCCCACCCACTCTTCCCGACACGATACCACGCCATGCTCGCCTGAAAAAAACGCAAAAACCTTTGTAATTCGCGAACTCAGCGCTGACTCGCTTCTTCGCGATCGCAACGCATTTTCTGCGCCTTCCGGTCACGACGCATATCCAAGAATCGGCCGAACATGCAAAGTGCCAACCACTGCGTGGGCATACCACGGTCCTTTCATGCCAATGCTTTATGAAACACTCAGTGAGTTGTTGTATATCTGCAAGGCTTTCAAGCGGTACTGTGCGCCAGGTCTCCTCATGTAACGTAAACAGCTTACCGTAACACCTTTTCTCTCATGCATAAGTTCAGGCTCGGCTTGCGGCAACATTCCACAAGTTTCGGCCGTCTGTTCGGCGGCGCCGAGTTCTGCTAACAACCAATCGGTAAGAGCCCAAGATCCCACATACGCTCAATTGAGCTTTTGCCAGATCGCATCGCAAGTTTTTCTGCGCATACTTCCCCGAAAGATTCAACAGCAGATGGCCTATGGAGTTTGCCAATTAAAAGCTTTCTACGATCACGGGCGATAAATGCCAGAGGCATTTTCAATCGCAAGGTCGATCATGGTGCGATCCACCAGCGCTACCGCTGATGGACTTTTAGAGTAAATTGTGCGGGTCAGGGTCCATGGCTTTGGTAGAATGAAGCGAGAGTTAACCACGGCAGCACTTTGTGAACCGTAGCCGGTGCAGGCTGAGCTTGATTCCATGTGTAAGTCCCAAAGTTCTTCCGAACCGACTAACAGATGAAGCGGAGAGTTAATCCTGGCCGTGCCAGGGTCATAGACGCGAATTCTTGGCAGTTGAAATGTCAAAGATATAAAATCCACCGCACGCGACGGAGAACCTGGAAAACTCTCCATATCGAATGTTGGCGTTTTCACCGTCTGCAGATGTGCTGTACGTGCCTGGGCTATTGCCGCGAATTCTTTCAATTGCAGGTGAGGTTCGACTGGTTAAACCAAAATACTCCTTGCGAACCATCCGCAAGGTAAGCTGCATCGAATACCCAGATACATGTAGTGGACCACTGTTGCCTGCCAGACTTGATGGACCTTGAAACCACAAGAGTATAGTGCCGCCATAACCCACCAATGGTGGACTGAGTCGCCGTAAAGACTAAACGTCAACCGGAACCAAAGCCCATAAGGCTTGAGCCAGCGGTTTGCAGGTCATCAGACCAGCCCGGGTTCAACGACCACTGTCAGTTGCTCTTACGTGCAAACTCGTCATCACTGATTTAACACTCAACGCTGGTATCCAAATATCGCTTTGCCAAACAGTCTGGCCACACGCTGGTGCCGCCCCGCGCGCGCAAGTACCGAACATTTGCCTCCCGGCATATCAACCAGTCAAGTTGCAAGTCCGCCTGAATTACGGGGTATCAATCAACGCCGACGGCATAATCTTGGTAGATGGAAGCGTCCGTGGATACCGTCCGCGTGGGCGCGCTCCAAAAAGCACATCGCCCGCAAGTTCATGTCTCAAACGAGCGGCGAACGGTCAGCATCGGTTTTACTCGCGCATTTTTGCGATTGTATTTTAGGCCCTGAAAACGCGTTCATCGCTACTCTGATCTATGCCGTTTAACCCGCTATTTATTACGTGGTGCGCCGTTTGGGAGGAAGTACTCCAGCGTCTGAGCCAAAACGCCACTGCCTTTGAGGTTCAGCGCAGACAGCTCAGACGCAGCCTCGCAGCCAGCACTAACGCGGGCGATCAAAGTCAATCATTGCAGTCGCCCGAGGTCCTAATTCGAACCATCTTGCTTCGACTTGCCCGCCCCCGATGCCCACGCGACAGTCCGAAACGACTTCGTAGATCAGGCGCCGAACGAATCCGCATCCACCGCCCTCAGGCATGACACACGTCAGGAACCGGGAGAATAGACATCTGGCGTCCTGACACTGAACTTCCAGACGCCCAGAGCTCAACGGCCGTGCGCACCGACAGCCAACGCTGGTGCGTGCGAGCTAACCTGTTCCAATCCTTCCTCCATCAACATTCAACGCTTATTCAGGCGTAAAGCAAGGTTAGTGTTGGCGTAAGGGCGCAATAACCGTTTTTGTTAAGCCTGCAGAATTCATTCCCAGCCCCAGAAGCTTTTTTGAGCAAATTTGAAGGTTTTGCTGCGCGCGATAAGCGTTATCCGACAAGGCGTACAAACTGATAACCTGGCGGCAGCATCAACCGACTTATCTGGAACCGGAAATATGTTAAATCCCACTCCCCACGCATCGTGTTTGATAGTCCGCGCACGCCAGGCTGAGTAATCGTATCAACCAACAACCGTGAGCTGGGATGGCCGCGGCCATCGAATGGCGCGGCGTACTGGCAAAGGGATATGCTTGTTACACACGGTGAAGGTTCATTGTGAAACCACACACACCGCTGGATTGTGTGGCCTGTGATCTTTTCTGAGGCGACTTCTGTCAACGATGTGGCCTGCCAACACCCCGCCCCGGCAAGTTGTTGCATAACTACGACTCGTAGTGGCGTCGGGGGATGGCTTACGACCAGCCCTCATAGCCACGGGGAGCCCCAGAAATTCCGTGTTCTGGCCTTAAGAGCCTACACTATGCCGCGATATAGCACGTGACCAGAGTCCTTTCAGTCGCTCGCCACGAGCCACTACACTAGACTTTCAACAACAGCACCCGGTCCACCGTGGTAACATCGTGTAAGAGGAAGCGTTTCCCACGCACCGTCCCGGATGCCGGGTAAATAATAACGGCTTGGTTAGTTTTTAAAGTATGAACCTTAACTTCGCCAAAACTTCCAGCCCCAAGCGCCAAATTCCGGCCGCGATGATCATATAAGTAGGAGAGGACATTGGGCGCGCAGAATATCGCGGTCCGGACCGAGACGGCCGGGTAGTTGAAGGAAATGCCGACCTGAAGGATGAAAATCAAGTTTCAACATAAGGATGCTCCGTGAGGTGTTTATATATATATAAGATAGACACACACGTATAGCCTGCATTAATGGGTCAAATCAGCCGATGAGTTAAAGTAGTTGATATTGATACATCCTCCTTGGCGGAGATTACTAACCTCCTCATTCGCTTCAAACCAGCCGCTGTACATAATTCATCGTGTGTTTGCGCAAAGAGGGACGCCGGAGAACGAACTCTGTGGAGGGCGTAAACGGAAAAATTTGCGGAACCGATCGTTTCACAATCGTGCCAGATCGACCGGGTGTCGAAGGATCCGCAGATTCACACCTCGCTAATGCAGATTATTCTTCTACTGTATCTCTCAGCTGCATGCCTGGGCGATCAATTGATTGATATTCCCGGCGGCACGCGGTCTGAGATATGCTGAGTCGACTCACTCTAATTACTGCCGTTTCACGAAGGACAGAGAATTCGTGCATATAGACCCATAGCGATGTTTCAGTTGATCACAATGCGCGTTCCACGGTGCGTATGGTCAAAAACAGCTCACGCAATCAAATCGTCCACGCCGATGACATCCTCTACAGAGAAGCCGCTCCAGTTCGCGAGGTTAGCCGCAGCCACAGCAGTGCATACATGAACTCCTGGGGTTTTGACGGCTATGATAAGGGCTGATACGCGAATGGGACGCGCTGAGCCGACGCCGTGGCCTCGCAACGAGTGCAGATCGGAAAGTAATCGCCGCCGTCTCCCAGATGATATTCCAGGCAAGCCACATTCGGTGATTGGCCAGTTAAGTTCAAGTACTGTGAGCCTACACCGTATGAGCAGTCAGTTGTTGATGGCATGAACGCCGCCAAACACTACGAATAGATCCGCGTGAATGCGCGCTGGCGGTCCGCTATATCCGTAAACGGCAAAATAGGCCGGGGTTTATTTACCGGGCTCGGTCACGACTGGCTCGCGTGCATCTGACAATCAAACGCGGCGAGCTCATCGTGGCGCCCTGGGTCCCCAGATCAAACGACCGCATTTATTGCTGTTACGACCGCGTATTTGAAACATGCTTCTGAAATAGAGCATAAAATTAAACTGGCCTGGGTTGATCATGTTTAGATGGTATCGGCATAATCGATCCCTAAGATTTCGTCACTCCAGGCCGATAGTTCTCGACAAGTGACATCTGCGTCTTTGGCGAGCCGATAAATATCTCCCTCGCGCGTTCATCCTTGAGTTTTAAGGAAATGCTTTTCTGTTTCGGTTTGATCTGGGAGAAACAATAGAATTCGTCATTAACGAGGCCCAGATTTTGTCGGCTGTCATCGCCACCATTGGGCTTTTTTCCACCTTAATACTTCAGCCCCTTCACCATACCATGGTGCAATACGGGCCCAGCCATGATTGCCGAGACATCCAAACTTTAATGTTTTTCAACGGAAGGCTATGGTGTTTTTCGTCCGTTGTCGAAAAGGCTTTTACAGTAAGACAAGCTATATTCCGGTCCATTCACACGGTGTTTTGGTGACGAAGACTTAAACTTGAACCGCTCTTTGATAGTCGCACACTCAGGCATAGCAGTCATCACCCCAGATCATCGCGGCGCTTGGACATCCGCAGCGCCGTCCGTTCTGTGTGCCAGCACCGCGGTTATATTTCTTTGGATGCGAAGCACCGCGTCGAAAACGAGAATCGCTTCAAGCATGACTGAAGAGAGCTTGCGCGCTTTCGCTCGGACTCTCATCTCTAATGACATCTGCCCTCAACGAAACGCTCGCTACTAATCCAAGGAGACAGCCTTCCGGTCTTCGATCAGCTTTGCTGCCATCAGAATCTCCTTGGTTTCTGGGATGGGCACAATAGTCCATCAAGCGGTAGGAAAACGTTGTAGACTGAACAGGCAATTTGCCCGGGTTATTTGGCAATCGCGCACCACAAACTTCAGCTGAGGGCGTGCAACTAGCCGAAAGTCGCAAGCGAGCGCAATAGCGGCTCCACCGCCGACCAGAACCTTCGATGCATCGCGATGGTCGGCGTTTTCAATGGTTTCCAACTATAGAGCAACTTGTCCATACGGCCGTTCAAAGCAATGCCTGATACTCGTGTCAAAATCTAAGCAATTTGCTTATAGTCCCGTTCCGGCCACAATATGCTTCCCCACCATTAGCCATAGAAGACGACAGCGCTGTATTCAGCTTTTGCGCCATCATCTTCACAATGGCGCGCCAGTGCATCGTACACTCCAGTCATTGCATTGGCGATTTTCTGGCGATGAAGCAACCCAGCCACCCTTGGCTTATACCTGCAGTCGACACTGGTCCTTGGTCAGGTTTATCTCATTCTCGTGATTTCGCTTTCAGCTATGCAGGTGCCATAAACCAAGGTTCAACCAATACAAGGCAAAGGCTGAATATAGGTTTTATGATGAAATCACGAACAGCACTCCAGAAACCAGAGTGGTGCGCATGTCGCCCAATATCAGAGTTTTGCAATAGAGGCCGAAGCAGATCTAGCAACACTCGCAGCTACGGGCGGCTGTTTGTTGCCTAATGGCCAGGTCAATGTAACGATCAAGACACAAAGTGAATCCGGAGTCAAACAACCACACGCAGCGGAGAATCCAGCGAAATTAACGATCTCGATAACCACCAGGAGAGGCGGCTGCAGATGTGCAGGAATATGCCCAGATATCAGGAATGGATGACATTCGAGCATCGCTGTAAGATGATGTGCACTATGTTGTGTTCGGTCCAAGATCACTCGAATCTGATATTGGCGAGCTGTTTGTGGGAGCTGAATCTCGGTGAGCATAAAGTCCCAGCGACAGGCAGAGCTTTCTGCAAGCAGCAACATAATACCAAGCCGGTTGACACGCCACTGGCATCGAGAGCATGGATTATGTGAGAAGATACGCAAGGTTTAATTCCGCGTAAAAAAATCGTACTGTGCTTAATCGGAAATGGGCCAATCGGATACAACCGGCCATTGCAAAGCACGCCTCGTTGCAGTTACGATGCCCAAATGATGACTGAAGCCGCCTCACATAGATACTGACCCGGAATAAAGGGTGATGGAATAATGCCCTCAAATAGGGCATTCGCTGTTGGGACGCTTTACAGCGAGTCTTACATGTTGGCCGAACTGCGACCGTTAGCTAGGGAAAGATGTTATTTTTTTAGCCAGGGTGAACAGCTATGGTCAGTGAGTGAGCTAAACCCAGAGCCTCCCAATATCCGGGCAAATGGGCCGGCGACACAAACATATGTGTTGACCAACAGAAACGACTCGCGATACATTGACGAGATAAGAGGAATCATGGGGATGAAGCGGCGGTCAGTATAGAATTGCAAGCTCGCCGCCGGCGAGATAAATAGCCGCCGAAACTCCGTCGAATAACCCTTCTTTTCAATCGCCGGAATATAATAAGCTGCGGATTGCAGAGAACGCCCTGTCGACACGTGTGGCTGAACGCACGGAAATTTCTTGCAAAAACTACGAGGCGCCTATGGTATGACCATGACCAGTCCACCGTTCAATAAAAACCGACGCATTCGCCGATCGCAGTATCAACTCAAGCGAGCGGGAAATGCTGGAAGGCCGTTGCATAATGGCGCCCGGCCAATATAAGAGAAGTTCGCGAATCGCAATCGAGCGTACGAGCGAACAGTTTCGTTCGCAGCAATCCAGACATTACCACGCGACATTAGGGCAATGCTGGCGACGGCCGGTAACTAACTGCACGGTCCAACAGCACCAGAACGAATTACCTAAAGCTCATCGCTACAGGAAACGTGATGCAAATCAGGCTAACTCAACAACAAACATTAAAAATATCATCTTATATTCTCCTGGGCTCGCTCAGGTCCTACTGTTAGTGGTTATTAGAAGCCTTGTCGTGAGCTTGAGGCGCGCTCTTCCATTCATGGTCTTGAGAGAGCGTTGCACCTTTGGCGCTGGCGATCACTTCTGGCAGATGTAGGAGCTCGCGATAAAAAGAGGACACCCATAGCGAATGCGTTGTTCTAGCTGCACGACACACGGTCAGGACTGATAAGCGTCGACCCTCAGTACAGGACGAACTTCCGTGCCGGTATACACGGCGAGTAAACAAGAAACCAGATGTGATGCTCTGGCGATAGCAATACAGGCAACCGATTGAGGGGCGAAATAGCTAACGCACGTCGCGGGCAACGCATGGTGCCAAGCACGCCCTGGCTGCGGCAAATGCGGCATCGCATAGCGAAGTCGCTCAGGCCCAAAAACCCCACAAGTGGGCCCTTCGTCCGTACCAAACTACAACGGTGAACCAACAAGCCTCGAGAAGAAAAACCTACGGTAAACAAACGATGCCAGAGCAATCATATGGCAACGACATAACTTTCAAGGAACTGATACGTTTTAAGAAATTTGTAAGGTAGAGTTTCTCATTTATTCCCGGCGGTGAACAGCCAAGCCGGTAGTAGATCCTAAGCTACAGCGCAACACAATGAACCGCGCAGTGAATCGCGAACGCAATGCCAGCAGCAGGAATCACCGTTATTGCTTACGGAGCGTGACTAACCTTATGCACATGCCATTTCCTACGCAAGCTTCTACTTCGAAGCAGCTAACTTGTATTGTAAAGATCGCTGTCTGAGCGGCAACAACGCTTTCTGAGCTCGTCTCGTGACTGCATCCCTTCAGATTTCGATCTTCTCGACAGACTGTTTTCAAGGTTAGATTCGCCTTCTGACTCACAAGTGAGCGAAGGCTGCCACTTCGTATATGAAGCGAGCTACTGTCCGTAATATCAGTGTCTACATCTTCCACTGACACATAATCATAGAGTCAGTTGAGGTGGATAAGTACGGTATCGTGTCTGTAGCGCACTCGGCCTACTCAGCGTGTGACCGCCCAGCCAATACATTAAGTGGCAGTGTATAAACCGTATTGGATATCTGGAACGGTAATCCCTGAACGCGTCGTGCGAATCCGTGGGAGTAGATTCTGGACGCAGAGGGATGTGTCTCACTGGCCCAGTGCTCCATTATCTCGCCGACCTGTTGTTGCAATCGACAACGACATGCCTTTCGGAAAGTGCCATTTGGGGGCAGGAACTCAGCGCCATAGCTTTTCAAACATCTCAACGCGCCACAACTGACTCCGTGGGATCCCTAGCTTGATAGCATATCCAGGTCGCAGGCACTATCAATGGCGCCGGACATCATGTAATGGTTATGTTCCCGAAGCCCGTTCTCGCTATGCACTCATACCCAAGAACTCTGTAGCTCCTTTTGTCTTGCGCTGCCGCCTGTAAAGGCACGTCCCCGCACAAGTTCCGATGACCGTATCGGCGCCTCCAGCTGTGTCCCTGTCTTCAATCTAGAATATGGCATTTATCGGAGACACCCGGGAGAAAATTCGCCCATGCAGCAACACTGCCATGCGACGGACGATGAGCAAATAGCGAGATCGCAACGCGAGCGACAGTCGTGAGAGAGAGCATCTGGGAGCGGTGAGTAGAGCTAAGCTCGGAGCGCATTATCGCGACAAGCGCGTATGACAGGTCAATGAGCGGCTTTAGGAATCCTCCAGTGGGCTTGTGTGAGCGATTGAGGAGTTTTGGCGAATCGGTGTGAGCGATGGAGATTTGTAGAGAGAATAGGAGAGGACTCGCCGGGCGCCGAGGACCAAATGTTGTGAGTTGGGTCTGGGCGTAGACACGCCCGATGCGCCGGCTTGGTACCCAGCCTAAGCGGCGAACCGGAAGCGATGCAATAGACACTGTGTATCTAATCAAGGAGGTCACATACAGGGTGGACTCTTCGAGTGAGGTTCATCTGAGTTAGTTTATCTGGAAAAGCAAAACCGGGTCCGACGTAAATCTCTGTCCAAAATGGACGTGGGTTGTGATGGAGCGTACCGGGCCGGTGAATCACAGTCGCGGACCGTTCAAGATAAGTGCGGGAGCCCCTGAGACCCGTCAGATGTGTACCGATGCCACCAGAAATTTCCATTGGTCCCGGTGAGACACGGCACGAATCAAGCCGACCCCATGATAAGCTCGCTATATGAATTCATAATGTCATAAGTTCTGCATTAGACTTTAGTGCTGATATTATCTGTACCGAGGCAGCGCCAACAGGCTCGTGCAATAAAGCGATTAAGAGTCTAGATTTCAGCTAATACGGGACTAAACCACCTCAGACAGACGGGTGAGACGGATAGAGATAGCTCAATTGGTAACCGCGATCCGAATAGTGACAAAAAACTGGCGACACAACTTTAGCGCCCAGTCCCTTGCTTGAAACGAACGAATGAACGCGGTCATAGTTCGCTTAAAGAAAACGAGCCATCGCCGCCCTCAAGTCTTAGTCGGGACGGTTCTTAGCTTAAGAACCTGCGAGATTCAAATCCCTGAGCAATCGCTACGGGTGCTCAATCCTCATCTGAAGAAGCAACCGCGTAATTCCCCACTAGCTCCGATAACTTCATCGCTTTGAGTCAAGAATCAAACACCGCCCGCTGACCGTGACGAAGGTGACCATGAACCCAGTCAACGAACCTGACGCTACCAAAAAGCGGGCGTTCTGGTGCAACTGTGCGGCCCGGTCTCCACCTGTATTCTGCTAGACGGAAGCGAGCGATGTCCATCCCAACAGCCATGCAAACGCCCTGCCCCTTGAGCCAGGAAGACGCAGCGCCGTCACAGCCGTTCTTCCTCTTCGGGCGGAATCATGTTGCAGCCCCATCCATCACAAATGCAGTCAGGCGGATCCAATCTTCGTGAGCCGTGCCAAGGCAAAATGCAGCGCTAACGATTTGGCGCGGCCTGCCCCGGAAATTTTTTATCGCGTGGATCGAAGAAAAACTTAACCTCCATAAACTGTGTAGTAATTCATCCTAGATCATCAAGTGAGAGAAATCTACATAGAACGTTTCCCGGTCGCGGGATGCCCAAGTCTCACGTTCCGCAGAACATACTTAGTACGCATGAGTAACGCCATCACCGCAAGAGGGCATTTAAGCCCTTTGAGCCTTAGCAAAGTGACTGCACGCTGTAGCGTTATTAATGTTGAATTCTGTGCAGAGTGCAGGACGCCAGGTTTAGTTATCAGATGTCCACAGCCTAAAGAGTAATACACTGCCACACGGCAAAATTGCCGGCACTCAGCTAACTTGTCTTTAGATAGAAAACGGTATTGAAATGATACAACATAGATGTTCTTATCAATGAAGCTGCCGACAGAATCAGAGATTTTGATCGAACTCGGTCACACTGGCCAGCTGGACGATGCAAAAGTTTCGCGGCAAAAGGGCTTCTGCGAAAAATCGTCCATTACTCCAGAACACCTCCTCCGCGCAGTCGTTGAAAGTTCTGAAATCTCAAGGAGTCTGATTTGAAATGCTTACGTGCCAGAAATCGCGGTGTGGCCTGCGGGAGCACACCCTTGACCGCGCGAAGGAACGTCGAAGACATACCTACGACATCAGTGGGCGCGCTAAGAAGGGTTGTCCGGTCCGAAACCGGCGGCATGCGCAATGTAGACAATGCAATGAGCCGAATATCGTCGAGCTCATACTACAGCACGCTTCACAATAAGAATGGGTCGAGGTGCATTTTCATCGTGTGAAACTCAAGAATACTCTCGCAGCCAACCAGGGGAACAAATTCATAGAATTGCAATGCATGCTGGGCGTCAAAGAATGATGATCTTCCTAGGAAATCGGTATAACCACTTAAGCCACGTATTAAAGCGAATCGCCTATATTTGAACTGCGCAGTCAATACCGCGGACGCTTACTGCACAGCAGTCCACCGACAGCGAAAGACATGATGAGGACTCTAAGGCGCGAGGAAAATCGCTTTGCAACAGTATAGCTCCGGAGCCACTTAGTCATCTAAGCTGGAGCCGCAATCGACGGGGAGGATCCGCGCAACAAATCCAAAGCACTTCTCCACAGCGCAGCACTGACGCCTTCTGAGCCGTCGCGCACACCTAGGCTATAACCGGCGCGAACCCTAATCGCGAATTGTCCTCACCGGTTTCTCAATGTCAACCGATCCATTCAATTTCCCGCCTCGATCGCGGGAAATTGCCTCAGCCCCGGACGCCACATTCCTGGATTGTTGCGAAGCAGCAGATCGCCAATACAACCCACTCCAATCTCAGCCTCTTCCGTATCGTCGTCTCAGTGAGCTAGCCTGAACTGAGAATGCCTGGTCATGACAAGCCCGTCCTCATCAGCTTACCTCAGTGAGGACGAGTGTTGTGGCGTGAGTATTAACGAGCAGGCAGATTGTTCGCCGCGAACTCTCAATCTCATCCTCTCAGCCGAGCAAGCCCAGCAATGAAGCTGCCGCACAGTCGTAACATGCAAGGGTGGCGCGATACTACCGTACGATACTGGTCTCTACAGAATCATCGATCGATTCGAAGCATCACCTTTCAAATAGATCACAAGAATCGACCCTTTCCCGAACCAGCGAGATGGAGGTTACACCCAAATCGGCATCACAAACAATCCGCATGTAAGGGACGCGAGACCCCTACGCCGCAGGGATCACTATACCGAGATGCAGCGGATTGCGCAATTGCAGCAATGCTGCCCAGACCGTAACACGCTCGTTAGAAATCCCTCTCGCTGCACAAACACGATTGCTGATCAAATTGACAGAGAATTCGATAGCGCCTGGGCGCCGTGGGAAAGCTCAAGCCCAGTCTTCGCGCCCAGCGTTTTCAGTTTGGAGCCGCTGAAATAAGCCCAATCGCATCATAGCACCGCGGCCCGGGCAAATTTGACCTGGATCCGGGATCAGCTTGGCGTCAGTCATCGAACTCCGATGTATCGTCAAGAGTGAGATCATGAGGGTACGACTCACTAAAATTACTAATTATACGGATATAACTTTCCACAATGTGGAAATATAATAATGCAAGTCTAATATTTACCCCTAAAATAAAACCAAATACTGAAATTTCATCGGTATTAACCTTAAAATTTCACATTGTGGATATTTCATATGCGCAACAAAAACCAGGAATCTAAGTGAAGACATACGAGGAGGCGTCCGGTGACGGGCCCTTCTTGTAATCGCAATATACGGAGAAGAAAACTCCCTAATTCAGACCAAAACACAATCTTTATCCGGGCCCACAATATCCTGACCGATTGCCTTCGCGATGAAACGTGCGAGCACGACACCGCTCGCCGGCTTGCCGTGAAACACATCCCCCGCTGCTGCAGATGCAAAAAGGTTTCAACACCCCAAATCATGGCGAAGTCATCCTATGTCCCGCCACGCACCGTGGCGGTATAAGCGCTGATCTGCAACACCCTGGTCACCTGAGAGAGAGAAGTATAATCGCCCGCATACGGCGGACATGTTCTCCGCCGCCGTCGCGTGGATGAGATTTCAGCGTCCACGGCTGGACGAATTCAGATCGTTGGATGCCGTGGGCACGCGCGCTTCACGGTCGAATGATTCAAGCGGAGCTTAAGTCGTCCGATCACTGCGAACGCTAGATTCAAGCCGGGTATCTGTTGTCCACAACGGAGACTTGCAACCGGCGAACAAGCGGATATGATGCTGTCGTCAAAGCCATGGACAGCTGCTTTCACCCTGGCTTGCCTATTGGTTGAACTGCGGGTCAGATCCCTGGCCTCAATGCCGTTCGAGACTGAGACAACTGGGGTGTTGATGATCGGGCCGGTTGGGCTGCGTGCAACAAGCGTTCCATCGCTGAGACTAAACCGGCAGGCAGTGACCGCGGTCAGGCCCAAAAAGCACTGGCGCAACTGGAAAACCGCCAAGGCGGTTCATCGGCTCTGTTATCGGCATTTGGCGCGCGCATGAATGCCCGGCATGCCCAAGGCGCCTTTCCCTACACTCCACCCTTGCCCCGCTGACTACTACACCGTCTGAAAGAAAGCTGAAAATGCTGTTGAAGCGAAGTCGGTGTAGATGACAATTACGCCCCGTCCATCTCCGCTGGCCGAGGTGAGGTTCGAGAGGAGGCAGACTGACAATGCCTTGGGGGGCATGCCGCTCCTCGCCGCAGAGATGACGTCCTCAACCGAATCTGTATTCCGAAGCAAATCACCGTTACTAGCTGGTGCCAGTATGTTATGTGGCCACGAAAGCCAACAGAACAACCGGAAGCAGACCGCACCCACTTCGAGCAAAGGTACGGCGTTCCTCTCGACATGGCCTTGCACGAAATCGGTACGCAAAGCTGACCTGAGTCGGCACTTGGTCTCTAACAACACCATGGTGCTGTCAGGCTGGCACCATGAGAGAATGGCCATGGCGGCACCTCGACTACCCATCGAGCTGGGCACGGCCGTCCGCCCGCCAAAACATTTCTCGCGCCACCATCGCTAACCGGCAACCAGACTGACGAGTAACCATGAATGATCACAGAACCAGAATACCCCATTGGACGAGTTTGTCCGCCTACGAACGAAATCAAACCACATCCACAAAAACGCCCGCCCTACATCCAGTTATCTGAACGAGCCCTAAACCGGGGCCGAACCTTTTAATGGAGAACTTCAAAAAGCGCGGAGCTTCCAAAGTGGCGTGCTGCGCCGTCTTTGGAGCTTGAGTGAAGAAGGCGGCCTGATGAGCGCGCCATGCACTCTCCGCAAGATCAAGCACTCCTGTCCTGCTATATGAAGGCTGGCCGGCGAGGTACTCCGAGTAACGGTCGTCATGCCGCATACCAGAGCAGGCCCCAGGACAAAAAGAGACGCGGATAGCGGGGAAGCGGGCCTACGGCGGCGCAAATCTCGATGCGAAGCCCCACCACCTCTCCGCGAAAGCGGTCGTGTGCGAACTTAAGGTGGGACGTTTCATATCGCGAAGTGAGTAGTCATAGATCCACTGTAGATTTGATTTGTAGTGTGACCATGCTCTGTATAACGACCCGGGCTAAGAGTCATCGCAGAGTATCATATATATCTATCATCTTCAGCAAGTGGAATTGCGGATCAGGTCCCCGACTGATTAAAGTGGTGATCGCGCGCGTGCCGGCGCGGCATGAGTTCCGGTACGTGCCTGACCCATTCTGAACCTAGACGGAGTAGCGATTGTAATGACTGGCCGGACGAGCCACTCATGCGACGACGCGCCCGCCCTCAAGGCCGATTACATCGAAGATGCGATGAGATGCCGCCAAATACGGTAGCAAGCGTTGCAGAAGTGCCCGCTGAAGGAGCTGACCGTGCAATTGGGTAGCGCAGCTCGTCTCAGACAATTTCCGCGACGCGAGAGGAAATCATCTGGACAGCCATAAGTCTACCTGGAAGCCGAAAGTGACAGATTGTTATGAGCCAGTTGTGCTCAGTAACCCGCTGCGGCCATCTGAAAACCCGAGATCTGTCACGGGAAACGGTGGGCGTGATCAATGCACCGGCGGCAAATGGATATGGACACACTCCCTGGAACCTAAACAGACATGATTAGGAGCCCTGAAGCCAGACAATCGTTTATTCACCCTGAAGAACTGAAGTTGGTTACAACATTCCTAGCCCGCCATTGGACAATGGTACGAAAGCTAAATTTCAGACCGGCCATGTCCTGGATCCTCGATCATGGACGCCTGGCAGCGCGACATCAACGAAAAATGGTATTACGACCACAGGGCGCACGGCATGCGCCCCGGGTTGCACACGCAAGATCACAAGTCCTGTGACTGTGTGCTGCACGACTCCAAGAAGACTTTGCGGGGCGCCCAGTGGCGCTGCTGGCCCGAGCAAACCCTGCTGAAGCCGAAGTGGTTCGCATATCCGGTCAAGGCTTCAAGCTACGGTGCCGTAATCTCGCACCAGGTGCGTGAGTCCAAACTAATCAATTGATCGCCTGCCAAACTGCAAATCTACTGGCGGACGCAATTATGTGGTGGCCGCGAACGGACGTTGCTAACGGTTTCGGATCATCCATTGGCCGTGCCAAAAGGCGAGGACGCGGAGACTGCAAACTGCTTCGCCGAAATGACTGCGGTGCCGGCCCGGCTGCGGGGTGAGCTCGACTGAGGATGTGTCACGATCCGCCCAAGACCACGAGCGCGACGCCAAACGTCACGTTTCACCGAATCCAGCCTACATGGCAGGCGCCAATGCAAAGCACATGCGTCCTACCTACGAACGCCAGCAAACTGAGGCACCATTGCCATGGGGGAAGACGCAGTGGATGTTTTGGACGCGGTGGGCCCTGAAGCCAGAACTTGTCTCTGTGTGGGCACCAGGCTCTTAATTTCGAGAGCAACCTCGCAACGTTTACAACGAGCTGGCAATGTGTCCTTACGACCTTTAGATGGACGCCGATTATGGCCGCATTCTGACAACAGACGGCAAAGCGCGCATCGATCAGAGGTCGAGTGGGAACGGCGCTTATTCATACTGACCATCGGTCAGCGTTATGAGCCATAACCAACCGATAAGGCAATCTGCGATGCGGTCCTCAAATTTCAAAATCTGTGACATGCCTGCCGTTTATCTGCCGCGACGACGTCGAAATACGATCAAGTGCTCAGACGAGCATAGGGCGTCATCATGTGACCGCGGGTGATCAATAATCACACAAACCTCAAACTGTACCAGGGCACTGCGACTCGACTCAACGTCCCACACTGGTACGGTCGGCGTTCACGCAACGCAAGGTCGAGAACGCTCGCCCGTCAGCGCCTCGCGGCCAAGAGAGTTCGATTCAGCTTGCGCCCAGCTCCGCTCGCGATTGGGGACGGCTAAAATGACAAAGGGAGACTAACGATGGACACTTCATCCGAAGCATTAACTCACGCATCGATTCTGATCGGCAAGCGAAACGCCGCCAGAAGGTTTGCGGCCATGAGCCTTTCAGCAGTTGATTCGGTCTATCTCATCCAGGCTAAGGGCCAGCCTATAATTCCACGTGTTGCGGAAATGGCGAATTCGGACATGCCAAACGCACTCTATTCTTCAAAGTCCCGGTCTTGTGACCGCAAAGGATTGTCTTGGTGTAAAGGCGGCGGCTACTGGGCCCCGTGGCAAACGCGTCAGTTAGGCGACCCATATGCAATCAATCAAACCGTGGACGCTTATCGAGCCCGAATACCGACACCAAGCTCGGGTGGCATGCAATTAAACTGACCGCACGTGTCGCCACTCGCCGGCACGCCCATGTCGTCGAGTTGCAGCATGCTAGCCCGAAAAGAACGCCAAAGGCATTGGCATGAATGGTGCAGGGCTTACAGTCGAACCTATCAAGCTTCACGCCGCGCTGGGAGCAGCGCGACTCGAGAAAGTAGTGGCCCTGGATACCTCACCCTGAGCACCTACGCGGCCTGGCTGACTGCGGCGGATCAGGGCCACCCTTCGAAGCCGGTTTTCCTTATACGAGCTCTGGGCTCAATCGGATGTTAAATATACGTACCACGACGTTCGGCTCAAGAGACCTCTATGCAGGCCGCGCTGGATAAAACAAACTCGCAACGCACCTCGCCTCATGTAACGGCGATACCGCAAGGGAAAAGCAAGACAATCGTTCACCGGCTTTTGGCGCAAGCAACGGTCGTTACCGAGGAAATCGACCACAGGTCGAATCCACGTACGGGTAGAAGCCCACATTCTCCTGTGGCCCGAAAAGATCTGTTATACGCCGAGCCAAATCACGCATAGGCCCATTAGGAGAGGTCTTATGGCTCACATCGGCGCGCCGATCGATCAAAGCCATAGAGATCACGTCTACTTCGATGCCACGCGGTGTCGGACTTCAAGACTTGGTCGTTGCCGTCCGGCAAAAGGAGCGCACGCCCATCGCCAGAAGAGCGTGGAACTTGTTCAGGCGAGTCACAACGTGATAGAAGTTTGCCATTCAAGCGCATGAAAAGAGAACACGCGTGGCGCGCTTGCCAACTTCAAAAGCGTAGCTCTCGTTGTCGTGTTCCGAGTCCTGAGGCTTGCGGTGCGGCTGTCCAAAAAGCCATGGCACTCGGGTCCGAAGCAGGCAGCTGAAGTGCAGACGTTGATTTCCCAACGTTAGAGCCCTAAGTCCGCAGTGGCCGTCTCTCGGGCCATCCCCGTCAGCGAGCCATCCCGAACTGTGCCGCGGAATGAGCTAACCATCTCGCCTTACACCAAAGGTACAGCGTGGTGCTTTCTGATGCGATCATCTGTGAAGCCTAGCATCGCTGTTCCTCCTTGTGTGATGTTAACCCAAATGATGGTTGAGGTCTGCCAAACCGCGCTACCCCAGCTTTGTACGACATAATGCGGCTTCTGCTTCAATCAAACGAAAAGAATTAACTCGGCCTTCATATACTATAGTCAAGATGCCCATCCCTTTTTTTATCGGAGATGATAATCAGGTGACGATGCCGCGCTGCTCCGAATAATGGCAGGCTGCTAACGTGTGCGCGATTGCAGAGTGTAGAAAATTTACCGCTGCCGCAAAGATCGTCCACCGGACCTCGCGTGAGCACGGGCAAATCAAGCAACTTGAAAAAAATATGGGCAAAGTCTTTGTTCGCGAGCCGATAGGTCGTAACCAACGATGCGGTGAGTTTTCACTTGGCGTATAGCCGCGGTTATGCGACTTCAACCAGGAAGCGAGATGGCATTGCATCGTACCGCGCTGAATGCAAA
>Ga0163217_1099392_pt1 | contig 19236 bp, 9 predicted proteins | sample SynspAceP_FD_185933 | JGI IMG/M metagenome (GOLD analysis project Ga0163217, IMG submission 185933) | Saline lake microbial communities from Ace Lake in Antarctica - Synechococcus sp. Ace-P (PacBio error correction) | ecosystem: Environmental > Aquatic > Non-marine Saline and Alkaline > Saline ...
AAAAAAAAAAAAAAAAAAAAAAAAAAAAAAAAATTTACCACACACGGAAAGAAAAATTTAAAGAAACCCACAAATTTAAAAGGCCCATCCAAAAATTAATTGGAAATAGCCTTCCCCCTATAGTGAAAAACTTCCGCAATTCATCAAACTTAAAAGCCTTAATAGCATTTTTTTCTCCCAAATAAGTCACTGCCAAAAGTTATTTTTTTTTCTCCTTAATAAAATCTGCTAAAACTGAAAGCCAATGTGGTTCGACCATCCTAAACGGTGTACGTTCCTTAACTGTGCCCATTTTTCCCTTGTATTAGGAGCAAACCTATTGCAAGCCCGTGCTACCGTCATTACTTAGGCTTTAGGTTACCTTACCTATACCGGGGAATAATTATTAAGTCCACAAACTAGCTGTGACCACTAGTTCCATCAAAAACTATAAGACAACCTACGGTTGAAAGCTGTGGAGCACCCACTAGCAACAATATTACATCCGAGCCTAAGACTTATTGGTAATGCCAAACCAATGATATATGGCCTTCCCCGTTTTAATCTGTACCCAGTTTTGCGACCAGGCACTTCCCATTAAACGATATACCCGGACATGCCCCACTGTTTTTCGCCGTTACTTGTCGTTTGTGAATGCGCCAATGGCAACAGTAGTACCATCTGCACTTAGGCTTACCGAGAAGCCCGGAGGAATCCAATTCGGCCTTCCCCGTCCAATGTCGTTACACCCCCAACTGAGACAGTTGTCTTACATTTCTTTTTGGTAAACTCTGTACAATGATCACTTAAATACCGTTACCATTCGTTTTCTTTGTGCGCCTTATGGCCACTACTTGTACCATCCGCATCAAAGCTCACTGAATTTTCCCCGAATTTGTCAAGTTCTTTTTTTCTCTCTGCATTCCATCTATCAAAGTACTTAACTGGTGTTGCGGCACTTAGGCCATAGGCTAAAGGACGAATAAATAAAAAAGGTTGAAATTCTTTTACAATTTTCTATTCTTTTCTTTTAGGAATTTTTAAAGCAATTATAAAACTTTTGGTTTAAAAAGAAAAAAAGAGATAAAACTGAATTAAAATTAAACGCGAGCTGGTTCAGGGTACTTAGATTCATTATGTATATATTTTAAATGGTAATAACGCTTATATCTGTGCGAAGGTTGTTTTTTTGTAAGATTATTTCTTATTATTGTTGTAACACCCCTTTTATATGTGCAGTTTATCGATAAAAGTTTTTATTACCGGAAACCACCATTTTGTAGTCCCTGTTTTTTGAGATTTTTGCATACCTGGTCTCTTCTTTTTAAAATAGCTCAAAGGATTTTTGATTGAAATTTTATACCCTAAAAAGAATGTGCCCAAACTTTGGTTAGCCTAAAGCACAAGCTGTTGGTTTTTTTGCAAGATATAAATTCGAGAAAGAAGGAGATATTATCTAGCTAGGAAGTTTTAAAATAGTTATTCATTACCTAGGTATAACGAAAAGAGAATTGTTTTTTATTCGTTTAAACCTTTCACATTTTTTTAGGAGAAATATATTCAAATATCCGTTTTGTATTTGAAAGTTTCATAAAAAGAACAAGGCATGGGAGTGAAAAGGAATTTCTTCTCTTGAAGCTAGTAAAGATGCGAATTTTCGTGCACAGGGTTTTCTTTTTTTTTACGAGTAAGTTTACTTTTAGTAGACCTGGCCCATCGAATATAGTAATCTCTGGGTTTTCGGCATTAATTTTTACGCGATACCAGAATTCAAGATTTTAATGACCTCGACATTCTTCTACGCTGTTCATTCATCCATTTTTTTACAATAAACCACCAATGGCGTAAACGATAAAGCACTTTTTTTAGGCTTAAGCGCCAAAGAATTTTCAATTGCTCAAAAGGCCAACATTTTCTATTTCGCTATGTGCGCGAAAAGTGCTGGCTTAAAAAAGACCTAAAATATTAAAAGTAACTTCATTTTGCATTTCATTGCTTATTGACTATTATGCAACTTTCCAAATTACAAGAAAAATGTTCTTGGCGTAAGAACATAGACATAATTGGAATCCGTGCACCTTAATCAAATCATCTTGATAGTTGTTCAAAATATTTTTGATCCTGCGGAAAAGGTCATCATACTTTTCATTAAACTCGATTGCGATTCGAACTTCAAATTTAAATCATAAACCGGATGTATCATCATTTACCTGTAAAAAACCAGTTCACTTATGACTTAGGTACCATCATTGGCCGGTATAGGTTCATGTAATATCCACATTAAAGTTCTATCGAATCATGCGTATTTACATAGCCGTGTAGAGCTTAGGTGTTCTCAACAATTCAATCACGAACGACATCTGATTCACCAAACGTACCGTCCAGTCCTCATAAATTTGGACTCATAGTACTTTTGCTTTTTGTAATGTACCGCCAATTGAACACTGGCCAATTGGGATGGGCGATAAGCAATTCAAAATTGCACCGTATAACCCTTGCTCCCTTCCCATTAGACTTCTTCTAAAATAGGACACCATTTTCTTAAACCGCATCCTCGTACTGATAAAGTAAACGGATTTTGTAGCTTGTAAACCCTTCTACTAAAAATCGAGTTGTAAAGTCCTAACGATTTAGCGTAATTTAAAGAACCAGTATAGGCATTGGAATCTTCGGTATTTAAATATTAGACAATATTACGAATATGCGGCTCTCCTCCTACACTTCGAAATATGCAATCTTTTCATTAATGCTAGTGGTGCTCTAGACCCTGGGAAGCACCTCAATTTAATCTTCGAAGATTTATAGGATATGGTTATACGAGGAGAAAAGCTGTTGCGAAATTCAACACCTCTTTCAATAACCTATGGTATCACCTAAAAACGAAACATGCTCTAACTGCGCAACTAAAGCGTAAAACTTTTCTGTTTGGTTTCATTCGTATTGAGCAAAAAGTACTAGGGAATTTACCTTTTGATCAACTGAAACCCTATTTATATCTTCAATTTTATCTTCAACGTCATTGGCATGGTTAGTAAATTCTGACCTAGGTAGTAACATCTTCATTTTAAAGATTGGGTGTTATTGAAGTCCATTTACCAAGGAGATCTTTAGTATTTCGAAGGCATTATTTGCCTAATGACTATCTTGTGCTGGGTTCTGCCACAACTAAAACCGCATACATAACTACGCGATTGGTGTGTGAGTGCTGAAGTGTAAAGGAAACTGAAAAATTCAAGCGTTTTCATTTAGTTTAATTTCATATCTGCCAACGCACTATAAAAGTATCGTGATCTAATTCTTTCCGTGATATCGTAAATGGTGGAGAAGTGAGTTGATATCCGCCACGACGTATTCTTTTATGGCATTTAAGTTTGATGACATCGGCTGCGGTTCATTTGTTATAACAAACATCTTGGCGCCTATGGTATTGTTGCGCAAGTATCACCAACTCTGTAAAGCCATCTCCATTGGCATAGAACATCCCGATTGGATAGGTACAAAATACCGAAATACCAGTAGAAAGATCATCAGCAATACAGAGTATTAAATTTAAATTACGGATCTGCAGTGCTACCCTCAATTAAAGCCAAATTAGTCTTCGATTTCCCAAGTATTTAACACGATTCTTTAGTGATGAATATTTACGGACGGCATGGCGTTGGGAGCGAATATGCCGAACACCGTACGCACGTATTTACCGTTAATAAATATTGTAGGTATTTGCTTCTAAACGTACAACTCCAAGAAGTGAGCTTAAATAACAGGCAGGCTATTGAGTAAGACTTGTGTAATACCCCCATCTAACCGTTTAAACCTAAAAACTTGGTAAACCACAGTTTTTGGCAGTTTGTTTCCACGCGAACACAGGGGCGTAAATTTAGTCGGCGTCTGCAAGAACTTAATGATTGCGTTTGCGTTTAATAATTCTAGTTTTAGAGTCGATACAACTTACAAGGTGTATTTTTTTGCGCTCTACCGATTTCGCGTGGCGCTAATGAATACTTCATCTAAACCAAGGCGTCCTTCTATGAGTTTCAACGATTGCCTAAGAGGTTCACCTGAACTTTGTTATTCTCTTTAGTGATACTTTCTAAAGCCTGGGAACTTGCCTTTGTATGTTGTAACTCTGGCGAAAGCTCTAAGTGATAATCGCCTTGTAGCATCACTAGTAGTCTCCTTGTAAAACCATTCTTTACGACGATAAAGCAAAGGCACGACTTCCTACTGATGTATGCTGCCTTTTAGAGTTTTTTTTTCTATGCGAATAGCTAAGAAGTATCGCTTGAAGAAAAAGTACAAGACATTTTTTTTTGTCATATCCTGGGATACAATTTATCTTAAAATATATTTAGGCACTAATAAATTTTTATTGAGAAATAACACATGTACTCTTATACTTTATTAAAATTATGTTTTAACATCGAAGAAAATTATTTAAAGCTATATTGTCATTGCAGCAAGAAAAAGAAGGCGGATATATCGACCAGTAGCCTCTCTGAGAATTAGGCCACCAAAACGGCTTCTGTTACCGAATGATTAAACGCTTAGCTGATTAAGATTTAGTAGACACCAAATTATTATGGTGTAATTAACGGATCGGAAGAACCACGCCCTCTTATGTTCGAAAGCATCGCTTAATGGGAGTATTTTCTGGTAAACACGCTTGAATTTTTAATGGGATAGAGGTACAACTGATGTGGCAGAGCATTTAGAGCATATTAAAATCCTAAACTGGTGGAGAAACTCGATTTATTTTTAGGAGACTCCGAGTATGATCCGCCAGGAGATCACCATACTGAATGCCAATGAAATCTGCTAAAGTTCTAAAAAGACTTCTGAGCTGCAACAGAGAATATGCTATTTGTAAAGGATTTATATGATCCTTTCTTTCTTTCTCAATTTTTAGCCAAACAGAAATTGGATTAGATACTGAAAATTGAAGTAGTTTCATATTGAGACTCGTGAAGTATGACTGTCTCTGTCAACAAACGCATTTCTATCTATTATTAAAACTGCACATGACTATAATGTTTAGGCTCTAAGATATAGTATTTAAGGTTTAATTTACGCGTAAAATTACAATGATCTACGCTTGAAAAAACGAAACATGAACAAAAATAACTAGTATTCGTAATGCCTTATTTTAGCATCGATTGCAAAAATTCAATTAACATACGATGTAATCTTAAGGTCGTGCTACTACAAAATAGATTACAGCTTGCTTCCATAATATCGGTGGTGATTCTATCACTTCAGGGCTAATGGTAGTGCGTTGATCCCGCATTTATCAAACAAAGCCGCGAAGGCGATGTTTCCAAATTAACAGTGCTGATGTTGTTTTTTTATAGTGGAAATTGCACTTAGAAAGGTAAGTTAGTCGATGTTTTTGAGAACATGAATCGGTCAAAATCGGACATATGCCTGGCGGGTCTTAGATAAAAAACAACTCTCAGCTTCCGAATAATTTTGCTTCCAATTACGACCACATATTTGGGTTTTAATTTGAGGTATTGGAACAAATTGCAACTATATAACGAAGAATTAGGGGCTTAGATCCTATAAAATGCGGATCTTTTTTGAAAAAAATAGGTCGATATCTAAAAAAACTGAGTATTAGAAACCGAATAAAAAAACGATTGCTCTCTTAGCCAGAAGAACAGAATATAATTAGCGCGCATGATGCTTTACCTATTTTGGCGAGAGTACGGTTTTTGAAGTGGTTGGCTTTCAAGGACTAAGTACAGAACAGAAGCTGGAGTCAAGAATGCAAAATCTCGCAAAATTAATTATGAGAAAAGTAAAAGCTTTTTTGTGGAAAGTAGTGTTCCCAGCGTACCATTGAGCTAAAACAGGCCTGTTTTTGGCACAGGATTTTTCAAGTAGAAATCGGTGGAACATTAATATTCGACGCTATTAGGAAACGCCGGGACTAAGAGGCATTATCTGGGATGTTTTGAGTATATGTTGATACATCGTAGAATGCGCTACATAAACAGTGTTCAAGTTTTCTGCTTTAAGGGTTTAAAATTTAATAACGAACAAAACTTAAACTTGAAACTCGAGCTCGAAACATTAAATCGACAAATTGATGAAAAAGATACAAATTCACTGCAGTACAGATTGATGATCTTACGGTTGCTTATACTATAAGCCTGTTTTTATGGGATATCGATTAGTGAATTCTGAAGGGGTTAATGCTTATTGTAGGCCCAATGCGCTGGAAATCAACTTTATAAGTCATTTTAAGGATATATAAAAACCTTGCGGTGATGGTACAAATATTCGTACCCTTTATAAAAAAGGTAGATAAGTGGCTTATGTTCCCAAAAGGAAGTGTCCGATTGGGATATTTCCGACCACTGACTTGATGTGGTCAATGATGGGTTTACGGGAGTTTTAGGTTGATTAAGAGACCAGGACAAAAAGAAAAAAAATTAATCCTAGAAGCCTAGAAAAGTAGTATGTTGTCTTTTAAAATAGACCATTAGTCAACTGATGGTGACCACAACAGCGTATTTTTTTGGGCTAGGGCTTTAGTTCAGATGCCTATATTTAATGGAGAACCTTTTCAAGGGGGTAGACGCCACTACGAAAAAGGCCATCATCACATTCTAAAAGAATATACGAAAGGAGGAAAAACATTATTGTCTTGCCCACGCATTTTACAAACTGTACCGGAATCCTTCGATTGGGGATTTCTTGAACGTTAAAGCATTGCTCGGGCCGGTTTAAAAAAGAATTTTCAATGTGATAATCTTCGAAACATACGGAATTAAATTATAAGGTGGCTGTTAATCAGTTAATTAGAAGGTAGAGGGTAGTTTTTAGGGTAGCAAAAAAGAAATCAAGGAGAAGCCGAATTTATTTTGAGGATTTAAAAGTTTAAATCAGAAAGCATTAGACTTCCATTGATGATGTTTATATTGCTACCGAAACTTTTCCAAACATGGAAATACGGCTAAAACCTTCACAATTTATTAGAGCCGCATCAATTCAAATTGCACTAAATATAAGTGAAGGCTCTGAGTCCTAGTGACGCGATGTTTATAAGTACCTACAAGATTGACTCGGTAAAGAATTGTCACTTGGTTTCCACAATATGCTTTTAAAGAAGAATATATATAAATGAAGAAATAAACTAGAATTTTTCGCGTTCAGTTGGATGAATATAAAATGTATATCCTCTTTACAAAAATATAAAAAAATAAAAAAAATGATTAATTCTACCCTCTACCCTCTAAAAAAAATGAACTAGAAACAACCAATGGAACTAACTGATTTCTTTAACGACTAACCTATTACGAACATCACTTAGGTACGGCTATCTTAGGGGCTATTTTGTGGCATGTTAGGTAGTTTTGCAGTATGCGCAAACAGAGTCTTAATTAGTGACGCGATATCACATGCAGCGCTCCCAGGGATTGCAACTGGCTTTTATGATTATGCATTAAGAGGTTAATGTTTTATATTGGACGCTTTAATTAGTGCCTCCTCGGTAACTTTCTGGGATCAAAGGATGTAAAACGACCCGATTAAAAGTGACAACGCATTAGTTTAATTCTTCTTTATTATTTGGTTTTGATGTAGCTTGCTCAGTTCATTCAAAATGCCGAATGCGAATCAGCAGTCTGACAAATACCTCTTGGACAAGCGGGGCAACACTCCATGGAAAAAGATGTTTGGATGATTGCATTAATTTAGCAGGCTTAGCTTGCTCGTGCTTGCGCTCTTATTTTGGAATAGAATTTAAAGTTGTTACTCTTTGATGCTGATTATACCAAACTTTGGTTTCCAATGTTCGGTTTTTTAGATATTTTTAATTATACTATTGTACTGCCATTGTTTTAGGCCTCAAAAGTGTGTAGTGCTTATGAAGTGTATGCTTTGTTAGCTCCAGCGCTGCTGCCCGACAATGGACCAGACCTAGGCAAATATATCATATTAGCGTCAATTTCGGGGCTTTTTTCTGGAGTAATTTTGGCACTCGCGATTAGTGCGAGGTCAAAACAAATTATCTACCGGTCCCGTATTGTATTAGTAGCTTCTACATTTGTTCCATTATTCTTTTTATTTTTTCTCGCCAAACGCGGTTATTATTCCGAGAGTTGCGCTTTCGTAAAAATCGAAGAGAACTGCTTTGAAAAAACCTTCGACGTTTATGTTCATATCGCTGCAAAATCACGAAAATGTTTCGCATCCGAGCCATACTCGAATTTGAAATAATTTCAAGGATTTAACCAGAAACCTTTAACAAACTTGAAGAACAAGATTCATATCATATTGAGAAACTTATGGGGCTATGACGAAAAAGGATTTAATGACGCGCTCATGTTCACCAATTAGGAACAAGAAAATGACTAACACGCAAATAAGAAATCAATCATTGCTGCTTTTGTGCTGTGCATGTGCCTATTCTGGTGTTTTTAGTGCTACGCAAATGGCGATGATTAGTGATGCTATAGTCATGCATACTAACTGGTTTGTTTTAGGCTTTTTATTGACACAAGTATCTACTACATTACTATTTATTGGCTGCGCTACCGGTGTTATAACCGTTATTTTAGTCGAGTATTTTTCAAAAACATGGCTGGTACAGAAGATACGGGCTATCGGTTTAAGTAATTTTCCTGGCCCTTTTCAGTATTGGTGTTATAACTAAATTGCTAAAGAACGCCAGATGTGCATTAGATCTTGACGCGGTACTTTTAGGGATTAGCATTTGCTCCTTTTGCTCGCTTATCGTGGGTGAAACAGATATGGGTCTAAATGTTTGGATAGAACATACTTTTGAGTACACTGTCACTGCTATACTTTTCTTATTTTTAAGGAACTTAAACTAAGTTACTTTTGATAATAGGCTTTGGCCATACTTTAGGTTTCTCTCTGTGTTATTGCATACATGGTCTATAAGGTTTTCCTTCTGTCACTGTTTCGGCGCTTCTTGATGGCGGTAGCGCTGTGCTTGTAGTAGCTTTAATTATAGAACAGCGCACGCCTATTTTGCTCACGATGATTTAAAAAAAGATTCTATTAATTTGTGGTTTGGTGTTTTTGCTGCTATTAGGAGGCTATTGGATGGCAAACCTATTAATGCTCTATGCGGATTATGACCACAGTGTTGGGCGTTTTATTTATACTCGTTATTTATTTGCTCTAAAAGGCGTTTACAGCCTTTATAGGAAAAGAACACGTGTGGAGGTTTCTTTTACTTGTATTTTTATTGGCACCTCAAAATATGCTGAACGGCTAGGGAACGCATGTAAACTTTAGAGAAATATCAACTGCGAAAAAGTACGTGCCCAAAACATTTTAGATTTAGCTATAAAAAACAATTTATCCAGTTTTCGGAGGTATCGTTTCACTCACCGAAAAGGACGAATTTACGGATGAAGCTTTAATATATTAGACAAATAAAGCAACCGCTATTGAAGAGCTAAAAAAGTCGTTATATTCTTATTTTCGCGGATACATGGAGTTTTTCTAATTGATTTTGTTCTAGATACAAAAAAAGGCAGTTTAAACAACTTGCCTTTTAGAATGCTATTCTATTATATTCTTACTCTGCGGTTTTCCGGTCTTAACCACCAATCTTAAAACTTCCGTGAATGTTTAAAATTTAACGTTCATGAATTTTAAATACTTCCTCAGTTTTGCGATGTATAACATCCATACTTCGCGATGTAAATAGTTTGCTCTTTCTCCAAATTTTGGTTAAGGTATTCCTTCGGATAAATCGTTTTTCATGCAAAGCCAATAAGCCGTATAAAGCTCGGTTTTCTTTTGGAGATAGCTTTATAGATTCGTGATCTTTAAACTTTAAAAAGTTCGCAAGTTTAGAATTTTTTGAAACTGACCAATAGTAAATTCGAACTTACGCAATATCGTGCAAGGTGCTCGAAGGCTTTTGTTGTAAAATAGCTTTTCATTTCATTAAAACACTTCTGAATCAAAAAGGTTTTGTTTAAGTAATCATCAGCACAGCTATATCTTTATAAATCTTTTTCATGGTTTTAGCAGTCAAGAAAACAATAAGGAACGTGTTCGTTCTTCTCCGTATTTCTTTCGCTAAGGTAAAACCACTTTCTATGGCATCATGACATCTAAAATACAGATTATCGTAGGGTCTTTCTTAATTTTTCAAACTTCCCTATTCCGTTTTTTGCACAAACACATACAAAGTGTCATTGACAAAGTAGTCTTTAAGTACTATTCAATTTGGATGATCCTCTATCAAAAGATTTTTTATTTCACTGTTTTCCATAATATACTTTTTAATATTAAGGGCAAGTTTACGTAAACAAGTATTCTTTAACCTTCTCGCTTTCCTCATAGACTCTCCCTGTGATTTCTCCTATTTTTTCTTAACGTAAGCCAAGCTAACCGGTGACCTTTAACATTATATATATTTCGGTATGTTCTCATATAAAGACTTTTCCAATAAATTTTTCACAACAAGCCTTACTATGCCAGAAAACTTGATCTTTTTATTTTAAAATGAATACTGCGTATGTTGCAATCTCTGTGTACACATCAATTTTTGGGGCTTCTGCGAATATTTATGGCGATTATCTAAGGATATTAACACTACATTTTGTAAAATGCATATCCTTGCCAACTTCACTGCGCTCTGATTCTAAGTGCAGGTTTATTATAACACCCTAATCGGCTACAATTAATTCTAAACGTGAGAACAGCATCGTGTTTATGTCGTGAACGTCTACCCTATCTACTAATTATCTAAACTGATTTTTCTAATTTTGATATTCTCAACACTTTCACCTGAGCGTGCATTCGTTTTATTTTCAATCTTTATATAAGATACGATACACCTTTCTTTTCATATTATTTTCGGATTTCGAAATGGCTTCTAACTGCTAATTAATGGTAGCAATAGGCGTTTAAACTCATGCGTCATGTTATTGATTAAAGCCGATTTGATTTCAGAAATCCCTGTTTTTGTCGTTCAATTGGTAAATGCACGTGGTTAACGCTAACAGAATCCTAAAGTAAAAAGCAAGATAAAATTGGCCATGGCAAAGATAGTAAATTAATTAAAAAATTTTTTCTTGATTGGAAAAAGTAAGTAACAAGGTAAAACTACTTTCTCCTTCGAATCTTTAAAAATGGAAGGATAGCATAAAGTTTTGATTTGCGAATTTGAAATTTCTTGATTTCACCCTTCGATGGGCAACCTTTACATATCCCGTATTCGTATTCGGTATGATATATTCTATTTTAAAGCTCTTGGCTATCTAGAAGCTCACTTTTCTTGGCTTGTAATTCTTGTATGGTATGGCTGATTCTTAGACTTTTTCTGAAGACTCCTCAAAAGCTGCTTTCTCAATAGCGCTTCAAGCCTCCTATTTTTTAATAATTTTTGAACAGAGACAAGGATAAGATTTGCCGTAAGGTCCAAATTCTCTTTAAAATAGTTTATTTTCGAATGGCTCGGTAAATTCTTAATCATGATGGAATCATTAATTAAACAAATATTGGAGTTGTCAAAGATCGTATTTTGGTATCGAGTAATCTCTTCTAAGATACCATGTAATAATGAGTTATTTCATTTGAATTTAATCTCTTTCTACAAAAAATAAATTCTTTAATAATCTGGAGCCTTTACTTGATTTCCAAAACATAATCTTAATTTTAATAGCTCATTGGTATAATCGCGCAAGTTCTCTTTTTCAATTTCGCAGTAACCGTGGTTTAAATTTCGGTAACCGTTTGTAGAAACTGTCTCTTATTTTCACACAGATTGTTTTTATCCAATATCCTTGAACAAATATGATCCCTTTAAGGGATATACTATAAAACTACTAGAAGAAAAATAAACGCTTGTTTCATTTTAAGGTATAAATTATACATTAAACAGTTAGTAGTGGATGCCGTTTTAACCTAAAACTTAACCAATGTTAACTTAAGTTGGTTATTACAGATTTAAAGAAGTTGATTGTGATTTCATGTACTTTTTGGTTGTCTTTCCGTTAAATCGATTTATTTATGATAAATCTGACTTTTTTTGATTTTTCTTCATCGCTCATTGATCTTCGCTATCTTGCTTGTACTTCCTTCACAGTAAACTTTATTCTCTATTCGTAACCTAATTGATCCTGACTTTTCGGAAGCGGTAACTAAATATGTTATCGACATCCTCTAACCCATTTCAAATAAAATGAGCGTTTCTGAATCACATAGGGGTAATTTTTGTTTGTTCTTCCACATAAAATGGTTTTTTAACCGCCGGATGCCACTATAGATTTAATTCCCTAAAAGTGTGTTTATTAAAAACTTTTGCTGCAATAAATTGGGTCTTTCAATTTCACGCATCAAGGTATGACTTTTTTCTCCTAAAAGAAGAACTAATTTGTTTTTCGAATTTTTTTCTAATCATTAGTTTTTTTCGCTTCTTGTCAGAGCTATAAAACAGCACACCCAAAGCTTAAAAAGCTCAAGGCTACCGTGCTTTACACTACATACCTGTTAACAACCACATACTTCTTTTTAAATAAAAAGCCTTTCTTTAGTCGTAGCTTAGGTCATTTAATACTGAGGATAGGTTTTTAACGCTAATAACAAAGTTGTTGTTCGTTATAGCTCGTGCCTCGTATCGCTTATAAACGTAAAAATCTGATGCTTTAATTGTTTTAAATCGTCAATCTTTGCTTTACATAAAACGAAAACGATATTCGAATAATATTTATTTCGTAATCTTAGGCAAATTCAAAATACTGCTTTGGTACTATCAATAATTTTTTCTGAAAACGAGCACTTTTCATAAGACTACCACATCTATTTCTAAAATACTAACGTTGCTATTTTTTGCGGGGAATACACATAAAGTCATTTTTTCTGAAAAATCATCTGCATATCCGCGATTTCTTAGCTGTGGTTATTGAGCTTTTAATTTTATCAAAGCTCTTTTAGTCTCTAACCAGAAATACTATCTGGAGTGATTTTAAGAGTTGTAATCTACATATAGTCTTTGATTTTACCCTCAAGTCTAATTGGGAATAACTGGTATCTTCTTTAGTAAATAAGAAATACATTCCAAGTATAAGTCTCATCGTTGTAGAATACTACCAATTCATGATTGCGGTAATTGCTGTTTCTATTTGAATTCTGGTATACACTTTTAGGAACTAAGTAATTCCCGTTTTTTAAGTTGTTGCTTTGAAACATCATAGTGATCTTTTTTATATTTCCGAAGTTGAACGCAAGAATGAAAACGCCCTAAGCCTTATTTTTACATCCTATTTTATCTGAGAAGCACTACAAAAGTCAATCTGTAGGATATTGGTATAACTCATATCAAAACGAGCACTGCCGTATAATTAACGACAACTCCGCTAATAACCAAGCTAACTAGACAGAAAAGAAATATCAGAAGATTTTTATTTTTTTTTTTAAGTGCGATTTTAAATTCGCTAAATAGGACATTTCTATTTTTTTTAAAGAATAGCTTTAGGAAAAATATCTTCAGGTTTCTTGTTGTAAGTTAAGTAAAATGGTTGATTTTAAGAATCCATAACCGTATCCTACAAACTGAATACAAACGCTGCTAAGGCTAACTAAGGCAGTAGCGAGGCTTTTTTTAGTTTAAGGAAGGCATTAACAAAAAGCAAAAAGTAACCACGTAAAAAATACACATAAAAACTTACTCAAACGCTTAAGAACAGAGTCCAAATAAAATCCTAGACAGAAAAGTGTTGGAAACCATAGGTTATTTTTTTAATTCGGAGGCCATTGGTTTAAATGGGTCGGACAATGCCCAATTTATTTGACTGAAGTAAAATTTATTCAAATCTATTTCTTCTTTTGTGGGTTATACAAAAGCCTTTCGAATTAATTCTTTAAAACTGCAATCCAAATTCGTAATGGTTAAGATCTGGATCTAACCCGGTGAATACGGCCATACCACCTGTATTTCAAAAGCATCTTTTGAATTCCCATATTAAAAAACTTCTAGGATGAAATTTATCTATGGAGTTTTTCCTCCGAATACACCTGTTTGTTAATGAAGTCATGAGCATAATTATATGGCTTTTGAACAGTGTAAATGAAGCGTGCGCTGCATCTGGACTCATACAGTCACAATCTTTTCAACGCATTATGAGCTTCCGTGTCAGGTATTGGGGTGGGTAAAAAATACGTCCGAATGCTAGCACTATAAATAATTTACCTTTTGCCCTTTGGATTCCATAATTTAGAAACCCCGGGCCCCTATTGGCTTTTTAAATAGTTGTGTAAGAGAATCGGGTTAAGTCCAAGAGTAATTTTATGAACTTAGGGGTAGAACGACTCTTCATGATTACCACTCAAAGGCTGCTATAAGGTTTGTAACAACAAACTATCTTAAAGAGTTTCTTTAATTTCGTTAGGCCGGTTGTAAACGGAATAATAAGGAAAAAAATAATTCATTTGCTATAAGCTATAAATACATAAAAGCCATCGAAGGTTCGAATGGCTTTTTGGTTTGTTGTATATTTTTTAGCTTTGTAAAAATAATCTATAACCTCTTGATACCCAGTGTTAGAAAAACCACCCATATGAACTAAGTTCTGGCATGGTTACTTTTTTTCGTTAGGGTCTGAAAACAAACTTACGGTGTAATCAGCACAAATCTTGTGGCAGACGCATTACCTAAAGGTGCATTTTCAGCATAACTGATAAAACATCAAAACTTAACAACCCTGGGCCTGCCCGTAGTGTGTAGGCATGAGAAATGGTATTTACTGTAATTTTTCTTTTTCTCGAAAAAAGTACCAAAGTGCTACAGATTCTATAAAGCTTTGTATCTGCATTTCATTGTTAATCAGGACAGGTACGTTGTTGCGCATATACGTTTAAAGCTAAATACTAAACCCCACTCTTCATAGCATACCGCTTTGTACAAGGTCTTGCATTACTTTATGAAGAAAGGGAAGAAACGTCCCAGCCTTTAGCGTTAAAATCATAATTTTCGTCGTGTAATGTTCTTCCTTTACGAACATTTAACCCGACATACCTATTGAGTGTAAACAAATAATTACTCCTAAAATTTAACAGTGGCTTTTTTCGACCCTAGGTTTGTAATTTCTTGATTGTAGATCCGCAGGATAATTTGAGAGCCTGTTTTTTTAGCAAGTTCATCAATTGTCCCATACGCATTGGCTATTGTGCATTCGTCCATTATACAAAAGTACCTCTCTGCATGAACTGCGTCCTGCTTGTTTCCAAGCGATAGAATTTTCATCTAAGGCGCCAAAGATGATCCCTTTTTTTTCTTTTAATAGTTATATGCATTTTTTGTGTTTTTGTATTCTATTTTAATGTGTAAAGATATTAAAATTTTCAATACTATTATTCCCTTATACGTATTTCATGATTTTATCGCGTACTTATTAGCTAAATAATTTGTTTCGTTTCCGTCTGGGTACTGCGAACTGAGATATTTTTTACCCTAACATTTCTGGCCAGTTCTGTAATACGCTCATCGCTGGCTTAGCTTTTTCATTTGTATTGGTAATCATTCTTCCTCCTCTTAAAATAACTTTAAAGTGATTGCCCCTTTTGCCGCACCTGCGGTAAATGGGTATTGAAAAACTTGCATTGTTGTGCTTCATGGCTTGCAATAATGTCCTCCCATTTTGTTGGAATTTTCTCCAGAAACTCCGGTAATCAATTTCAATACAAACATAATCGGTGGTAATTTGCTCATACCGTGTAATAGCTTTAATCGTTAAATTAATTCTTTGATAATTGCCACCTGATGGCTACTTTCTTTAGAATCGCCATAACTTGAAACTTTATTGGCCGGCAAAAGAAAGAGCAAGCGGTCTTACCTTGTCGTAAATATTCAGAAGATGTCTCTCTATTTTAAAGGCTAGCGCTTTGGCATTTCCAGTTGAGAAAGATTCGATTAACTGTTTTTTTGTAATTCTGGAATTTTTTTATCGCGGATTTTTCCCCTTAATTTTTTAAGCAATAGCTCCAGATCTTTTCTTTGCTGACCAACTCTGTGTTGCTTTTTTAATATCTAAAGCTAATTTTCTGTTGCGCTCAACTTTTTCTGACAACTTTCTCGGTATGCATAAGCTCAAAATATCGGTGGCTCCGGCTTTTTTGAAGATTTGTATGACAATTGAAAGCTGCGTTTATTTCTCTCACGAACAGGATAGTTCTGTTTTTCTTGCAAAACACAACTCAGATTTGAATATCATCCATTCTAAAGATGCTGATAAATTCGTTCATTTAAATTTACAAATGACTTCAAAAGCTAGCCAATTTGTGTTGTGCTAGTTTTCAATTCGGTCATCGCGTAATAACACCAAACTTGCTATTCCATGTAACACTGGTGCCCTTTAGAGAGTTTGCTCATCAATAGTTTCCACATTCTTAATGCTTCGTATTGATGTCCTCTAATTTTCAATAACCCATCTTTTAAAGGTGCCGTTTCTATTCTTTAGAGGTGACTATTGTATTCGTATTCTTTGTGGCGTTTTTCTTAAAGCCAGCAGCTTTTTTTAAAATCATTTCAGACTGTCTGGTACGGATACGAACTTGGTCGCCATAAACAAGTAACAATTCGCTATTGTCCTGCTAAGCATTCAATACTTTTAATTGAAAGATCATTAATCGGCTAATTTAAGGTTTTGAATGTTGAAAATGTAGTCGATTAAACTATCCCTAATGTGATAAAACTCAAGTGTACAGGTGAATCATTGATAAAGGCTCTCTGATTTACACTTGGTAATATTTCTCTTCTGATGATGGTTTTAGGCTCGTAGTCTAAATCGTTTTTCCTCAAAAAGATTAAATCGTATTTTTCTAATGTCAAAAAGTTTTGCTCAATGATAACTTTGTAGCTGCGTCCGCAGGCGCCAAGAATCAGCCTATTTCCAAAACCAAACAAGAACCTAGTAAATAGATTTTCACTGCGGCAGTATCACTGTAATAAATGTAAACCGTTTTTGTAAAAGAACACTTTAGGTGATCTACTCAAGCATAATTTCTGTATGGAGAGTGAGTTCAGGCAAATTCTAGAAAGTATTTTGTAGCGAAAGATAATTATATTCGCTTAAGTTTGAAATATTAAAAGTATTGCTAAAAAAAAATGTTGTTTGATACTAAGGGAACTTTAATTACCATGCATGGTAAGTTTCTAAACTATACAAATGGAATAAAATTTATTTATCTTTGATATAGTCAATAAAATAAAGGGTCTATTTATTCTAGGATTTACCCCACTTTAATGGAACGAATATGTTATTGAAATTTTTTTGAATGATTTCTTATTTAGAAATAAGTGGTAACTTACCAGAGTATTTCAAAAATGACTAATTCTTAAACTTATATTAGGGATTAATTGTAGTGAGTTATTATCTATTTGAATAAGTTTGAAATTGAAATTATCGTGGATCCACTTCATATAACGTTATTAATAGTATTTTTTCTATCTAGAAATACTTAACACGCCAGCTCCTTAATGTTGCTTTTTCATTGTACTAGAAAAATTAAACTTAATAAATTAACGATGCATCCAACGCATAAAAGCATCTAAGTTAATTCACTATTGGGTGTGTCATAATTTACAGATGTTTGATTACCACTTTGTACGGTTCATTACCACCTAACAGGTTTTGTTACGGCTGTCCTGCGCCAAATACCACTACGCAGCTCAAATTTTCTAAAATTTTAGTTAAAAGCTAAAACATGAATGTCTGATATTACAATTATGGGGAATTCTGAGGTGTAAACGTTTTAAACTCATCAGCGTATTAATACTATAGGTATAAATTAGCATGTACTATAGTTGTCGCGCTTGTTTTTTCAGTAACAGCTAAGGGCCTGTGGCGTCATAAACTACCTTTGCATTAATGCATTGAAAGTTATTATAAAAACCCTGGTTTTGATGCGGTATATTACCTTCTACCCTTTTATAAAATCCTTCAATATCTAAGTATACATATTCTGATTAAATCAACCAAAAAGAGGCTGTTTACTTTCGAAATTGAATACTTTCTCATTTGGCTAAAATCCAACGCCTGTTTTCTACGCCTAAAAAAAAATTCATCTTGAAAATACTACAATTTGTGTTGCGATTGGTTTTTTAATTCACATTTGTAATTTCAAAGCACCGTATTGAAAGTTTTTGTCTGTAATTCAATCTAGGCTCATTAAAAACTTTAGTCAGATTTTTTGAAATTATTTGGCTCTAACTCTAATTCTTAGATAGGTTTGGTTCTTATTAACTCAACTTACTAAATACGGCATGATAAAGCAATACATCCTTTTTTGTTTTGTCATAATTAGGTGATGTCATGTTTGTTTGGTTTAGTAATGCTTATTTCACTAAATAGATATCCATTAATAAGCTTAAATTTTACGAGCTTTAAAATTCGTTTTTTAAACTTAACACCTGTCTTTCTAAAACTTCATTGGTTTGTGTTAGTTTTTGTCGTGTTCTTTCTGTAATCAATAGCAATTCACGTAGTGATTTTTGAATAAAAACCATTTTAATTCTGAGTGAAATTGGTTCCATGTGCCTTCAATTTAGGTTGCCATCATTTTTCTGACTTAATACTGTTTGTTAGATTCTGTCTCATTCTCTTATATGGTATATTTTCCTTATAATTCTAAATTGTTTTTCATCCTTATGATATTGGCTCCGAATTTATGATTTTTACTTAATCAAATAAAAGTTGGCTGTATAATCGTAAAAGTTAAATTTGAGACCTATTGCTTTCATTATATTAATCGGCGTTCGTTTGTTTAATTCACTGTCCTGAAAATGCGTTCAAAATAATTTTTCATAGGTCGGTGAGCGGTAAAATAATCAGTTAAACGAACGTCTTCCTGAAATATGAGAACGCTAACGTATTGCTAAGTTGTTTTCTAAAAAAGCATCAGAGTTTATTAATTGACCTACCTCCCTTGTAATTTAACTCGTAATATATTTTTGTGAACATGTTTGTAGTGTAGAAACACCATGCACTAATTCCTGCTGGTTCCCGTTTTTGTGACGATTAGCCTTATTTATTAGGTTGGGATTGTAGCCGAAATTAAAACCCAAAAAAAATGACCGAAATGATACATCTTAATATTATCCAAAGTAATTAAATTTCTGGTCGTTTGTACCACCTCGTACATTTAATTGGCAGGATGCTTTCATTGACACTTTCCCACAGGCCAGGTAAGGCTTTGTATGGATTGGTAAACAAATCTGGTTCACTAACCAGGTTAACACGCCAATTTTTTCAGTATTCAACCCAACAC
>Ga0163217_1107318_pt1 | contig 19236 bp, 15 predicted proteins | sample SynspAceP_FD_185933 | JGI IMG/M metagenome (GOLD analysis project Ga0163217, IMG submission 185933) | Saline lake microbial communities from Ace Lake in Antarctica - Synechococcus sp. Ace-P (PacBio error correction) | ecosystem: Environmental > Aquatic > Non-marine Saline and Alkaline > Saline ...
AGGGAAAAAAAGGAAAAAGGGGAAGAAAACAAAAATTTTTGGCCCCAAAATAATTGGTTTTCCTGCAAAAAAAATCCATTATCCTTTTTTTTTTTTGCGCAACAATCAAAAATCCCTTGTTTTGGGGCCCCTAAAATCGAATAAATTCCCCCCATTGAAAATTTGGGCTCGGATTTGGAAATACATTCTCTTGGATAGAGCCGCAATTTTCGGTTTGTCCTTGAACCTTCCCATTGTTTTCGGAAAGCATTAAAAAAGTGGAATTTACCCCAAGCTCACCAATGAGCCCGAATTGCACAAATTAATCATAAATGTTTTTTTTCAATTGTTTTTTCAATTTTAAAAAAGCTTAAATTTTTTTTAGAATTAAAATAATTTTCGCTTTTTGTTTTCTTCATATTCTAACTTCGGTAATCTCACCCTTGGCGTAAACGCCTTTTCAAAAATTTCAAGAGGAGGTTTCCCCCTCTTAAGAATTTACTTCCATTTCTTTCCTGCATACGAAGAAAAAATCCCCAAGACCTAGACTTCCCAATACAAAATAATCGCATGTGGTAACATCTAATTTTTATTTTTTAATAGTTTAAACGGAATGGATAATTTCCACCTCCAGCACCGAAACGGTTTTTGTCATAATTCCCATTAAAAGAACAAGTTTCTCGAAGCATGTATTCACCGCCCGCGCTCCAACGTTTCCGAGGAAAAGTCCTTTACCTACGGCAAGGTTTGTTTGACAATTCCCAAAATCTATCTGATAACCTCGTAGTATCCGAATACGAAAACCTTGGAAATAACGATGATGCCTTCTCAAGCCCAATTCTGGGCGCTTAACTCGTTTATCTATTCTGGCATCGAGTGCAAAACAGGTAAGGTGTTAGAATACCGTACCCCTATCACAGCCTGTAAGTTTTGAAATTATCCAAGACTTTTTCGAGGTTTTCGTTTTTCAATGTTTTACCCCAACCAAAAACACGTAAATAGTCCCATGCAGGTAGCGCTCGTAGGTTACCTCCGCTTTCCAGATTCTTATTCCAACCATACTCAAAAGGAACATTAAATGAATTCCTGAATGGTTGGAGGCTTACCAAATTGAGCGCTGTAGTGTGGGAGGCGGCGTCCAGCATCCCCCATGAGTAGAATTGACTCTGTTTTCTGCGACCAAGTTTGGGAAACAGGATACCCTTTCATTGCCATCTCTTGGAGTATCATAATGGAAACAACCACGTGGCCATAACACCCATCATGTGATTTACAAAATATGACAATGGAAGAACCAATCCCCATATTCATTACTGGTAAAACTCTATCGTTAACCTCTTTCATAGGTGGTACGTTCACGTATGCTTTAAAGGCGAGTATTCACCATTTTTATTGAATAACCCTAAAGAAGTGGCCATGGCGGTGCCAATGGGGGTGGTGCATCAATCGTCCAGGTTTTTGGTTTCAAGTGAATTCGTGTTTCTTGGCCACCCTCTAATTTTTTAATTTATCGGTCTCTGCCAAGGGCACTCCGTCATGCTCCAGATATAACGGTTTCAATATTCCCCCGTAAGGTTGAGAAGAATTTCCTTTTACTGGAATATCGTCATCTAAGTTCGTCTTTTTCCGGCGATTTTAAGATATCGTAGTTGTACTCTGAAAACATGTCCATTCCGCCTTGCAATTCCATCCGTGCCTTTCTTCTTATGGAATTATTCATGTTCATGTGGCCCATGGATCATCAATTTCTTTCATTTCTCTATTGCCATCTTTGTATGGTCCATTCCTGACATTTTGGAGCGGGGCCATCCCGTGGAGTCCTTTTGGCATATCCATTCCGGGCATATTGGAAATGATCCATTTTGGAAGTGATCCATTGCATTGAATCTTTGTGCATATTCATTTTTTCATCCCTTCATTTGCATTCCATCCATATCTCCCCGAAACTTCATTCGCTTGCATGTCACCGACCCATTTTGCATCCCATAAATTCTTTCCTTCATCTTAAAACGTTCATCTTTTTTAGACGAATATTTTAGGGCAATGTGAGTCCATCTTCATATCCTTTTTGCTCATTTTTTGGCATCATTCGCAATCTTATCGGGCCCCTTAAACAATCTCGGGCAGGCAGCAACCTTTGCCCTTGACTAGAAAAGGCGGTTGCAGTTCCCGGAACCGTCCTGGGCCGTATCTTGAAACTTCCACTTTTCCTTCCTCTGGAATCGGTGACTTATTAAATCGTAATGTTTCCGCAATACCGATGAAAGTTTTATTCTTCCTTACGCGACCCACGTCCCAGTCGCATCGGCAGATACTATAGTGGTTTTTCTCCACCAAATGTCATCCAGAAGAGGTTTGAAGCTTCCACATTAATAATTCGTAATCTAATTTTTTTCTCCTGGTTGAATTCAGGATAATCTACTTTCTGTCTCCATTAATTAAAAAAGCTGGATAATACACATCGGGCGATATCGGCCCTTCCATCCGCTGTCTCCAAAAATCCAACTGCGCCCCCTAACGCACCTCGGGAAATAACTTGATTCAAAGGTGTGGACGTACTTTTTCGAATGCCATAACCCACTTCATTTGCCCCCGTTTAAAATTGCGCAAAACATCCATCGGTTTTTCGTTGGGGTCCCAATCAGACAACATCATAACCATTTCTTTATCATATCCAGGTTTTTTTTCCTGTGGTTGAATTGCGAATCGATCCATACACACCACTTTGCTCTGCAACATAGTTAATGGGATATGATACCAATATGTGCCTGACTGGTTTTAATGGCAAATCTACCTCTGTGTATGACCGGGTTTCGATCGGTGGGGGTGGTCCAAATAAAGGAAACCCCATCATAAGAAATTGGGAAGCAACATTCCATGCAATGGTATGGAAGTCTCCCACATCATATTGTTGGTTACACTAATGAACCGCGTATTCCCCTTCGGTAATTCCAAAAGTGGGACGCAAGGTATCTGCCGTTGATGGTCATTCCCATTACTTCTTGCCTGCCTTGTTTACTTTCTCTTTGCCTTATGGTAAGGTTCATATTTCATCGTATTGGGAAGAATTATCGACGTTACCTCGACTGACTGGCCATAGATTTGCATTTTATAACCAATAATGAACACTTTAAATACTTAAAATTTTCAATCATTTTTTTAATGTTTACCGTTACCCTCCGTTCTTAGGAAGTTACCAATGTTTACATGGCTTTATTAGCCCATATCATTATCCTTTTTGACCGTTAAAAATTATTCGCAAGTCCAATTCTACTATGTACGGTCCATTCAAATTATTTATTTCTTTGGTAAACCTCCTCCACAAGTAAAGCATCGCCTGACGTAAATAAGGGTTTTTTATTTTCCCTTAGAGGTGCTAAACCAATCTGCCCGCGCTTATTGTTATTCGCCCATTGGTGCAATGGCATACATATAGTTGTTTTTATCATTGGCATCAAAAAATGTTAATTTCCAAACGGATCATGATATCCGGAATAACTGATGGGGAAAGATTTTCTACACCTCTCCCAAGTTTTTAAAGTGGTTTGTACATGGTTGCAGGGTATTTCTTTAAGATCACTGCTTAGACCCTCCATACGGTGTGGGATTCCCTGTAAATAAGGACATATTTACCCTCTATGGCTTTTTAAGATATTTGTTCCTGCCTTTTTTGGGCATCATCCAAATTATCATTGGTCAAAGCATCTTTCATACGTTAGATATTCGGTTAACAAGTGCTTCAGGGCTTCTTTTGGCCTTTTGGCCTAGGATACCTCTTTTGCAACGGTTTTTTTGGAAGGCCTTTCAATTTGGTGGTAGGTCATTGCCCACCTCCATGGTTTGTGACCGTCATGGCTGGGCCACCTTCCGGATTCATCAATTGCTGGGCCTTGCCCGCGAGTTGTGGCGGCGGCATCGATGCTGAGGTTCCCGTTAATGGCAATTTCCTCAACCTTCTTCCAGTCCTTCGGTTCACTACAAAAACTTTCGCCCAAAGCCGGGCCTAACGTAACGGTCGCGCATCAAAATAAAATTCACACCCTGTCCGAAATATTCCTTTATGTAGACCACAGAGCGGTTTCCGCCGTTCCACATTACTGCAGTTTTTTTAGGCACTACGATAGCACCGGAATTTTTGGGCAAATTTGCTTTCCACAGTGGCGCCCGAAACGAACATTTCGGGTTTTCAGTTTGTTAGATCGCCGAAATTATTCACTTCCCCCTTTGCTTTTGCAACTCTGGTTCATAAAGGGTCCGATCACAGGGTCCAAATACGAATCTTTTTTCCCTAAAGGTTTTCGCCTGGCACAGATTGTACGTAAAACTTACCTCATGCTCCCTTTTTTATCCAGGCCATGGTCGGATTCATAAACATCGAACAATATCCAAAACAGTGCTCAGGTTGGCAATCTGGTATATAGGCAATGCCCTTTATTGACATAGTCCCCAGATTGACCTTCTTTTTCTGTCACATAGGCCAGATACATCGGCCAGTAATGTGGAGTTTTCTCTTGAACTGTACCCGATTCAAGAATTTTGTGGTAATCTGGTTAATCCCGAAAGCTTCCAGTTCTTAAGTTTTTTCCTTTTGCCGAGTTAAAAAGCATTGGCTGGGTCCTCGACTTTTTTCGGGCCTCGAAAGTTTCTTCTTGGGGCATTGACCAGAATCTGGAGAAATAAATAGAGGCGATTACCGTGCCCTTTATTGACGTATTCGCCGGTAAAATTAACCATCAATTTTTCGAGCGACGCAGGAATATGGGGGAAGATTGGGATAGACCAACGCGTTCATCGGCCCGTACTTTCCATCAATCGCAATAACTTTCAGGCTTGGTCTTTCCCCGACCAATTTCTGGTACCGACATTTGCAATCTGCATTGCGGTCGGCGAGACATTGCTTGAATTGCCATGGGATCCAATTCAGCATTGCTATTGTTATCCAAAGGATCAATTCCTTGCCGCCAGATGGGGCAGTTCACCTGGTTTTTCGTTCTGTCTGATCCTGTGGTTGCATGGAACAATGTCAAATGGTCTGTTGACGATTTCGCTGTCGTTTTTGGAGGTGTTCGTCCTCTGTCCTATTTTTCCGACCTTTTCCGAAAAAACAGCCATCCAAGGGCATACCCTATTATCAAGGTAATTGGCGGCTATACCTATTATTTTTAGTTTTCTGTTTTCTAGTACTATTTTTTTGCTCGTGATGTAATCCAGTTTTGCTAGCGCCAATACGAATTGCGAAAGGCGGTTATTTTTAAAGTCTATCGTATTTAAGGCAGTTGCTGCTGCATCGAAGTACCTCCTCGAAATCCTTTCCCGAGTTTTCCATAAGATGTGAAACAAGAGATTGAGAACTTGTTCCAGATTCCGATATCTGCTGGTCAAAAAGTGAAATCAAATCGGTTCTTTTTGTCCGAATATCGAACAGTGCCATTTTCGTATTCGAGATAGAGAATTTTGTGGTTTCCGTTTTTTGAAGCGAATAACTTTCTGGCATCAATTGCGCCCTCTTTGACTGCTTGCTTTTGTACTTTCCCCTTAAAGATGGAAGGCTTACTGGTGACCATGGGCACAAGTACAATCCTTGTCCGTTGTCGGGCAAAGCCATATCGGTACGTTCACCCACCATTACGATAATCCAACCCGAAGCCCGAGCCTTGGAAGGCTTGTTGATTGCAGCGTATTCAGTATGCCCTCGCTTGCCTTTATTTTAATTCAAGTGAATTCAAAATTGGATGGGTGCCAACTAGGGAATCCTTCGCAATTATCCAAGGATAAAGGATCAAAAAAAAAAAAAAAAAAAAAAAAAAAAAAACAAAAATTAAAAAAAAAAAAAAAAAAAAAAACTATTTTCAATGGTATCAGGATAATAACTGGTTCTAATCTCGTCGCGGTTCATAGTTTTTGTTGAACGATGCCAACAAGGGGCGTCTCCTTTTTTTCAGAATCCCCCAAATTTTGTACACCGCCTCCTTTAAGCATGATATCTACCCGTAAAAACATCTACTAGCGTCCCATTACCATTTTTTGAACTTTGAGTTGATTATGGCCTTATAGGATTCTAGTATGGCAATGTTCCCATTCCTCCGATCTTCAAATCCCACTTCTCAGTTTCATACAAAGGAAAATAAGCTGTCGATAATTTCGAAATAGAGTTTTGTTCTTTGCATCTAAAAAAGATTGGTATCTGGCTCTGCCATAAGTGTTTGGCTTACACTCGCCTGGGCTTTTCCAGCGTACCAAACATGGGAAACATTTGGTCAATGAAAACCCGTGCTTTTTTGTGGCCCGACCCTTGTTTCTACCGGAGGAAATAAAATACCGCGAAAGAATAGAAATTGGATCTGCAAGGTTGCTGACCCTGTGGTTACCTTTTCCCAAAAGCCGCTTCAAACTCCTTATATTGGAAAAAGTAGGCGCCGGAATTGGTTGTCCGAAGCGATTTTGAAACTAATTCAATGGTCTGTGCCTGCAATACCATAACAGGTAAATAATAGTACAGTGCGAATTATGTCTTCATTTTAGTCGATTTTTTTGTTTTTTAATTATTATGACCGTTTCCCTTCCAAACGACTGAAGAACCTGGCACCACGAACAATGGTCCATAATCTGTAATGGTCCATACCCGACCAAAAGTTTTGAAATTGCCATGGGAATCAATTAACATCAGCGGCCTTTAACCGGTCGATGTCAATACCCGGGAGCAGGGCTATAATGGCCACCGCTTGCGGTCATCATTGCCGGGCGGAACCCCTTTTTTTTCCGGCCTCGCCAAACAGCTGCCCTTAACACCTTCTATAGTAAATCTTGGCTTTTTTCCTCTGAAACTTGATGTTATAGGTCCCAATAATGACCCCGTCATCTGTCGCAATACGAAGAGGGCATATATAAATCCTACCCAAACAGCAACACTCAAATTGATGGGAATGGTGTGGCATTTGAAAAAAGATCTCGCATATTCACACCGATAAATGGCAAAATTCAGGAACCAAGTCCTGCCATAGAGCCACAACATGATTAAATCCGCGCGCAAAAGCGAACGATACCCCCGGAGAAAGTGGATTGATGATGGCAATAACTGTCTTAAATTGGGGAAGAACAGCAGCAAGAATATAACTACCAACTGATCGTATTACTATAGACAATCTTTTGACCGCCCTTATCTGGTTTTCATAGCTGCCAGAAAATTTGTAGCTTATTCCCGCAGGACACCGTTCATTCCCCTGCTCGATTTTTTGTTGAATGGCATCTTGCGCATCGTTTTACCAAACATCGACCTCCGCAAAATCATCCCTTTTGTCAAAAAGAACATAAACCAACCAAAAATGTGTTTTCGCTTCTTGATGGCCTGTGGCCCTCTTACATATTCAAAATCTACACTTGTGAAAGCGGCAATTTTGGGGCCCCACAGGTGTAGGAATCATATCTTACTTAAAGATTCTGGATCATCCCTTAGTTCGCTTGGATGCGCACTCTAATTGGAACCGTCCCTACCTTCGACAGTAGAGGATATTTTCATTCCTCCAAATGGCGGTCTCAATGCTTTGGTTGGCACGTCCTCACCTTAAAGACCATATCGTGATATTTTCATTCCCTAATTGATATTGAGATGCAAATACGGTTTGCCGCACATCCGATCGGCGGCAAATACCGCTTCCGGCCTTAACGGAAAGTGACTTTCTTTTAATATCACATTCCAACTGCATCCCAAAATCTTCTATAGTTTTTCAATCCGGGCCGTATACTTTGATGCCATAGGGGCACGCATCCCTGTCTGGAGCATTACTAAACGTGTTTTCTATGGGCTGCAATTTTGGTGCTGAAAGTTGACCCCAGGTAATTTTAGTCAACGCTGACGATTTCGTCCCATAATCATCCGCCCGATTTGATGTGGGGCCTCCAATTTCGATAAAATTCTCCTTTTCGTTCCGCAATCAAGTCTTTCTTCGGTAATACCCCTTTCCAACGCCTCTTCATGGTAAAGGGTATCCTTCGAACGGTAATGAACCGATCTTTACGGTCCACTTTAAAATGGCCCTATGCCTGCTTCGTTTTAAGGATAAAATTCGGGTTTTGTAGTTGATTAATGGTCCTCGAACAATGGAAAAATAGGGTGGCAGGAATCGAGTGCCGATTCCCACACGTCCAATTTTTCCGACAAGCCATATCCACTCTGGAATTCCGTCAAGAAGCATATCCAATTGACCAATTACAATTTCGGTTATATCTTACCCCTGAATGTGGCATAGATGTTGGCCATTAATAAAGTAGCCTTCATTCAAAACGAGGGCATGGAATTCAGAGCCTATTTCAGGAAATCTAATTGGAGGAAGCTTGTCCAGCCAGAAGTTTGCCTGACGTTTTTTCCATCCTACGGATTCAAAAAGCCTTTAGCTACAATTCCAAAAGTACTGTCGAACCCTAGCCATATCAATACTCACTCCAAAAAATAAGGTTACGAGGTAATCAACATAAATTCCCTTTGTTCTGCAGGCACCATTTGAAAGGACAGGTTCATTAAAAATGCACTATTGCCATTAAGGCTGCTAGAAGATTCCTATCAAAACAACACACAGAATGTTGATTACTGCCAGTTTGAGGAGCCCCAATGGCCAAATCCATTCCTCTGTAGGAAAAAAGGATGCAATAAAGATGGTTAAGCCCTAAATTGATATAATTGGTGAATGCTATATTTTTCGGGCGGCAACTGGGTTCCAAAAGATTGTTTAATTCCAATTAAATCAGGGCCAGTGGTAATATCATCCAGGCATAGACAATGCGATAGATTCCAGCCACGATCAAAAGGATACCCCCAAAACCTGCGGACCCGTTTTTTGTCGTAGTCCGATGCCAAAGATGAAAATGTGCAAGAGCGGGTAGTTACAAAACAAGACCCCCAGTACAAAGGCCCTTAAACAATGCAAAAGTTTTAGTAAATGCCGCAATGGCCTAAAAGTTTTTCCTTCAGCGGATTCATTGCAAAAACAGGGACAAAAACTGACGCAACCGTGGTCCGCCAAGCCGTGGTGATCGCCCGATGCCACTTCCACTGGTCGCTTTTTGGTAGATCACCTGCATGAGTTCCTTGGCCCTTTACACCATGGTTTTTCGGGCATTTCTAGATGGCGAATAATATTTTTCAATGAAGATTATCCCGACATCGAACCATGACCCCAATAGCAATAGCATTCCAAGAAAGTGGCCACTACATTGGCATCAAACGCCGGCATACCGAATAAAATGAAGGTCATAAACCGCCAACGGGCAAAAGCCCTGAAATGATGATGGAGGCCCTTAGATTCAGTACTAAAATCAATACTACAATAATGCCCTAATAAGGATTTCATGGGATAGTGCATTTTCCAAAGGTCACCTAATGGTCCTCAATGGGGATCAACTGGTCGGTCATAAAAACGGAACAATGGTCAATTGGCTCTCTATCCCGTTCCCAAAGTCTTTTTGGGGAGCCCAGGGGCCAATTTTCCTTTATTTTTTCTTTTAAATTGTTTGATGACCGCCAAGGGGGGTGGAACGGCGTAACCGGGCCAGCAACAACACTCACCTACTACCTCCGCCCTCCTTTATCGAGAACTCCCCTTCGGGTTTGCGGGACCCTAACTTACCAATCTCCGATGTCCTTGAATGCGAAACCGGAACTTGTCCCTGAACTGCAAAACAGCCTTTTCGATGTCCTCAGTCTTCTTACGAGCCAGTCCCCTGACCAATATTCGCCGCTTGATTGATCTCTAAATTGTCTTTGCCGCCAACATCTTTAAATTTGATTTCTGTACGGCCTGCCATCACTTTGTGCAACGGGATATTATAGGCCTTTAAGGCGTCAGGGTTACATCTAATCTGGTATTCCTGGAAACATAACCCTCCAATGGATGCCCACTTCGGAGAACCCATCAACGGCATTGAGGCCATATTTTTACATAAAAGTCCTTGACGGTAACGTATTTTCATGTAGGTCGCCATCCGCCCGTAGGGTTATTTATCCTTGTCCTACCTTCAAGGTAGTACCAATAGACCTGGCCCAAAGCGTGGCATCGGCCCCCACAAGGTCGGCGTAACAGCCCTAACCGGTAAGAGTCCTGCTGGGAGTGAATTTAGTTTTTCCAAAATCCGGGAAACGCGGACCAATAAATTCTACATCATCGTTGAATATGATGTAGTACTGGAAAAATCCGAATATCGAAGAACTACGGGATCCGTCTTTCACCCGGTAAATCCCCAATAAATAAGTAGTCATGGGGTACGGATATTTTTGATCTTCTATGTCCTGTGGCGACCGACCGGGCCCATTGGTAAAGACGATCTGCTGGTTTTCCCCAATATCAGGAATCGCCAATCGACAGGAACCGGGTCTTTTGGGCAGAAATCCCCGTATCCCAATTAAAAGGGCGAGGTGGCAACCGCCCCCAGGTTATGATGGTTAATAGAATGAGAACGGCTAACCATCCTTGTTCTCCAAAAATATTTGATGATATTATTAAGCATATTATGAAATGTTGGGGTTGGAATTAAAAGATAGTCCAAAAGGCAATAAATGCCTGTAGCCATACTAAATCAATAGCATGGTAAATACTTCAAAAGAATACTCTTAAAATAAGGAAGGTTGATCTAGGATTTTTGTAATGTTTTTTTTTTTATCCTTGACAAAAGAGGTGGTGGGTTTGGTTGAAAGGAACTATATTTTTTCTTGCAGTTCCTTCAAAAAGGTTTAAGATAACCAATAAACGAATGAAACAATGAAACTGTTTTTTGTTTCAACTTATTTTTCCAGTGAAAGTTTCAAGTCAATGTGTCCTGATACTGTAAGCGTTTCATCATCACAGCATGCTTTTTAGTAAATTAAACATTCTTCCGATTAGAGGATTGTTTGAAATCTCCTCCCACACGATTTTCCGCTTTGGCCGAAGAAAAGAAAAATTTCACAATATCATCACCACAATAATGTTGTTGGCAACCGTAAAAGAGAAGGTTGAGAACAAGCACTACAAGTGGCCATTTATAAAGGATGCTATTTTATGAAAAATGCTTTCATGTGTCTTCAAGTAAATATATATTATTATAATAGAATGTTTATATTTACTCAAAATCATTAGGAGTCTAGTGGATATCTATAACAAATACATAGAACTCGGTAGTTGAGAAAATTTATAGATTTCTATCAATAAGTATGAAATTTAATACATGATTTATATCATATTCTTGTTCACGTCCTGTTTTAATTTCGTTGAAGGTTAATCCTGCTGAAAATTATAAACTCATTGTTTTTTCAATTATTTTATTTAATTCAAATTAGAGTTTTGGAATAATATTAAAGAAGATAATGAAAAACGCTTTTTAACCAAAATATTGTAGTTACCTTAAGCCTTCGCGAGTGCTTTTTGCAACTACGTCTTTCACGGTAGATATGCATTTTTGCTGCAACAAAAGTTGGTAAGATTGTTGCGGTTTTTGGCAAAGCCAAAGCCTGTAAAGACAAAAAGCAGGATTTATCAATACCTTTTAAAAAATGTTCCCTAGGGCAAATGGATTGCTTGTAGCAATAAATCTATTGTGAAAAAAGGCGAGACAATCTTAAAAAGTCAAAAAGTTGACTGGATTACAAATAATTGTTTTCCTACAGGTATTTTTCCTTCCTACGTAAATCTTTTTTGAAGGACCCTGAAACTTAATGCAGTTTTCCTTATAAACTACAATCCACATGGATCGAAGAAGGACATCCTTGTACTTCACGAACTTTCTAATTTGAAATATTATTGAGCAGATTATTATTACAATAAATCTGTACTTCCTATTAGCCTGCCACAGTTTGTTAGGCTACCCTTGTCGACCCTTTTTCCAACGACAACCTTTTTTCCAATTTTAATTTATCAGGGAATTAAAATACTCTGACCGGACCTTATACTTAAGGAAACAATAAACATATTGTGATCATGGAATCCATAAAACATATTGGTCAGAACATGGTTGGCAGGCGGTGCCTGAAAGTCATAAAACAGAGCTTGAGAAATCGGGGGGGGGGGGGGGGCGGTGTAAACAGTAGTTTCCGTCGAATTGGGGAAAACTTTACTGTCCCGTATCAGTATAGATATGAGATAAATCAAATCGATTCGAAAATAACGAGGTTCTCACTCTAACGGATTTTGAAATCGCGAAAAACGAAGGAGGAAATGAATCGTTGAAAATATAAAGATCACTTGTGATCGAACTGGTAAGTGGGCTGCCATTTTCATATTAAGGAAAAGACCTCTGAACATTTGCATCTGAACTTCCCATAGGGATTATAAGCTATTGAGCAAAATATTCTCAAAAAAATGAAAAATACCACAATAGAAAAATACTTATAAAAATTAAGTTGAGAGGCAAAGGAACTTAATTCAATTGCAACGCACACTTTTTTTCGGATATAGCCTATTTACTGGATTACAGCAGTTAAACCAATTTGTCGGACATTTAAGACCAATTACGGGATTAAGTAATGACCGATTTATAAAATGGCCAAATGTGAGAATAGAAGTTTTCCTTGACGAAATTATATAAATAAGAACGAAGATTATGCTAGACTAAAAAATCCAATAAGAAATAGATTTATTAACAATTAAATAACCCATAAAATGAAGAAAAAAGAATTTTTTCGGGTATGAGATTCCATAGCAATGGCTGTAGGTTTTTTATTCCTGGGATTCAATAAGCCATTCCCAGGAAAAATGGGTAGCAACCCTTTAGTGCATGATAAGATAGTCAACCCATTAAAAGGTGATGCCAATGCGGCTGCAACGGTCAAAAACTTTACAAAGTACTAATGTGTTTGTATGCCACGGGCAAAAGGAAAAGGTGATGGTGTGGCCGGTGCAGGTTTCTAACGCGCAAAACCGACAATTTGACCAGCGCAGAATTCCAATCCAAAAGCGGATGGAAGCCATTTTTTGGAAAATTCAACAGGAAGGGCTCCAATGGCGTCATACGAAACATCAATACCGGAGACAAACGATGGGAAATTATTAATTATATCAGAACACTCAGAAATGAAAAAAGCTATTAATATTAATAACCGTAGTTGTTTTGGTAATCCTATATATAAGGCCCAAACAACCAACAATTTTGAACCAAGTAAGAACCCAGTTTATGATCCGTGGATAAATGGACATACAGGGCTAAACTTATGAGTAACGGAGATGAAAAAGAAATCCTCTTATGTCGGCTCGGCCCTTCGCTCCCATATGTTTTTAATCAAACATTCGACAAACTCATGTTTGAAGCCGAATTAGAGTTTTGTTCTAGAAGTAACGAAACTAGAGGTGGGCTTGGAATTGCCGACGTTATTGTCCTTAACAAACAGTGACCGTTAGGGCAGGAAAATTTTTCTTCCTTCGAACATTTTATGGAAAGGCTTCATCCCGCATGATAAACAGACTTTTTTCCGACAAGACCTTTGGGCTTTGGGCCATGATGGGATAGCTTCCTGCCTGCTGGAAATCGGTGTTGAACTAAGGGTGCCTTTGATCTTGGTGGTCCTTCTTTAAACTATGCATTTATTCTACCTAACGGCCCGCGATTAAAAAGCGGAAGTTTGAGCCAGAAGAAGCGGGAATGCTCATGTTTCAAAATTATGAAGATAATAATACAAGTAAGGCTTGGGCCGATTTGGGGTTATTGCCATTTTCAGATTCCTTCTCCCGAATTAGGATTTCGGCCTATTCAACAAATGGTGCGGGGACAAAGTTCGGTATATGAGGACCGTTGGTGCTTTCTTATATGCCATCGATTTTTGCTTTTGTTAAACAAGTGTCGCCCTTAAGTGGCTTATTGAACAATTAAGGCCAAATACAACAGTTTCCAATTGTGGCCACGGCAACCTTCATTGAGATGCATGAGGGATGGAGATGAGGAAGAAATATCGTTCGTAACCAAAGTAATTCCTTTTATGGGCAATTGAGTTATCGACCTACTATGGCGAGAGTGACTTCACATGAAAAAATTGGGAGTTTTGTAGGAAGATATGGTTGCGGCAAGCCTATTTTTTTTTTCGCGCCCCCCCGTCGCCGCGGCCCAACGCTCCAGAGGATTCCCTGAATGGGAAGGAAATCGACCCAATTTGCTTTTGGATGAACTCTGGGGGGTTTTTTAAAAACCTTTGGGGGGGAGAAAAAAAAATCCCCCCCCTTTTTTTAAAAAAATTTTTTTAAAAAAAAATAAAGTTATTCAGACAACTGAACTGAAGGTGGACACGGTGGAGAAGGCATATCAACTACAAAATGGGTTATTATCCACTGGGCAATAGGATTTTTAAATATATAAAAATAGAAAACATGAGACAATAAATAAAATTTTAGTCCATCGCGATTGGTTTTCTTGACGCATAGGAATAACCGTAGTTGGCCTGTTTCTTCTTCAAAGAAAACACTTACAGAAACCTAATATTCCTGCTGTTGGGCAGGGGTGGAAGAGGAAAATTCAAACTGGATAATCAAGGTGCCCAATTATGGGGAGAACCTGTAATCGATGCCAATTTAGCCCTTCCCCCGCCGATTAATAACGACACGGATTGGAAAACCATCAGTTTGCACATGCGCCGTAAGGGCCCAATCTTACAGAAAATGACGTTGCAAAAAATCGAGGAATTTTTGAAATTCCGCTAATTAATTGAAATGGCAAAGCACATTTTCCAATGAGAAATGGGAAATTTAGGGCTCTTGGGAAATGTGCTTTAATTAAAGGAAATTAATATCACTTAAAACAAAATACAATGAAAAAACAGTAACGATAATTATTTCTGTCATACTACTGGGTTATCTATCCAGTTGCAATCAGGAAACAGACCCCAACGCAATCCTCGAAAAATACTTGACTCGAGAACGGAACTTTTTGATGCGATTGCCAAAACAACCATAATTTACAGTGACGGGAATTCATGAAAACATGCCAAGATGCAGCATGCAATGCAGATGATGCAGGGCAACCAAAGATGATGGGCAATATGATGCAGGGTGGCGGAATGCAAATGATGGTGAAGATAGCATGATGATGAAAAACATGATGCAATCCATGATGAAAGATGAAGATGATGGGCCAGTATGATGAAAATGAATGCACGAAAAAAGGCAATGTGAGCGAAGATTGTATGGAGTCGTGCAAGAAGATGACATGGGCTTACAAGGGAATGGAATATGAAAGGAAAGGGAATGAATGGAAGAAAAATGAATTAAAGCCTAGAACAAGCCAACTCGAATTGAGCAAAAGCCAAAGCCATGGGATCATCATTAGAAAAAAATAACATTTTAACACCGCTAAAAACAAAAAATCATGAAAGGTCATATGGATATGGAATGGTTTATCGGTTGGCGGTCTACCGTTGCTATTAATTTTTTTTCGCCCCAGCACTGGGCCATAACAGGAAAATAATGGGGCCTTTTTGGCTTTATAAATCCTAATGTTCGTGCTTCACCTAATAATGCCCCATGGCGCGCATGGTCACAGTGGCCATAATCATGCCGGACATATTAAAGAGGAACACCACCTAGTAAAAGAAGAATCTCCTAGGGGGTGGGAAAGAAAGCACATAAGGGCATTAGCACCATTAATACATAATAAAAAATATAACAAATGAAACGCAGAATTTCAAATCGATGGGATAAGTTGTGGTGGATGTGTGCTAGGGTCAAAAAAGGGTCCTAGAAAGCAAACCCTGTCCATTTGAGAAAACGGAGATTTTTATTAAATCGAAGGAGCACCGTCATTTTTTATGAAGAGAACTGTTAGTAGATGACCTTTCAAAAGGCAAGCCTCGATGAACTTGGTGGATATACCATAAAGGAAATCAATAAATAATAATAATATAACCTTAAATCTAATAGTAATGTTTTTACAGAGACGGAGTTTTTTGGGGCATGCACCTTATTTGGTGGGCAATTGGGTTTGTACTTCTAGGCTGGATATTCTTTGCCCCTTCCAATTCATGCTTATCAAGAAATTGAGGAAGATGACGGCCGCTTATATTCTCAACAAGGCGATTCGCTAATGGCGAGATCACAAAAGAAAGATTACGAATCATTTAAGAAAATTTTAAATCGGACGGATAATCCAAAATCAAATATTAACATAATAAAAACGAAAACTATGCTTTTTTTTTGAAGGACACTTCGGCGGTAATGCACTTTAATATGGGTGGATCGTATGGTTTATCCTATTGATCTGGATCTTTTTTTGTACCCCTACGACCTTCCTATACCAAAATAGAAAGGAAGATCCACTTTCGGATTCTTAAAAACGTTCGCCAAGGGCGAGAATTACAGAAGAATATGAAGATTCCAAGAAAACCTAAGAATCAAATAATTAACAAACATCAAAATCATGAATCGTATCAACGTAAAAAAACTCGGAATTTGCTTCGCCCTAACTGGCACCTTAATTTTATTTGGAATGTATGATTATAATGACAACAGCAGGTCCAAGAGGTTACATAATCATTTTTCAACCAGCCTTTTAACACGGATTGATACTACAAGTATTATAAGGAAATGGAAATGTGCCGTTGATGAAGCATTCCTTTGGAATTGTTCAACTTTCATCCTAGATGGCTTTAATTGGGGCCTGTTATAGCGCTTTTTTTATAAATATGCAACTAAAAAACAAAGGTGTATGAAAAATATTGCAGTAATAGGCTATGGAGTATTGGAAAAAGAGTGGCCCGATGCCCATACAAATCTACAAGACGATATGAATCTTGTCGGGTTTTTGCGATATCATAGCGGATTGGCGCATACAGAACGCCGTACGAAAAAGAGTATGATATCTATGCGGCAACGCCGAAGCAAGAAAATAGAAAATGAAAGCTGCAAGTATTCCGGTAAAGGGTAATCTGCAGGACCTGTTGAAAAAGACCAGACTTAGTGGTGGATTGCAACCGCAAAAGAAATATAGGCGGCAGAATGTGGAAAATATATAAAAAACAGGGTATAAAATTCATTTCTTAAGGTGGTGAAAAACACCAACACTACTGGGCCATTCCTTTAGTGTGAAAATAATTATATCCGCGATAAATTTAGATGCTACCAGGGTAGTTTCTTGCAATACCACTTCCATTCTTCGAACTCTGACAGCTTTGAAGAAGCAGATCTATTGGACTATGCACGGGGAACATTATTAAGAACGGGCTACCGACCCATGGGAAAGCATTTGGTGTGGTTTAATGAACACCATGGTTTCCAGAAAAGGACATCCAAAGCCATCAAGGTCCCGATGCACAAAGTGTAGTCCAGATTTGGATGTCATTACTTCGGCGGTAAAAGTGCCCGAACATTGAGCCATATGCATTATTGGAAACGTGAAATTAAAAAAACAAACACAAAAGAAGAAGTGTTTTTTAAATGCTTTTAAAACTTCTACACGATTAAAGCTAATTAATTATGACCAAGGCTTGGTTTCAAACAATCCATAAAGGAAATGTTTCTGATATGGGCCCAGACCTTGGGGGCGATATGTAACGAGGTGGCCCTGTGGGAAGACCATGCTTTAAGTAGTGGGTGATGAGCTTTTTTATGCTTGTGGTGGATAACCAGGCGATTGTAATCCCTGAGACATAGATGCCTTCGGGCACTTACTGGATTGGACAGATGCAGCAAATCCATCGCCAAAAACCAATTTAAGTTTTGGGGATCATATAAATAAAGCGTTTATGAAAAACCATATGCAAATTTAGTGAAAATCATTTAGGGGAACAAAGCGTCTTCTATTTGGACCACGTAAGGAAAAGATTAACCAAGGATGAACTGCAGTTGCCCGATGATAAATTTTGTTTCTAAAAGTTTTTGTCCAACACAATCGGAATCCACAGTGCTAAGAAGTCTTTGCCAGCTTTAGGGCAAATGGCAATCTGAAAGAATACGGGATATTTGAGTATACTGCCCGTTGACCAGGTATTGAAGCATAGTGCAGCCCTTTTTCCTTTATAAGAACCCCGATTATTTTGATTCCGGAAAAACATCATAAAATTAAGCCATCAATTCTGGTTTGTAATGGGGTCGCCTCGACCCTTCGGGGCGTTGGTCTCCTATGCCCGTAAATATGCGCATAAAATTCCTTTCTATTGTTAAAGATAAACCATAATGAACTCCTGTCTTACCCAATACCCTACGACCCAAACTGTTTTTGGAAAGTCAGGGAAGCATGGAACATGGTGGCAAGTCGCCATCGGGGCCACCATCTATTTTGGATCTAAGGAAAGCAATAGACAAAATAAAGGAAATCGCGGATGCATTTGCCGAAGCCCATAGCCTGGGAATGGCCACGATTTTGTGGTGCTACACCGCGAAACGACGCTTTTCAAAACAAATAGAAGGACTATCATAACGCTGCAGAGATTAAACAGGGCAGGCCAAACCAATCTAGGGGTAACGAATACGCTGATATCCACAACAGAAATTACCCACTACAAATTATGGTTTTAAAGACCGCTTCATTCGGGAAGTATGACGATGCCATGTAACGAAACTCTGAGACGGAAACCACCCTATTGAACCTGTTGCCGTTTTACAGGTTGCCAATTGCTATATGGGCAAAATAGGGTTGATTTTTTTTAAATTGCAGGCGGGGGTTCCAAAGGAGCATCCGATATGACCGAGGCCATCACTACGGCAATCAATAAACAAACGGGCTGGAGGTTCGGGTCTGATTTGGGACGAAAGGCTTTTTTCAAAAACCTTTTAAGGAAGGGGTGGAATTAATACACACGGTTTCCAGGGCGTTTTACTTGAGAAAGATCACGGTAGCATAATACAGATAAAAGAAATGTGCGAATACGGAAATAAAATCATTAAAATCCCTAACCACTACTTGGGCAAAAGTTGGTAGAAAAATAGGCTTTGGCTTAAGGTCATTGATTGCCTTTGTTTTTAGGTGTTGGTGTTGCCTGTTGTTAAGTCCTCAAAAGGGTTGGATAACCAAAAAACAATGCCGATGCAATAGGAAATTGTTGGCCCAACCAGGTATGTTATTCCTAAAATTGGTTCAAATGATCAGATTCCCTGATCGTAGCGTCAATCATTACGGCATCGCAAGTAAGCAATAGGAAAACTGAAAAGGTTGGTGGTGGTGTGCTATTATATTTTATATCAACAACCATTATTTCGGTGACCATAGGTAAATTCTTGCAATTAAATATTTAGGCTGGAAATATCTTGCACCAACAGGCGAAGTTGGTCATTCAAAATGCACTGGCCATACTGCGAAAGTTCGAACTGTCATTTGGAA
>Ga0163217_1054197_pt1 | contig 19231 bp, 12 predicted proteins | sample SynspAceP_FD_185933 | JGI IMG/M metagenome (GOLD analysis project Ga0163217, IMG submission 185933) | Saline lake microbial communities from Ace Lake in Antarctica - Synechococcus sp. Ace-P (PacBio error correction) | ecosystem: Environmental > Aquatic > Non-marine Saline and Alkaline > Saline ...
AAGAGAGAGATTTGGTTATTGGCTTTCCTGTTTCAATTAATATTTTGGGGGGTATTTAAAAAAAAAAAGATTTCCCTCAAAAAATTAATTTTTTGTTTGGCCTTTTTTTTGGAAAAAAAAAATCTGTTTTTAAGGAAAGTTTTAATATGAAAAAAATGCTGTTAATAAAAAAGGAAAAAAAGTTAAAAAACCTAATGGAAAATGGGATGTTGTTTCCCCAGATTTTTTTTTAAAAAGTAAAGTCCAAACCCTTTTTGTTAAATAGCAAAATTTTAGACCTAACCAATCTGGCCCTATTTTTTTAACAAGAGATATATTCTAAAATTATCGGTAAAAATGATATTATATTTTGGCTTTTTCTATAATATTGCATTTACTCCAAAAATTAATAACTAAAGTTTAACGCCAAATTATAGTAAATAAATGGCATCAAACTCACTAAAACCGACTTTATAACACTAAAAACTTATAATTGTCCACGAAATCGTTATGGTTATTAAAAAAAAATAACCTAATGATATACCCAACTGGCGGGATTTTTCCGTTGTTTTTGAGAAACTAATCAAAGAGAAGGTTACGAAACGGTAGAAAACCTATGCAAAAACAACTATTCACAACGGTAAATAGAAATACCCGAAAAATTTCAAGTCCAGAGTTTTAAACAAAAAGCATAATAAATAAAAGAGGTCACATGTATAAATTTTCCCCAACTTCCGTTTTTCCTACTCAAAAGGCGTATTTGCAAGAATAGATTATTAGAACTTTTTGGCTAGATAACACCTGGCATATTATGAGGTAAATAGTCTTCTACTTCTATAAAAAAGCAGATAACAAAACACAACCATTTAAAGATGCGTGTTTTCAAAAACAAGTGCTTCACAGAAAAATTATAATACTCCCCAATTTTAAGGACAGCAAAGTTTAAGTTGTAATTTAACCCTGTCAAAATATGAAGAGATTCAAGAAGAAACAATTCAGTGCATCGTTCAAGGCCAAAGTGCCTTGAGGCGTTAAAGGAAGGCATAGCAGCCCTGCAAGAGCTCGCGGCCCAAATTCGAACTACATCCTATCACAATATCAAGTTGGAAACGGGAGTTTTTGGAAAAAATGCAAGATTGGCCCTTCGGGTCCAAACCAGAAAAGAAGATCCCGATTTCCGGGACCGGGCCACTGCTAACAATTAAGATCGCCAGTTGCAAGTGGGAAAGATTTTTTTAAAGAAGAGCCTGGGCAAATGAGCACTACCGAAGAAGACAGAAGGTGGTAAGGTCCCATCCAAAAGGCTAAACCTGTCACAACAATGGTAAGACTCACTGGAAATATCCAACGCTCCTGGTCTTTAATTACAGGCCCAGAAGTGAAAGAGTATGTTGAACCTAAAGCGTTAATGAAGGAAATGATGCCTGCCTTTTTGAACACCCCTACTACGGGGCGGAACGTATGACGATTACCCTGAACCTTGACCCATTAGGGTATCGCGTAAAACGTGGAAAAGGATAAGACCGCCTTATATAAGGCCTATGGACCTAAACAGACCATTTATAGAACGCCCAGGACCACATCAAGGGACCCCAACGAGCTATAAGTCCCTTATCTGCTAAAAGGACCTGAAAATATGAAACGCCCGCGAACATCAGCTCTGGCAGACCGATATCACTTTAATATTCCATGTTGCAGGGCTTTACAATGTACAGTGAACGCCCATAATCCGATTACACAGTAGAAAGATCCTTATTGAGCAATTTTCAAATTCATGACAAAAGAGTGGTGCATAAACTAGTTGGAGGAACACCATTGACAATACGGGCGCCTGAGATACACAACTCCGATCAGGGAGGCTCAATCTACCAGTGGCCAATACATCGATGTGCTCAAAGAAAATACAATCCAAATATCAATGGATGCAAGGGAGGGGCCCTGGACAACATTTACATCGAACGTTTCTGAAGTCGATCAAATAGAAAAGATATATCTGAATCCCCCAACGGGGTCTGGACCTATCAAATGGTAAGGGAGTTATCGAGTTCTATAATACCAAAAGAAGCATACCGAATAGGAAAAGTGCCGGCCGAATCAAAATTATAATGCCTAAAAAAAATGGCATCAATGATAAACTAAGGAATACCTTTAAGCTGTCTACCAGATGGGGAGTAGTGTAAATGGTTATACGGTTTCAAAAGTATCTATCATACTTCTTAATAAGAATCTATAAAACAAGGCGATATTGTAGCGCAATGAGCTGTGAAATTAATAGACGTAAACAGATAAATTAGATGTTTTTTGGTACTCCATGTCGTTAATCAAATAAATTGGCAGCGTCAAACTTTTAATAAATTAAAGAAAACCATTAAACAGAAACAGAAATGTTTCCCTGTAAATACAATACAAGGTTCTAACCATTGCGATAGTTTTTAAAATACTTTAAAATACACGATTCCAGAGTATTCTATTTATGAATAGGAAATCATAAGAGCTAAAAAAAATAGGGCTTTTAGTTGTAACGAGCAATAGGCATTATGATATCTCCGTTAGATTGAATTAAATGTAAACCACAAACACAAAGTAATTCATCAAGTAGCCAAGAACAACCCATAATCAATATACCTAATATTACGAAAGGGAATTTAAGTAAAATTAAAATTCCCATTAACATTTTATAGATTAATGAAACGCTTATGCAAGTGCATCCCAAGATTAGACGGATTAAGTCCGCATAAACATTTTAACCTTTTCAAGTAATCTATTCCACACACTAACAGAAGATAATACCTAAACGCATTTGAAATATTTAATTAAGATTCAAAAATGCCCCAATGGATATGTTACAAAGCTAAATGCAAGTCTCTTACAGGAAGCGACAGGCACGTTGTATCGTGGCACCAAGTTTTGAAATAGGAAGAAAATAAGACCTAAATAAGAATGGTTTTAACCACCAGTTTTAGCAAATTATCTCACATAACATTAACGAGCATACTTTTGATAATTTTCAAAAAAATACTACAGTAGCCTTATCGTTTTCAACGGTTCAAGTTTCTATTAAAAAAGTATACCAGATTATCCCCAGATATAACCTATCAAGATTTTAGATTTAATAATGGAACTATGGCATTAGATACTTGGGGCAGAATGGTTTTACGACGCCAAACTTGTATGAAGATAATCCAAAACACGACAACAACTTCTGGACTATTGTAAATGGATACCTTGGGCGATGGTGAAATATTTAAGGTTTTATATTCCAACACTTCTTAAAACCCAGTGTAATTTATGCTGAAAAGTATTGCCCTATGATAATCAAAACGCTATTGATTATTTAACGAGAAGGATATTTTTCTTAGGAAATGATGTTAGCTGAGAGGGCAATCACTCATCGAATTGGTATGTATTTACAACAAATCGTAGGTATTCATTTGATGTAGATTGTGAATACCAATAGAATGGGTAGAAAATAAAAAACAATAAAGATTATTTTACGGAAGGAGAATTATTTGGCTAAAACTGTTTGCTTATCAGGTGAGGCAAAGTAATCAAGATGAATCTGATTTAGGTAGCCCGCGTTTTTCCTGACATCTGTTAACCCAAGAAAGCAAAAGTGCAGAAGAAATGGCAATTTGCAATACACAAGAATTGGTAATTAAAAAATACACACTCTGTTTCAAAAGTACTAAATTTTTTTGGTTTCTAAAAGAAATGGTTTTTCTGTTTTTGCATTCTATAGCATTTTTCCAGAGAGCTTATCAATTTCGCAACGGTAAAGGATCTGTCTAAATATTGCTAGTTGAATACCGTATCATAAGTGTTTCTGCCCATTGTTTTGGGGACTTATTGGTAGTTAATAATTAGCGCAGTTTTTTGTCAAGTAAAGAGGTGGATTAAGTTAAAATATGCCTACTGCTTTGTTTTTTGTAACCGGGCACCATCATAAATCATCGATAACAAGTAAGTGTGCATTGCAGATCGTTTGTATTGGACTTGCTTCTTTCGTGTAATATCTTTCATTTTCAGGATTCTTACTCAGGGATTCCAATATGTTTGGAAGTAGGCCCTGTAACCGTTATTGCAGCGGCATCGAAGCAGAGTCCTGCCTGCCAGATAGTTTTCCTGTTCGGAAAGGTCCCATTAGAATCAGGTTATAAATTTTTGTTCGATTCCGCTTGAGTTTCCCGCAGACTGATTGAGATGTTGTTTTCCCAATGGTATTTTCACTGGTAAAGTCATAGTGACTAGCTGATGTCCAGTGGGAGTTCCGCATATGTTTTTTCCGCGTTCCCGGTCTTTTACCGCTCTCTGATCCAACTCAGTTTTAAAGAGTTGTTTTAGCAGTTCTACATAGGTGCTTTTTTGTTGGTTTCGGCTTTGGTTATCGCATCTTCTATATGCTGGCCAAGGGTATGTAGGCGTAATTTGTTTGCATTGGTCCTTAAGGTTGCTGTGATGGGTCATAATATTCTTGTTTATTTGTCGATGATCTTTTGGTAGTCCGTTGATATCAACTATCTATGGTGTCCTCATCGCTTGTTTTGACGCGGTTGTCCGTAGCGGTTCGATTTCTGGGATTCTGAATCGGTTATCCTGTGTGCTTTTATCCATAACACGCCTGCTACACTCTCAAAAATAAGCTCCCGCTATAATTCTGGTGCTACACAGAAGTCCAAGGGTTTGGTTGCGATGTTTTTTCGGGTAGTGTCGTTAACGCTTTTTTGATAAGCTGCAAGTGGTCTCTAGTGTATCTGGGCAATAGGCCGTTGAATTTTTTTCACAGTACGCACTAGCTTTTTTGCGATCCATTAAAATATCCTGAACAGGTAATCCATGCATTAAGGCAATAACTATGATTTGTCCCTCTTGTGATCGGTATTGGCTGATCAGTCTTGTCCCTTTTTCTACGGATAACCGATGGCTACAAAGCAGGGTTCCCTCTAGGGTATGGATCGTTATTTTGTCATGTCCTTTTGCCACGTTCACGTTGAGTTCCTTGTCCGGTTATACTTCCCATGGCAAGGAATAGAAAATTGCCTTTATCCAGTTGATCTGATTGGTGTTTTCTGACGCTTGTAGGTGCCCCGTTTTTATTGTCAAGAGTTTCATGGCGATATGTGGGGACAAAATGGATTTTTCCTATGTTAAACTCTGGCAGGCCGTTTTTTGGTCCAGGTAATGGGGATAATTGCTATTGCCTGTTCGTGTGAGCCATGCAAGGGATTGCGCATTGAAAGTTTCCAGATCGACGATAGCTTGCGGTGTAAGAGAAAGTTTTTCTTTCCACGTATCCAATCACGTTTTCTACCTTGCCTTTGTCTCGGGAATCTGCTTTTCTACAAAAATGACGTCTGAAAGTTCTTTGGACTGTATAACTTCTAAAGTCATTGTGTCAAAATAATGGTTTCCGCTGTTTTCATGGGTGCACTAACACATGTCCCTGTCCTGATCATAGACAATGGTGTTTTGGAAAACCCCCGAAGTAGTCAAAAGAGTTCTCATCGGCCCTGGCATACATCCTTTGCCGTAAAGGGCGATCTAAAAAAACCAAATATACTTCATCCTGCTTCTGGAGAGTACCGATTGCAAAGAAGTACACTTTTTTTGCGTTTGCCGTAGCAACAGCTGATGTTGTAACACTCCAAAGTCAACTTGTCTTGTTCGCCGAGGCGTAGTTCTTCCTATCTGGGGCCATACTCCTAAAAACGTTTCCTCTAAGGGAATGGTCATACTCCTGACGGACTGCCATAACAAAGTTATAGACCGTTTTTCGCAGATCGCAGGTTATCGTAGGCTTCTTTGAGCCAATCGAATAAATTGTGCCGCAGGGGTTTCTGGAATTCCCTCTAGGCGGAGAGCGGACAAAATCTTTTGTAAGGATGCAATGTTTTTACTTTTTTGCCTTTTGTCCAGAAGGAAGTCTCAAATCCAGCCTCGTTTCAATGGCGTAATACCCTTCTTGACCGTTACGCCAGTTTGACGCCAAAGGTGCTTTGCAATCTTGTTTTTTGCTGAAACCCTTAAGCGGTCAGACGTTGAATTCATAATACATAATCCATGTGTTTGCAGTTCGTGTATCCCATACCTTAAAAACGGTGTCTGTTTTGAACCGCCCCTAAGTAAAAAATGAAACACAATTGGAGGGGATTTTGGCCCCCGCGGGGGGCAAAAATCCCCTCCAATTGGAAGTTATGTAATTTATAAATTACGAAGTTGTGTACCGCTGGTACCGAATTTCTCTTGTAGTTTTTATTTTACCCGATAACAAACATCATTGTTCATAAAAAGAGGGACTGCTCAAAATAGCATTATAAATGGAATAAAAGTTTACGGTAAAAATGGAATAGATGGAACAATGAACCATTGGATAAAAATTAGAACGAATATCGAAAAGACCTTAATTACAACATGCTGTGTTTGTAAGAACCTCTTTAAAAAGCAAGAGAAAAACAATCGTCATTCCATTTCAATAGGTTAATTGAAGAAACACTAAAATCTGCACCCTTTGAAATAAAACTGGATTCGTATGGGTCTCGTAATCAATATAATCGCTCTCTAAAATAAGGTTAACATCTACTTTCCATCGGTAATCCACTGCCTGGTTTTTGCCTTGATTCCGGACTTAACAAAACTGGTAAAAGTTTTCTGTTGACTCGAAAGTATCAAATTACGTATCAAATTAGATAAATTATCAGGGTGAAGGTCTTCTAATAGATAACCGAATCTTGCCAGCGTGCTTTTAGAGGATACCAAGTGGTAAGTCGTTCAAGATCCGAATCAGTCATTTCCTTCCTATTAACTCTTCGATTACCGAACGCATTTCTATTTAATCCGCCCAAATTTGTTTTGGTAGTGTATGAGATCAGAGCTGATAAAACGGGTCGGATACTTTGTACCGTTTCCAGAGTCCGGCTTTTTTTATAAGGAAATATTTTTTTTCCGGCCAGTTTGGCGGGTTTGGTGAAAAAAACGTAATCATGGCCCCTCTACTTATATCCGTTAAGGTGGGTTTTGTATGTAATATATAGTGCGTTGTTACTTGTTGAGGCTTTTGCAACCAGAAATTTAGCTGCGAATAATAGACCCATAATAAGGGCGATTGAGATTTTTAACAGATTCTCAATATATAGCTTGTAACAGGTAATTTGCCTGTTTAGAGTACCTTGGAGGAATGATCAGATAGAACCCTCTTTCGTAGGGGCAAGAGTCTCCCTTCTTGGTTAAGTAAGACAATCAGTTGTTAAAGCTTCCTTTCTTTATGTGGTAACCGCTAGAAGCTCTTTATAGAAAAAGAGTACTCCTCTAAGGAAACGTTTTTTTCTTTATGTAATCTGCTAGATTACACTTTATAGTAATTTTCCGAGTAAAGTAGCAATAATTAACTAATTAATCTCGCATTTTTACTAAAATACTTAGTAATGGATAAAAATATACCCACCCGCAAGAATTGTAGCGAACTCGTTGGAAATACCCCTTAAGTAAGACTGGCTAAAAAAGCTCAACATAGAAACCCAAATATCTTAAAGGACATTGTTTAGAAAGCACAACCATTGCAGGCTTATTGTAAGCGATGTCCTTTTATTTGCGTAAAAAACCAACTATATTTACGGCAACAAAATAAATTTACTGCCAAATAAATTGGGTAATTAATTCATTCTTTTCGATTACATAATGTTGCTGCAGCATAATTTAAAATGGGTGCTGCCCCGTTATTTTAATTCTATCTGTATAAGTGGTTAAAATCTTTATGAACATATGATTCGCCAATGATTCGGTGGCGACCACTTTTTGTTTAGAACAATTGGCAAACTATGTTCGGGCGAATAATTTAAAATCATTCTTTAAAGGTACCCTCCCACAATCCCTTGTTTTATCTGACTTAAAATTTTCTGAACTTCTGAAGAGATTTCTTCATAATTCAGGCAAGGATACCTCCGTAGTGTTTGCTTTTGCTTTTCCAGAATAGCTTCTTCCAAAAAGAGGTTGCATAAATTGTTTGGGTGTAAATTTTTCATTTGAATGCTAGAAATAGTTTATCTTTCTGCTATTATTCTTGCAGCAGCTGTTGGTATTTCAAAGTCATCATCAAAAAGGTCTAAGTGTTTTTCGTAGGCTCAAATCCTCATAGAATTCCCATCCGGAGTAAAGAACGTAAGGAGAATATCCTGCTAAATCTTTGATTTCTATCTTCTTTAATCCATCCAAAGAAACCAATTTGAGAATTAATTAAACCAACCACCGGTGGAAGTTGGTAAGTGAAAAAAAGCCAGCTTCCTTTGAATGTTTACCTTCCTTCGGCTTTGTTCACCGACTTCTTTGAAACCTAGAAACAGATAATGAATATCAACGTGCATCAAAATTCACGTAAGTTTTTGTTCAATTTCTCCATAGGGCAGGCAGGTCTAGTATGGTGTCGTTTTTAATCGTATAGAGTCGGTAGCTTTCAGTTGTTTTTGAAACCTCTACTACAGAGTTCATTGAACAACAACATCATATTTTTCAAAGTCAGGTACCATTACTGCAAAATCAATACAGCGGTGTTTCGAGCAGCGTTAGCCCTGCTTTGTAAAGCTGCAGTCCTCTAGCATTTGCAACCTAATTAAATAGTATTTGATATTATGTGAGGTAAATACTTCCTCCAAAATCTGAATATACCTCGCCATGGTTGGCAAAAGGAATAATCTTTATAATTGGGTTTTGAATATACTCAACAAAGATTAATTTTGGCGGTTTCATGTTTCTATCGTTACCGTGTAATATTGTTCGGCATAAACTAGTAATGGAGCTCGCAGCAGTTTCACATATTATGCACTAACTTGAATACTTTCTGGTTTCCCAAAAGGATTTGTATCAATTATGTTAACCTTCTGCATCTGGCCACCATTTACAAAAGTCGCAAATTAAATCTGTTTTTCTCTACTTGTAAAAAATGAGTATTTTTCTGGATTTAAGTAGTTGTAAATAAGCTTGTCCATAATTCCTCCTCCCCAACAACTTTCCAAACGAGGACCCAAAATCATCTTTATCTTAAAAATGCTCAGAGTTACGAGAATCTATAACTACCTCCTATTTAATGTGCAGGTAAGATTTTTTTCAATTTACCAATGCTATCCACTTCTTCAAGCAACTTCTTCTCTTTTTACAAAACTGGTATTTTTTTCCTTATCCCCATTTCACAAGCATCACCTTCTTCAGGAAGTCCTTTTATAGTTTTACTAACACTACCCAATGATACACAACTAATTTCTGTCTACACCCTCGTAGTTATGCATTTATCAATTCTGGGTTTGTAGTAAGACTGGAAAAAGGATGGCCGCCCTGCTCTAGAAATACTTCCTGATAGACATTATAAACCGGTTTGAAGCCATTATCCTTCTCAACATAAATTTTTAGGTGTTCTAGATTTAGATAAGGCGTACCATCAACTAATCTATAAATTAACTCCTAAGTTTTAAGCGTTTCCTTTGATTTTGGAGTTATGTAAGTCTGCAGCAACTAAAAGAGGCTTATCTCGCCTACCTAAAAAATATGGGGATATGAATTTGGACGAACTTCATTCCGTAAATTCTTGCAAATACTGTTTCCTCCATTTACCTTGAATGTGATATCAGATTCGCCTGTGGAAACAATGAATTCCATCGATTTTGAACTTCAAATTCCCAAGTTTTTTGAAAAAAAGGTCCTTTATCTTTTGGAGTTCCAATCATTTTTTCATTTATTTTTTAATTTTCATGTTACCAGTGAAAAACCAAAAATATAAATGAAATAGTATTTAATTTTATGCCATAAAAAAGCATTTAAAAAGACAGAATTGTACGAAACTCGTTGGAATGAACCTTTAAGTAAATATCAACAAGAAATTCAATATAAAACCAATACTTAAGGACATTTGTTTAGAAAAGACCATATACGCCTTACCTACCAGTTGGTCATTGGGTCTAAGGTGAATTTCAATAGGAAATAAACAAACCTACCCTCGCCAAAAATTGAAAATAAAGACCCTCAAAAAATTTAAATCTTGAACTCTAAGCACCAAAAAATAAAAAATTCAGAACTGAATTACCACGACGTGCTTTTGAACTTGAAACAGCGGGAGGATTTAGAATTTTTAAAGTGCCGGTAAGAATTCAAAAGTAATCCATCCACTAGTCAGGTCTTCAGAGAAACTGGCTAGAGAAAAAAAATAGATTGATAGTGAGAATAGACTAGATACTGGGAATGCAGCAAAGAACACGACTTATTACCCATTGATACGACCTCAAACTAAAGAGGTAGGGCATTACGAGTTTATGGACACTTTAGTTCAGGTAGTTGAAGCATGGGAATATAAGATTTGTGTTTTATTGTAATGGATGCATATGTAAGGGATATTTGGTCAAAAAACAAAAATAAAACTGCCGAACAAAAAGCAATTTCGAATTCGAGATAAAAATGAAAGTGGGTGGGCCAAGGATTCTTTGAAAAATCAGATAAACTTCAATTTCGAAGCTGGCCCTTTCTTTCAATCAGAAAATTTGATGAACAAACGACGATAACGAAATATGTGGAAGAATGCCTCCCCGAAATTAATTGGCTTGGATTGAAAAGAACTGTAAGTACTGGCAAGACTTAGGCAGAGCAGGCCATTGCAGAGAAATAAGAGATTGCTAAAGGAAAAAAAACTAGAGGCACTCAAAAAAAAACGGAAGAATTAAACAGGCAAAAAGTGAACCAATATTTGATTGAACGCAGACAAATTGGGAATAAGGGCACAAATAAACGGCGCTATAAAGCGAGATGGAATAAACGGCTGTTCTAAAAAAACAAGATGAAATTCGAAGACCATGGGGGAAAAAAACCCCTGAACAAAAAAATTTAAAAAATCTTTTGGGGGGGGGGGGGGCCAAAAAAAAAGGAAAGAAAAAAAAAAAAAAAAAAAAAAAGTCAAATAAAAAGTTTAATCCGTTAAGTGATGTAATTGGTCAGAGCAAATAACGTCCTTGGCAATTTAAACCGGTACTTCTTAATTCTTTCCAAATAAACGTGAGCAGTTAAGTCCTATGTGTCCCCCTAGCGATTCTCCGATACAAATTAGGTAGCAACTGGTTCTAAAGGCAAAAAAATTCGCAAAACTATAATTACGGCAGCAAAATTATATTTACTGCCGATAAATTTGATATCAAATCAATTTGTTCGATTACAATAATGGCTGCTTGCGGCATAATCCAAAGCGGTGCTGCCCAATTCATTTTGAATTTACCTATGTATTTAGCAACAGGTTTAAGGACAGCTTTAACTGAAAGGGTTGAAGAATCAAATGATCAGTACAATCAACGAACAATAATTATCCATTTCTTCAAAAATTCTGTTCTGAAAGTAATATTCATCGACTAGAGATAAATTTAAATTCCGTGGCAAATGTTGATTAAGAAATTATTAAGCTCATTTAAGGTGTCCCTATTAAACCGCTACATTTGGCTCATAACCATTTTAAAAGGCCAATTCCCTACCAAATTTTCGGTCGATTCAGTTCGTGAATGTTGTTGTCATTAATAATTATATTTCCTCTGCCAAATAGCTGAGATAAGTTTTGTTAAGGTTACCCGAAAAGTAAATAAAAGCAAGTACGCTTTTCTTTTTTGAAGAGCCGTAAAGAAAACTCCATATATACGCTGAAAGCTCAAGTTCCAATTTCAGGCGGTGGCGTATCTATACCATAAATAATTGAATACTTTTGAATTAAGTCGTGACAACTTCATCTTGGTGTCCTGACTTAAAAGCGAATTTCATCAGCAACTTTTTCAGAACTGTTTGTTGAGCGTAATCGGTTACGATTGCATTTATTTCATCAAGTTACCAACATTGGTCGTCACTCGTGAATCATGTGTTCTAATTTGTTTATCTCAAATTTAAACTTAAAAAAAGCTTATGCTTAAAAAGGGTTGGATTTCTATTGAAGGCAACCCTTTTGTAATTACCGCCCTCGGCCCTTTTCTTCAGCTTTTCTTTTAATCGGCTGTGTTATCAAGCCTCCAAAATTGAAATGTATTCAAGGGTGGTCATCCCATTTGATTAAGTTTTCAATCCTTCCTGATTGGAAGCCCTTTTTCCAGATTAAATTTTGGTTGCTCTGCAACTTTTGATATGCCCGCCTGGAATAGGTTGCTTTCTTCCGATATGTGGTGTTGCGCGTTTGAATTTTCTGTCAGAAGATGTATCAATTCTTTCGTTCTGTGCTATTATTTTGAGAATAACTCCACGGTCTCTGTCTTGTTCATAAATCGATGCGTTTTATGATATTGTTCCAGGAAAAGCTGTCGCCCCAAACTACTTCCTTTAATAAATGATTCCTTTATGTCTAAAGGATATTCCGGTTACCCTAACCCGTACTTTTTTAACTTACATTGCCACTTGGGGCTTTATATTCCTTGTGTTCAATCCCTTATGAACTCTGTTTGTATCTTTGAATTAGAGATAAATTTTCGAGCATGGTATTGAAAAGGGTTAACTTCATTGGCAGGTTTCCCGTTCGAAAAGCCTTTTCTATCTCTTCTGGGTAATGGTTTGCTTTCTTTTGTCAATTTGTTTATCCCCTAGCTGAGATAAACTGTAATTTAATTCCATGTTTCCGTACTAAAGCGTTCACTTCGTTCATAATCCTTGCGTGTCGCTTACCAGTTTCTCCGGAAAATTTTACCCTATTGGCCAATGATATGGATTATGCTCATGTTCTTGATCTTTATGTCGTACATGAATATATTTGGTTGTCATCGAACCCATGCCCCCCCCCCCCCCCCCTTTTAGGTAATCCATTCCTAAAAGTACGAAATTGCTTTATCGCTCTAATGTAATCCTCATAGGGCAGGTTCAACGAAACATGATAAACCGCCTTTCCCAATTCTTGGTCGAAGCTGTCTAACTATATTGAATTCTTGGGTCATTGTCAAATTAGTTTTTCCAATAAAAAAATGTTGGTGTCGAGTAACTCCCAATTCCCCTCGAACTTTTTTTTGTTATAGGCCCAACACTCCAATAAGAAAATCTTTTCCTTTAATCTGCTTTTGCTATCATTGTTTTACAATATTTGGATTTTAGGAACATCCAGAGTAACTTTGGAGTTCTAAGAGCAGTAACTATAGTTTCGGAGGTTTGTTCAATTCCCCAAATGTGCTTTTTTGGTCATTGGTTGATATGTTTCGATCTATCAGATTTCTCAAAAAGCTTCTGTCCTCCGGTGCTATTCTTTTTCTAGGCAGTAAACCCCTACCAGTCGTTTTCAAGCGTATAAAATCGGGAATTGAAAACGCCCAAGGTACTGCATTTTCGGATACCGTTAGGTATTCTGATACAGTCATCCTTACATGACCGAATAGCTTCAAGCCCTTGTATTTTCTTTTTTGGCCTTGCCATATCCAAGGGTTTTGGGGGAGTATCCCAACAAGCACATGCGAAATAGTGAGCAATTTTGCTTGCAAAAACATGGCGTTTGCTTTCCACGAACTCCGATTAAAAAATAGGTTTCGGATTCAAAATTTCAGTTTCTTTCTATTCATTTTTACGAAGAAGCAGTTTCTCATTCGCTTAAATGAGTTCCATTATAATCAATGCAGGATGAAACAATACCCTTCCCCCGAGTGCCAATCTTCTTCAACAACCCTTTATTCATCCAGGCATAAAATTGTAGGTCGGTTAACTTTGAATTTTTTTGACCCAAATCTGCGATGGTCAACAAATTCTTCTTCGGTGAAAACTCCTCAACTGATTTTTGGATAACGGAATCCTTTTGGCTTTTGAAGTGATTCTGAACGAACATATTTCTGTGAGTCCGTCATCGTCCATGATAAATTATTCGTTTCATGAAAGTGCAGTGGTTTAATGATTACTTATTGCACAACCTAATGGCATTGGACAAGATTTTATTGTTTGGCATAACAACATTTGGGTATGGTAAAACCTTAAAAAATTTCAACTTTTTTAGTATGAGACCTTCATCATCACTGGACCTAAAAAAGAAATCGCTATCCTTTTGCAACAAGTTGCCTCTGTACTTTGTTTTTACAAACCTAAGCAAGCATACACAGCAATTTAACCTGAGTGCCTGTACAGCAAAATACTGTACAGGCATATTTGACACTAAATGTTATAGGATTGAAAACGGGAATGGCAGATAAGGGTGAAAAGTCCTTTCGCTTTCAACCTTTATCCTCTTTTTCAAGGGTCACAAACCATTCAGTTTTTGTGAACTTCGCAGAAAGAATGTGGTTAGGAAAGGAAAGACTCAAGTCTAGGGTCGAAAGACTAAGGGGTAGCGCACGAGGTCTTTTTCCCCCTAGCCACAAAAAAAAGATTACAAAAAATTAACCGATGCATATACCGATGCTAAAGAGCTATAATCATATAGCTATAGTCTAATGTCATATAATGCTATAGTCCATTGAACTATGTATAGTGGGCAATTAGTGTAGTAACTCTAATACAATTTGAATAACTTTGGTGAACGTATTCACCAAAAGGAGTGACTTTTGGTGAATATAATCACCAATGTGCCATAGCCCATGTAAATTTAGACACTAAAAAAAAAAGGGAAATGAATAAAATTGATCTGGACATACGGTCAAACGACCTTAGTCAATTTTATTTTAAGCAGTAATAAAGAAGGTGTTTCATAAATAAATTTCAAATCAAACCCAAGCCTCCTTCAATTTCTGTGCGCCTCGTAAATTTTGATAATTTGAGATTAACGCTGATGCCTTCTCCGTTTAATGTCCCTGAATTTTCATAATCAACTGAAACATCTATTCCATCCAGATAGGCATTGGTACAAAAAAGAGCGTCTACAAGTGTGAGACTAATTAATTATACTTTTCCAAAAAAGTTGTGCCTCTTTAATGTACCGCCCGTTTATGTCAATTTCAACTTTTGAGAAAGTGCCTGCCGCCATCCCCAGTTCTTGATACGTTTATTAAGGTAAAGGAATGCGATTTCTGGGGCGTGGCCATTATATTCCTTTAAAACTTCCTTCACCGTTTGCGCATGGAGATTACGAATAACGGCCTTGAAGTTTTTCTTTTGCCGAAAATAATTTAAAAACCCCTCATTGTCCAAATACCAGGTCGAATCCTTGAAAGATATCGGAAAACCCGAAGCCAGTCCAAACGACCGAGACAAAAGAAATCCTTTACCTTTCCACTCTTCATCAACTTTACAATCAACAGCAGCTAAGGCTTGTACCTCATCAGCAAGTTATAAATCAAATAAGGTCAACTTCTTCTTGTACCCAACTTGAAGGCCGTTAAATCGATAGGTTTTTGATTCTATTCTGCGCATGCGATACTTAGAAAGCCCTTCAGGTTCTGACTAATTGGCCAATGGTATGTTTTTTTCATACCGACTCCTCCATTTTTTAAAACGGGGCCATGGTAAAGCCAAATAAATCCGTCCATTCTTGAAATAGAAAGGTAATCGAACGCAATTAAATCTATGAAATCCCAGAAAAATTCCCTGAAAACCTTCCAAATGCTTTTTAAAGAAAGATTGTAATCCTTGATAACGTCCTTTGACTACCTTCCCTTTTTAAACTCTCTTAGATAATTGCCAAATTTCCAGTAAAAAAATAAAATCTTCAACAGGTTTGTAATTTATAGAGAGTCCCCATCTTTCAAATTGCTTTTTTTAAATAATTTTTGGAAAGCGGTTACCTTGGTTCCGAATAAAAGAAATAAGATCTGAATGCCAAAGTAAATCCATTTGGGTCAAACTGCAGATATTCATAACCCCACTTTCCTTTGATTTTTTGAGAAAGGTTTTTCTTGTTCCAATGTTTGGATTGGAATTTTCGATCCGGTAATCGATTTGGATTCTAGAATTACGAAATTTTCATAGTATCGAATTTGGTACTATGGTTCCATTTAGGTTGGAATTAATCAGATATATAAAAACTTATAATTGTACTCAAAAAGCGGTGCCGCATTCGGTGCCGCAATTTTTGCCAAAAATAGTGGTTTTATGTTGTAAAAATAAAAATTTTATTCTTCGTAAAATAACTGATTATCAACGTAAAATAATGTAATGTTTAATGAAAAGTTAAATTAAGGGGCAGCAATCCCGTCCGGACCGCTATAAAACAAGCCCTCACAGATGTGAAGGGCTTTTTTAGTTTTAGCCATGCACGTAGATTGCCACGACATATTTTTATCAATGTTTCAACCGATTGTAAATTTCCTGTAATACTATGCAACCTGAGAGCGTTCCCTGATTACGGATCAAGAACATTGTTTGTGATAATGCAAAAGATTGTACGTTAATCTATAAAGGAAGAATCTACGTTTTTGAACTCCCTGAATTTGCGCCTAAAAAGCTTTATTTTAGCAATTGAAAGCATTCTGCGGATGCTTGTGCTCTCTGTTATAAAATAAGTTGAGAATAGATCTATAGTTGAGCGTTTATGGTGTTTTGCGATGGTGTTGACAACGCCCTTAAATCCCGTATTTTCCTACATCCTGTACCAAATGTGCAGTTTTATAGGCGGTCCTCTATGGACCGTGCCCGTTTGAATTCTGTTCCTGAGTCCCTGGCCAGGTCAATAGGAATCTTTATATCTGGTATTGATCGAATATATCCTGCTTCTTGTGTATGCCTGTCCAGTTATTTGGAGCCTGTACGTAAATACCTGCTGGCGGGCCAATATTCTTCTTGTATCCCCGTTATGAAACTCTTTGGACGATGTCCTGTTCGAAGTGGTTTTTAATAGTTCAGAAGTTAAAGCTTTAATAGGTTCCAAAGATAATTTCCAATGCCAATCGTTTTCTTCTTGCAAAGAATCGGACTCCTATTCAATTCACACACAACTTTTAGGATGATCCGTGATTAACCTCACTAATTGTTTGTATTCAACTTGAGCTACCTGTCCAATATAAAATATATATATATATAATTGACTTGCTAGAAGGTTGATTTATCCATTATGTGAACTTCAAGAGACCGGAAAAGCACTATTCTAATCCCATCTTCCTTGTTTCTCAAACAGAAATTATGCTTATCTACGTAAAGGGCTCTCATCAAAACTCATTTACATACATATTCCATTCGTTGCCGTTATTAGAAATTCCTCCCGGAAGCGGTCCGGTTTAAAATAAATAATGGCATAAACCCAAGATCAGGGTGAATTTAACGAGATAATAGCATATCCAAAGTCCAGTTGGAACAAGAACAGATGTCCAATCTTTCCCCTGGAACCGCCATCTGTCGATTCATCCATATCAAGTAATGTCGTCCACCTGATAAAGTATTGAGATTGGCCATAGTCATATAGCAAACATTTTCTTATTTTGTCGTCTCACGTTTCGTCAAACAGCAATATATTCATATTTCATCATATATTTAAATAGTTTTATAGATATTCTAATGATTAAGTAGAATACTGTAAATCATTTATTGAACTTTATGTTTGTCTCTGTCAATTTATAGTTTGCTCTCAATCTCCTCTATAGTTGGCAAACTGCTTCTAAAGTGAATTCGGCACGATTCAGTAAGGTTAAATTCACTTACACCAATGGGTTTGGCTCACACCGCGAAAAAGAAAACTCCACTCCTAAAATTATTTTATCCCCGACAGAGCAGAAATACCAATTGATGGATGATCAACGTCTGTTTTAAGGCATCATCCTACTGCCGAATAAAATAAAAATTAAGCTCCTGCATATTCCGGGATAGAAACTTGGTGTTTTTTTTAATTCGATGACTACATACATTTGAGTGTTACAATTTGATAGAATAGTAGATCCAAATAATAATCACTGTTCAGCTACTTCCAATGGTATTGTTTGCCCTATGAAGGCAAAACCCTACCCTAAGTTCTAAAAAAAACTTTTGAATACATTATTCAATGAGCTGATTTTTCAATATCCGTTCCCTAAATATCATCCCGCATAGACTTAAGAAAATCAAAAAGATAAGGATCCTTTTTCGCCTGTTGCGCCAAATTAGATTGCGGTGATGGCAATGTTTCCTTTAAAAATTGGTGAATGGCATGGCCTGGCCTGTTATAATCAAATCGCTTTTTATTTGCAGTAGCATGGTATCCCGCTCCATCCATTATTAGCTGTTGCGTTATAATAAAAAATACGCTCATTGATGTCCTTTACTTTTGTCAAAAGACTGAATATGGTTGGGTACCAAGGAATTTGTGCAAGTGCCGACTTGCATAAATTCGTTTTTGGACTGGTGCAAGGGTACTTGCACGGATGGAAAAGTCGGGATATGCCTCTGCAAGGCACGATAACTTCAAAATTTCTACCCAGAAAACCCACTATATCGGGAACTCCCTGTTTTTAATATGAGCCGCTAACTTGTTCCAATGATTTGACTTCCCCAACCTAACCTTTTCTGCACATCCAATATTGATTTTCCAATAGTAAAAGTAGAGTTGTAAAAGTTCATTGTTTGACTTTTATACTCCGTTGGGCAAAACGTGCATGGTTCTATTTTATCCCTAATCGAAGTAAACCAATCTGGTGTGCTTTAAATCTATTGATTTAAATTCATTTATTAAATTCTTTATAGGAAACTTTGATCTTAATCCAAAAATAGAAAAAAATATTCCATCAGCTTAATTCAATGGTTCGACACGTGTAAGTTCTTAATTTGGAAAACTGGAAAAAAATGTTCATCTAGGGGTAGATTAATTTATTTTTAAGTCATCGTTTAATTTAGACTTTAAATAATCCTAATTTCATTGCTGTTTCAATCTCGTTTGCCTCTAGAATTGACGCGAATAAGTTAACCAAGTAAGTATCCGAACTAGTATCTCAGAAGTAATTATTTCATCATATTCTCTTTGCTAATAAACCTTTTTCAAACAACGTGAAAATGTTTCCTTAGCATAGAATGAAATTTTTTCCTATTCTCTTTGTCATTTTTATTTGAACCTTTTGCCGATTATAATTTAAATCAAGCGGCTTCTGATACCAATTCTAGCTTTTTCATCCTGGGTTTTAATACCGTCAAAACTAATTTTTTTGTAACGTATTAAATTCCTTTTTAATAGATTTTCTACATCCTTTTTTATTCAGCAAATCCATTGTCAATAAGTTGGCCAAGTATAGCACTATATTATCTTGACCTTAAAAACCACGTCTAAGCATATTGTTTTATTTAGACTTTAATAATGTGAAATGTAAATTCAAGCCTTTCACAATCGGGTGCTTCGAAAAATAATCAATACAGTTTTTAAAATTCAATTTCTTTATAGTGTTGGTAATCTTTAAAAAGAGGA
>Ga0163217_1085156_pt1 | contig 19226 bp, 26 predicted proteins | sample SynspAceP_FD_185933 | JGI IMG/M metagenome (GOLD analysis project Ga0163217, IMG submission 185933) | Saline lake microbial communities from Ace Lake in Antarctica - Synechococcus sp. Ace-P (PacBio error correction) | ecosystem: Environmental > Aquatic > Non-marine Saline and Alkaline > Saline ...
GGCGAGAGATTTGCCATCCTTTCCCAAGATCGACCATGTTCCCCCCCCCCCAAAAAAAAACCGGGGGGGTTGGGGCCCCAAATTCCCTCACCCCCCCCCCAAGAGGGCCCCGGTTTTTGTTTTTTTCCCCCCGCCCATTAAAAGAATTGGCCCCTTGGGGGGGGGGGGGGCATAATGAAAAGTTTTGCGGATTTTACCTATAGGCCCGTGGGGCCGACCGGTTTTTTTTTGTTTTGCACCCACGGTATTTTGAGTTTTATTTCTGCATCTCATCGTCGTCACCTGTGCCCCGTGGTTCCCCAAGCGATGCCCCAAAAGGATTCAAGGGGATGCCCCCCCAGTTTCCGTCTGGCCCCAAGGAACGCCCACTTCGGTGGTGGTTTGGGCCTTGTCGACCTTCAATGCCCCCAGACTGTTTTATCCATTCATCGTCGACAAGCATTTTCGGCGCGCAGGTCCTGTGCTTCGTCAACGGGTTTCAGGGGGAAAAGTAGCGCCTTGAGCCCCAGGCCGGTGGCCCCATGTTGCCCATCTCGTAGGTCGGTGTTCGGAGTTCCCCCGGGACCTGCCGTCCGCAATCGGTCAACCTTCGTATGATACCTTGGTTTTGAGTCGTGGTTTTCCGAGAAATTTTGGACTTGTTCGAACAGGAAAAAATTTTCAAAAAGGCTTCCCCGGACCCATATATGCACAACTCACCGATGCCGGAGACTTCAGATAAGCCTCGGCTTTTTGCGCGGTAACCCCACGGGGGGTCGCGCTTCGTATGGTTTATGGTGTCCAGGCTTTCGAACAATCTCGAGCAGTGCACGCAGAATTGGTTTTGTTTTTTTTATGGTTTTTTCCAGCAAGAACGCGATCAGACATAGGCCGTCCTGTAATCCAGCAATCAGCTTCATGTCGGATGCCTTCGAATGCTTTCCAGCCCTTGCGGGATTCGAAGCCCGTCAAACAAATAAGCCCTTCTTCGATAAAAAAGGTCCTCCGTCGACCAAATCGGAACGATTGTCACGAGTGCTGCAACGTACGCGTGTTCGGTAAAGGCGGAGGAAGGACCATCAAACATATTTCGAATGTCTTTCGGTACTTATGAATCTTCTTCCAGGCAAGTCCCTTGTGCCATTGGATGATTATCCTTTTCTTGAATCTCAGAAATTTCCGATTACATGCGCGTCTTTGATCCGGGTTCCGACGGATGCGGATTGTTTTGTTCGATGGGGCTTGACGGAAAAATCTTGCCAGTCGCCCGACTCCTTTTCGGTTTTTCGCCGCCGTTGACGTGCCTCGATGGCGCCGTCCGACACTGGAAATCGTCGGTTCCAAACGAATTTAACGATTTCCGCATTTTACTTTGGGCAGAAATCGACGACATATTTCAAGCGCCACGATAACAGTTCAGTATGCCTTCTTGACGAACGAAGGCCTTTTGACTTCGATAACGCAAGCCCTGAACTGTGGGCCCAAAACCTCTTGGCGGCCCTCCTTGACTTCATCAAAGCTTTGAACGGCCTGACTTACCACAGCCTTCCGAATCTTTTCATCTGAGGCCTCCCTGCCAGACGGGTGGATTTTTCCCGTACCTACAATCGTGGTCCAATCTCCACGTGCGAGCCGACCGTCTACCCGAACCGCCGCGGCGAAGTCCACCGAAGAGGGCGAAAAATTTGTTGCGTATCGCCTGATTTATGTGGCGATACGAAATTAAAAATAAGTCAGTTTTGAAAAAAAATCGACCTGCGGGTTGGCGCTTGGGATTGCGCGCCCGAGCGCAAGATGGTCTATCTTTGACGTTAAACGAACCGACCGGAAAAGGGGCCCAATGCAGCCGATTTGCCAATCATCCTCTTGAGACGCTGAATTTTGAACCTGCTGGCCCAAGGGCAGGGGCAGAACAAGTTCGATCCACGGGCATGCGGTTTGTCATGCCAAGGGCGGTGCCCGGGGGCACCGGGGGCACGCATCCGGGTGCCTTTTTTTCTTGGTCGCGCGGCTTTGCGGATCGGGGCGGGGCTTGGTCCACCCTTGGCTTTGTCCCTCCGGCCTGCGCAGATGGGAAGTGGCCGATCAAATCAACCGGCGTTTTAATGCTGTTCCCGTGGGTCCGCCGGCCCCGGGACGCTGGCCAGGCTGGCGGGGTCCGGATAAACCACGCATCGTCGGCGCGAAATCTTTGTATCGGGGCCGGGGCTGGGAATTGAAGCCGGCGCAGGCGCACTGGTCAAAAGTGGGTGCTGGATAGCGGCAAGCCCCTGCGTGCCTGGACGGCCGAAGCCTGACCCCTGAATCGGCGCAGACCCGAGCTTTTGGAAACGTTTGGGCCCGCACTGTTGCTGAACACCCCATGGCCGGCGAATTTAAAACGTCCGTCAGGGCTAACGGATGACGATTGCCACAAGGGGTTCCAACAAAGTGTTTGAACAGCTGCGCAAAAGCGGGGCCCCGTGGGTTGCTATAACAAAGGGGCATGACCGTCATCGCACAAATCCGGAACGGACGTGTTATTGCACTACACATGACAAGCCACCGCAGATTCGCGCTGCCCCGTGGTTGGCCACCAATGCCGCGCGGGGCGACGGTGCTGATTCAGGGAATGATCAGCCGGGCTGCTCGCAGCGCCGGTTTGCCCGTTCGAGGCCCGGGCAAATATGCAACGTGGCTGCATGTAGAAGCCCGCGGCCACGCTTTGGTCGGGGCTGATCGCCGAAGAATCCTGATCGAAGAGAATACCGCTGTCTTTTGCCGGCGCTAACTCTAGCGTCTCAGTCATCACTGTGGCAGGACCCAAAAAACTTGCCGCCGCTGGGCCGTTTTTCCCTCTCGCACTGCAATATCTTTGAATACTGAACGCGCAATGCGGGTGGGTGGGCCGGAATGCGGTTAACGCCCAGATTTAAGGTTTTGGCCGCCTATGGGTGGGGTTCCGAGTCCCTTCACCCGCACCACTTTTTAAGTAATTATTAACTGATTTCAGTAAGTTACGAGGGGCCGCAAGATGCTCTAATCCCTTGCAGTCCCCAATATTGCGCCGCTGTTGACAGATTGTTCCCCACTAATTGAAATTATTAGCTTTGCTGCTGGTTTCCAAACGATGGGTCGCCGCAGTTTTGGTTTGTGCCAGCGTTTCAGGCCAAGCCGGAAAAGTAAAGTCCGTGGATGGACCGATGGAGTCACCTGCCAATCGTCCCTTGATGATGACATTGGCTTTTGGATCCTGGCGCCCATTGCTGGTCCTCGGCTGGTACACAACGCGCTTGCCTCAGAAACGGCTGCTTTTTTTGCCCAGCGACTACTCCACCCAGTTTCCGTTTGCTTGTGGTCCAACGCTGAAAGTGTCGGTCCCATAGGCAATACACCTGTTGCATGTGCCCTCGCAAAGCGGCAAAGGTAGCGATGGGCGGGCCCGCAGATTAGCCCGCCAATTTTGATTCTCATTCAAATTTCCTAAGCAGTTACCAGTACGTACTTTCCTTTTCATTGAGGTCAGCGATAATGGGAAAATTACTATTCCGGTTAGAAAGAACATTTCGCGTTCCTTTTCGCTGAGAAGGGTGCGCAATTGCTGAGAAAAAGGCAGTCTGCTTGGTTCTCGCACACTCCAATCTCCCAATCCGTTTTGCCTTGGAATAGCTGTTCCACAATCCCCCTTGGGCTTATGCGCCACCATTCGCACTGCCGGTTTTCGCCGCCCGCGCGGTGCCGTATTGTTCCCGCGCGGCGCAAAACCATGCGGTCCATAGCGCGGTTTCTGAAATGCTGGAATAGGGACCGTTGTAGCAATCGGCGGCATAGAAAGTATCTGCCCCCCGGGCAAAAAACCTTTTCCGCTCCGTCGCCAGGCCAGTTGCCGGACGCGTTTATGAAATACCGTGCACATAAAATAGGGGCGGGGCCTCCCATAGTGGCAACCCGCATAGGTCAGCGGGATTGGATTTGCGTGAAAATGCTTTTTCCCCCATTGCCTCCATAAGACTGCGCACCTTGTAGTCCCTAGGACGAAGTGGCCGCTCGCTTGCCTGATAGTCCGATGCGATCCGGTTTCCCTGACCATCCCTTGAACCATTACCCAATTGCCCGCGCCTGCCGGGGGCCTTAGACAGCCTCACGTGCAGGCGGGGTTTCAGCGTCCAGCGACTTCAGGTTATTCTGCTTTTTGTTTGTGGCCTCTACGGTCCACGATCCATAGCGCCATTGTTGGTTGCCCTCCAGTTAATTTTTTCGAATCATCAGTGAAAGTTTATGTTTTAATCGGTTGCGACCGAAAGACCGAATGGCTCCAAAATTCGGTTGGCATTGCGCGTCTTTGTGCCAGCTTGAACCCCGTCCGACTAATATGCGCCAGAGTTCCCATGGCCCCCGCCTATTGGCTAATGTATATGTGTCCACCAGCAGAAATGTTTGAGCGCGGCCTTGTCCGATTTTGGCCGCAAATCCGTCACAATATTCAGGGCACGGACCCGGCCCAGCGCACAACACGATGCACAAGATTTGTGGGCAAGGTAATGCACGGTAATTCATGCGGGGGTTTCCCTTTCTTGAATGCCAAGATTGCTCTAACTCCCGTCTATTGTAAGACGCCCTCTGCCAAATGCCCAAGTCCGATACGCGGACGACGGCCCAAGAGGGTCCCAAGATGCGGTTGCGCGGGTCAGGTTGGATTGAAAAGCCGCGCTCCTTAAAACCAATCTTGAAACAACGGCCCCCACTGGTTGCGAGGAACGTGAAGGGCATCGCCGCGGTTCCGCGTGGGGCTTAGAATATCCTCGCCCATTGTTCTGCCCGTTGTACCGCCGCCTTGGATTCGATGTAGAAAAGCGAGGGGACCGGGGGGCAGGGTGGCCCATGCCCTGCGTTCGGCCAAATAGCCATTTGGGAAGCCTGGAACGAAAACGCCCAGCCCCCCTTTTTCTTGTGCCTTGTAGGAATTTGCTGACATTACGCTTGCCTATTCTCAGGCGCCAACAGACGCGCGCGGCGGTCACTTTTGGGATGTGGCAAACCGCCAATGATACCCAAGTGCTCTGCCGTCCCCCTTCAAGTCCTGCGGGCCAGAAATACCCACATTTTGCCCGTGCGAACGGGTCCAGGCGGTTTTGCAGGTCAGTCCCCATGTGTGCCCCTCCATAAGTGTTAGCGCGGCCGACAAGTGCGGCCCCTTTGTGTGCCGTGTCAGGGCCATAATCGCAGGCAAAAGAGGCGGAAAATAAGTTTGCAGGGAGTCATGTTTTACCCCCAGGATCTGCAAGCCGCAGGGCGGATCGGGAAAGCGCAGCTTGGCTGCGATCGAATGCCCTCTTTTCAACCCATATGCGCGATGTTCCTGCTTGGCGGCCGCGGATTTATTCTGCCTGAATCGGCCAGCCGTAGATGAGGCGCAGGACGGTGAATGAAATTGCGCCAAGCCGCCAGCCCCGCGCACGCTCCCTTATCTGTGGCGGTGTGATTGAATCGTGCGATTGTCCCCAGCAAAGGCCTTTGCAGGTCGAACACCTGAAAAGAATCGCTGGAAATAGAATTGGATCGGGGTGGGACATTGGAAATCACTTGCCGGTTGAATGCGGCAAGACGCCTGGGCGTAGGGTTAAAGACATTCCTACCAGGGAAAACAGCCTAACATCCGCCCCGCCTCGCAACCGTTGGGCAGTGGCGGGGAAGGGTGGTTATTGCGAGCATTGCGCTTGAAGGGGGTGGCGTGGTCGGAGTAGGTGCGGCTCTGGCGCGGTGGTCGGCAGTGGCAGAACGGGGAGACGCGATTGTGGTGGTCAGGGAGTTTGGGCAGATGCGCCCAAGTGTTCGGAAGCGTGCGACGGTGAGGAGTCCGTGGTGCGGTGGCGACGGCCCGCGTCCGCGAGTTGTGGGCTTGCGCAGGTGCTGGTGGTGAGGAGGAGAGTGCGGTTGTCGAGATGTTGTGGATGCTGTCCATTAAAACGTAGCAGGAAGGTATCTTACCCGGTGTCGTGATGTGACGGTTGTGGTCCCATGGGTGTCCGGCCAGAGAAGGTCTGGCGGTACTGTGGTCGCAACTCAGGGATGTCAGGCTGTCTTGCTTTGGCTGACAGAGGGTTTGAAGTGCGTTTGCCGTAGAAAGAACTGCGATCATCTCGATGCGTCGAGATGAAGGGAACATTGTTGGGGACTGCGCTAGCGAAATAGATGTGGTGTGTTGCGTGAGAGAAGGCACAAGAGGGGCGTTGTGGAAGATCTGGCGCAACAGAGTAATCAAGCTCCGCGAATTTGATACGCGTCTGGAACGACGGCCATCACATGCACTTACGGCCGGGAGGCGTCCATTCCGGGTCAGCGCAACTTCATAGTACGTGATGTTTATTGGATGCAGGGTCCTGAGACCAACTGAAATAATACTAGAGTTGCAGAAAGGAAAGTCCTTGTTTTCCGCCCACCCCGGTGGTGGCGGCGTCGGTCCGCCTGATGAGGCGACCCAATCTAGTACTGTATAGCAAAGAGTCCCGCAATCGCCAATAGCAAAGTGGTTCAACCGAAGCCATTATATTTTGCCTTCGGAGACAGATAATGTTTGGCAAAAAGATCGAAAATGGTCGGCGGTCAGATGAAGACGTTGCGAGACCCAATTCCAGCAAAATGCCTTTCCTTCAGAGAAGCGACGTGAGCCAGGCGAAGGCCTTGCTTCTCGGCCCGTCCACTTCATGATCTTTCGACAGAAAATGACTTTCTTAGATGCCCATCATGTTCCTGGAGGAGATGGGTGGTGTTCGTGCGGGATTTGTAAAGGAGGCGTGCAATGTCACTCCAGAGGATGTTAGGCCTTGAACTGTGCGGGGAAAGCGGCGTCAACCGCGTTTGTATTGTCGTATGTCAGTCAAGAGTCATCGACTCGATCCTTAGCGGCCTTGTTAAGCCGTCAGACCGATGTCTGATGAATGTTTCAAGGAAGTGGTCGCGCCGCGACCCGTTCCATTGCGGGGCCGCGCTTTGCTCGTAGAAAATTGCCGGGTCCGCTTGTAAGACGCGCGTGATGACCGTCTTGGACGCCGACCATGTGAAGCTAAGAGTGCAGCATCCCCTTGCCGACAAATCATGGGCCGGGTGGCGTTGTCGCCCTCTGCCAGCCAGAACGCGCAGCGATGGTAGAACCGTGGGGCCGTTTCTTTCATGGCCGCGTCATCCCAGCGGCCGCAGTGCAGTATCCAATGGTCCAGAAGATCAGCCGCCCGGGCGCTTGGCAACCCGGAAGACAAGCAACCCGTCACGGGCGGAACCTTGCGGGCGTCCTGCAATCACGCGCTGTGGCCTCTGTGCTTGGACAGGGAATGTGGCGAAAATCCTTGGTCGCGTGTCCCCTGCGGGGCGCTTTCCACGGCGAAGTCTCGGGATGGTCCACAACGTCCACCGGTCGGGAATCTGGTCCCAAATGAGATTTGGCAAGCGGGCCGGAATCGGGCAGTCCCGTGTCCAGGAGATAAGCAATCCGGCAAGGGCTAGTTGCGTGAAATGCTTGTCGCCAAGCGATTGATAGGAACTCTCGGTACATCCCCTGGCCGGAGGGTACGGGCAGGGGGACGTGTCGTCCCTTGTGCGGTTGCGTTTGCTAGCAGCGCGCTTTGGGCCCTTGTCCTGTCCCTGGCAGATCACCTCAAGGCCCCAAGCGCCGCTGCGTCGGCATGACGATGACTAGAGTCGGCGTCATGAGTTGTTGGTCTGCGGTTCCGGCGGTTTGTGTGCCAGAGTCGGGGCCAGAGGTGTTCGCGGGAAGTATCTTCCTGGTCCAAGTAGGTCCGCCACCGGGCAGCTGCCCAGCTTTGGGGGAAGGAAGCGTGGCAAGTCAGTGGGCGAAGAACCCAGCGGCCTGCCTGCCCGTCCGCCCTTGCATGTCGGCCCGGCGCGCGCCTTGTCCGTTTCAAAAGCGTCCCAATTGCGATTTAAGTGCAGTCAGCTTTTGTGGATGTGTTGCGCGCTGCCGTCGAACGGGATCCGCTGGCGGGTCCCGCGGTTCCGCCTTGATTGGTCCGTAGACCTTGCCGGACCGTCGCGCCCGGCCAACTGTTCGGCGCGATCGCCGGGCTCTTTCTTAATGAAAATCGGATAGGCCCGCCAAGGCCCCCAATTTCGCGCCGTTCTGCCGTGGTTGGGTGGTGAGCGCGCAAAAGCACCCATTCGCGCCCGGCCATCGGCCGGGTTTGAACCACCCGAAGAGCCGCGCGGCCCGCGTCCCCGCCGTGTGTTTACGCCACGGGGCGGCGTGGCCCGTGATGGGTGAAGGAGTGCACTTTAGTGCCGAAGTGTTGCCCGCTTCATTTTTTGGATCCACCTCCGTCAATCCCCTCAATCATATGGTTAATGGCGGTGGGTGTTTGTGAAGTGCCGTCCCAGACCAGGAAAGTCAAATGAAATATGGATTACGCGTTCTTTATTGGGTGTAAGGGCGTTCCCCGTTGGTGGCATCAAGAGGGATAAGGGGCTGTGGATGCCGCTCAACCGCAGCCGCATGTTTTCTCCCAGGATTGTTGAGTAGCTGGTGGGAAGAATTGGTCGTCCGTTGGTGCGCGGCGGTGGGCGGCTTGGCCGGTGGATGCTTGGTGTGTCGAAGCCAGGGATGCGTCGGGCGCCCAAGGAGATGTTGGGGCGCGACGGGAAATGGTGCGTGGGGCTAGATGCCGCTTGCTTTAGCGGTGTTTGAACGGCTTTTTTGTATCGGGCGACAGGGCTCAGCGATTAGAGTGTCGCCGCATGCTGCACCGGGGTCGGTTTTGGGGCCGTTCGATTTCAGCAGTTTGGCCACAGGTAGAATTTATTAGCCTGTTGGGGCGAGCTGTGCTGTGACCCGTGGCGAGTCGTTGGTCGGATCAGGCCTGGTGGCCTGTTGGCGGCTGTGCATGCGGGCTTCCTGCGGCGGGCGCCGGGCTTGCGCCTCGCTCATGGCCGGTGGTTTTCGCATGCTGCCGTGGCAGTGGCGATGCCGGGTTGCCCCTCGTTAGTTGTTGCGGCCTTCTGGCCGCAGGGGGCCGCGGGGCGCCCTGGTGCGAGCTGCGCGGGAAAGCAGCTGTCGGCAGAAGGCTGCGTTTCTGCGGCGCCCTCGTGAAGTTGCTTTTGTTGTTTGGGGCCCCTTCGGTTGGTTTCGCCGTGTTTTTTGTTGCGTCTCGGCCGGCTTTTGGGCGTGGGACCTGGCTGGCTAGAGCCAGAGGAAAAGTGAAACTTACTAGACATGAAGGGTGTGCCTTGTTCAGGTTGGTTGACCTACATGACTGGGAAGCCAAGCTGCCTGAATTTCGGTGTGGCGAGAGAAAAATGTGGCAGATGTTGAGGTATAGGGACAGGAAGGCCTCCAATACCGGTCGGGGTGGAATGGGGGGCCGCGGCAACGCTGCCGATTTGACGCCCCTCGTGGCGGGGCCGTTAGGGCGATGGAGCCTGGGAGCGGGCACCCACCGGTTTGATTCCTCCGTTGTCTTTGCGCATGAAATTGAGTTCTTCGCCGCTTGGTGGGTGGATCTGTGCGCCCAGCAGACGGGCGGTCCAGGGGCTTTGGTTTCGGGTTGCAGTCGTCCAGTAACGAATCAAGCGTTATACGCGATGAGACGACAGCGCCGCAGTGGCAGCGTCAGGGACTGGCGGCGGTGGCCACCACCCGGAGGGTGACATGGGTCACACGATGTAGACGCGCGGACAGGGAGACGTGTCACGAGCTTCGAACACGCAATTGTGGATATATATATCCCCACGCCAAAAACACAGTGCGCGACTCTCCAGATTCCCCAATGCGCTGAACCTGCTTGTGTAGGACGGCCCTTGGGCTTGGAATGGCCGACGACCCCATGCCGAAGCTGCGCAGTGTGGTGCCGGAAGATGGCAGTTCCGCAAGCACGGCGCCTGGTCCCAGGAGGAAAATGTCGACGGCTTGGGAAAATTGGCGCGCCGGAAAAGCCCTGGAACGCCCGATCGCCCTGCTGGGCGCGAGAGTCGACCACCCAGCGGCGTAGGATCAAGTTCATGGCGCAAGAAAACGAGGATTCAGAAGGGGTGGGCGGCAATCCCAGGTCCAATCCGCCTAACCCGCCAGAGCCGGTAATGCGCAGCGTTTCTTGCCCGCTGCCCAATTCCACCCCGACGGGTTATTGGAGGCTTTGTGATATGACCTCAATTGCCACCGAGTTTTTGGTCGCCAATGCACCGATCAGGCAGTTGGCCGTTACCAGTGTCCATGTAGGTAACAACTGGAAAAGCACATGCTATGTGTTGAGTAAAGTTTCCACTTTGGTCCTCCCTGGCGGCTCTAGCCCACAGTCGCGCGCAGCCAAAAGCGGCCGAGACGGCGAAGAAAAAACGGCCGAGAAGACCGAACGGAAGCCGCAAACACAAAGGCGAATCAGAGGCGCGCGCCAAGAAAGCAGAGCCGTTCTGCCGAAGCTGCGCTCCGGCGCAGTCCGTGCACAGGCCGCGGGCCCCCTGCGCAGAAAGCGCAAGCTTACGGAGGGCAGCCGGCAATCCGGCCACTGCCGGACCGCCAGAATTGCGAAAGACCGGGCCATGAAGCGAGGCGCAAGAAGCCCGCGCCCGGCCGCAGGAAGCCCGGGCCATGCGAAGCCGCACAGCAGCGCAGCCTGGAATGCGACAGAGTCGCCAAGCCGGGTCCGAGCAGAGGCTGCCGCTGGCACACGGCGCGGCTTCGGCGTACCCAACAGGCTAGAGAGTGAAGTCTGACCTGTCGGGCCAGACTGGCTGAAAATCCGAGAGCGCCCCAACCGAGGCGTACAGTCGGCCGGAAAAGTCTGATCGCTGAACCCGTGCGGCGCGATTAAAGCCGTCCGAGAAACCGCCTAGAAAGCCGAGCGGCATAGCCCACGCAATCCCCGTCGCGGCCCGACATCGTTTGGGCGCGAGCATTGGTTTTTTCGGACCGCACAGATCAGGTGCGCAAGGCGCGGCCGACGCGGCAAAGACCAAGAAACGCCGAAATAATTTCAGCGAAGTTAAGTAAATAGTGGGAAAAAATGGTGCGGGTGGAAGGGCAGTCCAAAGTCCATGATGAGTCGTTGATGCAGGCCACGAACGCACCGTACACGCGCCAATGAAGAAGTAGCGTATTTGTATTGACTTTTCCTGTCTGAAGCGGGCGACTCAGAGCAACAAGCCCACGGCCATACCCATGAGTATTGAAGGGGGGATTGAAGAGAGGGTGGATGTCAAATGAACCGCGCAAGACGAAATCGACCTAAGGTGGCATGCTACCGAGCAGAGGGCGACGGCGCCGGCGCCGCGGGTTGAAAGCGACGCGGGGAACCTGGCCGGCGGCTGTTGTGTTGGTCCAACGGCCCGATGCCCGGCGCGCATGGGTGCTGGCGCGGGTCCACGACCACACGGCAAGAGCGGCCGCGAAATGGGCTTGGGGCCTACCGAATGTTGTTTCATTAAAAGGAAGGCCGGGCATCTGCGACAAGTGGGCGGCGACGTTCGGCAAGGTCCTGGACCAGAATCAAGGAAACGCGAAACGCCCAGCGATCGTGAGGCGCGGCGCAACAGGTCCAACAAGCTGACGTGAATATCGATGTGGAGCGGCTGGTTTTTGAAGCCGAAAGAGGCGAACTGCAAAGGGCGGACGGCAAGGCGAAGGCGCGCTGGTGTTGTGTCGCCAACGTGTGAACGTGTTCATGTTCTTCAGAGCGTGGGCCAGAGGTGCCGGTGGGGGGAGTATTGACCAGAAAAGATAGTCCGCGACAACCGTTGGGCCCCGATGTCTGGCCACGGAAAGGGCCGCCGACGGCCAGACAAAGCTTTAGTGAGCCGACTTTAAGCCAGGTCGTGCCATGCGAAACAGCCCGCGGCGCCCGGGGCCCTTGAGTTGGGATCTGCAAGCGGACAGAAGGGCCAAGGCGCTGCTTTAGGCAAGGCACGCCCCGACAGAGTGAAACGAGACGTCCGCGTGCCGTACCGTGGCAGGAGTGGTACCGGGAGTGTCTGATGCGAAGTGCGCGGCTTGGGCGAGCCAGCCATTCCGACAGAGCTAGCCTTTGGCGCGATTCTGGCTTATCTGACGGGTGCGCGATCCCCGGCCCGCTGCGCGAATCTCCGATGTGGGACAGATGGACGGTTGGACGTAGTGTGGACGCATCCCGGCAAACCTGCGCATGTGAAGGCCCGGAAAGGACGCGAGACCAGGAGGATTTTCCGCATCCGGCCTGTCAGATAGAGGCCAGCGCGGTGAAGATTGCAGAGCCCCGCAAAGTTCGGCCCGGTGACGGGTTGTTGCGTGTTTCGCCCGGGTGCCAGCGGCGGCGGAATGTTTTTCGTGACATGGACTTATGACTGCGCTGATGGAGTCGGACCGGCGGCCAATGAAAGAACGCCCCCCCACGGGTTTTCGTACATCCGCGTGCGCGTCTGGCTGGCAAGAGGCGACCAACGCACCGCAGGTGAAAGATGTGGCAGAGATTTGCCAATTGGAAGTCGAAGCATGGTCGGGTCAGAAGGAGCGGTTGCAGGCGTCAGGCGGGAGGGATGTTTCTTAAAGCGAAGAGGCTCGGGCGCTAATGGAACGGTGGCGCCCTTGCTTTAATTCCATCAGAATCGGTTCTTGAGTTTAAAGCCGCGAAGGGTCCGAGGTTGATTGATTTGTACTGAATACGAAATAAGCCGGGTTGAGACGCGCTTGTTCGCAGCAGTTTCAAGCGCCGCTAGACATGCCCTGGAGAGTGACACGTTTGACCGCCTCCGTAAACTCCGCAACGACGCCCATTTTTCGAGAATGGATGGCAATTAAAGAAATATTCCTGTGCGAAAGAATATGAAGTTGACGGCCCGAAGAAGCGGAGACCCCTTCGCGCTGCTGTACCGTGTTCCCCTGAAGAAAGGCCATTGAATTGGTTGTGCAGAACGTCTCTCATTGGACGCGCGGACATTTTTTCGGGATCTTTGGCCGAACATATTGTCCCGAGCAAATATATAGTGCTCGGTGAAACGACTTGCTATTGGGAGTTGCGGGACCCTTTGCCTATAGTCGAGACACTAAGGGTCGCTAGATGGGCCGACCGAGACGCCGCCCACACCGGGGTGGGGCGACCAGGACTGTCCCCTGTTTTGCATCTAGTATTATGGTGAGTTGTTTTCGGGATGCAATAATAAAATCACGATATGAGTGAACCCCGGAAATGACGCCTCGCCGGCCGTAAGGTGCGATCGGTGATCGTGTTCAGACGTCTGTACTAAATTGCGGATGTGGAGATTGACCCCTTTTGCCGCAGATTCAGGCCCCTTTTGTGTGTTCGTCGGGACGCAAAAGATGCTATTTCCGTAGCGCAAAGTCAAAAATGTTCCTCACTATTCGGAGCCATGGAGATGAATGCAGTCTTTCTAGGCAAAGCATTCCAAACCTCTTGTCAGCAAGAAGCGCTGAAATCTGAAGTTGCGAAAGGTAACCGAAGCTTGCCTGCCGGACATGGACCGATCCGTTCCAATCCAAGAACAGTAAAGAAGATTACTCCTGGTAAACGTAGAAGAGGCAGTCACAAGGAACTGGAGTCGTGTTCCTTGTCAAAGACCTGGCGAAGCCCGGAAACTCGAGGCCGTGGCGCCCGCACCCACGATCTAGCGGTGACGTCCGAACTGGGCCCGATTGCCCAGACCGTCTGTGAAATCGGTTTTCCTCCCGGTCTGTACTGGACGGGAGCCGGGATATCGACGCCACCTTCGAAGCGAAGATGCTGAATAACGACATCCCCGCCAGCAAAGGTGCATGGCGGCGGATGGTAAGCGTTTCCCTGGTAGAAAGTCCCTACACCCTACGCCCAGCGTGCTTGCTGCGGCGATCAAGCTACGCGCAGGATTTCCAATTACACGATTCAGAAGTTCTAATCCGAGCGAGTGTCTAGGTGGTTTTCTGGACGCCCGTGCGAAGGCCCTTGCTGGATCAATGCGCACGGAAGGTCACCCATCAGCCGGCGGACGCGAATACAGGAGGTGCGGGCGGGCTGGCGCTTGCGAATCCAAGTGTCACGTCTCCCGCACGAGCTACGGCTGGCCCGATGTGTCAGGCAGGAGATAGTCGGCGTGGCCGCGGAACAGTCGCGCACTAGTTCGTGTTGAAAGGAGGGCAATCGACGCCTGCGGCAGCAAGACCTTTCGCGCTTTCCCCGAAATGCCGCCGCCCGCTTTGGCAGGAGTCGGTGGGGTAAAAGAATGACCCTGCCCTTCAATCGCGCCGTCTTTGGCCCGCTGCGATATGGCCTGACACGGCACACAGGCCGCGGCCTTGTCCGCCGCGCTACCCTTGGGGGCACACATGACTGACCTGCCAAACCCGCCTGAAGCCGCCGTTCGCGACGGCAAATGGCATATTCTGGCCGCCAGGGAGGGCTTGAAGGGAAGCGCCGAGAGGCAAGCCTTGGGGTATCCATGTGGCGGTGTGGCCGACGATCCCAGTGGACCCGGGCCCGCGCGCGGGTCTGGTTGGCGCTGCCTGAAGAATGAAGGCAAGCGTTAAGATGTCAACAAATCCTACAAAGCACAAGAAGAAAGGGGGGCGTGGGCGTTCGGTCCAGCTGTCCCCGAAGGGCTTATTGGCGGACGCAAGAGGCCATGGGCCAAACGCCCTGGCGCCCCGTCCCCCGCGGCGCGCGTCTAATGAACTCAAGGCGGCGTATCAAACCCGGCCGGCCGAACAATGGCGAGAGTATTCTAGGCCCCCGCGGAAGACGCGCCGATTGCCCTGCACGTCCATGCGAACACAGTGGGCCCGTGGTTCAAGAAAGTGTTAGAGGAGCGCGGGCCTGTCATCGCGGACCTACCCGCGGCACCGCATCGTGTGGGACCCTCTGGCGGTCCGGTCCCCGGCGCATGCGACTGCCACTTGGCCAGAGGCGTCGACAAGTAGGATCCGGAAGTAGAGCATGCCTTTGCGATTCAAGAAGTGGAGAACCCCGCAGTGAATACGGTGCATTACCTGTTGTTCAGGACAAATCGTGTGCATCGGTTTTGTTGCCGCTTGGGCCCGGTCCATGGCGCTGAGAGGTATGTGATCGGATTGCGCCCAGAGGATGCGGAACAGCCTGTCGCGGTCCATCTGCTGTGACACATATAGCAGTTAGCCATAAAGGCGGGGCCATGGGGTAGAATCTCCTGCGCTATTGAGAGTTTCGGACCGGGTCATAGCCTGCGTACAAGACGCGCAGATCCACTAAGTTTGGACATCGGGGTCCTCGGTCGCCACGCGATAAAGACATGAACTTGCAGCTGGATGGATTCCGAAGAAATGACGTGGAGCCAGCCGACGAAGATGGGGCGGCTATGGATATCTGGACCGGTGAGAGCCTAAACAAAGGCAGAAGTACCTAAGTCGCTGACGGGAGACCGCCTGCACCGTGAGGCTGGTCCTAAGCCCGGCAGGTCGCGGGGCAATTGGTGGTTATTGGTGTCAAATGGGATTGGTCGAGGAAACGGGCGTCACGCCATCGACTGATGCAGGGCAGCGGTTAGCGGCACTTCGGTCCTAGACTACGAAGGTGGCGGCGGAAGATCTATGGGAGGCAGATTGGGAAAGCATCACGCGAAGTCAGATCCCGGCTGACCCTGAATGCCGGATTGGCCACTGATGGGGCGACCCGCCCGCCTATGTTTAATGTCGAAGGGTGATGCAATAGAACCGGGTCCGGCCACTTGCCGTGCGACGAGTGTCGGAAAGGTGTTGTGCGGGCGGAGATACTGTTCTGATGCGCCGCGCAGTTTGCTTACAAGACGGTGCGCCTATTCCCCCAGCCAGGTCCAGAAACGCGCGCGTATGAGCGGATTGTGGGCCGGCCGCGCGAAGTCAAACTCCGGCACCGGCGCTTGGGGCGGCGAACCCGCCAGTGCGAATGTGGGTGCGGCATAAAGGCCCAGGGGAAAAGATGTGGCAAAGCGCGGAGGCGTAGTCCAGGCAAAAGGTTTGAATGAGTGGTGCGAGGAAAGCCAGGCAGACTGGCCTTTGGTTGCTCAGCAAAAGGATTTGCGCACCTTCTCCGTGCAGCGAAAAGGAGGACGCGAAATGTTTTTTTGGGCTAACCGGGAATGTAGTTTTTCGCCAGGTTTTCGGCGTGGAGCTAGAGTGCAAAGGGAGAGTGAAGCCGTACTGGCGGGTAAACCTGCTTTTTAGGGAAGGATGAGAGTGAAGGAAGTCAAAGTTGGCGGCTAGATCTGCGGCCGCACGCGTACTTTGCCCGCTTGCGAGCAATCAACGGGTGGTATTGCGCCCTATGGGGGACCTTGGACGAGGCTTGTCCAGGCGTGAACCGACAAGGCGAACGGAACGTGGGTGAGTAGGTCCGCGGCAAAAAAGGAGGCCAGCGTTTTCCTGAGGGGCAAGGGGGGTTGTGGTGACCGGAGCGAGGACAGCAAATGGTGCGCGGCAGTCCAAAGGCCACTGAGATCAGTCGCAGGACGAGTTGGGCAGGGTGACTCCATCGGTCCATCACGACGTTTTACGTTTCGCTGCCTGAAAGCGGCGTTGGCGAACACCAGCTTGCCCCGGCGACCCGCATCGTTGAGAACGCCACCAGAAGCTTAATATCGAATTTGAGTGAAGCGAATCTGTCGTTTACCGCAGCGGCGGCAATATGGGGGACTGGCGGGATAGAGCATCTTGCGCCCCTCGTAAGCCTGACGTTGTGAAGATCGAGGTGTATAAGTTACGTGTAAAGGAGTGGGTTGGCGGGTGGAAGGACCTCGAACCGCCGACCGCCAGTAGGCCCGCGCAGAACTGAAGATCTGGGTGTGCCGGGGGTGGCGCGGGTGGAGCCAATTCCGCCACAACCCGCATTGCGCGTTCAGTAATCAAAGGATTTGCCAGTGGCGAGAGGAAAAACGCCCACGGCGCAAGGTTTTTTGTCCTGGCAAACAGTGGAGCTGTGAGACGCCTAGAAAGGTTTTAGCGCCGCAACAGACATGCGAATCTTCTTGATCAGATCTTTTCGGCCCGATAATCAGCCCGGTACCAAGCGCCCGCGCGGCTCTACATGCAGCCACGTTTTGCATAATTGCCCCGCGCCTCGAACGGGCAAACCCGCGCGCGAGCAAGCCCGGTGATCATCCTGACAGCAACGTCCGCCCGCGCCGGCTGTTGGTGGGCCAACCCAACGGGGCAGCGCGATCTGCGGTTGCTGTCTGGGTGGGGCCAAACGTTCCGTCCGGAATTGTTTGGCGGATGACGTCATGGCCCCTTTGTATAGCAACCACGGCCCCCGCCCCCTTTTTGCCGCAGCTTGTCAAACACTGTGGACCCTTGGGTGTCAATCGTTCCATCCCGTTAGCCCCCTTTTGGAACAGACCGTTTAAATTTCCCGCCATGGGGGTGGTCAGCAAACACGTGGGGGGGCCCAAACGTTTCCACAAGCTCGGGTCCCTGGCGCGATTCAGGTCAGCGCCGGTCGGCGTCAGCACGCAGGGCTGCCGCTATCCAGCACCACTTTGACCGAGTGCCGCCCTTCGGCTCGGCTTCAATTTCCCAAGCCCCGGCCCGAGTAACAGAATCGCGCCGATGCGCCTTATCCGACCGCAAGCTCTTGCCATGCTCCTCGGGCCGGCGACACGGGACCCAGCAATTAACGCGTTGATTTTGCATCAGCCACTTCCATCTGACCGCAGCCGGAGGGACGCAAGGTGACCCAGCCCCGCCCCGAAATCCGCGAAGGCCCCGCGCCGAACCAGAAAAGACGTTGCGGCCCCGCCGGTGCCCGCCGCCACCGCCTGTCATGACAACCCCGCATCCCGTATCGGACTTGGTTGCCCCTGCCCCCTTGGCCAGCAAAGTCAAAATTCAAGCGTCCCTCAGAGTTGAATGGTCAATCGCTGCAGTGGCCCTTTCCGGGTCGGTCGTTAACGTAAGATAGACCATCTGCAGCGCGCGGCATTCCAAGCCAACCCGCAGGTCCGATTTTCCAAAACTGACTTATTTTTATCGTAACCGCACATAAAATCAAGGCGGATACGCCAACAAATTTCGCCTCTTCGGTGGACCTTCGCCGCGCCGTTCTGGTAAGACCCGTTCGGCCTTCGCTACGTGAAGATGACACGATGTAGTACGAAAATCACCGTTCCTGGCAAGGGAGGCCGTCAGATGAAAAAGGATCGAAGCTGTTAATCAAGCCGTTTCAAGCTTGATGAAGTCAAGGAGGCGCTGCCAAGAGGGTTGGCGTTCAGGGCCCTTAGCGTTATCGAAGTCAAAGGCTTCCGGTCGTCAGAAAGGCCCTACTGAACTGTAATCGTGGCGCTTGAAATTGTTCGTCGAGTTTTTCTGCCCATAAGTGAAAAATCGAAAACGTTTTGGACGACGATCAGGGTTCGACCGGCCGCCATGCCGAGGCATCGTCCCAACGCGGCGAAAACCGAAAGATCGGCGACGTGCAAGGAATTTTTCCGTCCAGCCCAGTCGAACAAACAATCCCCGCACATCCGTACCGTGTGAACCCGGATCAGCACGCGCTTTTTAAATCGAGATTTCTGAATGTATTCCAAGAAAAAGGATATCAATCAATGGAGGCACCAAGGAACTTCCCTGAAGAAGATCAAAGACGAAGACCATCGAAGTATGTTTTGATTGTCCCGCTTTACCGACACACGCCGTAACGTTGCAAGCACGTGACAATCGTGTTCCCGAATTGGTCGAACGAAGGACTTTATCGAAGAAGAGGCTTTTTGTTTTGACGGCTTTGCGATCGCGGCTGAAAAAGGCAATCGAAAGCATCCCGACATGAAAGCCTGAATGCTTGGATCAAGGCACGGCCCTTATGTTGATTCCGTTCTATGGCTGAAAAATACCATCTGCGTTGCCACTTGCCTTTCGATGTCGAGCCTGACACCAATGACCATACGAGCGGCGGACCCCCGTGGTACCCGCGCAAAAAGCCGAGGCTTATCTGTAAGTCCCTCCGGGCAATGGTGATTGTGGCAAATATATGGGTCCGGAAGCTGGAATTCCCTTCCTTTCGACCAATGGTCAAATTCCTCAGAACACGGATCAACAATGGGTATCCTTAACGAAGTTGAACGCATCCCCGACCGCCCGTCCTGGAACCCGACGACTACGAATGGCAACTGGGCCACGGCCTGGCTTCAAGGCGGCCTACTTCCCCGTGAACCTCCGTTTTGACGAAGCAAAGGACCTTGACGGCGCCTAAATGCTGTCGGACGATGAAAAGTTCTGGGATGAAGGGTCGGAACAAGCACCACCGACGGAAGTGGCGTCCTGCCTGCACGAATCTGGGCCCTGATCTTTTTGGCACGCTGGA
>Ga0163217_1055783_pt1 | contig 19220 bp, 8 predicted proteins | sample SynspAceP_FD_185933 | JGI IMG/M metagenome (GOLD analysis project Ga0163217, IMG submission 185933) | Saline lake microbial communities from Ace Lake in Antarctica - Synechococcus sp. Ace-P (PacBio error correction) | ecosystem: Environmental > Aquatic > Non-marine Saline and Alkaline > Saline ...
CAAAAAGGGAAAAAGGGGAAAAAAAGAGAAACTTTTTTTAAATATTCCCTTTTTCAAATAAAATGAAAAAACGGATTTTTGGCCTTTTTGCCATTAAACAACAGAAATAACAAGACAAATTTAAAAAGTGGGAGACATTGAAAATAAAAACAGTTTTTCCCAAATTATCTTTTGGAGAAATTTTTTCGAAAACCAGCTTATTTAAAAATGGATTCGAAATAAAGGTTTTTTATTAAAATAAATGGAAAACCCTTAAAAACAACCAAAATTAATTTGGTCCTTTTATCCAGCAAGTAAATGTTAGGTTTCAATTTAACCCTCGATTAGAAGAAAAAAATTGGACAACAACTAATTTCCATAAAATTTTAGGCAAAGAAAAATAATATCCAAAAGGTTATTGTGGAGAGTCCTACCCTTTCCTAATTAATTACACCTATGTTTCTAGGACCTTCCTTTCATTTAGACCGTAAGTATCTATTGATATAGGAGGAGGAACCTTCTCGATGTTTTTGCTGTTTACAAGATGAAAACCCTATACTTTTTTTAGTTTTCTTTTAAGGTTTGCAGGCGATGCCATATTGGCGATAATTTTAGAAGGAAATTTAATCCTTAATTGGTTTTGGGGGTAAAAAAAACATTTCCAAAAACTTTGAGTTTAGTACTTGAAGCTAATAATGAAACGAGTTTAAAAAATATTTTAAATGGAAATTAAAGAAAGGAACAATTTCGAATGATGTTAATTAATGCGCTCTTTAGTTTAGAAAATAATAAGCAAACTTAAAAGACAAAAATTGCAAATTAGTTTTTTAAATGCATTATAAAAGAAGATAACCGAATGAAAAATTATCTTTTTTATTATTCCTATGTATCACAAATAATATCATATAGCCCAATTGCTGAAAGTTAAAAAAAAATCGATAATTCTCATCTTTTATTTTTTCAAGGTACTGCCATCTAAAATTCAATTAAGTAATTATAGATTCCATCAACCTAGTCATTCAACATTAAAAGAAGCTTGTAAATATTTGTAATTTAAACATGTTTATGAATTAAACAGAATCACCTGATATTAGTAATAGAATTGCCTGAAACGTTCCTAAAGAGGTTAGCTATAAGGGAGGAATTTATTTTTAATTCTGGAAGCGCAAATAGAAACTAAAGCAATTCAAGAAGTTATTGTTTTAATCTGAAATAATTTTATCGGAAAGATGCTACAATACACCTATAAAAAGAATTAATGAACTTTTTGAAAAACAGTTTTAGAACTTAATGACGAATTTCTTGATTTCTTTTTTGATATAAACAAAACTCTTCTTTTAGAGACACATTGGTATTCGAAAAGATGTTTTGGATTATGCGAAAACTTTCTCTCACAAAGAAGAAGACGCTTTAAAAATGGTAATCAACGAACAAATTAAATCTTGAGATAAACAACCATGAAGATGAAGAAATTGGGGAAACCACTTTTTCTTTTATCACTGGTTGGGTAGTTTTAGGTGCATTACTTATGAACTGGTACAAGACAAGCAAATAATTATGAAATGTAATATTTAGTTTAAGTTGTTTTTCATGTCGTTCTCTCAAATAACTAGCTTTATTGTCCAAAATGTAGTAGATGATAAGTTCTGAAACTAGAGATTTAAACAGCAGGATTTGGGAAAATAGTTGTGGATTATTAACGGCTGAGATTACCTTTTTTATATTTAAAAACAAATATAAGACAAGACTAAAGGCGAAAATCGAACAGCTATAAAAAACTTCAAGAAAGTTCAAAAGTATAATAAAGTTGCAAACCCAATTGTTTTTGGATAGTCTAATTAATATTTTTAAATGTTGATTGGAGTAATACAATTGAAAAAATAAGTAAGCAATAAATTTATTTAAAATGATAAACCTCAGAATTTTGAATAGGCTATTTTTAAATATTGAAAACATACAAAGGCTACTTTTCGTTGGGATCTGAATTTGGATACTATTAAGGATAAATTATTAAAGGCTTATGGGCAACCAAAAAAAATAGAACAAAAAAAATATTTTCCTATAGCTAACGAACCAAAAAATGGTCTTCGTCTGAAGGTTAGAGAAATCAAAATAACTACAATATACTTTTATTAGTATCTGCTGTATTATTTTTAATTATCTCAATTATTTTGTTTTTGGTTTAAATAGAAAATTATTGAAAAAATTGATGAATTGGAGACCAAAAAAAGAGAACGTTCAAATAACAATTTTACTGAAAAGGATAAGGAGCTATATAATTTTATTAAAGGAAAAATTAAGACTTTTAATAAAGAAAAGAGGTGTTTAGTTTGCAAAAAACAACCATTTTCCATGACTGATTTAATGCCAATACAGAGTTGAACACTGACTCTAATCCCACTTAAAGAAACAAAAATCACCTAAAAGTAAATTTGAAATGGGTATTATTCCAAACAACGGAAAGTGGTCCTTAACGCTGGAAAACAACCACAGATATAGTTTTACGAATATTACCTGATGAGCCCAAACTTGAATCATACTATTTATAAGTTAACTATTGGAGATACTGGTCAGAGTGCAGAATTTTGAAGTAAAATTCTGTAGGTGATTTTTGATAAAAAATGTGACAAATTCTCCAGATGATTATTTTATATAGGGTATGTAATCAAGAAAATTCCTAAATAAAGACTATAATCGAAAAATTGTTACTACCAAAAAGGTCTCGCATTATTAATTGAGGGCGATTGGGTAGTATACGAAGAAAACAAAGCAACCATTAATTTCAATAATGAACAAAACATGAACTCTATATAAATACCATTAATTGCAACATCATAATAATGATTCAAATAATCGTATTTCTATTTAATCTCAAGAAAATATGGATTTATAAAAAAGCTATTTGGCAAATGTAAAAAACTTCAAATAGTACATGGCATCAGTGCAAGAATCAGTTATATAGTGAAATTAGTATAAATGAATAATTTTTCAGGAATTAGCATTGAGGAAAAATATAATAAGGTGAGTTCTTGATGTAATATCACTCAATCAATACAGATGAAGAGAATTGAGGAAGAATTACAATCCCAGAAGATTTAAATAATTCAAAATGATGGATTTGGATTTTCCAAAAAATGAGAAGAATATAATTCTTGAGAGAACAATAAGATAGAATACAGTCAACTATTAAATAATCATTAATAATGAACGAAAAGATTAAATATATCCCTTATTGAATTTAAAGGGAGCAAAATGAATTCAAAATGATATTTTGAATTCAATCAATATTACTTCTAAGAAATAAAGGTGCGGTTAGTGACTTTATGTTGGTAAAGATATTGTTGATAGATATTGATAAGGTTGATGATGAAAATTAGCAACAGGTATTTCAACTCCTCTTTATCTTTGGATTTAATGGGCACAATGATTGGCAATTGGTAGGAGGATTATTTTTCATGCTAGTTTTATCTATTAAATGGGGCTGAGGCAACAGATTGCTATTGGAGAATAGATCTTTATAGGAGGAGTCAAATAGCGAGATTGCTAGTGTTACCTGGATTTGTTAATTAACGGTTTCAGCAATATGCTATTTCCTGAATGTTCGAAAATCTGTAGAGCATCAAAAAAAATGATTTTTCACTTTTATTCAACACAAGTTATTACCTATACTTTCCTAAAAATACTAGCATCGAGTATATATACGCTTACAACTAATTTTATTAAAATTTAAATAGAGAGTTTTTTCGACTAATATGAGCAGTTTAGCGGTAATTATATCTTCCGGTTAAAAAATACCTTTGAGTAGCCAATTAGAAGTGGGTGCAAGAATTAAAACGAAATAGATGTTGCTCACAATTGCTAAATACAATATAGATGTTATGCCAGAATTTATAAGCCATGCCTTTAAAAATTTAAAGAGCTTTCAAATATCTATTTAAAACTAAATAGTTTGGCTTCGAAATACGAGGATTAAATTTGACCTATTAATAAGCAATTAAATAAAGTAGGTGATATTTTCTGAGAATTGTAAAGGAATTGACAATAATGCTTGGAGTATTTCAGACAATTCTAAAACTTAGCAAGTCAATTTTAAAAACTTTGACTCCAGGGAACAGGCGATAAATAACGTCTTATTTGAATTTTGGATCAAAATCGGGTCAAAATGGATTGAGGATTTATCATATCGATTTCAAAACAGAAAAGAAAGAGTTTTATAAAAAGATGTTTGGAATAACTTCTGACTTTTAATAAATTATTTACACATTAAAACAAAAACAGAAAAGGTTTTTGATGTTGAATAGCGGCAATATTAAGCCATAAATGGGAAATTGTAAGCTCCAGTAAAGCGAGAAGTTGATAATTTGAAAAATGATTCAACTGAATTATCTTGGATTAAAAAATAGTGTTGTTTTCCATGCGAAACTATTTCAAGAACTTTTACAATTAATTAAGACAAATTCAATTGTAGTGGAAAGAACCGAAAGATTAATTATATATAAGGTGTTTATTGTTTTTTTACATTAGGCAATATTACTTGTCTTGTCGCCAATTTATAAATCCTTACTTTTTTAATGTCACCCAAGAAAAATACAGACTCTTTTGGTTAGTTTTTCAGATTTTATGACAAGCCTCTTTTTTATAGATGCTAGTGGTTGTTTGTAATTACCGGTTGTTTTATTTAAAAGATGGAACAAACCAAATAATTGCAGCCAGAAGGACGAATGGAAAAGATCGTTCAATAGAAAGAACATTTTAAACCATTACAGGCAGATGGGTGATTTTTAATTATTTGGAAGCTTTGTATAAGAAATTTGTTGCTAAAGACCTATTAGGGAAAGAAATTTTTTGAAAAAAAACACGACTCAGTATTGGCCTGGAATATGTTTCATACCACCTTGGCCGTTGGTGAAAAACTAGAACAAGTTCCTTAAATAAATGGGGGAACAGAATAATCCTAAACTTTTCATATTATTGATCATTGAAGGGTAATATGGGAATTTCGGTATGACATGAAAATTTTAGTGAAGACGATAGTTTTTGGATATAAGAGAAGCTATGAAAGGGCAGCTTGCTGGTCTAGTGATTTATGGTTTCAAATATGTTAATTTTTTAGAAAATCCAACGTTGAAGTTTGATTTCTGGAAGTGGGTTCAATGGGCTATGTAGGGAAGAAAAATGAGGAAAATAATAAAAGATTTTCAATTCAAATTAATCCCTAAGGTAGTAAAATAAGCAAGCAGCAAATTATGAATAACATTGCACTCTTTAATATTTAGCTTTGTTTTTATTCCTAGCTGCAATAGACCCCAAAGAAACTCTCGAGTGGGAAACTATAAAAGGAAATTTCGAATTCCCACAATGACATTAGTTTCAGTCAAAAGAAATCGTGGCTCAACAATTCGGTACAAATGAAATTATAAACCATGGAGTTTATGAAAGTTCCAATTAACAATAAATGGAACACCAATGAATTTTATTTTGACACTGGAGCTAGTAGTTATCTCTTTCTGCAACTGAGGCCATTGTTCCTTTATAAGCATGGAACAATAACCGATGAAGACATTCTAGGTTCTATTTTTTTTTCAAAGATGCTACACGGCACAGTTTCAGAAGGCACACAAATTGGTATTAAATCAGTTAAAATAGGGGACTAGAGAGATTTATAATGTAAAGGCATCAGTTGTTCATAATTTAGACGCACCTTTAACTTCTTGGTCAATCTGCTCTCGCTGATTGAAAAGTACTATAGATTATAATAATAAACTCATAAGTTTTGAATAGAATAATAGCTACATTATCTTAATTGATTGTAGGACATCAGGTTGTAAAAGGCATAGACCCAATAATCGAACCTCAATCTATTGTAATTTCAAATAGTGATATAAAAAAATAACATAACACAAATAACTCAACTGAGGAAAACCGACTTAACGAAAGAAAAGGCATTAGAAGTCAAATCATTTTTAGGATATTGGATGGTGAATACTCGTGAAATGCTATATGAACATTAACCTATTAAACTGCGATTAGCACAATATAGATTGTCCTGAGAAAATAGAGGAAAACAACCTTTTGGAAATAGAGCCACAATAGCATTATCCGATTTAAATGTTTTGGGCAAATTAGTAATATTCATTCAAGATGGTAAATTTGAGCGTAGGCAGGGTTAATTGGAGTAATATTTATAAAGAAGGTTTAAATGTAAATAAACGAATGGTTCGTTTAGGTATGGCTTGGCATTATAAAAAATATACTGAATGACCTATTGAGTTAGACGTTCTAGAAAAGGAAACCAGAAAAGCAAAAGTTTGGCTTGTGGATTAGACCCAAACCCAATTTGGCTCCATGGGATTTTTAGATAAACAACTTATTTAAAAATCACCACCTTCGTAAGCTTGCCATACTAGGTTACGACGTTTATTTAATGCTCTCGAATTAGAATAATCCCTTTCAGCTACATTTCCCTCAAATCTGCGAAAAGCCTCTTTTTCCAGTAAAAGAGCTTCCTTAGATTAGGTCTTGGACACAACTTCAAAAGCTTCCTAATTTTTCCGTTCAACTAGCCCGCTTGTTCCCTAAATAATCTTGTAGCACTCAACTACATTTCAAACTATATCTTTTAAAGTCAAGTCCGCTTTACATCCGCTAAACAAGGTAATTTTGTTTCATAATCCGTTAGCACATTCCCCTGCATTCGCGAAAGTACATTCCAGGAAAGAGCTCATTAACAAAGGTCTTGGACACAATCCTAAAACTTTTAGATTTCCCACTTCACTTACTCCTAGCCGAAAAAAGGCACGGAACGCTGCGTTCCATAATAAAAGTTTAGAATGCGTCCGCTAAAAAACCTAGTTTGCCATTTGTGCCACTTCCGCTTGTTTTTTTATACTTCACATATCCTTTTGACCCTACTTCCTCACCCTCCCTGCTCCCTTTTTTTTTGACAGCCAAAACAACACATTCATTTTTGGACGGCGGCAATAAAGCCACCTTTCAACTTCGACTACGCTCAGTTCTCGCTTTTTTATACGCCTTTACCAACCTGAATATTGAATCACACTAAGCAACAAAAAAGGGAAGCACGAAGGCACTATGGGGAAGTAAATTTCTAAATGAATCCGTATGAAATCTCACAAAAACAATCAAAAAGGAAGCGGCACAAAAAAAAACAAAAAGGAAAACATCCAGATATAATAAGTAATCACTTCAAAAAAATAGCAACATAAACTGTCTGAAGGGTTCAGACAGTATTTTAAATTATCTTTAATTCTATTTTAGTATGAGCACTTTAAAAAATCATGTACAGTTTAAAGATCGGAACGTGGACCAGACCAGCCAATTACAAATCTGACAAGCCGAGAGAACCAAGTAGCCCGTTTTTTCATTGGCAACTAACGAGTATTACAAAGAATGCCAAGGCGGAAAAAACACAAAACTACTGATTGCACATCATCGTAGCTTTGGGGAATAGACTGGCAGAAATGTCGAAAAAATTTGTAGGCAAAGGGCAAAGAAATAGGAGTTTACGGGGAAACTAAACGAACCCGAACCTATACCAACCGATGATGGAAACACAACGTTTATGCAACGAAGTGGAAGCAAAGGAATTCCTTTGCTTGAAAGTAAATAATGATAGGGGAAGTAACCTTAAAATTTAAGAGGGCCGTACCCTTGGAAAGTTTCCGCCCTCTTATTCATTATTCACATACATAAAAATAGAAAATTATGAAAAGCACAAGTTAAAACGAAATTCAAAGCAGGGATTACAACATTTTCACGGTAACAGATGTTCATATTCTATTCCCATTATTAAAAACCGTTTTTACAGAACGGATTAAATATCTTTGCCCAACTGCAGCGGATTGTTTTTGGCTCATTAACGATACTTCTGTAATTGCAAAAAGTCTCAGAATCGAAGTGATTTTCCCATTGGACTTTAAAAGATTATCCGAGAAAAGCAAATTAGTACAGGCTTACGAAGCTGAATTATTTATTCCCGATGGCACGATAACATTTTGGAAAAACACAAGTATCGAGCAACCGATTTTCCACTCGATGGAACTGCGGTTATTTTTGTAAATGACACGCTGATGTTACCAAGCGAATATTAAAATATATAGCCTATGGTATATCTCAATTATACAGACCTGAGTGAAGAAGCCTCAAAACCGACTTTTAGAAAAATTCCTAAAGATTGTGGAACGGAAAAATTTGGCGATATATTCGCAAATACGTTGGGAGAAAATTAATACGAAGTTTTGCAACGATGCTAGAAGAAGAAGCGTGCGGAATCTATATTCCTAATACATTCGTATTCATACTGATTTTCTAAAATAAACAAGCAAACAACCTCTGATTTTTTCGGAGGTGTGTTTTGTACATTCAATTCATTCGAAGTCAAAGAAAAAAACGTATCTTTATTTTCGCTGACAATCAGCATTTAATTTATGTAGGGTTATCCCAATTTTCACTTCGCCGATAATCTACCCATCAAAAAATAACATACTGGAAATTCATTTCCTAAAAAGGGCAAATTGGCGTTTAGCCAGAATTGTATGATAATTTTGTCAACCCCTGGCGTGACGAAAAGGAAGTAGCAAGAGGGTACCCGCTACGCGATGTTGTGCGCTCCTTTTCGTTTTTCCAAAAACACTGATAATCAGCGGTTTGAAAATTATTTAATTTCTGATCCTCAGACAATTTGCCGACAAACAACTTCCGAACGCCCATTTTTAGGTAAAGAATTTGCGCACAAATCGCGAAATTTATGGACTCATTTATTGGAATTAGATTCAAAAAGGAAACCAGCTAAAAAACGTTTTCAGGAATTTTTCAAGAACAACACTTCAATCGCAACACCGAGGCAATGGCCACGATGCCTCGATTTTTTTCTTCTACGACGAGAATCTCGCCTCCCAAGAAAAATTGGTCGACCGGTAGAACAATAGAAGCTTCCATAAAGAAGCGTATCATGCGGTATTGCCATTATGCGAGATAAATGGAAAAAAAACCCAAACCAAACCCACAGTGGCAATGGATAGAATCCCTTTTTCAAACCAAGAGGTGCCAACTAAAAACCCGTTGAATTTGAGAGAAATTCGTGGAAGAAAAGAAGGAAAGTTAAAATTCAAGAAGAAAAAGCAAAATTACAACAAACGAACTTTAATTTTTTTTGAAGCCATGTATATCACGCATCAACCTCAAAAAAATTAGGTGTACTTACTTCACAAAGTTCAGCAGATTTTGTGGTTATCTAGAGAAAGAAAACGAGTTTGGAACAGAACAAATGAACACTTTTCAAAAACAATATGGCCGATGAAATTTCAGCCCCGAAGAAGTGGTAAAAGATATCGATGAAATGGTGCGAAATTGAAAGACGACCGAACTAAATTTTATTCCTAACGGTCAGTCCTTCAAAATACGAATTAAAACAGATTACAGAACAGTAGCGAAGATTTAAAAAAGTAACACTCGCGACTGATGAAGGATATGTAGCATCTTTCAATGGGAAATCAAATGGACGACCCTAAACCATCGATGATATAAAATACTATGCAAAAATTGACACGCAACGAACCTTTAAGGAAACGGATAAAGAGATCAAAGAGAACCAACCTTATGGCAAACGAAAATAACTTCCAACTCAAAACGGAAATCAGAAATATGAAGGAAGGACGATCTGAAAGGCAATACTATAATGGCAAAATGAAATTTCAAAATTAGAAAAGAAGCGCCAAATCAGCAAATATAAACGCATCGTACAGGGAATGCAAAAGGAGGGTAGTCAAAGCCATATTCATATTTGTATGTGAGCCGAAAGGACGCTTCCAATTCCGTTAGCCTTTCCCCCAGGGAGCAAACACAAAGCTTCGGAAGTTGAGATGCATGGAAGAAACGGGTGAAACGGGGGTTTGACCGTGAATAAATTTTTTCCAGAGTGCCGAGAAAAACTTTTGACAAAGACTTTCAACTATCCAACGGAAACTTTGCCGAGACTATAAGGCAAGAAAGGAATTTTATCAAGAACCCGAAATCTATTTTGCAGCCCTTATTGAAATTGGCCCACAAACGAAAAAGCATTTAAGCATTCAAAATAATGGGGAGAAAGCCTGGCATTCCGAGATGTCAAGTAATTCCCGGTTGCACAGGTGCAGTTGGAATGAAATAATTTAATAAGCTTAGGGTGGAGTGAAGTGGCCCATCAAATCAAGTTCCATAGGAATCTAAATTTATGCAGTTAGACAATCTCTTAACGGTTTCTTTTAATTCTTGGTTTGGGCCATATTGTTTCTATGGAAATGTATCGTATAAGTAAATATGCCTTCATCCCTAAATTTACTAATACTTGGAGCTCTTGGATATTATTTTAAAACAAAAGAAGCGATTTGATTTATTGTGGCTCTATGGTTATTTGTCCTCTACTTTTAATAAATGTAAGGGATGTATGTTTTCATACTAAAAACGGACAAGCCCTAAAAATGGAGAAAGTAAATATCAGGTTCAATTTTGCTACTACCAAAGGAAATTTTAAAATTGAAAATATCAAACGTGGTGCCTTCAGTCATCGGTTTCTTGCAGGAAGTGGAAAACGGAAAGCGTGGTCCTATGGTTTCTAAAACACTTTAGAAAAGAAAGGTTTTTTGTGGAATTATTCACGATTATAAAGATTTTGAACTTACGGAAATGGCCATATCCCTTTTTTAAACCAGGACGGTGATAATCCCATTTAAAGTCCATTTCCTTTGATAGAATTATACATCGAGTAAATCCTATACGCCCGCGCTATTCAGAGAACGAGAGAGTGTACAAACGAAGTGTCAAGGGTAATTGATTGAAAATCTTTTGGAGCAACGGGAATCTGGAAACCACCAGGAAAACGAAATTTTCAATGATGCCGCGAGGGATGGAAATAGGCGGATTGATTTGGAATTGAAAACCACCTATCCTCAAATTCTGTACCCTTTGCGCATATTGATAGCCCATTTTATCAATACTTGGACACTGATAGCCTAATAAAGTTTTTGGAAAACCAATACCACATCATCAAGAGCTATTGGCAGATGCCGTTATCATGGCAAGGATTCTGAAAAGGCAGACAGCGGGAGAAAAAGCACCTTGGCAAAATGCGCTTGAATACGAATTAGTACACACGATTTTCATGGCATTGTCCGCAGATTGAAAGTTCCCTAAAATATTAAAAAATCTAAAAATCCTTGCGTGATTTCGGATTGTGATAATCCGAAAATTCGAGACTTCGTATTCGCCTGTAATTGCCCAACTATATCCATAGCGATTACCAAGCAATGAGTGTGCGAAATTCTAAACCGTCCTTTCTCTTACTGATGGAAGAGGCTCCAACAAATTCGATTATTTAAATTGCACCGTTTCCGGCTACGTTGCGGAGTATAATATTTCTAACATTTACGTGATGCAGGCTTAAAATTCAGAAACGATAATGATGTATGGCGATAAACAAGCAAGGCAATCCTTAGTAACCTTTCTTATCAAGTTTTTTTCGGCAAGGTCAATGATCCAGATACCGCCAATATTACGAACGTTTTTTTGAGATTGTTAACGATCCTACGAAAAGTATAAAGTAGAGGTCATAATTTAGATTTTGATACAAGATTTACGACAGGGGAGAGGAGATCCTACAAAAATTAGAGCGATGTGTTTTTCCGTTTAAAGCAGGGCGATTTATCACCAATGGCCGATGGAAAAGATAAAAGGTTGCAATTTAAGTTACAACCCATTAAACGAGAGCTCCCCAAAGTTCCAAGAGTTCCTAATGCAGATTTAGCAGCTAATTTCGAGCGGAATTTATGAGAGGCTCGGTTCGCTATTTATTAACAAAGTCTAAAAATGATTAAAACAGCTGAATTAAGTGCAAACTGAAGCCTCCGATAACAAAGAAAGTCAAACCATCGATGATGCTGTTTACCTAAATCACTTAGATTATAATTTGTGCTTGAGGATCTAGTTTGACTCTTGGCAAAATGCATCTTGAGTAAAAACTTAATTACTGTAAACAAAATTAGTATCTTCCCTAAAGTTTAAGTAAACGATTGATCAAATACATCAGTTTTATACCCAATTTAGTCCGTAAAAATATGTATTTTACAATCTTGATAAACAAGTTTTGCAAACACATTTTGAAAAAACCATCGTAAATTTAAAAAATGCAAGAGTCGAGCGAAATTGAAAAAAGAATTTATCCGAATGGACAGATAAAAAACGTGGCGATTTTTACAAAAGCAGGAAAGAAAATTGGAATTTGGATAAGAATATTATAAAATAGCCAAATTAAATCTATTGGAACATACGGCATCAATAAAAAAATTGGGCCAAATAGTAGTGGAATAAAGAAGGCGAATGAAAGAATATCACAAAATGACAATTAAAAAGAATTGGCAACTATAATATCTACGGAACCCACTTGGACAATTGGGACTGAACATTACGAACAACGAAATTTAAAGTCAATAGCTCTTATGGATGGTTTGGTACAATAAAAGTGGGAATGGATTTACTATTAGAAAATGGAGCTATTAGAATAGAACAATCTCAAAAAAAGTATTTTCAAATAGTTGTTACCAGAAGGATTGGAAGAATTTTAATCCCAATGAACAACTTAATCTATTGAGAAGATATCAAAGGTAAATCGATTGGAGAATGGGCTCGACTATTACAAATCAGGGAAAAATTAAGATTTGCTGATTATGACAACAAAATCAAAATCAAAAAAAACCTGGTTTTAATAAAGTTCGAGCATACATTTTATGGAGATTTCAGGACGAAGAGGAAATTTGCATCATTGGAGCTAATGCAAAAATTTGTTCGAATGCCTATGTGGAAAAGGTAAAGAAACGGAATTTTATCAAAACATAAATTCAATGGCAAATTGAAAATGGAAGGAGTTTGTTCGGAAAATGAAAAAAAAGGCGAATGGAAATATTAATCTGATAATGGAAGTTAATTGGAAACAGTCAGAACTTGGTTGCGAATTACAAGAAGAGATTACCGGAATCAAAACGTGTGGCAACAACGTATATAAAACTAGCTATTATATGCTTCCGAGAGGTTTGTGTATATTGCAAAGTCCCCGCCAAATTTTTTAATTTGGCTTTTTTGAGATATAAAAGATAAAAAAAATTAAAAATTCGGACTCGTGTATAATCCCAAAAGTTTTAGCGTCTTTTATACGCTATGTTTCATATACCGAAGACCGTTGCCCAGTAAATTTTGAAAAATAAACTCTAATTAAGTGGAAATGTCAAACATAATTAATCCACATCATACAGAAATTAAATGACTTTTTTTAGAGATTTCTGAGCCTATATTTCAAAACTAAAACTAAATAACAATAAAGATCGATACTAATTAATTCATCTTAGTAAGCAAATCAGGTTTAGAGAATATAAACTTTTAATATGTCCCTTTTAAATTACATTTAAATACATAATTGATTGTAAAAATGATGGGATATCGGAAAAATTAAAAGGAATTTGAAAGCATAATTGAATTTCGTAATACTAGACTAAGAAGAATCTGGCAATTTCCCACCTATTAAGGGAACATTTAGTTGAAAAATATTACTTCCAAATGAGCTTTCCATTGAGTGAAAGAAATGAAAAAAATGAGGCAGAGAATTTTAAAGATCGCCTCAAAATTTAATTCAACCTGACCCCTTTTAAAAACTTTAAAATTTCGGAAAATAATTTTAAATGGGGTGGTTAGAAGGAGAAGAAGCAGAATTAGGATTTTTTGGGAATACTGAATTAAACTAATATATGACAAACCAAATTTTAAGGAAGGTTTCCTTATTTTTTCAAAAACAAAAAGGTTTTTTCAATAAATTAAATTGATACTGCTTCTAAAGTATTCTGGACTTTTATATACAACGACTTATGAATTTGTAATACAATCAAACAACCTTTTTCAAATCGGATGATGGTTCAACTGTCCGACCTTCCAAATTTAAAAAGAGACTACAGACCAAGAATTTTTTTGAATTATATCCAAGCCTCTCGATACAATTTCGCAATTTCATCGAAATGAAAGTTTATTTTGAACAAGAATTATCAATACGAAAAAATTTAAAATCACAATCAGCATTTAAAAATTGGCTAACAAAAAACGAGTTTAGGTACAGTAAAAAAATATGTTTTCTTTCTACAGTTAACTTGGACTATGATAAAAATGACGAGGAACGACCATTTGGATTATCTATATTTATGGTTTAAGATTTCGAAAATTTATGTTGAGCGACAAAATTTTAAAAACACAATAGATTTTTTGAAAAGTTCCAAGTGAGTTAATAACTGGCATGATGAAATGTAACAGAAACAAAAGAATAATGGAAACTTATTTGGTCGTGAAGGATGGAAATAATTAGATGTCGCCCCTTCGTAAAGATCAATGGTAAACAATTTTAGGAAAATTATTATGCAATTTCATATGAATTTCAAATTCCAATGAAGGCTATATTGAAAAAAAAAGTTTTAATTTATGGAGATTATACACTCAAGTAGGTCAAAAATTTGACAAACACGTTATCATGTTTTTCGTCTTTCGATGACTGTATTGAAAAATTGACAGAATTGAAAGGCAATATAAGATTAATCATTTGTTGATTCAACTTGAAATTGAAAAGTTTATTGGAAAATAAAAAAATACTGGCAACAATGTAAAAAAACATAGGGCTTTTGTGTAACTCCACAGTTCTGTTCGTATTAATAAAGTTCGCCGCTAAAATCTAAAATTTGGCGTTTATAGAAAAAAGAGATAAAAGCAAAATATTTTATCTAATAAATAAACCGAAACGAAAGTGCTTATCACCGGCCCTATGTTTTCTTATACGGAGAAACGTTGCACATTTGAAAAGAAAAATCGTGAATTGGATTAAAAAGCTTCTTGGAATCGATGAATGCAGTCCAATTGACCGGATTGAAAATAACATTCGGTAATTTATCTAAATATTAGAGAAAATTTAAAAAAACCTGAAATCAAATTTTACTGATTTAAGACTTCTTGAACCAATAACTGGACCAAACAATATTTAGTTTTAAAAAACAACGATTACATTCCAGCCAATAAACAAGTGCTGATTAATAGTAATCCCAACCGAAATTTTACGAGCTATTTCGAGTATTTCGAATTTCTGGGTGCTGGACTTTTAATCTCAATTTTTTCGATTTTAACTATCCAGAAGGAATAGCAGCGAAATAATAATGAAAATTGGCGGAAGGACAAGGAACTGCAATAACAGACGCAAGCGAAAAATCTTAGCAAGCACGGTAATTAATATTTCAAATTTTGTACAACCTACTTTCGTCACCTATTCATCGGCTAATATCAATTATAAAGAACATTATCTAGCTAAAATCAATAAAATCTTGAAAATAAATAAGAATATAGAAAATATAGTAGGCTAGAATTTATAAAAGAAGAAGTCAAAATTCAATGCATAATATTCTTTTACAAAAAAAGCTTTTGCGGATTTGAACTCATAAATGAAACATGCCAATTATCGAATTGCAGTTTCTACTAATATCATAAACAAGAACATAGAAGTTTACGACTAACCAATTTACAAAAAAGCATTATACTATTGAGAGGTTGACGAAAAAAAAACTGTCTATAATTTGCAAATCTCTTTATTATTGCAAGAATTATTTCGTTTTTTGGCAAAATTTTGAGTTTAAAATATGCTAATGCTACAACCGAGAATTAGTTTTACTATTTTAAAAAACAAGAATTTACACGAATTACAAAGCGTATATTCTGTTTTTCAAAGAAAATCGTGATAGAATAAACTCATTAAAAAGTTTAGAAAATACTCAATTCTTGACAACAAAGTATTTATTGGTAGTTGGATTGGGAATAAACGTTCAAAACGATGAAGATGGAAAAAATCTTTCCAACGTCAACAGAACTCATTGGGAACAGTTAGTGTTAAGAAGTCAGGTAACTAATAGAGAAAAGAGACAGAGTTATTTTTCAAACTTTATTAACGACATTGAAACAACTCAAGAATTTATAATTGAACAAGGGAAACTATACAGAACTCAGAAAAAACCCTGCGCAAACAACGTAATTTGAAAACATAGTTTTATTAACAGGCTTTCCGAAGAGGTTGGTGTTTTATTTTGAAAAGTCTGCCAAATTTTGTAATTTGGCTTTTTTGAGAAATAAGGTAAAAGAAAATTTAAAAATTCGGCTTGAGTATGATCGAAAGGTCAGCGTCCATTTCCACACTAACGTTCATGTACACAATATTTAAAAATTAAAATATGAAAAAATATTAAATTTTTTTACAGTCTCATTTGTTTTATTCATCTATTTCTGCTATACTATTTAATGATACAGATGTTTTGCGATTAAATGGCTAAAAGTCTTGCGGACTCAAAAAAGAACTTATTAACTTTCAAGACAGAGAACAATTTAAAAGCAATGAAATACATGTGTAGTGTTTGAATCGCATACTCATTTGAAAATTATGATCGAGACATTAAAAACTTGTCTGATGCAATTCCGATTTAGAGATTATTCAAGAAGCAAAGGAGAACTAAAAATGCTCTAATTCAAGAGCTAAAAAAAATAGTAAAAAACATAACGCAGAAGGTTAATATTAATCCCAAATGCGTGGTTGGAAAGCAATTTAATGATTATTCTCAAATTATTGAATATAGAAAAATGTTATCTACATTTTAATAGAGGAAAACTATATATGCAGTTTGGTAAATACACAAAAGTTGTGGAGATTAAAAAGAGCCTGAATTGGGAGAAAGAGAAGCAAAAAACCTATTAGAATAAGTACGATTGTTTATTGATAAAATGTTTAAAAAATAATACTTACGGTTCAAAGAAGAAAAAAGTTGAAAAATTAATTAAAGAAGGTCATAATTTATTTTTAAAACTTTACTGAAATATTGTGCCTATTTTGAACTTAAAATCAAAACGTTAATATTTACGCAGACGGATTTTAAAAACTGTATACATATTGAATTTACAAAGATTTCTAATCCGGATTGTTAATAATACTCTATGTGATATTTTCAATTCAATATTTCGTTCAACCCATTTTTTTTCATTTAATTCTAAAAGCACCCTGCGGTCAATTGACAATGAAAATTTAGGTATAAACAATCCCAATCGGTGCATTTTCATTTTCTGCAATTTAGAAGGCAATTCACATTTAAAACACCAGGTTCTTGATACAACGTTGTATAGATTCCTTTTCCCTTTTAGTCGAGTCTCGATAGAAGATTCAAGAAGTTCAAATCATAATCCAAAGTAAGAATTTTAATTCTCAATTTAATCACAACAGTAAGTTCCTCTTTTTCTCAAACCATTATATTCTCAACGGTTAAAATAATACCTTCATTTCTATTCTTAATCCGAGTTTCTTTCAGCAGATTAGGAAAGCATAATTTTTGATAATAAATTTGCTTCTGTTATCAATACCATTTCAAAGGTGCCAGTCCTCAACCACTCGATTCGCTTTTTGGCTTTTCATTCCGATAACTACTCGCAATGGAAATGAATATTGAGCGTAAGAAAGTTTGAGCTTTATAGCCTTATAATATATGGAAAATATCGAACATTTCTGTTGACTACCACTAGATTACTTTCTTTTCCAGCTTGGCTTGAAGTAGGGCCAAAATATTTGTTCTTTTTCTCGATTGTAGGTAAAACACACAAATTATGAAACCTGTTATTCCTTGTCGTAATGGGTTCTGAAAAAAACAGAGCAACGTTTTTCGTATCGTTTGCATAAATGGTATCGAGAGGTTGTTGAGCATTAATTTGGTTGATGCTAAAAAGCAAATAGGAACAATCCGTGTAAGTTTTCATAATACATATTTTTTTAAATTAGTGCTGATTATCGGTTTTTTAGAATTAATCTGTAATTGTTTCAATACGTTACTTTTAGTTTCGATTACTAGTCCTAGCCAACCTTTGGTAATTCCGCCTACTTGCGGACCAGTAGGGATATTGATTGTCACCTATAATAATCGTCCAGTACTTCTGTAGTAGCCTTCCTGCTCGAAAATTGTTTCTCTCATAAATAACCTTCACTACATCCAGTAATCGAACGCTTTAGTTTTTGTGGGATGAATGTCTAATATTTTCAATTTCAATTTTGCACGATTAGGTGAAAACTGGATGAGTCAAATACTGGTGTGTTCCTTGGGCCATTGTTTGCCATTTAATAAATTGCAGCTTTAAGTCAGTCGCATTCTCATCGCGTATTAGCTCTTACAACTTGGTCGCCATCCACAAACCACGTGAATGGTCGCATCTGGTATTTCCGAATTCTGAATATCAATTGCTTTGGCGAGGATGCAAAAAACAGTTGAATGTTTCCAGAAACCTAATTCCTTAGCTTTTGAGTTTTGTTCCCTTATATAATCCGCTGAATCCATTTTCTGGGTTATTCTGTTGAATAGACTTCTTGTTCCCGAGTTCTGATATTGTTTTTTCCGAATATTGAATCCTTCCAGTAGCATATATGCTATCCCACAATACGTTTCTTTTCTCGTTCGGGTAAATCAAGGGTCATAGTAACCCAAGGAAATCAATCAGTTTTTCACATAAATGCTAGTGCGTTTATTCTCACGCACTTTCTTTCATCATTTATCGCATCCCAGTTTAGAATCATATTCCTTTGGTTTCTTCTAAATCGGGTATCAGGGTCTGTTCAAAGGTTTTTCATTTTCACTTTCATCAATTGTCATTAAATATCACGGTAATACGAAATAGGAATATGAAAATCACAGCAATACTGCTTGCAAATACTATTTTTGTTCTTTTTATCTTCATAATAGTGGGTTTTTAAATGGCCCATTATGGGCCTTTCAACTTTCATCATTTAGTTTTTTTAAAGTGTCTCGAAGTAATAAGTAATCAATAATCCGTGGGGTTGTTTGGGAAGTTTCGGTCTACCATAATAGTTTCCGGTTGAAACTAGTTCATAAGTGGGTCGACAATGGAGCCTCTATTTTATCCTCAAAATGGTTAGTAGTGTTAAAACTGTAAGAGTTTCTTATTCTCTATAAAACTTTTGAATTGATATCTCAAAGACTTTTTGAACCAATGAATATTGTAATAGCCGATTATAACACCATGCTTTTTTCTGGCGGTATAGGTTAATCATTGTACTATTGCCGAGGCCAAGTGTTCTTTTTCAAATTGCGTTCCGTAATTGCGGCATCAATGTTATAGAAGTAGTTGTGGAA
>Ga0163217_1111242_pt1 | contig 19220 bp, 12 predicted proteins | sample SynspAceP_FD_185933 | JGI IMG/M metagenome (GOLD analysis project Ga0163217, IMG submission 185933) | Saline lake microbial communities from Ace Lake in Antarctica - Synechococcus sp. Ace-P (PacBio error correction) | ecosystem: Environmental > Aquatic > Non-marine Saline and Alkaline > Saline ...
CCCCGGGAAGAGGGAATTGGGGAAAAAAAAATTTTGAACCCTAATTTTAAAAAAACCTACTTTTCTAGCAAAAAAACTATTTTAATAGAAACAAAAAATTTTTTTTCGCAGAAAATTAGAAATACTTTTGAAAACCGGTATAAGTTTTTGGCGATTTTGAATAAGCTTGCCCTTGAATAAGCAAGCCCAAAATTTAAAAAGAGAATTTACCTACAATCATTTTTTTTAGACCCTTAGCAATGCCGGTCCATGAATTGGCTGGGAGTTTTAGACTGTTTTTTAATGGCCTGCACCCATCCTGAAAATAAGGATAAAACATTTAACAATTATGTCAAATTAGCTCTTCTATTAACCCTCGGGAGATTTGACATGTATCAATCTTATCCTGTAAAGGTGGCAGACTTACATCGTATAAACCCTTAACGCCCGCGAATTTACAAAAACCTATTAGCTTTTTTTTTGATGTAACCGCGCAACATATTAACGATTTTTTTTGGAAGTAAAGTCCTTCAGGTGCAAAATTTTTTTGTGGTAACAAAAGTTTCATAGTACCTGATCGGCCGGTAATATTATAAGATTTCCCCATTCCATTAAACGTATACCTAGAATTCCCAAATTCAATCTCTGGCTTTCCGTAAGGGCACGCCCGTCTTCAATAACTCATGATTAGTACCTGAACCATCTTCTCCATAATTCCAAAAAACATCAATTTCATTTCCAAAGGGGTCTACTAAAACAAAGTTATCTATCGCCATTTTTTGATTGGCAAGCACTGTTAGAAATCCCCTACCATGTCTGGCAAAAACCTCGTAGGTTTGCCTCAAAACTAAAGTGGTTTGCTGCATAAATGATAGGGTGGCTCGAGCATCTCATCACAAAAATCTGATAATCCTAAGCTATATTGCTCGACTTCCGTTTCTCGTTTGGTAATCCTATTTTAACTTCCAACCTTTAAACTTAATGGACTTAGGTCCGAATTGTAACAGCTCAATAAAGCGCGCCCCGGGATTGTTTATCGGGATCTGTCCAAATTTCCTGAAATCAATATTCCGATTATGAGGTAAATTCATCGACCACAAAAGTCCTCGCAACGTTTTTGAGTAAATTTTAAATCATTTTGATAATTTTACGACCAGAAATAGGCATCATTTTCTTTTGTAGTAAAGCGCTTACCGATCCCACTCTTATCGGGCAGTATCGTAGCTTTGAAAATCAGAAAAACCACTATTTAAATAGATTTTATTTCCTAAATCATCACAAGCGATCAAAGTTCGCCTGTGTGGCTTCTTCGTCCAAGGCAAAAGGTAGCCCTAAATTCTTCTTCCCACAAATTTCTAAGCGATTTAGTACTACCCATGTATTTAAATCAAGGATCTAATTTTCATGCATGAAATTTCGGTAGCATTTAGGCCTAGTTTCTTCACAGGCATTAAAGATATAGCTGCTGACAATACTTTGCAGGTAAACCTACCCACGGAAGCCGATTCCAAAAGAAGTAAAAAACGCCACCAAGCCTTTATAAATACCTTTGGCTTCTTTCCTAAGTAAATAGGCCTTGAGTTTTTTATAAAAATTTAGAACATGGGATAAAACAAATGGCTGTTCTCGAACATCACTTTCATTATTTTGAAATCGCTTGGTAGGGTTTTTTACTGGTGGCATCTTGAAAATGTAAAACACTAAAAAATTTACCAAAAACGCTTCATCTGAAGATGGACATAACCCTCTAAAATTAAAATCCGTTTGAATTTGCAAGGTTTTTGATCCGTGTAAAGTGCTTTTACATCAGCAAAATAGGTTGTATTTGCAATTATATCCGAAGTAATCCTATCTCGGGATTATCAAATTTCTACTGTCCTACACATGACGTTTAAAAAATAGTAGAATGGCAGGCTCATAGCAACCCATAAGATTGGAACTAAAATAACGACTAGGTTTTGTGTTTAATTCATTGCACTAGGTGTTTAAAAACTTATGGCTACGTTTAAAACAAATACGTTTCCTCCCATATCCATACCAATATTTTAGGTGCAAACGAGGGATTGCGCTCAAATTAATCTGCTGTAGTTGTCCATAGTTGCCTTTCTACTTTGGCCTCATAACCTCCTGTTCTAAAAACAGTATCAACACATTATTTACACTAGGCAAATACCTTACATATTTACCTGCTTTTAAAACCACGATTTACGGCCAATTAAATTCAATAAATAAAATTATCTAATGGTTTGTTGAGCTATAATTTAGCGACGTTTTTCCAGAAGTTTGCCTCTGGAAAGTTAAGTCGTTTTCGGGATTCTAAATAAAAGCTTTCGGTTCTGGTATGGTAGAAATATTTGCCAATAATTGTTTTGGCCAAGTAATTAGCCGTTCAGCCCACCCACAAATATTAGGATCTCTATAAATAAATTAATACCAAATGCAAAGGCTTTGTTTCGGGACCCTGAGCTAGTTTGTAATCTTTAATAGGCGCGGGAACCCAAAATCATGGAGCCTTCTAAAATTGATCAAATCTTCTTTCGGAAACCCTGCTGTGTCAAAATTTATTGCTCAGAGGGTTACTTGCGTAAACCAGTTTTTATTAATTGCCGGCTACAGCCGTTAATTGTACGTCGCATGCAAAGATTAATGGTATTCAAAACCTATTTCTGTTTCTAAATGTAACTTTATCCAAATCAGTAACTAACCTTCTTGAAACAAAATCAATCCTAATACCCGTTATCTAACAAAAAGAAATTAATATCTTGTTGTGTTTTTGGAATCGCGTATAAATCCTTGTTATTCAATTTCGTAAGTTTAGGTAAGCAAGTAATAATTCAGATCCACGGTACTTAATTTTTTCTGAGGCTATCGCCCTACACTCTGGTTATTTTCCTTGGGGTTTTTATAAATACATTTTGTAAAAATTGGGCGCTTCATTCAGTAAAGCCCCATTGAGGCCTAGCCAATGTCTTCCGTTAATTTTGTAGGTTTGCTCCGCCCTTTTATTCCAACGTCTGAAAAAGCTCAATATGGCACTTTTACCCAATGAATTATTTAAAAAACGTTCGTTTGAAATACGTCTCTTTGGTAGTGGATTCGTGGTATACGTCGCAGCTAAAAGGCAGTAATAACTTTGTTTTTCATAATTAATTGAGGCAAACTGTCTCTAGTTTATCAAGCAATAATTGATAATTATACCATTAAAAATAGCTCCGTTTGCCTTGGAATATCGCGCATTTACGTTACTTTCCGGGTATCGGAAAGGTATCTACATCTTCATGAAATGCAGCGCCCAACAAAGTCATTAATTTGAGCATAAATTATCAGAAATCATTTTTTGATAATTTACTCCCAAATCAAAATTTAAACTGCTACTTAAGCTCATGTAGCCGTGTACTTATGGTAATTTGCTTTGTCTTTCGTTATAATCACAATAAAGTAGGTACGCTGTGCTTTGGCGTTTTTCATTAGCCTGTAAACTTGGCTCAATTTAAATTGGGGATCTTTCTACAAATCCTTTGTTTTCGCCAGGTTTGCACTTACAAAAATTAAGCGGCCTATGGGCTATGATATAAAAGCCTCGTAAATATCGGTAATACGTTGGATCAGGAATTTGGTGCGTTATAATAGCCCTAATCTACTTCTTCTTGAATTTATACCGTTTGATAGGCCATACCCGTGGTTATTTTAAAATTTTGAGCGTGTAAAAATGGATTCAAAATAAATAGGGGTTCTGCTATTTTTCGCTTCTCTAGAGTTTTCTAATTTTACCATCCTGTTCTCACCAAAATGGATTGTACCAGTTTCCTATAAGATCAAAGACTTCTTCTGTAATTGCGAGGAACGTCTCGCCTATTAGAAGCTACTATTCCGTGAACAAAAAACTGTTCCTTTCATTCCACTTAAATTCTAAGGCTCCAAAAAAGAAAATGCATCAATATACTGTTCCCTCTACATATCCTTTCTTTAGCCATCTACGAGAAACCCGAAACAGTATAAGCCATTTGCTCTTATTCATTAGGGGCAGTATAATGGTTGCCATTAGTCTACCGCCATATTGTTCTATTCGATGCTGATGATGGACTAATCGAATTCCAGAACGCATACCCGTAGGTCCTAGTGATGATATTTGTAGTTCCTAAAATTTTAGGCGCCATAAATTATTATCGGGATGCATGTACGCCCAACTGGTAAACGTCTTGATTTCTCGTCCAATCAATTTAAGCCACCCCAGTTATTCATTGCGGTCGTCCATCAAAAAATTTTATTCCTTGGTAAAGCCATTTATGAGCACTTTACCATTTTTTTGAGTCAATAACGCCTCTAACTCGGAAAAAAAGCTTGCCCAAAATCGAACGCAGCTCTGTTTAAAAACACAATCTCTTGTTGCTTGCAATAAGCCTGAAAGCATTAAAAGCCGCCCTTTTTTCGTCCCCATCAAAAAAGTTTCCCCGTATCGGGTTTTAAAGTAAACCCAGTTTTTTTCCTTTTTTTTTTTCGAGCAAACTATCTTATTTTCCAAAAATAAGGAACTACCTACCATCCGAAGTTATTTTTGGCCCCGCTCCCCCCCCAGTTTAAAGTTTTATCCGGAAATGCGTTTTTTAGTAATAAATCCTTTTTTTGCCCGCTTATTTTGGCAGTTAAATAAAATTCCCCCCTTCCCCAAAGCTGTTGAAATTTACAAACCTTGCATCAACCAATTGAGGTTTTTGGTTGAAATTTTGGGGTGGAAATTTTTTTTCCAAGTGCGTGGGGAAAATTGCGCACGGAAGAAAAGTAAACAATTTTTTTAAGACCTTGATCTGATCTACCGACAATCCCCCAAGTGGGTCCCGTATAATTTTGCGGAAGAAATAATACCCCGGTTGAAAATAACAAGAAAAAAAAGAAAAATAAAAATTGGGGGTAGTTGGGCAATGGAAATAAAAGTGGTTAAAAGAAAATTTTTTTTTTTATTTAACTCCATGTTTCAATTTTTAAATTAAACAAATACAAAAGCTATTATCTTACATTTAACTTAAATTTTAAAGTGGGAAGTTTAAAATAAATAATAATTTTTTTTAATTAATAAAATGAAAATTTGTCTTATTTTTATTTGGTTTGGCCTATAAGACAGTATTTTTTCCCTTTTCAACCTAATGGCTCCCCCAAAAGAATTCAATTATCAAATTTTAGAACATTTGCCCCTTTTCCTAAAATAATGTTTTTTTGGAAGAAAATTTGGTTTTTTCCCCGAATGTTACAAAACGAACAGTTTTAAAGCTTTTTTTGGGAATGGATGAAAACCCGCCACCCAAGAAAAGGTTAAAGATCCAATGGACCTTTGGGAACGCGGTTTTACTTTTAAAAAAAAATAAGAGCAAGGTTCCCCAAAAGTTAGTTTAATCAGAAATTGGTGCTTGACATCAACAAAAAAACTTTCTTTCCTGAATAATTATTTGGGCCTTAATGTGAAAATAGGAAATAAGAGCAGTAAACTAGAAAACAAGATTTTAATTTTCAGCAAATAAATCAAATTTTTAAAAAATAAAGAAATAAAACGGGGAATAATTTTTTCCCCATTTTTTGATTCCCCCGACGAACGGTGGAATAGATTGTTGCCCCCTTTTATTGGTATTAACAAAAGCGGCCCATTTAATTTCCCAACCCACGTTTTTTAGAAAGTCATCGGTTTTTTACTGTGTTCATGAAGATGGCCTTTTTTAGAAGATTCAATTCCAACGTGGGAACCAAATCTAGTTTGGTTTTTGGTTGGGGGTTTTTTTTTTACGACTGAAAAAAAGCCAAATTTTTTATTTTTCTTAATTTGTAAATTCATTGGCCTTCCTTTTCGGAAGCCGGGGCCGGGTTTGGAAAAAAAAGCAAAGGAAGTAAAACCCAACCGAAATGGGCAGCCCGTGAAATATACAAAAAATCTCTCCCCCTCAATAGAATTTAATTGGTGGGAAGGTTTTGAATGCAATCCGCCAAAAATTTATTTAAGCATGGGGCGGGGAATTTTTAACGAATGAAAAAATCCCAACAAAAGTGATAGTCCTTTTAAAAAAGTAATTTGAAAAATTAAGGGCGATCTACAAATTTAGAACCCAAACGACCTTTAAAAAAATAATTCCCAATGGGAAAAAGCCGCCCTACAAACAAAAAGGAATAGGTTTCTTTTTTAAAGCTTTTAAATAGGAGAATTAAATGGAAATTTTATTTGAAAAATCAAGCTTTTTTTTTTTTTTAACCTCTAATTTAAATCAACTAAAGCACAAGGAAGACTATCCCCCAATTTTTTGCCAAGCCTTTTTTTTTTGGTTTACGCTTTCCATCCCCTATTTTTAAATTTGGACCCCTAGTGGGCAAAGGTTTTTAAAGGCTAAACTTTTGGCCGAAAACCCTATTGGCCGGGAGGGGCAAAACTATGGGGGGTAGGTGCTTTTTTTCAAGTGGGGGAAAAACCACTTTTTTCCCTGTGTACCCTCCAAATTTTTTGGGTTTAAAGAAGGCTCGAATAATTTCTCAAGGGGTTTAAATCCTCCAAAATTTAATTTAAACCAATTGAACCCTCCCCATGGCAAACGGCTTTAAAGTAAATTAATAACCCAACCTTATTTCCCGTAAAATGGGCCGATTTGTTTTGGAAATTTTCCTTACCTCGGCCTTTTTTCCCATTAAAATAAATTTTTTTTATGTTTTTTGGGGACCAACCTTAAATGGTTAAATAAAAAAAACCTAAGGCAAGGCAAATTATTTTATAAAACGGAAAAAATTGGTTCCCCCAATCGCCCCAATAAACCGAGCCGCGGGAATTTTTTAAGCCGCCCCATAACCCAAATTCCCCTTAAATAGCGCTGAAATCCTTTGGCCCAGAAACAAAATTACAAGGCACCAAACCCACCCAAACCAACTGCAAGGATGAAAAAGAAAGAATTTAGTTGGCAAGAGGGCTTATTCCTAAAAATTCTTTTTTTCTAAGGTAAAAATCTTTTTTTCCCCTATAAATCCCAAGACCCGGCAATTTATAGGGTGGGGCTTATCCCCAATAATGGGCAAGAACGATTTATAGGCCCCTTAAAAAAGATTGGCAAAGGTTAAAAAAATTAAATTCGGTACAAATGGTTTTTTTGAAATTTTAGTTTGGTTTTGCGTTTAAAAATAAGTAAAATTTTGGGCATAAACCCTGGGGCCCGGAGCAGGGTTTTTTTAAATTTAATCTTAATCTTGTTATATTTTTTAGTTTTAAATAATATCCCCTAACCCTCCCCTTAGTTTTTGCAAAATCCTCCAAGGTTGATCCCAATACTTTTTTGGTTGAAATGATTCCTTTATACGAATTCAGTTGGCAATTTGTGGTTTAAAGTACCTGGATAATCCGTAATTTAAACGGTAGATAAGGCCCCTCAAACCCCCAAAGCTTACAATTTTATTAAACCTCTGTAATTCAATAAAGTTTTTGCCTGAAAAAATTGCCGAAATTCAGGGGACACCCCCAAAAATCGAATTCAACCATATTACAAAATTTTCAAAAAGTTCCCCATTTGGGAAATAAATTGTTTAATTTTTTAATTTCTTTTTTATTTTTGGGTCCAAAACTCATATCTTTTGAAAGTAAATTTCCCTCAAATCAATTCGATTTTAAACCAAGGGGGTTTTTTTTTAGCCCAATTTTTACGCCTTCCGCAAAAGATTTCCCCCTCTTGTTTATCAACTCCCCAAATAAATCAATCTTGGGGCACTAAATTAATTGCGTTTTTTAAAGCATCTAATCTGAACTTTTGAAACCCTGTTTTATAGTTTTTGACCCCAAACCTGAAAAGGTTTTACTCTTTTGAAAAAAAAGTTTTTAAAATTCAAAGAGGCCCACCATTAAGGAATTAAATACCCCATCAAACGGATTTTTGGCATTAATCCCCCAAAGTTTCCCCTGAATAGGTAAAATAAGCTTAAATTCTTCCCATTTTTCCACACCTTTCCTAAAATAAAACCAAATGGTTTTTTTTTGGTAAATTCCCTTTTTTTGTTAATAGCTTTTAAATTTACTTAAAATAAATTCCTATTTAGGCTGGAAAATCGAAGCCTGCCCAAAAACTCAAATTTTCAAAGGTCCCCTGTTTTCCCTGGTTTTTTCCCTTCCTTTTTAACTTGTTTGCCCGTCCCAAGTGAAAAAATCCCGCTTTGTGAGCCACCCCTGAAAAAGCCACTTAAATTTCTTTAAGCTTCTTTAGAAAAAAAACGATTTATACGCAATTCATTGCATAAAAAGCCCCCCATTAATCAAATGGTCTTTGGGACAAATTGAAAGCCTGGGAATAAAATGAAAAATTAATAATCCTTTGCCTTTTTTTTTTTTTTATCCGCGTTTCGTTTTAAAATTAGAAACAAATTTTTAAATCCTTTGCCCAAATCCATTCGAATAATTTCCTGTTCCCCCAAAAGGTCCTTTGGGATCAAGGGACCTTGCCCCTATACTCCCCGTCAGGATCTTTTCTTAAATTGGATTTTAATTACCTTTTTTAATACGGAGTCGAAACGGTTCCTTCCTTTGGATATAAAATGTAAATTCGAGGTACCCAAAATAATTACCAAAATGGAAGTTGAAATGAAATCAACCAACCAATTTATTAAGTTTCCTCCCAAACTTTGTGGGGTAATTTTAAAAAAATCTCTTTTATCGGTAAGAATTCCAAATTCCATTAAAAGAAAAGGTGTTTTTGAACTTTGGAAATTCCGTAGGGTTTTTCCAAAGTCACATCTGATTAAAGACATATCAAGGGGGCCAAGAAATTCCTGTAACCAAAACATTCTTTTCCCTTCAAAACCTACAACCTCCACGAACAAACAACCCAGAACCATTTTTACTTCTTGGGGTTTTTACTTTAACCTAACAAGGGAAAATAACGAAACCCTGTAAAAAATACCTGTTTCACGCGGTAAAAAACTTTTGGAAGTTTTTTTTGGCCCTTCACAATTTTACATCCCCAGTTTTTACACCCACTTTCCTTGGGGGGTGAAAAAATAATGGCGGTTTTTTACTTTTTAGGTAACTGGAAACTCCAACAAAATCAGGTGTTAGAAAATTTTTTTCCCATCGGCCCCATCCAACCAAAGTTTTTTTATTCTTTAACTAAAAGCAAATCTTAAGGAGATTAATTTCCCTTGGAAAATAAAATCGTAAAAATCAAATAAAAAGGCCAATATCAAATTACCGTAAACCTGCCCGTTTTTTATTTTAAGAAAATCATCCAAATTGATTTTATTGGAATTTCCCATCTTGGGAAAAATAAACACAATTTTGGAAAAAAAACCAAAACTAGGTTTTTTCCATCTTACTGGTGGCCGGTAAAGCGGAACCGGTTCACTGCCCAAAAACTTTTTTTCGGCAAAAAGCATTTGGATAGCTCCAGGCCGTTTTATTAAATGAAAACAGTTTTTTCTAACGAACTAATCATAAGCTTTTTTTTGGGTAAATCTATAAAACCCATTAAAAAAACCCTGGGAATTTTAAACGCATTTTTTAAAGGTCCCCATATTGTTTTTACAAAATTTAGACCCTTTATAGTTAGTTAATGCCCTTTTCCTGATATTAGAAAAAGTTAAATTGGGTCCAATAAAAACCATTTTGTTTTTCTAAAAAGCAAGGTTTTTTTGGGGAAACGCGTAACAAATTCCCCCATTTTTCCCCAAAAGCTTTGGGTTTTTGTAGTATAAATAAATTAAACCAGATGGGGTTTTTTTTTTTGGCTTCTATCCTTCAAAATAAATTGGAAAATCTTGACCCAAAGGAAATACCTTTTTTTGGATCAGCCCCCTAATACTTTTGTGGGGTAACCAAAATATTTCAAATTTTGGTTTAGAACATATTGTCCCTGAAATCTTTTTAGAATTCCCATTTCCCCCAACAATTGAATTTTCTAAACTAATTAAATCCCATTCCCGTTAAAAAAAATAATTTGCCCATTTTGGGGCAAAAATGGATTCGCTTTTTCCCTATTCCCAATCTTATCCGTTGTTTCTATAATCTGGTTTTTGGTACATCCTTTGGTTTTGGAGTTTTTTACCGTTTGAATACTACATCTTTCCCCAGACTGTTTTCCCAATAAAAAGCCGAATTTTAAATATTTTCGTAAAACCTTAAAAATTTTTTTTAATTTGGTTCTGATTTTTTATTAAAAAATCTAAAACTTGCAATTAACTTAGTTTTTGGGGTTTTCCAGAAAGCCGAAAAGGGGATCAATTTTCCTTTTCCGTAGGTTTTCCCTGTGTTTATAATCCCGTAAAAGACTTTAAACAATTTTGGGGCCTCCTTTGAGTAAAACAGAATTTTAAGCGGGGGGCAGTTTTACTCCTTTAGAACAAATTAAACAAGCCATCAAAGGAGCCCCAAACTGGTCCTTGAAGCTGGTCTCGGGTATCCCCAGGTACAGCTTTTTCTTTGCTCCTTCTCCGTAACCTTTGGCCCAAAGGAAAATAATTTTGTTTTTTTTTTAATAAATTTGCCCTCCAACCAAGACTTACACTTTTTTTTTTTATTTCCGTTTTCTTGAGTCCCCCACCCTTTTAAAAAAAAAAATTTTTATCTTTAGTCAACCTAATTTTTAAATCACCGCCCATTTGGGGTCCAATTTCCTTTAAAAATTAAAGTAAATAAACTGGAAAAATCCCTTTTTTAAAATCATTGTAACTGAACTTTTTGTAATTAGCAATTTTCACAGGAATTGCCTCCTGTTAAAACAGCCTCAAATCGAAACGTTCCAAAAGGGGCCCCCCCGCAAAGATTTAAAAAACCCCCTTGGAACTTCCTCAATAAAGCAAAATTAAAAGATAATTGGGAAAATTTTTTTTTGGCCCCAACTAGACACATCGCTCTACAGCAACCCCTTAAACCAAAGAGTTTTGTTTGTTTGTAAATTTGTTTCCCCCCCATCAATAAGTAATAGTTTTAATTTTAATCTACTTAGAATGTACAGAAAAAAATGAAAGTTCCCCCCCCCGTTTTTTGGGATTGTGGGGGAGGTTAAATTCCTTCGTAAAAATCATTAAAAATACTTTTCCTTTTAACTTTACTGTTCAGGTAAGGCCAAATCAATCCTTTTTTCTCTAAGATAAAGTTTTTTTTAATAGGCAAAAGCACCAGTTCTTTGTTCCTGGAATCTATAATATTACCTTTTTTAGTTGGAAGTCCACAACAACACTTCTTTGCAATTCCATGCTTTCGGTTCCAAATTTGTTTTTTTTTTACTTTTTAGATTGTAAAAAACCCTTTGTTTTCCCCCAAGCGCAATTAGGTGGGGGATCCCCCCTTTCAAAAGTTTTTTTTTCTTTTCCTGGGAAACCCAAATATAGAACTACTAACCGGTAATAAAGGACACCTTAAACCACGAAAATGTTCCCGGAAAATAAAATCTTCCCCTTTCCCCCCTGTTAACATAGCCAACCATAAACAAAACCAGAATCCTGGTTTCGGTTGGGGTGGTGGGGGGTTTTTTGGCCCAACCACATTTTAGCTTCAAATAGGGAAACCTCTCCAAGTTTTTCGGCAACCTTACAGAAAGCCCCCTTTTGCAATACTTTGCCTGTAAGTTTTACCCCCTTGGTGAAAAATGCCCCAATTTGCCCGTAATAAAAATGGCGACCCCCAAAATTTTCCGGCCCCGGGGGGAAAGTTACATTTTTTTTTTTTTTTTTTTTTTTTTTTTTTTTTTTTTTTTTTTCATTTTTTTTCTAAAGTGGTTTATTTTTTTTTTAAGTTTTTTTTTTTGTTTGCAAAGTGAAACATTTTTATTACCTTGAAACAAACATTCAAACAAAAAAGTTTAAAATAGTTTTTTTTTTTGCCAAAATTTAAAACTAAAAAAAGAAACCTAAAACCTTTGAAAAGAAGAAGTTTTTAGACTTTTCTTTAGAAAATTTTGATAATTTACTGTTTTTAATCTTAAAATTATGTAAAAAGAATTCCCATGTGGAAAGGCGGTTCCCCCCATGTTTTTTTAGACATTTTTTTCTGAAAATTTTTCCAAATAATCTTTTTATACCGTTTTTGTCCCCCGCGAATTTGCCTTTTCCTAATTCAACACCCCAATTGGGTCCCGTAACTAAAAATTGTTTCAAACCACTCCCTTTTGTACAAATTATTTTATGCCTTTCGTAAACGCATTGGCGATAAGGTGCCTCCCTAACTTTGGGCGTTTTAAAGCTATTAAAATCAATAATGGGTTTATTTTTGTTTTGGGGAATTTTTTATTTGCCCCCTTTCAAAACTTTAAAAGGGCATTAATTTTTCACAGCCATAAGAAGGTCCAATTTTTTCGACGTAGAAAAGCCTCTTTTTTTACCTCCTCAAAGCCTCTTTTAAAAACCGTTTCAACAAAGGGCCTTTCCGTTTGAGGCCAAAAAAGTTAAAAAGCCAATTTACTTGGTTGTTGGTTGGAAAAACATCGGGTTTTATCCCCTTTTCCTCCATAAAGAGAATGTTTAATCCCAAATAAAATTCCGGTGGGACCATTAGTTTTTTTTGTGGCTTGGGATTGTATTAATTGAAAAAAGGCGGGTGGTTTTGAGCGGTTTTTTTTTTGGTTCTGGCTCTCCCCCAAATTAATAGTTTTCCCGGTTTTGGTAATTAACCACAAAATCTTCCCCGTTCCCTATCTAACACTTTTTTTTTTGCATTGCTTTTTTCATTGAATAAACCACTGTTTGAAGGGTAAGCCGAAAACGACTTTAAAAAATATTTGTTGGGTAAATAGGGGGAATAAATACTTTTCGGTCTTCCTGCCCCTCCGTGAAAAATTTTTATACCAAATGCTTAACAAGGGCCCAAACAACGGGGATTATTTATCCCTCAAATCTTTGCCGTTTAAAATGCTCAATCCAATTTCGTTTTTAGCAAACTGCCTTAAATAAGCCGCCACATCAAAAAATTTTTCCCCCAAAAGCTACAGCCCGCTAATGCCCCAAATAGAAAGCCCCTACTGCCCACTTTCCCCAAAAGAAAAAAACGGACCAACCCAACCCACAGTCCCCCACAATAGGGGAAAATACTTTTTTTTCGGCCTTTGAAAATTTCCCAAACTCACTTTTAAATTTTTTTTTCCGGTATTTTGGGTCCCCGGAATAACGGCCCCACAGCAAAAGTTTTTGCTTGGCACATCGGGCCTTTGAGGTGGGCGGTGGGGGGGTTTTTTTGTCAGAAACCCCATTTTTTTTTTATGGGTGGGGGTTTGCATTTTAACTCAAAGTTTTTTCTTTTGTGGTGGTAAACGGTTTTTTGAAAACCACCCAACAATAAGCCCCGTTTCCAGGAATTTTAAGTAAATTTAAAGGTCCTCAAAAAATGGAAATCGGCCCATCAATAATTTACTGTCCAAAGTTGGGGGGGCCATTTTTAAATGGTTTCCAATAAAAACTTTTTTAAAAGCCTTTCCCTACAACATGGCAGGCCCCCCCTAAAATCCCCCAGATTTCCGCCAATAACCAAATTTATTTACCTTACATCCGGGTAAAAAGCTTTTTTTCCCCTGTTAAAATCCCTTTTTTTTTTGGGGCCCCTTGAAAAAAATAATGGCTTTTCCTGAAAACGGTTTTTTTTAATCCTTAAATTTTTTTTTTACCTTCATAAACTTCTGGGGGCCAAAAATAAACGTTTAGGCCAAATCCCTACTTACAAACCTGAGTCGGTTTTTTTTTCTTGGCTCTCCCAAAAGGCCGTAATGAAAAAACCCGCAAACCGGATTTCTCAGTTTCATTTAAATAGAAAACTCCTGAGAAAAATAGTTCTTTGAATAGCCCCTTCTTTTCAACTGTAACTTTTTCCTCCAGCTTTAATTCAGTACAATTTTTAATGGTTTCTGAAGATATTCTTATTTTTTTGGGGAAAATCGAAAACTAAAAAATCAATTTTCCCCCCAAGTAATACAAATTAAAAATGCCTTTCTATTCTGAAATTGTAAATTAAAAAGTAGTCCTTTATTTGGAAATGGTCTTTTTCCGTTGCTTTTTCAAAATGGGTTGCTTCCTAATTTTTTTTTCCACGGCCTTTTTTTGGGGGGGTTGTTTCGTTCGGAATTTTGAATCCGTTTTGGTAAAATTGGCCCATTATTTTTTTCTGGTTTAATCAAAGTTTGTTTTTTATCCTAAAAAAGTAACCTCGGGGTATAAAGGAAATAATAAAAATCCCCAATTTTGATTTTTAAAAAGGTGCCTTAAATAACGCAATAAACTTTGTTTTTTAATGAAGTCTTGCAATGGGTCCGCTTACCCGAAGTTTTTTTTTCTCTTAAGAAGGGGGTCTTTTACTTTTTGTTACTTTTCGTTTTTTTTTCCCAAAACCGATAACAAACGTGGAAAGGCCACCCTGAAATTTTCCCCGTCAATTCCAAATCCACCAATGGAACATCGCCCTTTTGGTTTTTTTTTAAGTACTGCCCCCCCTTTTTTACATTTTTTGGCTTTCATATGGTTTTAAATACTTGGGTAAACTATAGGTTTTGCCCGTTTTGTGGTTTTTTAAAAATTTTTTTTTTACAAACTTTCCCCCGTTTCCCCCTCCCTGCCCGGGTTTTTTGGGAAATTTTTCTTTTCAACATAAAACCCAATTAAAGCCCGGGTAGCGGATAATGGATACCCATGGGTTTTTTGGCCGGCCGGTATCAAAAAAGTACCATATTTGCGGCTAACTTTTTTTTAATAGCCAATAATAGGCCATTCCCCTTTTTCTATTTAAAAATTGGTAACCGAAGAAATTTCCATACCGTTTTTAAATTTCTACAGGGAAAAGGCAAATTAAAAGAGGTTCCCCGTTCCTTAAAATTTTTTGCCCCTTCCTTTCATTAAAATAAGTATTTTTTCTGGTTACTTTATTTAGAGAGGTCCCCCAATTTTGATTAGCCCCCAAAAAGAAATAGAAATGATTCTTCCATTAAAATGGGTTTTTCAAAAAAGCCAAAAAAGCCTCAAAAAAATGGGTTTTTCCTTTGCCCCCCCCCCCTCCCGGCATAAAATTAGTAAATCGTTAAATAATATTCTTTCCCCTTTTTGGTTAAACAAACTTAAATTATTCCTTTTTTTTTTTGGCAAAAATCTAAAAAAATCAAATAGACCACGCCGGGTTAAAAACTTCAGAACAAATATTTTCCCGTTGGGCCAATAATTAAATTCTTATCCCTTCTTCATTTTTTATTCGCTTACTTGGAAAAATTTAACAGAGTTTATGACTTTCCAGAAGCCCCCCCAAACCTCTTTGTTTTTTCCCTACGTAAAATTTTTAACATTCCTTTTTTTGGCTTTCTATTAGGCGTTTTTAAAGAAATCCCTCTTAATCTTAATACGGGGTTATAGTTTTTAATATTTTATCGTCCCTTTTTTCCCGTTTAAATAAAAAAATTGAAAAGCCCCACTTTTTCAAGAGTAATCTTTGGATTTTTAAAATGGGCGGGGTAAAAGGCTTTTCCCAGCAATTTAAATTTTACGACAATCAAAAAAAGTAATCCTTTTAAAATTCCAGTCGAAAAAAATTTCCCCCCTGAAATATTTTTTTTGATAATCTACTTTTTATCTTGAGCAAATTAAAAATCCACCAAAAAAATAATCGCCCTTTTACGGAACGGGTATCCTCTTTAAACCAAAAAAATCATTTAAAAATTAAAGCCATAAAACGCTTTTTCCCATAAACAAAATTTGGTTTTTTCTATTACTTTTCCTACTTTTTCATAGCTTCGTTTTTTTGGGGATGTTTTTTTTTTTCCGTCCTTTACAAAATGAAGCTTTACAAGAAAAGACCAGCTTTTTAAAGCAGTTTCATGATATAAAATTCCCTCTGCCCAAATCATTTTTTTTTTTTTCTTATTTTTTTTTTCGGGGGTTTAAAGACTATGGGTCAATCCCATTGTTTTTTCCCCAAATCCCATTTACCTCCATTTTAAGAAAATAAATAAATTCCTTGGAAAAAAAAAAAACTAACCTTTTTTTTTGAAAAAACTTTGGGCGGCCCCCCAAAATAATTCTTTTTTCCAGTTTTTTGGTGCCCTCCCCCGTAGCGTCCCATTTTGGTTTTTTTTTTTTATCCTTTTTTTTCGCTAAATATTTATATGCCCGGAAAAACCCCCAAGTGGCAATTTATGGCCCATTGTAAAACATTGGCCCAATTCAATTCTTTAAATTCTTTTTAAGGCCTTTGATCAAACCGCTTTTGTAAATTATCCAACGAATTCCCTTTCTTGCCGTAAATTTTGCAGGTATTTTCATGATCAGGATTTTTGGTTTTTTTTTTTTCTACTTGCCTTTGGCAATCCCGTATAAATCCCTTGGCGTGGGTAGCGGGTTTCCAAAATTTTTGTTTTTTTAAGGGTTTACTGGTTTTTTTTTCCACCGTATCTTTTTTTATCCCGTTGCCCCTTTTTTTTTCCCAAATATATATTTTTTTTCCCATATAAAGTCCCCTCTTTATAACTGTTTTTCCGAAAGAAAAAAGGTTTATTTCCCCTTTTTGGGTAAATGATGACTAAATTTTTTTTCTAGAGGAAGTGGCATAAACTTTTTTCTATCCCATTCTAATAACTTGGGGGCAGAAAACAACTGGGAAACCCCCGCTTAGCACGGCAAAAGCGGCCCAATTTTCTTTAATTGAAGAAATTTGGGCCCCCTCAACGGCTTGCTACCATTAAATCCATCACTTCCCAAAATGAAAAAGAAAATATTTAACACCTTTAAAATAATACTTTAATTAATGCGATTTTTGCCCCCTTTTTTTTTTCAATAAAAAAAAAGCCTACTTCTTTTTTTTGCGTTTTTTATCGTCCTACCAATTTGGCCTTTCTGCCTCGTGCAAAAATTTAAAAATTAAAATCAAATTTCAAGTTATTTTTGGGGTGGTCAAATGATAAAATTCTTTCTTCATCCAGGAAAGTTTTTGTGGGTTTTTTTTTGGGGAAATTTGGGGAAGCCCTTTTTAACAGGGTTTTGTTCCCCTTAAGTGTATATAGTCCCAGTAAATGTTTAATAACGGCTTTCGGTACAAAGGCCAAATCAAGTAAGAAAGTTTAAAGGTCTTTGAAAACCAGAATCTTTTTATAACTTTCTTCCTCCTAAGTTTTTTTTGAATTTTGGGGCAGCTTTTATATTTTTTTCGTTTTATTTTTTCCCAATTTAAAAAACAAAAATTTTAATTTGACCAGCTATACACAAATCTAATGGGTTTTTTTTAAAACAAAAATAACATAAAGTTTTTTTTAAGCCTATTTAAAACCACCTGTAAAGATTGGTAAATTATTAAACAGATTTCTTTAAAAAAGACCTATACATAATTTCAAATATTTAAAATCTTTATAATTTTTAAATTGAATTTTTCCTCCTAAAGCCTATTGTAAATCATCCCAAATCCTGCCTTTTTTAATAGAATCCTACCCAAATAATCTTGCCTTTTTTATTCGTATCGAAAATTTTGTTTTTTTTTAGAAATCGTTAGAAACCCCAAAAAGTGAATAGCTTTTCTTTTTCCTTTCTTTAAACAACTCGACCCAAGTTCGTACGTAAGGGTTCCTTAAATTTTTTAAAACACTGTTAATTTCCATTAATTTTAGTTTTTTTTAAGGTAAAATCAAATGGCCTAAATATTTTTAAATTTTTAAAAAAATTGAAAATACATCATCATCAATACCAAAGCATGTTTTCCCCTAACCTTTTAATAACTTCCCAATGAACCTAAATCTTTCAAAAAATTCATCAATTCCCTTCCCCGAATGTTAAATAAAAGCCCTGAAATTAATCTTTGGGTTTTTTTTTACTTTTTAATTTAGTTTTGGTTGGAAATTTTTGGGGGCCTTTTTTGTTTATTTTTTTTTTATCAATTTAGCTTCGGCCCCCCTGTTTTTTTTTTTTTTTGGCGGTAATCATAGTTTTTTAATTTTCAATATTCCCCTTGGGTAATAGCACCTTTCCATCTATTTTTTCCGAAACAATCCCTTATAGGGGTTTTTTTTACATCTTCTTTTATCAAAATAAAGCTTTTTCGTAAAAACATCGTCGACCTTTAAATTAAAAATTTCGTGGCAGCTTCCAGTTAAAAGTTTTTGCCTTCCCCCTCCGAACCCCTTAATACAACCACTTTTTTTACCCATTTCCAAATTATCATTGGTTTTAAATTGTAGTGCAGAAACTTTGCCCATTTTAATATTCCCGTAAATGAAATCTTAAACTTAAGCCATTCTCCCCGAATTTTGAAAGGCCCGGGGACTTGTCTCCCCTGAAAAGAAGTTAACCTATTCTGCCAATAGGTTTTTTTAACAAAAAACTACTTATTATCCTTAATAATTTTTTTTTAGCTTGGATGGGTAACCCTCAAAAAAAATCCCACACGATTTTTTTTTTTATGAAAAGCAACTAATGGGTAAAAAAATAAGCCAAACATTTTTTTTTACAATTATCTGGGCAAATTATCCGTATAGATCAAACCAAAAATTTTAATTTCCAAAGTAAATTGGTGTATGTTGGTTTTTTTTTTTCAATTTTCAAACATTCCTCTTTTAAATTAAAAAACCAAACAAATAGCTTCAAATGTTTTTCCATCGTCAAAAAGAAATGGTAAGAAGCAAAGCTTTATTTTTAAAAAGTTTTTCCCTCAAAATAAAAAAAGCCCAGTGGGTTTTTTTTTTCCCCTGGGCCTTTCCCCTAAAAATAAACAAACCCAAACTTTTAAATTAATGAAAAAACCAATTAACTTTTAAAAGTTAAAATAGGAACACCCCCCTTTTTATTGATTTACAAATTTTTTTAAAACAAAGCTTTGAAAATAAAATGCCTTTTTAACTTTAACTTTTTAACTATTGTTCCTTAAACAGTTAATTTTTAATAAGAATTGGTATTGAAAAAATTTTTTAATTTTTTTTTTTAATTAGAATTTTGCAATCCAATTTTTTTTAAAAAGGGTTTTGGCCTCTCGGCAGCTTTGGTTCCTCTTTTTCAATCGCTTTTCAAAAAGTGCTTTAAAAATTTACCCCTCCAAAAAATGGACCCTTGCGCCCCCTTTAACGCTGGATAAATTTTTTCAATTAAAATAAAAGTAGGCCCTGTTCCCGGACTATTTTGGTTTTTTTTGTAAAATAATTTTGTAAACAAAATTACCCCTTTCTTTTCCCAATCTCTTATCGGAATTTAAAGAAATTTACCGTGGTTTTTTTTTTTTTAATCTCACATCTTTTCCATCGATAATCTCCCAACACGTTCTTTAATAAAATCGTCCATAATAATTTCTTTCACTGGTC
>Ga0163217_1030247_pt1 | contig 19215 bp, 17 predicted proteins | sample SynspAceP_FD_185933 | JGI IMG/M metagenome (GOLD analysis project Ga0163217, IMG submission 185933) | Saline lake microbial communities from Ace Lake in Antarctica - Synechococcus sp. Ace-P (PacBio error correction) | ecosystem: Environmental > Aquatic > Non-marine Saline and Alkaline > Saline ...
TAAAAAGGAGGAGAATTAAAATTCAAATAAAAAAAAACTCCCCTTAAGCCCCTTTTTGGGTTAATTGGGATCAAAAATTAAAACCTTCTCCCCTTTGGTCCAAAAGTAATTTGGTCACTTGTTTGCAAACCCCTCAAGGATCAAATAACCTTGATATTTTGTGCTTTCACGAAGAGAAGTTTTTTGTGCTGGTGGTTACAAAAATATCTTCAGCCTGCCCCCCTCCAAAGTCCGCAGCGCAACTTTTTTCCACAATTTCAGAGGAGAATTTGTGAAACCCTAACAAAAAGGTTTCTGCCCCCGAATGAAAAGAACCCAATCCTGAAATCATGTGGGGAAAGTGTCCAAGTTATCCAATAGCCGGCCGGATACTGGTCTTCCACCCTGGGCTATTGGCGTATCTTGATTATCTGGTGTTCCCCCCAACCGTTCAAAACCCGTGGATTAAGCCCCTATTTTTGCAATCCCTTGACCGGTTTCGTTGTGGTTCTTGTAGTATGTACATAAATGTCGGTTTAACCCGTAATTGGAATTGTTAAAATCGATCAAATAAATTCAAAATTCCTTTAATGAACGGAACGTATTTGATTCCAAAACTCCGTATCCATCCGGTATAAAACCTTTTCCCCAATAATTGGTTTTTCCGGTCCGCCTGATTGATTACGCCGTCATTATTCCTATCCCTCTATTTTCACGTCCTCCCGGCAATCTGAAATATTTTGCGGCTTCTGCCTCTCCATCCGTACCCCAGGTACCCAAGTGAACGCAATCCAAAGAAAATGAAACCCAAAGGTTCACCTTCCCCTGATTATAGTCCTACTGGAAAAATATAATCACTAACTCCAAGAAAGGGCCACAACTTTAATTTCTATTCATGGCGATATAATAAATTCGTTTTCCCCATGAGAAATCCGTGTTCATTATATTCACTTTGTAAATTCAAAGAAAATTCAAAATCCCCTTATTTTCCATACTGCCTATGTTGCGGAATACGGAAGCTAACCACTACTGGTCGGCACCGAAGAATTCAAAAGCATGTCCGGTGGTCAATTTTCGGTAGACATTCGGCCTCCATGGAAAACCTCTTCCATTAAAAAAAGACCTAACTCAACTCCAGCATCTACCAGCCCTGTCTTCTCCCATTGCAAAGGTTTTTGGGTTGGCCAACCTGTCCTATTCCTATCCATTTACAATGGCATCATTAACTACATAAGCCCATAGTTTCCCAAGTCCTGAAATGACCCCATAGGCCGAATTTTCTGAGTTACCTGTAACCCGTAAAGCTTGTACGCAAATTTAAAGATTTGGAAATACTGGGGAAATCCTTGATAAAATCTTCCTCGGAAACCTTCCAGGCCAGAATGCCGCAGAAGGAAAAAGAAGGGCATATTTAAATTAAGTGGCCCCAAACTTTGAGCGATCCCCATCAACACCGGCCAGTAACCGTAAGTAGATTTTATTAAGTAAGGCCCATAGTTGATTTCTTTTCCCGAAATAAGAATTTAAACCAATACGCCAAAAAGCGCTGGAACTAGGAGTCCTAACCACAGAGCCTGCACCTAAAATTGGTCGAAGCTGAAAAAATCAATCCGAAAAATTTTGAGAAACCAGCACTGAAATTGGAACTGTTTAAACATGTGCCAATGAAATACCCAATAGACCAGTGAAAGGAATGAATTTCGCCTATATTCTTCTGGTATGGTCAAAGATAATATTTCAAAATTGGCCAATGACAAAATACTCGCTTCAATGATCTGTGGCAATATCCATTTGTGTTGTACAATAAAACTTAGTTCTCGACCGGCATATTCATTAACTTTTTTTGTCGATACTATTAATCCCTAAAAGAAGTTCTTAAGATCCAATCCCTTTTGGGGCCAAAAGTAATCATTGGCGAATATTATTTCCGAGGACGGTAAATTGGTTTTTCCAGGGACTCTTAATAATCCTCTGCGAACGCCTTAACCGGGGTTGGGACCGCTCCTTCCCATGCCGGGGTAATCTGCATTGCTTGCCCCAAGTTCCCATCGGGATATTTTACTGGAATGATAGAATATTTTCTAAATCATATTTCTTTTCCCGACCCAAGAACCGTGAAATAACTCTTTCCGGTTTGATTATTTATAACTAAGACTACCACCCTAAACCTTTTAACGCAATCTCTAATGTTGGAGTCGAACACAAAACGTCCGGAATATCGTTTAAAGCCAGAATCCTTACAATAATTCCTCTTCGTTCATATAGCCTAGAAAAGGCCTCCATAAACTGCTGTTCTCCGTTTCCTCCTGTAAAAGGAACAGTTGGTGATTCTGCCGTAAAAGGCGCGGCCCTTGGTAACTTCATCCTGCCAGTTCCGTATCGTAAAGTTGGGATCACCATTAGTAATCGAACAATCTTGGATCGTTCCTTTTTAGTGCGTGGCATCGGTAATATTACCGTTTGCAAAGCCTACGGCATCATATTTTTTTCTGCGTCTGGTTAGGCAACCTCCCTCGATCAATTAAAAATTCTCTGATTAAAGTACACGAACTTTTTTAGAGAGTGTGCCCCCAACTATAAGTAGGTGTCCATATGAGATACTCCGCCTGTGATTTACTCCCTCTGCTTGGTGTAACCAAAACAACACATTGGCTCCCTCCGAGCCATAAATAGCTGTGGCCGATGCATCTTTTACGCACTTCAACCAGAAGCGCAATATCATTAGGGTTAATATACATCTATAGGGGTGCTGTTGTCTGCCAGACCGGGTGGAAACAGAATGGACTCCGTCACTACGGTACAATGGGTCGTTTCGCGCAAACTTGTACAAGAGGAGTTTCCACGGATTCTTAGTTCTGACTTCCCTCCTGGTCTAACGCGGAATTGATCGAATAACGCTACTCCTGGCATTTTACCCGATAAGGATTTGTAAAGCAAGCAGCTGGGCGTCCTGAAGTTCTTCAGCGGAAACCGAAACCCACAGCACCTCGTCAGGTCGCTTTCTTATTTTTTTGTGTTCCGTACCCTATAAGCACAACTTCGTTCCAATCCTGCAGCCACTCTTCCAGCTAACAGAAATAGTAAGTTTGAGTCTCATTCAGGGGAATTTCCTTGGTGGCATCTCCAATATAGGAAAGTTACCATGTCCCATTAATTATCGGCTACCCAATTTAGAAATTAACCATCAAAAAGTCGGCCGTAAACACCATTCGTGGGTACCTTTTCAACGATGTTGGCCCCTGGCCAAAAGGGAACACCATCTGCATCCGTTATGTTACCATTATCAGTGTTTTGCTGTTCAATGCCAAATGTAATAATGAAATCTGGCAAGGCCCACAAAAAAACCTAATTTACATCCGTTTTTTGCATTAAGCAAGGAACATGACCCATGGAAATACAAAGGTGGTCCATAGTACCTTTTGCGCGGGTTTAAAAACAACACACTGGTTCATTTTTTCTTTTCCCATTTTAAGTTTTTTTAGTTATTCAAGAAATCTTGTTGTTTTAACTTTTCCGTGACCATAGTTGTTGTTTATAAGTCAATGGAGAAATCTTTAATTGCCCCATGAAATTTTTTAAAATAATACCAAGCCGAGGTCAATCCGTCTGAAGTTTTAACCAAATATACCTAACTAGCTTGCCCGTAACATCTTGCTCATCATCGACCAATCATTGCTCAAAACTTGCATTATAACAGAACAACAAGAATTTTAAATTATGATTTCAAGACAATTTAATAAATATATTATCGCTTTAATATCCTGTCGAAAAAGGCAATAATTTCTTCAATTTAGATGAGAATAGCATTGAGAATGACCCTATTTAGGCTATAATAACCTGCTCGGAAAGGCTATTTAATGACTCCGTTTTAATGGCATAGATTTTTTGTAGGGGGCAGCTTTTCAAAGAGTTTTTAGAAATCCAACAGAATTTCCAAAAAACCTTGTAAAACTAAATTAGGTCCAATTTTTTATTTTGAAAAATTGCAGAGGGAGAGACCCCAATGTAGTTTTTTAAAAGCTGTGGAAAAATAGGAATTGATCGATACCAATTTGATACATTACCTCGGCTACGTTATACGCTTCATTAAGGCTTAGGAGTTCTGAATGCCTTTGCAATCTAAAAATTTCTTAAATAGCCATTTGGGACCCTGTCCGTAAAGTTTGTTTAATGACGACGGGTAAAAGTGCGAGGTTACTAAGTCCTAATTTCCAGGGCGAGCTCTTCAACGCCAAAGATGTGGAAATCCGAAGTATTCTTTTCCATTATGACAATGGTATCCACTCAAAAATTCCTTGTCCCTGGTTGAAATTCCGAATGGCATCCTTTGGGAGAAAGCTTGCTATTACTTTGAAAATATCCCTTAAACGTTCTTTTGGTCTGAAATCAAGTTTTTCGATCCTTTAGCTCTAGAATTGTCTTTAATGAAAGGGTTTGCCTATGTACTCATCGGCACCGAATTCGAGGTCCCTTGATCATATCTCGTGCTCGTTCAATGCGTTAAGAGCACAACACGTGAATATGGCTTAGAATCGGGATCGGATTTTAAATTTTCCTCGCACATTTCGAAGCCGTCCCATCTCGGGCACAATTACATCGCTAATGACCAGGTCGGGTTCGTTGCCTTTTATTTTTTCCAAACCCTTCAAATCCATTGTTAGCCACCTTTCAATATTATATTTTTTCCGAACAAAGTGCCCTTTAAAAAGGTCTACATCCACTTCGTTCTCTACTAGTAAAATTGAATAATTTCTTTTTGGTGCTATTATCCGTTGGCAGGGTAATGTTTGCATCAGTAATATTAGAGGACAGGGGAATCCAGTCATCCACAAAAAGGACTGTTTTGGAAAGAAATCAAATTTCCTCCTCATTCGTAATCCCTGTTATCGATTGGGAAGGTAGTAAAACCGAAGAGCCGGTTTCTAACCCAGGGTTGCTCTTTGCAAGAAATCTTACCATCGAGTAGATTGACCAACGATTGCAAAATGACAGACCGTTCCAACCGCCCGCTTAACTTTATATCGGTCCTAATTTCCCATTGAATAAAACCTTTCGAATGATATTTTCTAAATCTTCTTCAGGTATTCCCTTGCCACTAATCTACCACATCAATATAATATCATTTTTGCCCTGATCGTATTCTATTTTTGATTCGATGCCAATAGTGCCAAAGGTGGTGTTAACTTCTTTAAAGGAGTTAGAAAGTATTGAAGATAAATACGTTCAGTTTTTCTACAATCGTATAATTAACTTCTTTCGTTCCAGGGGATGCTTAATTTTTATGACTAAAAATTGATATCCTTTTCAATGGCGTAATTTCCGAATGCTCTCAATTAGTAGGGTTAATAAATGCGCCTAAAGTGTCTTTCCTTAAATTTAATTTCAGTTCCTCCCTTGTTTCCGCTTGTTGAAGCGTATCAAATTGGTCTGCCAAGCTTAAAAGTCTTTTGGTGTTTTCTGATCAACGCTAAATATTGTTGTTTGCGGGATCTGTGTTTTTTTGGTGACCAATCGCTCCATAAGGACCAGCAATCAATGTAAGCTGGCGTTCTAAATTCATGGGACATATAGGTGAAATAACTGAATTTTCCTCTGATTGAATGGTGGTGCACCCTTCTTTTGTACCAATTCTTCAAAATTTCAACCGTTGTTTTAATTTCTCATGTCGCGAAAAATAGAAAACTTCGCGATACCGATACCCACGTAAGCATTGAAAAAGCAGATAACCACCATGTCAAGTACCAAGGGGCAATAATTTTAAGGTTCAATCGTTTTGGTCTCGGACTCCAAATTCGCATCGCCCGTTGGCCGACCTTACCATGAACACCATAACTCCTGGGCGGGCAAATTTGTAATAGGTAAGGTGGTTTTTGCCTTCGTGAACGGTTAACCCAATCCTCATTAAAACCCTCAAGTTTATACCGCAACCTAATTTTTGGAAGGAGTAGAATGGTGCTCCAACGGCCAGATCAAAAGCAACAAATTGTTCCTTTTAGCTTACTTCTATGCTTGTCGTCTCTGAAATGGATTTTCCTCTAGAATACCCTATTTTTAGTTTTTTCCCCAATTCTTACACGCTCATTGTTTTACTAAAAGGCCCTGTAATCAAACCTGGAGGTTGATGCTTCAGTTTAATGTCCTTCGGGCCTAAAAATCGTTTTAGCCCCCATTAATCCGCAAAAATAAAAAAATATCCCGAATTGCCCTTAAAAAAAGCCCGCTTGTCTAAAAATTTATTATGGGGAGGCCCTCCACGCTACGTCAGATTACATCAAATGGTGCTGTCTTTGGATCAAATCTCAATAATCCCATATCAGAACTTTACCATAAATGAGTTGTTCCCCTCTGCAAAATACCGTAAGATGGCATCAAATCTGGGAGCACGTCATTTTTACGGTAACTCTCATCTTAAGAAGGTTCCCTGAACTAATCTATAGTTATTTTGTTCAGTCCGCCACCAAAGACCTACCCAGATATTTCCCTTGTTTATCATCATATAGGGAGAAAACATTTTCATAACTCAAAATCTTAATCGTTATTCTTGTCATCTGAAAAAAAGTTGGTTCGGAGGATTTCAATTTTCGTTACCATCAAATAACTCGCAATATAATCAACCCTTTTTGGTTCCGATCCATAAGAAACCATCGCCCCCTTTAAAGCGGTAATGGCCAACTACCATTTTGTCCAGGGAAATAACTCTTTACCTCGATATTTGGGTTTTTTGTAACTATCAAATTTATAGGCCATGGGTTTAACAACTGTTCAACTGGACCTTCCCACTAGAAGAACATCATTTCTCCCACTTGACAGATATTTCGAATTCCTTATTGAAATTTGGATGCCATCCTTGGCCAATGTTACTTTTTAAATTGGTCATTTGAAGGATTATAAACAACTAAGTGAATTGTCCCGTGCCAAACCAAAAATATCCTTATTACCCCATAATGCTACGGACAGAATATCCAATCTGAAAAATAGGAAATCTATGTTTCAAGTTTCAAACTGAAGCGAATTGAAGGTTTGATTCATTTACGGTAGTGGTACTTCTGAAAGTGGGTTGTTGTAACCTGGAACAACCCATAATCCTTCCTTTGTACTTTCAAGTATCGCCCGTTAATAAAATTATCTGCCAAGGTACTGCTTGTCTAGGGGTTGTTGGAGTAACTTAAATAAATTGTTTTCTGAGTAAGATCTAACTTATTTATTCCCACTTGTGCCGTACCCACCCACACACAGCATTGAAATCATCTTGAAAAAGGGCATTGTATTTTTGACTGCTTAAACCAAAAGTGTTGAGGGGGTCGTAGAAAAAGTGTGAAACTGCCTTCATTCTTCTAAATATTTTAAAGAGGCCGTTATCCCGTTGTAACCAAATCCAAACACTACCAAGAATGGTCTTCATATATAACGTCTACAATGATGGCGGAGCTGGTGGGTTTCATTTTTTTTATCATAATTAAAATAGATTATAATATGAAGCTTTTATCCCCCGTCCAGGTGGCCTTAGAACAACCCCTCTTTCAGTTCCGATCCAAAAAGATATTAATTTTTCTATTTTAATAAGGGATTAATAGCCTCGTTTCCAAAGCCTTAAATTGAGTCAAGGATTTCATTTCCAGATCATCGCCTAACCGACTTACCCTCTTAGCGATTAAATTCCACAAAACCCATGGAGGTAGCCAAAACCATTAATTATTATCCCTAAAACTAAAATCCGTTTAATGTTCGGATGTTCCCTTTGGGATTTTATGGATATTATTCGGAAACCTGAAAACTCCAATTATCCAAAATCAGTAAGTTCGCCAAACGAAATAGTTGATTTCACCGGAAAACCAGATTTTGCCATCGCGTCCAAGAACCGATTCTTACTATACTGAATCCTTTGTCGATTTAGTGGAACCGTCCAGGAAATTTTTCGAGTGTTGGAATAAAACATTAAAGCCCTACATTGGTGGCCGATCCATAATAATCCCTGATCATCAATTGAATAATTTCTTAATGTTCCAATTGCTTAAGGAATTATCCCCGTTTGATGTTGGTTTGGTAGTATAGGTTTAAAGTCGTAACCATCATACCTAATTAGTCCATTTGGGGTGCCATACCATAAAATCCGTAAACCGACTTTGTTCAATGGCATGATTGTATTTTTGGTTAAATCCTTCTTTATTGAAAATCTTTCAACTTTTGGAAATACAAGGAGAATTGGGCGGTAAGTGTCAGAACTACGAATCAAAAAAAATTAAGCATAAATCTTTGTTTCTAATCCTTTTCATACCCTTGGGTTCAAATTCAAGCTTTAGTATATCCGGAATTCATTCCTTTGGTTTGGCTTATAGTTAATTATAACAATACAAATTTATACTTTACACTATGATGGGAAGTTTTTTTTTATCTTCCTGGCAATATTCCAACCCAGCTTAAACAAACAAACATCACAATTAAGTAACTATTCCAACAAAGTACTGGCAAAAAGATATGCGATGGGTTTGTTCAAACGTAGAACCTTTTTTTTTTAAGAAAAAAACTAAGCAGTATAAGGATAATATTTTCCGGGATTATGAATGAACCATATTATTGTTTACTTCTCAAGGTATTTGGTTGCCACATTTAAACAATACTCTTACACTTATACTAAAACTGAAGGCGAGAAGTTGGCATTGAAGACTTACCCAATTTCAGTGGTTAGAACGCTTTCATAGGTGAAAAATTCAAAATTTAAACCGGCGCAAAACACCAAAGTTCCCCAACTGTTTTGGCAGTGACAGTAGGAAGATGCCTACGATGCTTTCATTGGACGAAACAATTTTGAAGGGAAAGTCAAAATGCGGCAATTGGATGGTTTGGTAATACCACGGATATTATTCAAACTTCGTAAAATGGGGTCCCAACAGTAAAAAAATTTGAATTTCCATGGCAATAAAATTTCCGTTCGGTGAGAAGTTGATCTTGGAACCTATTATAGTCCTGTCCGAGGGATTTACGATCAAAAAGCTACGGATATAGTCGTGCATTTCCTCGGCCACAGCAAGGTCCCTACCGGACGCTTTCCTTTGCAGGACGGCAATCCACTTATCTGAAATTTGAGGTGGAAAATGCCTGTTGACGCCAAGTAGAAGTTGTTTGGCATCCTTGTATACGGACCGTAAAACCATTTCGTAATCGTTCTTCCTCCCGAGGTTTTAATCATTTTTTTCATAAAATTATCGGTTTGTGTCCAAAAAAGGTAACGCTCGGATCTGGGCACTTCCAAGCGTAGCTTTTTTCCACATGACAAGTTCGGCGGCAGTTCCAAAAGATGAATTTTTCAGGCTCCGGCGCTCAACGCAAGAAAAAAATAACCCGATAAGGATAAGCCAACCAAAATCAAAAAGGATGATGGAAAAATAAACTACGTTTCCCTCTCTAGGCGTTTTTCAAAGCAAAAAATAAAGGAATAAAATTAATTGCCTGCTTTACCAAAGCCAAAGAAAATTGAGTTTTTGTAAAACCCGACTTTTTTCTGAACAAAGTTTGAAGAAAACAGTGGTATTGACGTACTCCGGAAATTCTTGGACAACGTAAATAAAACGTGACCAAATTAAATTTGAAATATGTTGGGTTAGCGAAAGACAAAACAAAAACACAGAATTTGAGGGCAATATTCATTTCCATATCGTTTCAAATAAAATATTGGAAGGATATAATAGGAAGTCATGCGGACAATATGATTCAACCAAAGGGATTTTCACAAAACAATTCCCTGCCATAGCTTCTGGAAATTAATGGGTATTTTAAATAGGCCATAATGCTAGAAAGAAAAGATATTGAAATTGAATGAAAACCTCATTTGGATGTTTATTGAATTGCATGTACATTCTCAGGCTAGTTGGGCATTTTAGCTATGAATTTCCATTGATAAGCAAGATTGTGATATCCATCCTAACGTGTTATTTAACTTCCGGTATACGCTGTAATTGTTTTGCTACCTCCTGTTTGGTTTTCCTAGATGGTTTCAAAATAATCCAAAGGGGAAATAAAAACCTTTATGCTTTTGGCACCAATGCTTTGACAGCTTATTTTGTGGCAGGTATTTTGGTCAGTTTTAATAACGCAGAAATCAATTTATTTCATTTAATAGTGTAAAAATTCAGTCCAAAGAATGGTTGTTTAAATGAAGGTTTCATACTTCAGTGTTCAACCCATATAATGCCTCTTTTGCATATTAATATTAAATACATTACTGGATTCTTATTTGGTATATGTATTACAGAGAGGAATAAATTTCATTCAAAGGTTTAAAGTAACTGTAGGAATTTATGAAAAACAATATTGGTTTAGCATTTTTCAAACGGTATATTATTATAGCTAGTTTGTCAGAAGTGTAGTTTTTAAACTAAACGCCTTAAATTTCATCTCGCGCCTTTAGTTTTCTAAAAATCTTTGTCCTTCTTAAATGGTACCTTCCTAATTGACTATTTCCTGTTCTTCAATAGGATTTGTTCCAACAATAAAAGTCCCCTAGGCTTTCGCTAAGATTTCGATACCACTTCGTGGAACCCCTACCTGGGTTATCTCGCAGTGCTCGTGGACCAGGAATTTGCCCCTAAGGCAAATAGAAACCTCACGCTTTTGGACGAGGCCTCAGCCGTTTATTACTTTAAGTAGCCATTTATGAGATATAGTCCTTGGAAACTGAAGTCATCATACTAAATCAGTTCCTTAGAATCCCTGCCCGTCCAGTTCAGGCGGGTATGAAAAAAGGGGTTCCAGACTTTAAATAAAGGTCCAACCCCCTGTTAATTTTTAACTTACACAAGTTGGCGGGATAGTTCCCTTTAAAAACTAGGCAGTTTGACTGCATCTATCTTTCTCCGCTCCTATGACAAGATTAAACGTCAATTCCTATTGTTTTTGGACAATAATGCTTATTTTATACTTTTTTTAATCTTGATTTCATCTATAGTTTTTTTTGTCAATATCAACAAGTCTTATTCTTGACACTGGTACGCAGCCATTTGGATTAAGTGGGTTTGATTGTTCCTACTTTTCTATTAAATTTTCTTTTATCCTGTGTACTCCCATAATTTTTTTTGTTTTTTAAGGTTCATATTCAATAATGTAATGGCTAGGCCTTTCGAAATATCTAATTAAATACAGCTAAACTTTGTTAAATCGTTTAATTTTAAGATGTATTTTCACTTCCTAGACCAGCATTGAAACTTCCTCCGTATTCTATTGAACAAAACCAAATAAAAATAGCCCTAATTTGAATTTTTTCAATTTAAATTCTATATCTTATAGATACAGATTGTTTTTAATATCAAAAAAATATGCTATAAGATCTTTTGCCTAAGCATGTCCTCATCCTAAGCCCCTTTACGATTTAATTGTAAAGTATAATCCCATTAATTTAAATATCAATTAAATGAAACCACTGAATGTTGCACAAAAACTTATTAGCTCCCATCTTGTAGTTTGGAAAAGATGACTCCGAAGGTTCGGAATTGGTTTTAAAAATTGACCAGGGCACTGTTTGCAGACGCTAACAGGAACATTGGTAAACAGTGAAATTGGAGGCGATGGGACTTGATTCGAGCCCAAAACTGAGGTACGCGGTTCCAAATGTTGATCACAAATCTCTTACAACCGATTTTTAAGAGGGGGACGACCACCTTTCTGTATTCAGCTGCCAGAAATTTGGACTTGGTATAGTAGACCGGGCAAATGGCGTAAGTCATCCTGCATAGGAACGTTTGGAGTTCCCCGGAAAGACCCTAGTAGGTTCCGATAGCCATAGCTGTGGCAGCGGGATCTCTTGGAATGCTGGCCCATCGGGCCACAGGGGATTGATGGTGGCGGCTGCCATAGCCGGGCAGCCTATTTTGTTAAGATGCCAAAGATTATGGGTGTCAAACCTAATTGGAAAACTTCAAGATTGGGTAAGTGCAAAAGATATCATATTAGAAAATGCTGCGCCGATTTGATCGTAAAAGGGGGAAAAGGCAAGATTATTGAGTATTTGTTATGGTGACGGATGAAAAATTTAAGTGCTATGGACAGGCACGTAATCGCGAATAAATGGGGCGAGGCTTGGGGCTACGACAAACGGTCTTTTCACAGTGACCAAGAAACATTGCGTTTTCTGAAAAATCACAAGAAGTGGAAAAGAATTGGATGGAAATCATTGCTGATGAAGGGGTGTTCCTACGATCTAGAGCATGAGAAAATGAGTGCTTGACGAAATCGGTAACCCTGATCGCTTTACCAACCAGCCCGGAAATGTAGTTCCCACGTATCAGAAGTAGAAGGCAAAAAAATATCAAGTTCGTTATTGGTTCTCCTGGCAAATCCTGGACTTCGGGATTGTTTGGATGGTAGGAGCTATTGTTAAAGATAGGTCTATCCATCCTGAGGTATCCTTTGATGTCAATCCCACTTCAAGACAGATTATCCGAACATGACAAGAAAAAAACATTGCTAAACCTAGATCAAGCAGGCGCTCGTTCACAATCTGGATGCATGGGGTTGTATTGGAAAAATGGGCCAAGCTCCGGCAAGTAATACGATCAGTCCCTGCGTACCCATGCCACGTAATTTCCCCCGACGTTCGGGAACAAAAGGACGATCAGGTTACCTATTAGTTCCTGAGACCGCCGCTGCTTTCAGCGTTGACGCGGAAAAATTACTGATCCAAGAAATCTTGAAAAAAAAATGTTCGAAATGAAATATCCAAAATACAAATCCCCTGATTTGGAAAATCTAATATTGATATGGCTAAGTACCGCCAACCATAGACATGCCGAGGTTAAACTCAAAAAAAGGTCCTAAAAATATAAAAATCGTTGGCCCGTAATGGAAAAAAGTTGAAATCTGAAATATACAGTCTCCCGTACTTTTAAAAATGGGAGATAATGTTTCAAAAACCGACGAGATATGAAGGCGTGCGGAAGATAAAGACTGCCATTCCGGGAAAGTAATATTCCGAAATAAGTAAGTTCTCCTATTCCGTAAAATAGATGAAATTTTTAATGATAGGGCTTGGATGCAAAGAAAAAATATGGTGGCCATTAGTAGTAAGCAGAGAAGAATATCACAGGAGTAGCAGGGAACATGCCTGCAAATCGCCCCTAAAGTATTTTGGGGCAAATAGCTGTCCATATGCCCAAAGGATTATGCCCGAATCGCAATGGCAAAAAATCTTATTAATTTCGGAATTCTCCCCACGGAATTTGCAAATCCAGACGACTACATGCTTATCGAACAGGGTGCGCTCGTTTGAATTCAAGACTTGAGGGAAAACATAGTAAAAAACCGCCCGAATTGAGCCTAAAGGTCAAAATAAAAAATCATGAAAACAAGTATATTAACAAAAACCATAGCTTGAGCGATCGCAAATAGCGTTATTATGAAAGGTGGGTCATCAAAAACGATTTTCAAAGAAAAAACTTACTTCATCGAAAATTGACCCACCTTGCCAGACTTCAAATGTCAAAAAAAAAATATGGCATAATTAAATGGATTCAAGAGTTGTCTTCGATAAAATGCCTTGCAGCGTTGGCCTTTTAACCGAAAGCTAATTCCTGTCCCCATGGCGAAGTGGCCTGAGTACTTTCAACTTGTTCCGATTACTTGCCATTAGAGAAGCTTTTAGGTTAAAAGTAAGGACTGCAGTCCGAAGCCAGGTATTTCTTTTAAACATATTATCATCTCGGGAATCTCCCCCTACCAAAGAGCAAAACAAGCCTTCATATTGAGCAAACAAGAAGGCCTAACCAATATAGAAATCACAGAGTACTTAAATATTCTGAGAAAATCTGTTGAGGGCCATTTACCTAGGCTTTTTACCACTTTGCGCAAAATCCCCTTGACGGTAAAATGAAAGGAGTTTTCCTTTTTTTTGCTTTTTTTGGCTGGACGTAAATCTAAATCTTATTTTCGTAGATACGTTGTCCTCAATGTTTGTCTCTTTGAAAAACAAAAAATCCGTATATTACTGATTAACAGTATCTACGATTGTATTTGTAGTCCCCCATAGCTTACCCGCCTTCTTTGCGGCATAGACCTTCTCTCCAGATTTTGTTCCATCAAAAAAATCCTAGCTTTCGCTAGGACTTTTGTTTCCACTTTTGTGGTCCCACCTGGGGTTAGCCTCGCAGTGCTCGTGGACCAGGAATGCCCCTACTGCAAATTGAAAAACCACACTTGCTGGCGCGAAACCAATTTTTTTCATTTCCCTGTTGAAAGCTCGGCAGCCCAGCTTTCTTCCGAAATGAAAAACCCCACGCTTTGGGCGTGGGTTCTGCTTGATGTGTCCCACCTGGCTCGAAACCAGGGACCACCATGATTATGAGTCATCCAAATATGGTCTCATATACCTTAAATATGGGCTTTAAATGCCCATTTACGGGTATTTTTAATATCTTCAATATCAAAATTAAAACCTTTCAAAACCATAAAAAAGCACGCCGAAAGCACGCCGAAAAAAAATCCTCCACTTATTAAATGGCCACTATAGATAAGCCCTTGATAAACGGGCAGACCACACAACAAAGATAATAAACACCCGTTTGGTCTTTACGCATAGGGCACGCCGAAAACACGAGATATTCCATTCAATTTACACTTAAAAAGAAAATCATACAATTTTAACCTGGAAAAATAACAAGGTATATTGAATGCCGTGCGGCATACCAGCGAACCCATAAAATCTATTCGGATGTGGATTTATGGGTCCATGAAAATCAGGGCGAAAATCAGAAATGGAAATGGATCGTTTAAAATCAAGAAATTGAAACAAACGCTTTTTTTAATTATTTCCCCATCTAAAACCAATCTTAAACCATGGGGGGAAATATCTTTCTCGTTGCCGTCCTGGAACAACGCTTTTCCCCACCGCCAGTTCTTACGAGGATGCATTAAAGTCTGATTAAATTTAGGAGATATTTTAAAAAGGTATGACGGACACTAAAAATAAAAACTCCTTTATGAAATCAAGAGACAAATTGGGTGCCTCTGATAATTCAAAGGATCTGGACATGGAAATCAAGGCTATGACTATGGGTTTTTCCAGGACTTAAAGCCTATTTAAGTACCGCTATAAAATCAAAAAATACGCCGGCAAATATCCCTAAAGGAGTTTACAGCCGAAAGCCTATTATGAACGAATGCAGGAAAGACCTTTGAAGATCTAAGAGGCCATAAGCCATTATCGAACATCAAAAAGAAAGAGCCATGCGAATGCTCCTGCCCACCTTGATTTGGAAGAAAATTCATAAAATAGAATGTTAGGAAATAGAGCCTAAACCCCGATTTGGGACAAATCGCAATTAATCTATTGTTCATGTTCAATAATATGGGGAATGAATTTTTTTTGATATGGCAATATTAAAACGTTTCCAGTTTGAAGATAATCGTCAAGTATTTCGAAAAAAAAACTCATTAAAAGGGGATTATTTAGCCGTGCTGGCAAAGTGAGATGAATCATTAAAAAATTTTTATTATAAATCATTATTTAAACGGTCAACAGATAACGAATACCTATTTCCTATCATACCCTGAAAAATACTTCACCAAGAAACGCTTGCATAAAGTAAACAAAGCAAAAGCAAAAATTTTCACAATGAGTATGCGCGAGAATTGCCGCTTTGTTGGGAAAATAGAAAAAAAAAGATTACTACGTACACCTCCTTCGAGACACATGGAACCATATGGTCTTGATATGGGTATAGATTATTCGGAAAATATCATCTGGATTAGGTCATTCGAGTGTACAAGTAACCTGAAAAAACACTACGGCAAAAGCCGTTACATACAAAAATACTTAAAGAATGAAATTAAATGTAAAAATTACAAAAGTTGCAAAATTCTTAAATTGATTAGGACCCATTTTTTCAAATGAATTGAGGAAGGCATAAACCTTAAAAAAATCCTTTCTTTCTAATTTCTCCCATCCAAAAAAAAGCGTCCATCTGTTTCTGAATTCCTGTCTCATAAATCAAAATTATTTTTTGAAGATTATAGTTTTCCGTAAAAGGCGTTTAATTACGAAACTACTAAAATGGAACGACAATGGAACTGGGACGGATATTTTTGGATTGTGGCTTGAACAGTTTCGTAGAAAAAAACGGCGTTTTATAGAACTGGTAGTAGCAATAAATCCAATACTGTTTTTCTAATTTGTTTGGAATGTTTCTATATTCTTTTCTTAATGGATTTAAATGGCTTTTTAAGCTGTGGTAAATTGAAGAAGTGTGGCAAAAGTGGGTTTCAATAATAATTAAATCGTTTAAAAGTGAACCCTAATCTCTAAGCACGCTGTTGCATGCTATGTGTTTTGATAGTAGTTTATTATATAGGTTAGCTTCAAGCCAACTTCCTTAATCAATTAAGCTAGAAAAGTTTAATAATTCAAAAGAAGTTGTAAAAAGATTACTTTTTAAAATGATTTTTTTTTCCACAAAGCATCTTTTTCTTATCCGTATCTTATCAGCTGATTTCTATATCAAATATGTATATCCTTAAAATGTAAATCCTTAGTCAAGTAATTTAATGTAGTTCTGTTTTTGCATTTGTCGGGCCAAATAAAAGCACATTTCATAATTTCAAAAATGACACTGCATTTCTTTGTAATAGCTTCCATGCATTTGCTTGCCTTTTTATTATCAAAGACCCTTTCACTTCTATTCAACGCTTCCTTTTGTATTAAAAGTAAATCCCCTGATGCATGGAAACGTACTGTGTTTTCTTGAATTTAAATCAATCAAATTTGCGTTTCATGATCCATCCAGATTCTAGTTTTTTGTTTCAGTTTTCATTTTAATTTGTATTTAAGTAGTTTTTTAGGATTTTGTAACCTTCCAAGAAATTGTTTCTAAAAAGCTGTGAGTTTTATCGATGGCACTGATACGGAAAGTTTCACGGTAACGGCCCCTGGACATGAAACTGCTATAGGGTTGCCTGCCCTTCAATTCGGTTTCAGAAAACACCGCATAATCGTTAAGTCCCTTCTTTTTTTCCATTTTTCATTCATACTGATAGATGAACTTCTATTCTTGTAATATGGGGTTTCAAAATTTTTCAGCGCTTCCTTCCTATCATGAGGTAAAATAATGCTGATCTTTTTCATTGCCACTTATCGTCTATCGGTATTAAATTGTATTTCATTATGTATTATTTAGTTTAATTTCTCTTTTTTTAAGGTTTATCCTTCCCCTTTTAGATTGCGTCATTATCTTTACATCAAACTATGAAAATTGGTTTTTTTACCTTCATTGGCCCAAATTTTCTTGCTGTTCGTCCCAATTCTTGTTCCGGAAGAATCTAAATCGTCACCATAAGCTATCCTCTTTAAGAATCTTTTTCGTGTCAAATGAGCTTTCCTTTTCATCTGTCTGTGGGTTAGCAGATATTTACTTACATCTCATCTAAAGAATGATAATAATCCTCCAGGTTTTTGATAGTTATTTCACTCTTCTTCAAGAATCATTTACCGTATTTTCAATAATGTGTTAGATAACTCGGGGAATTCTCTCTTAATTTTGGTGGTGATGCTTATTAATTCTGTTCCAAGTTCTATCTTGGTTTTCATAATGCTTTCTATAAAAGGGGCTTTATCTGAATATTTTTTTTATGGTAACTTTGAGGTGATGAAACGATTATAAACAAAAGTGTCTTCGCTTTTTTAAAAATTGCATCAGCCATTTTTTTTCTTAAGTGCGTCTCATGGGTAATCACAACCCGTAGGCTTAAGCAAAAAATTTATCTCATGAATATTTACTTTCAACCATTTCAATCTTTCCAGCAGCCTGACAGCTAATAAAGTATTTTATTAAACAAACCACTAACGCGGCCAAAGAACAAATTTCCCCCCAGTGACCAAATCCCTACATAAGCCTTTGTGAAAATACGGGTGGAGTGGCCGTTTCGATACATACACTTTTCGTTTTAAATTCTGGAGAAAACAGAATACCTTTTTTGTGCCTGGTTTTCCCAATTTATATCTTACATTATATAAGTGCAGTTCCATTGTGTATTTTTGAGGCTTTTATTACTTTGGGTTTTCATCTATAGTCTTTTTTTGTCTATCAAAATGTCCTATTCTTGATAATTGGTGGCCCCAGATGGATTGGTAGGATTTGATTGTCTTACTTTCCGTCCTAAATTTTCTTTATCGCCTCATTGTTCTATTTAATTGATTTTCAACTAGATACAATCTACAAAATAGGTGCGAACGCTCCGTTAAAGCAAGGTTAATCCTAGTGTTAAAAGGCTCTTAAAACAGCAGACCCGAAAGGTTTAGCAGAACTTCCTTTTTCCTTCTCATTTTTTGTATAGTCCAGAAATTCATATTTTATTTAAAATGAATATACATTTACTTTTTAAAATTGACCTGAACATTAAGGTCCAGTTTGATTGTTGCTATTTAAAAAATAATCCTAGAAACTATAACTATTACTAAGGCTACCTGAGAAAGAACTAAGCACTACTCTTTGTGAAAGGAAAACTTATTTTCCATTCTATTCTAAATCTTCTCATACTACAATAATCATGTATTAAGCATTCTTATTCACTATGGCCCATCCTCCGACGGGCCATATCTCATGAAGTTCATACTCCATGGGTATCTTTATATTTTGAGGACTAGTAAATTGGTTTTTTAATTCTTGTAATTACTCGTTTTTTTTGGATTTTGTATTTAATCATAATCCTGTGACACCAATAAACAAAGGCACTTACGGGAAGTTATTTTACTACACACTTTTCTAAATGACAAGGTTATTTTTTTTTTTTTTTTTTTTTTGGCAGAAATTATAATCTTCGCCATAAAATATAAACATATTATGTGCTTTAACAAACTGATACCAAAAATTCCATTTTAAGTGTATCGAACAATCTTGTCTAAATTCATCTTATGCTTATTAACAGTTACAATAAATTCTAGGCTCCTTCACTTGGATCATAATTGAAGATAAAATAATAATCTTTTTAAAAAATTTTAATAAATGATTTCTGGTTCTTTCAATTCATTTTTCATTCATTTTGTTGTTATGGATTTTATCCATCCCAGCATTTACGATTCCTTTTCACTCTCTTCATTTTAATCGAGCAAAAAAATTTAGGATGGCATCTTTTTCATCATTTCCGGATTTTTTCATACGATCAACATTTATCTATTTTAAAATAAATCGGTAGAAGTTATAAAGAATGCTATGAAACATAAAACACTTTATACTGCACGATATAAGAAACCAATTTTTG
>Ga0163217_1083699_pt1 | contig 19209 bp, 32 predicted proteins | sample SynspAceP_FD_185933 | JGI IMG/M metagenome (GOLD analysis project Ga0163217, IMG submission 185933) | Saline lake microbial communities from Ace Lake in Antarctica - Synechococcus sp. Ace-P (PacBio error correction) | ecosystem: Environmental > Aquatic > Non-marine Saline and Alkaline > Saline ...
AACAAAAAAAAGGGGAGAAGGGGAGAAAAAAAAAAAAAATGGGGGGAAAAAAAGTAAGCTTTCCCCTTCCCGAAACGACCTTGGGGGTGGGGCCCCCCCTTTTTTTTCCTCAGGACCTTCCCCGAGTCTGGCGGGGGTTTTTCCGGAAGTTGCCGGGAAAAGAACCATCCAAATCGAAAGGAAATGTTGCGTTCCCCCTCCAGTGTCGGGGGTCCGAAGGCCGCAAGGTCCCCCTTTTCCGGGGATAATACCAAGATGAACAAGCGAGTTTTTGGATCGTTCAGGCCTCAAAATGTTCCCCAAGGCCACAATATGCAAGGGCATCAATGCGAAAAGCCGGATAAGCGCGGTCCGCCTCGTTTTCCTGTAATACAGTCCCGGTTGCTGGCTTAAAAAAAGTGAGCACAACTGGCCCGCGAGGCGCCCCGGACATTACCATCATAGGCGTGTCGCGCCGGGAAAAAAAATCCATAAGCACTCAATGGGAGAACGCCGTCGTCCATCAACGATTAAAATTCGCCGTCGAGAAACGTAGAATTCCCTTCATCGGCAGTGGATCCGGTTTTTTTTTGTCTCCTTCAACGCCTGCAATCGCTGGCGGATAGCGGATGATGGCACTGCACGCGCAGTTTTTTCTTCATCGCGACTCAGGAACTTGTATTTCGCGCACGCTGGCCTGGCGTGGCCTCGTCCCGATGCGTCGCCAGGGGCAAAAAGGCTGAGCCTGTAATGAAACTCGATATGTGGTCGCATGTTTGTCCCCAAAACTGTTCTGGAACCCGATCTGATAAACAATATCTGTTCCGGTGGCCCTACGGTTTTTGCCCCGACTAATCAGCAGTTTGGTTCCGTGAAGCAGAGTTTCTTAAGAATAATCCTGCCCTCGTTTCCCAGATTTCTCTTTGTTTTCAGCTAGCGAATCAGTCTATCTTAAATGATTATACATCATTTAATTCCAGAAACAAGAGTCCGATTGGAGAGGCCCACGTGATCGATTTTTTTTGCCAAATGAATGAATTGGTCGATACTAGATGGCTGCATATCGTCGCCGCAATGGTGGTATTGGCCTTTGGGGGAGAGTGGGGCGTTTTCCAAAACATCCACAAGGTTGTGACGCCGTTCCCTGTCTCTTGAAGAGCGTTCGAAGAAACATACAATGGATACCGCATACCGAATCGACATCATGGCACGGACGGGAATCATTTCCCGCTTCTCCCGCTCGCCTCCATATGGGTACCTTTGGGGTGGTTCAGACCCGCTGGGCGGCAACCTGGCTGGTCTTGATGTGGTTGGTTTGGGCATTGTGGATGGCGATTACCTGGGAGTGCTTTTGCCCATCGAGGAACGCCGTCTTGGTGAAACCTTGTCAATTGATAGAAGACCTGGTCGAAAGATATCCTTGCTGATTCCAACGCTTTCTTTTGTATCAAATTTCATCCTATTTGGACACGGGCCCTTTTGAATCGGGCGAAGGAACCCGTTTGGTATTTCGGCAAAGATTTCTCAACCTTTGGCCTTTGTTGATCAAATCGGCGTTAAAATTCCTGCCGACTTATTATGCATGAGTGGGCGGCATAATGTTTCCAATCCTGGCGCAGGGGCCCGACCTGTTGGTGGAGGCCAGGTTGAAAGCGCTCGATTCAGCTGGGCGCAGCGTTGCATAATCTCTACTGGTTTCGGTCACCTGAATGACTGCCTCTTGGCGCGGTGAAGCCCTTTCTAGATGAAGGCCCGTTATGAGTTGGCTCAGTATTGCTGCGGTCGTGGATGTGTCCCGACGCAAGCAATCTGCTCAAATAATGTGAGCCTTTTTTCAAGGCGCCGGGATGAATTGACTTTTTCTATGATAAACAAGCGCATCCTCCATAGGGCTCGCCAATCTGAAGTCTGTCGCAGATCGCTTCGTTTGCTTTTGATGCCATTTATAGGAAAAGCCTGACGCGACCAGCTTGCACCGCAGGTTGACGGGTTTTTCGAAAAGAACTGCGAGTAGGCGCCGCTCCGTGCTCCGCGGGGGGTTGTCAAACCCGACATAGACGATCGGCGCGTCCTGAGCAGCGGACACCAAAAAAGTTTTAACCGCCAGATGGATGCTGTCCAGCGCGATCATAAAGGTCGGTTGTCCGTCGATCAAACGGTCGGCACGCGCTGTTTGAGTCCAGCTCATCGGTCGAGGGCATTTCCGGATCGCTCCCGTACCCGAAATTGGCCTCCCCATGTCGCATTGGGCACTCTGGTTCGTCCATTTGCCATTCGATCTATATGTATTCCACGCCATCATAGGCGAGCAACGATGGCAAGTTTGTCGCCCGATAGGCCCTCGCTGCGAACCTTGCCCGTCAGCGTGTGTGCGTCCCGGTTTTTTCCTCGGAGAACACCCGCCACTTGTAATAGCGAATACAGACAATGTCCCATTGGGAGGCATGAATGATGTTATACCCCGCTCAGTTTAAGACTGGCGGGCTTGAACGACAATGGGCCACCTGCGCTTAGCGTGGGCCTGTGCGATGATATCGGCCCCTGTAAGTTGAGGTTCGGACTGAACGGCGGCGCCTGTTCTGACGCAATTCAAACAGGAGGCGGCAATTGGCGCCTGGCGAAGGCGCACGCAACGCATGCGCAAAGCAAGCAAGACTCGGCAAATGCATGTTTGAAGGGTCCCTCACGTTTTCGTCTCCACGATCATGACATGGGCGTCTGAAAATGGGTCGGCGTTTTTTCTTTGAGGGACTGGTATCCCGGGCTGTTCCAGAAACCGTTCAATGCGCGGGCCTTGTCCGGCCATCTGGAGATGACGGCGCTCAATGCCTCGCCAACCGCCCTCGAGGCTGATAAACACCCTGGCGCGCGCTAGGACATATTTCCGCCATGAGGAATGCCGATCAGCTCTGGCTGCGGTTGGCCATATTCAGAGAATAAATCGATCGCGATCGTGAATCTGGCAGAGGACGATTCATGTAGCAGCCATTGAGGCCTCCTTCAATTTTGGAGTGGATTGAATAGATTCAAATGATATACCAATTCAAAGAACGCTGTTTGGGCTGAATTGAAAAGGGTTTTTGACAATGAAATGCTTCGCGCGGCACACTTGACAGTTGGCAGATTCTGGCCAAGGTCCCGAGAGCCTTTACTCTCGTAATCTCGATTAATTCCGTTGTCGAGCGCGGTACTGTTCCAGCTGATCTTGCCAAAAGCTGGAGTGCGCCCAAGTCGGGCAGCTTGCCCCATATGTCGTGATGCAGCCAGCCTCTGGGCTGACATTATTTGCGCTTATCCGAGCAGCCCGCCAGTTGCCCGGTTTTCAAGCCCTAAAGATCATACGGTTTGGAACGCCATTGAAATCTGTGTGACTGACGTGATGGCAGCGTAAACGCCAGAATGGAGAATAGTCCATTCGAGATCATTGGTCCCCCGCCGCGAAATTTGATGGGGCTGCCCGCTATTCATCCATCAGGTGAAAGGTCCCGATGAGGAAATCGTGTATGCTGACGAATAAGTCGACTGCCTGCCTATAGACCTGCCTCGGGACTGGCGCACCGATGCGACAGAAATTGTTTCATCCTTGTACTGGGCTTGTGCGGACATGGAGGCTTCAAATATCTGGATGAAAAGCATGCAGGTGTCAGATGGGCCCCGGGGAATATGGGAGAATCGTCTATAACGATGCTTGGCCGGTGCCTATGGCTTCCCTATGGGACGAGCTGCCATACAATCTCGACAATGATCCATGGCCAAGGATGTATTTCTGAGCTCGATCAGTATCCCGAGGCGGCGATTGTCCGTCCGTGTCATGGGGCAATGCTTGTTACCCAGGCTTGCCATCGGCACGCTTTTGGCACCCCGAATTCGACAGCCTTGCAGGGCCCTGGGATTGTTGGCCCCCGACGGTGCGCGAGGGCGCTTAATCTACAAGGGTCGCCGGGCGGTAACCCATGAAGGACCCCGATGGCGGCATTGGGATCGAGGTTGTTGAGCGTGACCAGGATGCAGTGCGTTGTCTTGAAGGAAGCGATTGACATAAGCCGCGGGTGCAGCGATTTCCACGCTGGTCGAGGCGGATACGTCCTGTTGCCCGCGAATGCCGGCCGTGGCTTGTGCGCGTCGTTCACTTGTCGCTGGTCCGTATGTCGGGTCTCGTCTGCGTGGTCGCGCATATGGGTGAGGGTTCCCGCCTGAGCCTATGAAGGCCCGATTCCCCGCGCGGTGGTTGGCCAGGTGGATCGAAAAGTCGATCTGCCTATGGCGGCGGAAAGGTGGGACTGGGATTCAGTCCAATGGAGGGTGGATGGCAAGGATACGCAGCCCTGCCATCGGGTCACTTTCGCTGCAAGATTGATCGTTTTTTTTTTTTTGTTTTTTTTTTTTTTTGTTTTTTTTTTTTTTGTTTCTGTTTGCTGCGCCACTGTCTGCCCATGCGGGTGTCCTGGCATGCCCGGGCCTGACGGCCTGGGCCGGCATCACGCAGCTTGCCAGGGTTGGGAAAGGGCGACAACGGTTCCTGGGTGGATGCGGCGGCCGGTCCCGGTGGCGGCACCCGCTGGCCAGATCGCAAGGATCAAAGGCGCAAAAGGGTGGTTGGTATCGCGGGTGCGAAGAAAATGTGCGCTCGTCTTGGACACCTATGGTTTCGACGCCTGGTATCGACTCAAAAAAGGACGGCCCCTGGCGGGAGGCAATTGAAAAGAGGCGCTCCCGGAGGGGCTGTCCGTCTTCTTCGAGAATGTAAATCAGACCCGATATGGCGATGACGGCCCTCAAGTCATGCACGCCGCCTAAATACAAGGGGGGTTCTGTGCGGTCCTGGTGGACGCCTATCCATGCCGCAAGCTCAGAGCAGCACGCACTCAACGCCGGTTGACATCGGTAAACGCGCCCAGAGATTTCAGGGCCTTGTCGTCTATGATTTTTACGCGCGCTGGGCCGAATATGTCGCCGAGGCAGTCCCTGGATCACCAGCGGCCAGCTTTCAAATTTGTTGAAGATCGCGCCGAAGGCCTGGCCAGTGCGCCCGCTTTGTTCGAACGTCTGATGGACGGTCAGAAAAGGGTAAGGCCGTCGTGACAGTCCTCGCCGGAAACATCATGAACGCGGTCCCGGGCCGAACCGTATGTAGACGGTCGAGTTTTGGCCAGATTCCCACGTCCGCATGGGCGGCTGATGCGGCGACGGAAAAGCCGCCGCTACTTCTGCCTGCACCAGAGTCCGAAATGTTCTCTGGAATTTGAAAAACCTTCAAGAGCACAGCGGCGCGAGATCGCGGCAGTTTACGCCCCGGGATACCCCGGCTACGGATGTCCGATTGCACGCACCTTCAGAAGATGGCGGCAACCCATTGAAATGTATGCCCCGCAACATGTGGCCAGGTGGCCAGACGCACCTCTCATCGAAACCCTTGATCTCTTCGGTAATCAACACTGGGGCGCAAAGGTCCGCTGCAGAGATGGCGGTTCAGCAACCAGCCGCGTTCAATAGCGATTGCCCTGGTGTCGGCCTGCATTTCTGATGACGACGAAGCGAAACATGTTTTCAAAGACATGTTTACGCCCGTTTCCACTCGATGCCGAATGCCTCCCCGTTGACGATAGGCTGGCAACGTATCCTGGAGCGCCGGTGGTCCAGGCCAGACACTCGAAATCTGGATCGCTCGCTTATTACATGAACAATGATGGGCGCGAAGCTTATGAATGGGGGCCGGTCGCCGGTTCGCGCATGGCAAAGCCTTTGAAGACGCCCTGTAAAACCCTGCCTCACCGCATCACCATCAAATTAATCAGCCGACCGACCTGACCGAGGCCAACGCGTCGCGCCCTCAGCGATAATGCGCACGGCGAAGTCATGAGTGCCCCGAATGGGGCTTATGGCTTTCATGGACGTTGTTTTGGCCAAGCGACACCGCAGATTCTGGTTCATTTAGCAAAGCTCGATGCGTCTTAACGTGGCCGTTTCTGCAGATTCTTCAGCGCGTGCCACAGACCTCGTCCAGGCGATCGAATCGTAGCGATATCGTCCGAGAAACAGAAGCGGGATTCGTAAAGACACGAAAAAGCAGAAATCGCCGACTTGGTAAGACGTCCAGTTCCCAGCCATTTGAGTCAGCAAAATTTTTCATTATGGGTCGGGCCAAAGCCAGCCCCCGCAGCGAAAAACCCATAAAGTGCCCCATAGATTGCAGAATAAAACGATTTCATTCCGGAAATATTTGGATACGAGAAAGGCAATGAAGTCATATTCGAACACCGTGCACCAACTCCGATCAATGATATGGCAAACCGTGGGGCGGTTGTTGTTATTGGACCTCACCGTCAAAAGCCAAAGCGAACCGGCCGGTGACGACAGAATATGAAAGCGATGGCCCGGCGCCCAGAACATGGTCGATCAACGCACACCGCCAAATCAGTCCCGTCCCTAAAGGACTTGGCCGAGTCGGTAAGTGTCCGCCGAGCTGGACGGCGTCCGCCAATCGCGAACCCCCATTGCTGCCCGAGCAACGCACAAGGCTGGGGATAATCGCGCCGAGCGCGTAGGAGATCGGGGACGAAGCACAATTGGCGAGTAAGCCCAGAACCGCCAGGTCTTGAGCGTTTCGCCGAAGAGTCATTGCCCGGCAGGATGATCGGTCCCGCTGAACTTGTCCCTACTGCTGGTGCGGTCCCGATTGGTAAAAGCCATCATGGTATGAGGGATCAGAATGATCACCATAATCCGAAAGCAATTGCATGGGAGTGTCAGGCCAAGCTCCTGATACTTGGGCAGACAAATTGCAAGGCTGAGTAGAATGGCCAGAGCGTGCCAGCCAAGGAAACGGCGAGCACAGTAATTTGTACTTTGTGTTGTCGCATCAACGCGCAGGTCATCATTGATGTCTCGCAAGCTCAGGTAGGCCAATGGCAACGCAATAATCAGCGGTAACAATCCAAGCAATCTGGTAGGCTTGCGCCAGCCAACCGTGTCGACGATATCGCTGAGCGAAGCTCTTCGCACAGAGCAACCGAATACACCGTTTGCAAAATCAAGGCTAATGCCGAGTGCAATTCCGCGCCGGTTTGTCGACCAGTTTATTCACAGGCCGGTAACGTGATCGGCAGCGTCCCAACCCCCGCCAATAGCGAGCAAGAACCATAACTACGAAAGTAGAGTGTTCATAAACTTCCCCCGTGTTGAGAGACAGCGCCATCATGGACAAGCTGAAAGTGACGATTGAAATCAGGGCAACGCGCCCGCACCGCAAAATTTTTTCGGCGATCGCAGCCAATCACTGGCGACAATGAAAAAGGCCCCCAGCGTAAAATAGACGCCAAAGCGCCTGTAAAATATCTCTCTCGCGCGACGCATCCAAACTCTTCACGCAAGTGGGGCCACCATGACGTCGATTTGTATAGAATGGTAGCGGCGACAGCCCTAAACCCTACGCCGACGGCCGGCTGCGCTGAGAACGCTCAGGCCAGGCCGCGCTGGATATCACTTCTTTTTGCCATTGCTGCTAAATTCCCTGCAATCATTTACTGCTTTCTATTGATATATCATTGAAATCAATACGTCCGAGAGGAATGACGCAATGAAGTACACCCACGGCGGCCATATGATGCAATTTGCCAAGCAGCCGGAGCACTGGTCGGTGCGGCGCCGGCCGAATACGTCCAGTCTTATGCGGCAGAATGTCATGCATCATTGGAGCGGGATTGGTCGGTCTCCATGCGGCGCGCCTGCTTGCATCAGATGGGCGCCCGTGTTCTGTTCCTCGCCAGAAATCGAATCGTAAATTGGCGGTTCGTGTGCTCATCTCGGAACGATGTTTCCCGGGACGGCCAGAAGGGGGCGTTGCAGCAGGTTGGTCCCAGACCTATGCTCGTAATTCGCGCCGACATCGAGAGATCTCGGCATCAATGTGATTGGATATCCGCCGCAGGGACGCGTAATGTCAGCCTTTTGCGTTGCAGGTCGCGTGATGGCGGCCTCCGAATGGGCGACCGCCCCGGAAAAATCCATTTTCCCGGCCAATGTTTCAAGTCGCTGACGCCTTCCCGCGGCTTTGCTGTGGCGGCGGGTTCGAAACAAATCCCCTTTCGATAACATGAGGCGTGGCGAGAAACTTTCGCCAGAACTCGATGTGTCGGCAGAAACGCCTGGTTTGAATGGCATCAGGGTTTTGATGACCGCTCTCGCCAAATTGGATGGACGTGTCCTTGAATGGGACCAGCCTCGACACCTATTCCATGGCCAATCTCTGGCGATCATTGACGCTCCTATCGTGAAGACAGCTTCGCTAGGGCCGTCTGATCGTATCGAGGGGCGGGTCATCCCCGTTTGACGAGGCTATGGGGGCCAGGTTCCCTTTCCGTCCGGACCGGAAACCATCCGCCTCGTGCCGGCGTTTTTTCGTCCATCCTGATCGCGGCGACCATGCGGCAGGTTCAAACCAGGACGCCGACACGCTACGAGCCCCTTTTGTGATCTGTACGATACCCTTTTCGGGGGATAACGCAAATCGGGTGGAAATTACCGGTCCTGAGCGGTGAATCGCAAATCGCGCCGCCCAGAAACTTGACGCCATCGGCTGGTTTGCCTATACGCCGATCCAAGCAAATTCATCTGATACAGAGAATCGTTTTTGGGAAAACTGATGGATTTGCCAATAGATATTGGACGGATAGTCCCACGATGAGCCGCGTTTTAACAAATTACGAGATGCAAGAGAGGTCGCGAGTCTGAACCTGCTGGGATCAATGGTAGCAAGCGTATCCGAAACCCATGTCGGGATAACGACCTGTTTTTGCGCTCCGCATCGTCTTGAATTGTCACGCAATGCGCGGGTGCGAAGGTTCGTGGGATCCCGGGTCCGGTGAGATGGGGGACGGGTTGCAGCCACTTTCTGGCGGGGCATACCATGCATTGGCTCCGGACAAATCGGGTTTCGCTGGGCGATCCAGATGGCCGCGCCTGCAAGGGCGGATTCCCATTTGCCGGAGAACATCTGTCCTTACCTGCACACGCGGTATGGAGGGCGCAATGGAATCGGGTTGAGTGGACTGCCTTTGAGGTCATGCAGCGAAATGGCCGCAAAGTGTTTTTCGCAGCCGCGATCAATTGGTCGATAAGGGTAATCGGACCGGCACATGGCAGCAAGGGCAGAACCGCCGCCTAATCATTTGCGGGGAGGCTTTGGGGCGGGACGGGTCTGTGATAGGTGCAACTTGCCTGTATCCAGCCGAAGATTGACACCGATTCGGTTGGGCAACCGCTTACGGTCCAGGCATAGGAATGCGGCTCGGTCGCTATATTTGTCGTAAAACGTTAGAGTGTGAGTGACGGGCGTTCGGGTGCCAATAAGGCCACTCGACGTCACGTAACTTTCAGACGGAATCGTGCCCGAGGCGGCCAACTCCTCGGTTTGCCAAGATCGCTTCGCCGCCCTGATCATCAGGCTGACATCTGGCAAAGCAAAGTCCAATCATTCGAGGCCCCTCGCCTGTGTCTCCCATGGGCCGGGGCACCCTGCAGGACTGCTGCCCAACAGGAAAAACGTACGAAGCGCGCCCCGAAACCTGATTCGGATATCGCCTGGCCACGTGAAGCTCGCCAGCCAGAATTCCTTGTCGATAGAGAGAAGTCAAAATCAGCGGTCCCCTGCTCGCCTGGCGGGGCAGGAAAAGTATCGGGCGCATTGAGGCGTCCCAGTCGATCGGCCTGACAAAACCTGTTTCCCAGTCCGCTGCAAAGAACTCACATGTCGCTCCGGTATCCCGGGCTCTGTGCAGAAAGCCTGACGGATTTGAACCTGATCCGGCAAGTGATCTGATAGTTATTCACCATGTTTTTGCCTGTCTCGTCGCTCAGCGTCCGGCTTGCTGTCTGCTTCCAATTCATCGCTAGAAGTATCCGTCTTGGTCAAGCCACTCTTGGGTTCCCATTTCCGGTCAGCTTTTTTAGAGGGCATTTGCCGAGTATGATGAGTTTTTCGCATAAGGCGGTGAGGGCGACTTGCGGTTTACCGCGTGCTGTCATGGCTTGGTACATGGCAGTCTGAAGTCGGTGAACCGGGCAGCCCACCAAAAGCTTGGCATCGTAAAGGGCCTGCCGGACATTTACCCGCCTCCGGAACGACGGCCTTGCCCGTTCGCTGCCGACTGGCGGGTCATGGGCCGGCATTCCTTGATAGGGCGGCCGTGGCCTGAACTGTCCAGAGTTCCGAGCTCTGGCAATGTCCGGCGATCAGGGCGAAGGCTGGAACGTGGTGGGCGGACGCCCGGGGATAGAACGTCAGGATGGCCAAACCTTCCTGGCAAGATCCTGGCGCTTTCAATAATGGCCAGCATCCCGTCTTCCGATGGCCCTCCAGATGGCGCTCGATCTGGGCGGAGGCGTTCGCCGTGCTGGCGTTTCAGCCAACGGGGCTTTGTAGCGATTTCTTCCGGTTCTGGCTGCGGTGCGGTCCTTGATGAGGGGCTGTGCGGGCCACATGCAGGTCCTTGAAGATTCCACTGATGATCTTCGAAGGCGCCGGCGGCAACGTTCTGGTTCGAGCAAGGCCCCGAAGCGGGCGAGCATCCCTGCGGTCCATAGCGGTTCTGTCCTTCGCCAGCTGGCCGAGCGCCTCGCAAAACGCTTGGCTGGCGCGGATTGACCTTGCTAGTGGCAGGCCTGCCTCGCCCATCCGCCGCCTCGAAGGCGCGGTGGATAAGGACCGCGTTCGCCTCGAAAACGAGGCGGCCGAACGGGCCCGGTCGCCGATCCATCTCAAACGACGGCCCTGAACCTTTTGGGCGTGTTTCTTCCTACAACTGGGCGGTGATCGCCCGCCGGGGTAAAGGTGGACGTCGCGAGTGTTCCTTTCGAAACGTCAACCGCCGGATGGTAATCTCTGTCTTCTTTCTGCTTGCTTGTCATGCGGGCCTTAAGCCCCTGTTATCCGTTCCAGCCGATGGGAAGACGAGGGCGATCAAACTCTAGCTCGGAGCGGTAAAACCTCCTGCCATCAGTGACATCCCGACCCTTCGCCGCCGTCCGGGAGCGGTCACTCCGGACAGGCGGTGCCAGATATCTCCCAATCGGCAACGAAACAGTCAATAAGACAAAGCATCCTGCCTTGATCTGTGAAATCGAAGGATTCCATTTGGCGAGAACGTTGATTCACTCGATTTGAAGGAGGTGGATCATGGGAAAGGTATTTCAGACGAACATCCGCTTTCGGTAACCGGCTTGGTTTTGGGAATGGCGCATCGCGTCGGGATGCGCCCCCGCCCGGTTTGCGGTGAGCGAGAGTTCGGGCGATCCGGTGGGCCGCTCGGTGCAGCCGATGAGGGCAGCCTCGGCGCCGCGCAAGCAGGCGCGCCCCCATGGGCAAGGGCCCGCTCGCTGAATCACATCTCGACCTGCTGATTTGCGATGGTCGAGAAGAAGCCGGACATCACGATGGCCGGAACTGGCCGACCAGCCTTGAAGCCGAGACTGGCAAGGTTGCCCATCCTGCCTCGAATCTCGCGGCTGCCTGTGGCGGGCCGGGTTCAACATTAAAAAAACAGCATGATGGCCTCGGAAATGCGCAACGGCGCTGATGTGCTGAGCGCCGCCGCATCTGATCAAGTCACGCAGCCCTTCATGAGGCGCCTCGCCAGGCCGGTTGGTCTTCCATCGATGAAACTTGTCATACGAAGATGGTCCGCCTGCGCGGCCGGGCCGCGCCTGGGGCAAGCGCCTGAGGCGGACGCCCCGTTCGGAAAATGGGGCACACAGACCTTCATCCGCTGCCTGCGCTGCGGAGAAACTCCACCGCACCCTGGATTATCCCCCGGCGCGATGGATCGATCCGCTTTCAATGTCTATTGTCGAAACTCAATCGCCCCACAGCCTCCAGCCGCGCGACGTGGTGATCCTGGATAACTTGTCGGTCCACAAGAGCGCCTACGCCGCCGCGATCGTCAGGCGCGCGGTGCTGGCTTGGCTGTTCCTGCGCAATACTCACCCGAACCTGAACCCGACTCGAACAGGCCTTCTCGAAACTTCAAGCCCATCATGGGCGCGCAAAGCCCTACCGCACGAACCTTCGATGATCTCGAAAGCCGCATCGGAAGCATCTGCGAAACCTACGACCCAACAGAATGCTGGAAGCTACTTCAAGGCTGCAGGCTATGCGGTCAGATTAACAGCACGGCGCTCTAGCCGCGCGTTCAAGCGTTGAAATGCTGGCGCGGTGTGACCCTGGCCAAGGGTCAGCTCCGGAATCTGCGAGGAAGAAATATCTGGCGATCATTGTTCCATTGGCCAACCAGCAATTGAATTTCAAGATCCTGCAGATCCTTCCTTGAGGTAGGGCGGGGGCTCGTCGCAGAGACAAGCCTGAGATCTGAGAAAGAGCTCCAGCGAGAAAAGCCAAGACGCATAAAAGACTTGTTTATCCATCCATTTGGAAAAGGAAGCCGCCGCTTCCCTTACAAAGGAGCGCGCCAGTCGTGACTCTTCAGGATATTGTCCGCCTAGAAACGGAAACTTCAAATCTGCGCCATAAGGAAGGACCACGGCGCAGCGAAGCCAAAATAGGCTCGTGGCGGCGCTTTTCGAGGCACCGGTTTGGCGCGAACATTCAGGCCCGAGACCGCAAAAATATACGGCGTCCCCTGGAGCCAGCGTGTTGCCTATGGCGATCGGGAGGTCCTCAATCGTCAGGTTCTGGACCATAGGAGGCTGAATGTCCAGCCTCGGTCTCGAAACCAGCGCGGGGCCCAAGCACGGTTGCATCACCCGTTTCAGCCCGGTTGTGAACCCTGGACAATTTCGAGCTTTCAATACGTCACAATCACTAGAGGCGAAGAAGTCCGAATTCCGAACGGACCGCTATTGCAAGGTCAATAGCGAAGGAAGAGGCTTGCTTGATGCTCTGATGTGAGGGGGAACTTGTTTTCGGAAATATCGCAGCTTGCCGGGCCCAGACCCAGGGAAGGCCCGCGGTAACGTCGATGCCGGTATTGGTGGCAAAAATTGTCATAGGTGCCGCACCACTGTGAGCGTCATTCATCCGCATCGCGACCCTTCGGTGAATTCGGTGTCCCCGTCCAGGGCATAGGTAACGCCTGTGGACCAGTTTTCATTGAAGGCACCGCGAGGTCGGAGTTCGATGCCCAGAACTCACCTGCGCCCTGATTTGGTGCGATCGATGTGAGTGCGCCCGACCGGCGTGCCCAATTCGCTGTTGTCAGCTGAACATCGTTGCCTTGTGGAAGTAGGCCGAACCGGTGAAATTGAAGGCGCCGGGGAAAGCAATGGAAACAGGGGTCTTGATACCGAGTTCGAAAAATTGTCTGACTCTTCTGCTTGTTAAGTACGGCTGGTTTGACGGCAAGCCCCCACCTGCGCCGTTCAAGGCCGCCTGGCTTTACGTGCCTTGCGTAGATCGCGTAAAGCGTGCCGCCATTGTCGAGATTATAGTCCAGCCGTGACGCGCGGTGTGAACTTGTTGAACGACGCTCGTCAATCGCGAGGTTGGAGTCCCGGTCTTGATCTGCTTCCCGCATACCGGCTTCAAGTGTGACGAGACCTTTGTTCCGTAAAATCCATACTCGACGAGGCATATGGCTTGGTGTCTCGATCGTGCGCGTGCCGGTGGGGGTGTTGGCGCCGTTTGGGATCAGCGAAGCGTTATCTCGCTGTCGAGCACGTCCTGATTGTAATAATAGAGGTCCGACGAGCCAGCGCAGTGGGCGCTTTCATCCGGCGATTTTCCCAGCCGAAACTTCGAAGGAATAGTCTCGACATGTCACGGGGTGTGTTGGCGAAGAAAGCCTCGCTTCCAGGCCCGGCGACAAACCAAGTTGAACCGAGGAATGGTCAGAAATCATAGCTTGAATTCTGCTCGTCGCGTATCCGGCAAGGCCGCGAAATGAATGCCTGATCCACCAACGTTCCAGTTCGCTTGTCAAAGAGACAATGTCTGGTCCACGTTTGAATTCCGTCAAATGCCGTACCATCGGCGGAGGCTGTAGACAGGTTTGAATGAAGCCTTTGATCCTCCGGAATGCTCGAATAAGGTTCGAATCCCGGTCGCATCGGCGTCCGTGTTAAGGGCAACCGGTTGACGGCGCGATGGACGCCGCCATAGTACTGGTTTCGTATTTGTTGCTGAAACACTGCGCGGGAAATGGACGCAGCCATCCCGGCACGATCCGCCAGGATGACAAGGAACGATATCCCCGGCGCGCAATTGTTTCTGCGAGGCATCTCTGCAGAAGATCGGGGGGGACTCATCCTTGTCCTCATTTGCGCTTTGAAAACGCGGAGGCGCGCATCAAAGTCGGCATGCGGGCAAAGTCGAGAACGCCGGAAATCGAGAACGTTTCTTTCTTCCGGCCCCAACCAAGCTTGTCAGTCACAGTGTTCGTGAACTCGCCAACCATCAGTCGTAGAAGCGCACGGAATGCGCGGCCCGTCAGGCCGGGGAACAGGGGGACCGGAAATAAAGCCGGAGGCTTCGTGTGAATCATTATTGCCGAAGCGGTAAGCTTGCCGCCGGCTTCGAACTCTTCGGTACCGCCCTTGTCGTGAAATTGATCGCGCCCGGCATATGTGTTGGCGTCCAATAAAGTGCTGACTGCGGTCTTTGATGACTTCGACCTGCTGCAGATCGTTCGGTCAAGGTTCCTGGATCGAGCCTGCATAGTAAAACGCCGTCAAAAAATAGGCCGTACCTATTCAACACCGAACTGAAACCCGGCCAAACGTTGGACTGGCCACGAATGACCGGCCGTTCTGTCCGACCGACCAAAAGCTTTGGAGAAGAAAGGCCGGTGTGAATCGCGCGACTCATCAACAGACTGAAGCTGGAGCTGCTTTCGATTGAGGGCTGCGTCGAAGGCAGAAACCGCAAATCGGGCTTCAAAGAAGACCTCTTCCTTCTTTGGCGTGCGGTAAAATGTGATCTTGTCCTACGCAGTTTTCGCCCCGCCGTCGTCGTGTCTTCCTGCGCGTAGGCAGGCATATAGGCCGTTGCGCAGGCGATACCTGCTGGCTGTGATTAGTGTTGTCTTGTTCATTGGTACTTTCCATCCAAAGGTCCACGCCCCCACTCGACACAGGGCTCGAAAGATATACTTTTGGTAATGGAGTGCTTTTTTTAAAGGTTTTGGCAGTGCCATAAAAGAAGGAAATGCGAAAAAGGTGGTAATAACTCATTGTGGTCGTATGGCGGCACAGGTGCTGAAAAAACCGGGCAAAGGAGATCCCCATGAGTCAAACAATGAGTGCAAATGAACTAAAGAAAATCATGCCGCTTCTGCGCGTCAATGAAGGTGTCCCTGGGAAGGGCAATTAATCGTTTCTACGATACGTCCGGCAACTGATTCGATCACATGAGTCGCGACTGATCTGCCGGTTTCCGATAGCGGGCATCCTTATCACCAGACGAACTATTATCCGGTGTCAGACCGAAGGCGGGAGACGCGAGACTTTTCCCGGCCATGTCGAGAACGGGCGCCTCAAATGGGACAATGACCTTTAAATCAACGGCCTGGGCCTGTGGATGTCGCGCTCGATGACTTCAACAGGACCAACAATGCTGAACTGGACGCGAACCGGCGAAGCCTGACCTCTATCTGTATGAAAATGATCCCAGCTCTCGGATGATGGCCCCTGGCGCGTGCCCGTGTCCGGCAGTGGGTTTCAAAGGCGGAAGCAGACTTGTTTCCGCGCACGCCTTGTCGACGAAAAATTCGTTACCAAGGACTGGAAAGTTTATGAAGGACAAACCTTTTAGAGCACTCCGCCATAAAGAAGGCGGGCGCAATGCGCCCGGCTTTAGGGGGTAGAACAGGTCGGAGTCTATCGTTCAGGGCCCGCAATCCGTTCGTCTTGTTATCCCTTCATAGTACATCCAAGCTCGTCATGTTTTGGTCCGCGGGTCGCCTTCGGGCGGGGGCTGTCCCCATTCAGGATAGTGGGTTCGCAATTTCGGTCTTCATGCGATCTGACAGCTCGTCGAAAGGCCAGCTCTTGCCAGCGGTGTGCTGTAATCACCCCTCGCGGCCATTCATCTTCATTCCAGGGCAGCCCGTCTGCAATGCGCGACCACCCGACGGTCACCCGGGCTGTTGTGAATCTTTGGATTGAGCAAGTCAAGCCGTTTCAGCCGAAGAAATTGAACAGTTCCGAGCGTGATAGGGTCCCCGATCTCGGTCTGATAGTCCCGGCCAGCGGTTTGAATACCAGAGCGGACCGCTGAACAGATACCACCAGGAATGCTCCGCTTGATCTCGCCAGTCCATCTTGCTGGGTTGGGCCATCCCGGGCCTGTTCGGAACATTTTGGGAAATTTACCGGGTCGTTCGCGACATGGCAGGAACTCGAACGGTCTCTCCGGTCAATGGATTCCAGGTTTTCAGAAACCTCACCCGTTGCAGGATCGAAGGTAAGGCAGGATTTTCACGGAAACGAGCTGGGAACCTGGCGTGCCCTTATCCGTTCTCCGAATCGCCCGCGCAAGCGCGTATGTTTCCATGCTTCGACCATCGAATATAATTGACGTCTTTTCCTCACCTTGTCGCCGCGAATAGGCTTTGCGCTCCAGCCAATAGAACAGATCGCTCATTGTCGATCGTCGAGCAATTGCTGCTTGCGCGCAATCGTCATGGCATCCCGACGATTAATTGGGGTCGAGCTGTGGCGACCTGGGCATTACTGGGTACTCGTCAACCTGTGAAGAGCAGCGCGAACAAGCCCGCTTGCGGCGAGGCGGTAAAGTTCAAATTCATGATACTCTCCAAATGGTAATCAATTTTAAGTCTGCTATGATTAACGCGGTCCGCGGCCAAGCCGCTTGAGACGCTTATTTTTTTTTTGATGCCCCATTTCCATGTCGCAAAGACAAGAGGGCACGACCACCCCATTGGAAGGGTGCGCGCCCAAACAGCCCGGCCCTTGTGGAATGGCCCATTCAAATGCGATCGAAAGGCAAAAATCCGGAAGCATGGAGCACAGGATTGCGATGCCGCCTGGTCGAAAATTTGGAGAACAACGAAAACACCAAATGTTGGACCAAAACTCGCCCCCAGGCTGTCCATGCGAACAGGGGTCCTTGCAAAAGATCGTCGATGGCAATGCCAGCGTGATTATGACAAGCCGCCAGACAAAACAACAGATGCAGCGTGAGATGAGACATCGCGTCCCGCCGAAACGCCTTTGCCAAGGCCAAAGATCGTGGGCTGATCGCTGCCGCCGGCGACCAGGAGTTGGCTGTCGACGGTCCGACATGATGGCAGACAGCGTTGCGGCCGCAATGAAATTTCCGGCGAAGGCGCCTGGCAAAAGTTCGGCGGAGAGGACGCAAAAAAGAAAATCGTCCTCAGCCGCCGCGTCCCGTGCGAGCAGGCGCACATGCTGAAAAGTCCCCCAAGTATTGCCATGGCCGGAATAAACAAATAGCGCCCCAGCCACAGCGATTGCAGCGCCCTGTGACCGGGCCTTTGTGTCTCGCGCGGCCATGATCCACGTAACAGAATGAGGTTGCCCCGAAGCGCGCCAACACGCCGGTCGGCAAAAAAGCCCCGGTGGCAAATCCCGGCGGGCAACCCCAGCCGCGCGCGCGCCGAAGACGTCGCGATTAGGCCCGGGGACGAAGCCTCAGAATGGCGGTCGCAAGTCCTATTCCAGTCGCCGCCGCAAAAAAGGCCCCACGGCCGGGAAGGACACCGCACCACAAGCCAATAAGTATTCCCTGAAATTGTATCGATGACAGAAACCAGCGGAAAACCAGCCGAGGAATGACATAGGAAAGTATGACAAGTGGTTTCGCCAATTGAGTACCGCAGCGGGCCAGTCAGTCCTGGGAAGAGATCATCGAAGGCACGCAGCGCCCTGAAACTGGGAGGCGACATAATAGGAAAAAACAAAATGCGATCATGAGGACGCGGCCCGTCGGATCAGCCCGGCCAGATTGAGGGGCATACTGCCGTCAGAAAGTCGGTAAATGTCAGCAATCCCATGTGCGCGGCTATCGACTGCAAGTGCCGGTCCAGCCCCAGAGCCGACGGCCGCGTAGCCAAACAGGATACCTGGGATCATCCAGAGCGCAAGACATACCTGAATATAAACGAAAACCCCGAGAAAATCCAAGCGAACCAGGCGCTGGAGCCGCTTGAAGGCGGCAAATAGGCGAGCCCGGCAACCCAGGGCCCCAGGGTTGCGTCCACCGAGTAAAAAGATTCTTCGGATACGGCTTTCCGGGAAACCAGATACCGACTGACAAGCGCCGCCGAATAGGCCAACACAGCGTGATCAGAGCTGACAGGTTTCCCCATTTTTCTATATCTGTCCAAAATCAGGTTTGGTTCAGATCGTGACGAGACGGCACGTGAGGCTTTGTAGCCAGAGGAAGTCCCCGCGCGCGGTGTAAAACCCATAGAGTCTTCATCCGGGCAGGGCCTCGGTCACAATCCTTTCGCGCGTCCATCAGGATAACAAGTCGATGCCGTATCAAGACCATCGACTCGAACAAGAAGAACGAGATCTTCTGTCACGAATGTTTCCGGCTTGCGCCAGCCGGTCGGGCAGCCGCCGAGACCGCGAGCGAGCTGTCAAACGTGGTAATGCCTTCTTCGAAGGCAGCCAGAGCATTGGCAAGGCAAGGCCGCGGCGTATTGGTGGAAGATGGACCCCGCGTCAGGTTCTGGCTTCCGAACAACCGCCGCGAACAGAGCGGAATCAAGTCCGCCTTTATCGCCGCCGGGTCAGCATACCCTGTCGTATCGGACAGGCCGACTTCGTGCCTGCATCCCGACTGCAATGAGGTTCTCTGCGCCATCGCAGGATCGTCCGCTTCCGCGATGGGGCCCTCGAGGTTGCAACCCGAACGCGGTCGAAAGCCCCGACCCTTCAAATGCGGACGCGATTGCTGGGTAGGCGACCAATCAGTGAGCGATGGCGCGGCTTCAATCGATCAACCTGTTCATGCGTACGGCGAATATTGCGCAGTGGAATGCGTCTCGCTGACCGACAAGGGAAGCCGTCAGTTTATGTGCGCCAGCCCTCGACAGCCAGTTCTCCTGCGCCCTTCAAGATTCGGAACAAGGACAAGCGACGCGGACGAGGCCGGGTAATCGACAGGGCATGGGCCACGACTGTCTGGCGTTTGTCAGCCATTGCGGAAGCAATTTGGGAGACACAAAGGATCAACCTCGATTTCCCGAAACACCGCTGGCTGCCAATAGCGCTGATCCAAGCGCTCCTTGG
>Ga0163217_1023879_pt1 | contig 19197 bp, 25 predicted proteins | sample SynspAceP_FD_185933 | JGI IMG/M metagenome (GOLD analysis project Ga0163217, IMG submission 185933) | Saline lake microbial communities from Ace Lake in Antarctica - Synechococcus sp. Ace-P (PacBio error correction) | ecosystem: Environmental > Aquatic > Non-marine Saline and Alkaline > Saline ...
GAGGGAGGATTGTTGAAAAAACCCCCCTTTGGACGCCCTTTGAACCGGTGGCCCGAACCTGGCGCCAACCCCTTGCCGCCGGCGACCAAGCCATAGACGGCCGGGAGCCTGATAGCCCCGGTATCCAATGGCGAGCTTTGGCCAGCCCGCAACTTGCGGACCCCGTTTTGGTGGGATGCCAAGTTTTCGGTCCAGTAGCTTTTGTCAAGCTCGGCCCCAACGCGCCCGATGTCCGGGCGTTCTTTCCGATCCAACGATATGAATGCGACCCACAGCCTTGTCCCCGCCCCGGCCCCCCCAGGCCCAACGTGCCCCGACCTCGATCCGGTTGCCTTCTGCAACCTAATCGGGCCCGCCGCGGTCAAGAACAGCCCCGCCCGCAGGGCAGCGAAATGCCCGCTTACATGTTCGCGGCGATTAATAGAGCCTGCGAACCAAGTCCCCGGTGCTTCGCCGTTCCAACCCCCAATGTCTCGCCAAGGATCGTGGGTTTCTTGAAAACGCCGCGGATCGCCTCGTCTGAGCCTTGGTGCTGGCGTCCCCATGCCCCGCAACGAATCCCTGCCCCAAGCTGAAGCCAGCCCGATCCGCGAATAAAGCGCCGAGAGGTGGATAGCCCGACGGTGCGCGGATCGGCGCGACAGGCAGTTGCCCGCCATTCGCCCGCTTCCCAACAGTGCGTCTTGTGATGTTCGCGATAGCGAGGTCCGCAAGCCCTCGCAATGGTATGCCGCCGCCTCGGGCCGCCCCCTTTTTCCCAGCGCAGCCCGCTCAAACTTCAAGCCACTGAACCTGGCTGCAATGCGGCAATGGAACGAAAAACCGGCCCCGCTGAATCGCTGGTCTCCATATTCCCGTTCGGATCCGGCTCAGCCCCCCCCCGGATTGTCGGTGTCGAGACCAAAGGAACCTTGCGCGGTGGGCAAAGGTCAGTGACCGCGCTTCAGCAAGGCTGACCGGTGCCTTCCTCGTCGCCGAAGCCGGATAGGCGTCGACCTCGTCCCAAAAAATGTACGTGCCGGTGGTCGAGCGCAGACCCCACGGCCGAATTGGCCCGGTTCATGATCAGGATGCCGCCCGCGAATTCCTTCGACAGCATCGTGTTGCCTGCATCACGCGAGCGCGCTGGTTTGAACCGCGTTCGCGCAGCTCCGGGCTTTCTCTAATCCAGCGGATCTATCCGTTTTGGCCGCGAGTTGGCGCTTGGCCCAGTTCCACCGTTTGCTGAACGCCAGCATCGCCCCCGGTGCCTGGTGGATGGCATAACCCGATCCAGTTGTTCCCGGCTTCCAGTCGCGCCGACCTGTGCGGCCTTCAATGAAACACGTGCGCTGTATGGCAGAGCTGGGCGGACAGCGATCCATGCATTTTCGCGCATGTAGGGCGTGCGCGATGTGGCCGATAAGCGGCCCGTGTCACGTGGCGCGCGAATCCCAGCAATTCGTGTTATCGGCCCATTGCGACATCCGTCAGATCGGCGTCCCGCCGCATGCCCCGGCCCCAGCTGCGCAGCAGTTTGAAATCGGCGCCAATCGAAGGGCCGGTCCTCAAGCGGAGGTCGATGCCGGACCTGCCGAGGCTGTCGAGTTGGGCACGGACATGGGCTTCCAGCACCTTCTGCATCATGACGGGCTCCAGACTTCCCTGATCCGCAATCATCAACCCCCCAATTCCGACGCCATCAAGCGCCCGCCGCGGCGCGCGGCCAATTCACCCAGGCGGTCCGCGTTCTTCCCCGCGCCATACCGGAAAGACCAAGCCCCACCGCCGCGAATCGCGGTCGATCAAAACTCGCCCTTTAGTTTGGCCACTTCAGCTTGCCGCTCCTGCGCCTTCAGCACCATCGTTGGCGGTCTTGCCTGCAGGAAGGTTGTGCAACCCAGTGGACTGGGCGGGCAACCCTCCTCGCGCATGTCCTCACCCACGGTCGACAGCGCTGCGTCGGACCCGGCTCATCTTGGGGTCGGGTAAGCGGCGCTTTTTTGCCTCGCCCGTTAGCTTTGGCAGGACATCCGTCATCGCGGCCGCGGTGTACATCGGACCCGGCGGCGCATCATCGACCCCATCGGCGTGATGAACCCGCCGACTCCTTGCTTTTCTGAATGGCACCCCGCGACAGGCCGACATGGAGCAATATTGGAGCTCACTCATGCCCCTGCATCTCCACCCCGTATCCTTCATAAAGCAATGATATTGCTTTGGAAATGAGTTGATAAACCTGCGCAGGAGCGATGTCTGGACAGGAAATCACCCCGATCGAGCCAAAATCATGACCGCAATTACAACACTTCGCATAACATGCAGCGCTCTCCTGCACAACTCGACCCCGCTCGCGCCGAACGCCGTCGCCGAGCCATCGAGGCCGCGCTGCGCGAAGACGGGATCGACCGCCGAAGCCTCGGACGTGATCTCGCATCTCAAAAGATTGAGCTGCCGACACACACAGCTTGGCCGCCGCCAGCAGCGGTGGCTGGCTGATCTGAAAAGCTGATCTGAGGGAACCACCATGAGCAACCCGCGCGCAAATCGGCCAATTCAAACTGGCCCGAGGAAAGTGGGCGCACATCTAATGTCCACTTTATGACGGCTACCCTTCGCACATGTGCCGCCGCAAACTGGCGCATTGGACCTCCTGAGGACCATCCTCGCGGCAAAGGAAATCCGGCAGGTCCCGCGCTGATGAACTGGACCTGTTTCGATCCACCCCGCGCCGCCGCAAATCCTGCCCGGCATCCGACCTGCGAGCTGTGGCCCACCTTTATCTCCTTGCAGGACGGCGAATGGTGACGCGACCGACGCAGGGCTCTCCTCCATCGCATTGAGACAGAAAGCACGTGCGGCCGAACCAATGATAAAGGCAGCAGCAACAAGACGCGCATCCGCGCACGGAACAAAACAAGCCCACTCTGCTCGCCATGCTTCGCGCGCCAGGGCGCGACCATCGCGAGTCAGGGGCCCTCCAATGGGCACCACAACACTATTAAGGTGCAATGGCTGGGGCCACTGAAAAAAAGCTCGAGCTGGTTTCACCTCCGGGAATATCGAGGAAGGGTCGCCGTCTACACCATCTGAGATTGATCGCGAAGCAAATCTCGACGTGCATCTAAATTAAACCGCTGACCATTAGCACACGAATAAATCGCGTCGGGAAACACCACCTGATATCACCAAAGACATCAGCCCGCTGACCGAGTTCAAGCGGGATCCGGCGCGCATGATCGCGCGTATCAGGAAGAGCCGGACGGCCGCAAGATCCTGACCTCCAATGCAAAGCCCTCAGTCCGTCGTGATGAACCGCTGGCGGCTTGCAGGAACATCCAGGACCCAAAGCTTGACTATGCCGAGACCATCGCAGGCATCTCGCAAGGGCCCTCGCAGCACTGGCCGGTTAAGCACAGAGGCTGGTCGTTTCTTTGATGAACTCACCAACGAAATGACCGCACCTCGCCGGTAAATCAATCACGCCATGAATGCGGAGGATGATCTGACGCAATCATGGGTCGCTACGGCGACCGCAAACCCGAATGGCTGCGGATGAAGGCTTGTTGGCATACCGGAATATGATCCTCGCGCTTGGGGCCATGCCGGAAAGCGCATACGAGGGCCACTGAATCGCGGGATTTCGACTTGGCGTCCGTCGTGCGCTTTATGGCGGGCGACCCATTGGCGATTTAACTATCCGTAATCGACGGGGTTGTGCCAGGTGCCTCCATTCCCGGCATGGCCGTCTGCGCGATGTGGCAACCCTTGATCCATCAAGCGGCCCGTGCAGACCAGGAGTGTTTCAGCCAACCTCCTCATCATCGACCAGTCAGTTCAACTGCGAGAGTTCCGAAGCGCAATTAGCTGCAACCAAGGAATGTAAAAGCAGGTCAGGCATGCCTCAATCGTCCTTTGGTTTTAATTCATGAAGATCATCGTCCGAGCCGGACAGAATGGCGTTCTTGCCTCCGTGAAACTGTTGCCCAACCCGCTCCACGGCGACAATCGACGTAAGCCGATTGAGTTTCGATCCCAAGGCAAACGCGCCCGGTCGTTTTCCGCCGCGATCAGCGTTGTAGAGGCGTCACACACTTTTGTCCGCGCGCGACAACCAATCTTGCCGGTTTCCAGGCGCTGAGGTGGCGTTTTTGTTCGTTTTCGGGTTAGGTCTCTCCTTCGTTTTGGTTGTCGGTGAGGTTGTCGCTGGCCGCTTCGGCCTGGCCTTTATTGAGGCGGCGGCACGTTGACGGAGCTTTCCGCGTTCCATCTCCGAGATGCCGCGTGATGAACGAGCCGGTCGATAGCCGCGACGGTCAATGGCCTGTCGGGGAAGATTGATCCCAGGCCCGCTGAAAGGGTTGTTGCTGCGATGTGCGATGCTGCGGTATTCGTTAGCGCCGGGCGATCAGCTCCGAAGAGGCGCCGTTTCAGCCTGATCCTTGTGGGCATAGTTGATGTCGTCGAGATGAATCAGGTCGAACTTATCGAGTTGGCGAGGGCGCTTCGAGAAACGAGATCGCGCTTTGCAGCCTGAAGCCGCTGCACCAGGTCGCTGTCCGGGTGTAGAAGACGCGAATTCCGGCCTCCACCAAGGCGTGACCGAATGGGCGCCAGGAATTGTGCGTCTTGCCGGTGCCGGAATACCGATAGCGATCAGGTTGCCGCCCGCCGTCCAGCCTCAAATCGCCTGCTGCCAGAGCTCTCGATGCGGGACCACGGGCAAAGGTTTGGCGGGCCTTTGAAGTCCGAGGTTGCCAATGTTTTTGCCTGCTGGCAGTTGTGCTTCGTTCAGATGGCGCGGATTGCCGGCGCAAATGTCGCGCTCGGTGAGTTCATAATTTCCGCCAGAACGGGCGAGGAACGGGCAGCAAGGCCAAGCCTTCACGTTAATCGGCGCGGGTGCAATCTCGCCCAGAGCTTGTGGAAGCTGGCAGCCGGGCGCGGGTCAACATGCTGGCAAGCGTGTGAATGTCGATCTCTGCCGGGCGGTCCCATGCGCTTGCCCCCAAGAGAGCAATCGAAGCTTGTCCAGCGAGGATGGGCGCAGCCACATCCCTCGGCATGCTGTGGCCTTTGGCACCAGCAACAATACAGTGCCTTGGGCTCCGGCAACCCGCCTGCGTCCGAGGTCTGCTGCCAGCAGATGCGCCAGTTCCGCCTCAGGCAAGGCCTGTTCATGGCAATGAAACAGCAGATCGACCAATCCCGGCGGCAGCCGTCCCGTCTGGCAGATCCGCGCTTGGCAATACCTTCCACGCTCAGCAATATTCGGTGCGGGGAACTCAGCTGTCCGGTAGATCGAACTCCACAGGGCCCCTGCGGTTTTGCAGCCGCAGGCGTGGATGGACATGTGATGAGTTGATACATGGACGCGCTGGCCATTGTTGCGCCGCGGCCCGAAGGATGGGTCACGACGAAGGGTGCCACCAGAAACGCCTCGATGCGGCAATCGTAGAGGGTGGAAGCCGCAAGACGTTGGCCCGATCAACTGCGACGCGCGCGCTGTAGAAGAATACCTTGATCAGGAACCCGCCCGTCCGCGTGACCTGGGCGCCAACGATCTCGGTGAATGTCGTGGTGCGGCCGCTGCGGCAAGAGGCCGCCAAAGCGTCCGTTCCGCCTGAAACGGCAGCAACCCGCTGCTTGTTGCGCCGGCAACCAGCGTGTCGATAAGTGCCGTAATCTTCAATCCGTTGCGAAGTCGCGGCGTGCCGCGCAGGATCATGCCTGACAACTGGCTTTCTTGAGATTCCGTTCTGGGATTCCTACCCGGCCACCGTTCTCGTGGGCCTCACCACGGTTGTTGCGGGCCTGCGTCCTATGCCGTAATGGCCGACGAAAGGCATCATCGCGCTTGGTGATGTCCTCCGCGCTGAATCGGTGGTCAGTTGCGGAACAGCGGCCGAAAGGCTGTCGGTTCCGTGGTTTTGGCGGCAGCGCCACCAAGCGCCATAGGCTTGCTGCAGGTTCTCGGCCAGCGCCGTGAATGCTTTCCCCACCAAGAACGACGCCCAACAGTGTTCCCAGCGCTGTAAGACCATGACGAAGTGATAAAGCAAGGTGCCGAACGGCTGGCCTGCGATCATCACGCCAGCTACGTCAGCATGGGTGAAGTCGGACTGGCTCGCATGTATCCCGGCTGTCCGGCGTCCTGCGGAAGATGATTGTCGCGCTAGGGACCCGTTCAGAGCCCGCCACTTTGCTCGCACCGCGCTCCAGGGTGCGCCGAATAACGGTCGTCGGGAACGCCAGTGGATGTTGCGCTTTGAAGTGGCGCAACAGGGTGACCGCCTTGCAACGCGCCTGTCCCATTTCCAAAAAGAGGGAGAAGGGTCGTTCTCCCAATAGGTTCGAAGAGGATCGCTCACAGTGCGCCCCATGAGCGATCTTGGCGCTTTGAGGGCGGTGTGGGTCGGCATCGAAGCGTCGGGCGTTCGTTCGCTGAACCCCGGCGCGGGGCAGCCGCCGTGCGCTGAACGGTGATTTTGAAGGTCGGTCATGTATAATCTCATTTGCTGGTTCGGTGATGGGTTGTAGCTCAATCCGGGTCCTCCGTTTGATGGCAAGAAGACCACGGCTACAAACCCGCAGCACCAGCACCTATCCCAGGAAATCAATCAGGCCGGTGGGCTGGCCTCCAAACGGGCAAAGCCCCGTCTTCCCGTCAGCCCACCGGCCAAGGTGGTTGTCTGGCACCGGCCAAATGTGTCGCTCATCACAGCGTGGTGCCGGATCCCAATGAAGGGCTCGTAAGACCGCCTGCCAGGGGCCTGGAATTATTCAGGATGGGCCGGCGTCATGCATTCACGGGCTTCTGCGTTTCTCCGTGAACCGTCTCCGCAATCCTGGTCCTTGTGCGATTTGCCATAAATGCGTTGTCTGCTTTGCGGTCACCCTCCGCAGTGGCCCTTCCGCTTTTCAACGGCAATAAAGACAAGGTTCGTGCCTGCCAATGATAATCGCCGCGGACTCAGAACCAGAACGGTCTTTTGCCCAGATGAAATCTGCGATCGGATGTTGAAGCCTGAGGCAATCAAGCTGTCCCGCGAACTGTGGTCGCGGCAGTGCCGCCATGCCAGACCATAGGGCGACGTCCGCCAGGAAACAGCGGCCCCAGGCCTCGCGCCAATCGGCTGGTCGTCGTCAGAACCTTGCGATGCCGTTTTGGTCGCGGCGGCCCCCCGCCTTGTTGCGGTCCAGCCCCGGGATCGTATTCCGACGCCCGTAAGGCGATCGGTAACCATCAACAAGGGTTGCACACGCCCAGCAGCGTCAACAATCGGTGCCCTGTCGCGCATCACCGCAAGAAGCAAGCCCGATGCTTGCACAAGCACCCCAGAGATCACCGGGGGCGGCTGATCGGGGTTTCAAGGCACCTCTGGAACATCGTCTTTCGCCTCACCAAGGCGGCTTCCAGGATCACTCCCACCCGCCAACAAGACCTCGAGTCAGCGTCATCAAAACCCGATCAAAGGACAGGTCGAAGATCCTCGGTCAGCAGGTCGTTTCAGTTCCAGTCGAACAAGCGCCTCGTCCCATGTCCCAAGTTCGGTCAATTGTGTTATCCGCGATCCCGCGGTATGCTCGACGCTGGGCCTCCGTCAGATGGCCCAACACGATCACTGGCGTTCAGTCAGGCCAAGTTGCGTGCGGCGAGAACCTCGCCCCGTGTCCCGCGATCATTCGCCGTCCCGAGCCACAAGGCAGGGCACGGTCCCAGCCGAATCGCCATGACATGGCGGCGATCTTACAAACCCTGATCCGCGCCAATGCAGCTCGCGTTCCTTCGCGTAAAGGCTGCAATGACTGATCGGCCGCATTTCGATGCGGTCCGGGAAGCAAAGGAAGAGGGTCCATGAAGTTGCGTCACCTGTTGCAGGATGGCCGGCTTCCGGGGTGGAACTCCGCTGTGGAATCCATGGTGGATCCACTGGCTTCAAAGCTGGACTCCGGAATCCCAGGGTATCCACCCGGAGTCCACCAGCCAAGTAACCTGTATTAATGTGTTATTTCACCAGGTTTTCAAGGGTGGATTCCACGAGGGGTGGATCTCCCAAAAATCGCTCTGACGCTAGCGATATGCGCGCTGCGCCCCCCAGCATACGTTTGGCCAGAAGGAACCGGAAAACATGCTTAGGGTTTTCGCTCAAGTCCCCCGTTTCGGTCATGCTGATCCGAAAAAACTATCGCCACCCCTCGCACACCCGTCAACCGCCTCCACTTCCCTTTCAAACCGTCTGGACCCGATCTGGATCCCGGTTCGACTCTGGTCCACCACGGCATCCACACATGCATCCTTGCTAAAGTAAAGGGGAGGAGAACCCTTCGGCGCACTCTCCCATCCTGCCTCGGAATACAAATGGAACTGTTGCAGATGTTCGAAGGAAAAAGTGGTTGCAAACCATTGGAGTCACTGTGCATTTTCAGTCCTGGCCGCGATCTGGTCAGCGCAAGCCTGCCAGCTGCCGCCACCGTTGTGCGGCTCGCACCGCCGATCTCAACCGCTTATTCTGCTCACATGGTATCGCCGGGCCGCGCGTGAAACCAAGACCCAGCTTGCGTTCGCCTCCCGATCACAGCACCCAGTCCGATGTCTGCTCAGCCGGTATGGCTGAACGCCGATGCCAAGACCCGCATGGCTCGGCTCATTGCCCGCGATCCTCACGGCTGGTGCGACCATGTCCGTCCAGGCAATTGAAGTAGCCCTGCCCTTGACAGGGGGCAGCTGCGCAAGGTGCGGAACCGCTTCCTTCAAAGTGATCGGACACGCACTCGCGGTCCAAGGTGCGGTTAGCCATGCAGGCCTCCTTTCCCAAGGGGCGACGTACGCGTAGCCGCTTCCGCCTAAGCTGGCGACCAGTTCCGTTTTCCTGGCCAGGTCAGGCGGATCGTCGCAAGCGACCGCAGCATGCCCTGTTCTTGCCAGCCTTCCACGCTGACCCTGGTCGGCGTTCGCGGCGCTGGCGCCATAGCCCTTCGGCAGAGTGGCGTCCGGTCATGCCACCCTCCCTCCGCAACGCCCATTTCTGTAGGGAGAAATCGACGCTTGTAAAATCATTTGGCACCCCACGACCCATCAAAAGCCGAGGCTCGATTTGGCTCCCTTGTTTTTCTGGTGCAAGCCGTCGGCTCGACGCAACCATTGGGCAAGTCGAGGCCCGCAAAACGGCGCGCTCTTGCTTGATCCAATTTTCGGCGCCACGGATCTTTGCCCATCCGGAACGGCCAGCTGGGCAATCAGCGCTGTGCATCAAACGCACCTCCTGCGCAGAGCCATTGCAGCAATCGAGGCATTTCAGCCGCAGGCTCGCAGCGAGATTATCCTCGCATGCCCCAGAGCTTGCTCTCCAATTCATTCTGATCGTACATTGAAAGAGCAGGATCGCCGGCCCCGGTCAAAGCCGCGAGGCGATCAAGACCGATATCCTGCGATTGCGGTTCATGCCACACCTCCATTTTCGGCTGCAGCAGCCTCGCGATACCGCGCGCCAAGGCGCTGAATCTTGGCTTCGAAGGTCGATCTCACTCTTGCCCTGTCTCACGCTTTTCGATGTGTTCCCCTTGCCCCATGAGCGCGCCCACAGTGAATGCGCGGGTCAACTTGCGCTGATGGCGCCGAGGATGCCCGCCCTGCGCGGCGGGCAGAGATCAGCGGCGTGAATATGTTGGGTGAAAGAAATGGCAAACCAGTCGTTGGGTTTTCGGTATCCAGGACCTGTTTCGATGATGCCGGCCTCCGTATCGATCTGCACGAACGTGCCGACTGTCGTGCTGCCAGAAATGCACCTCGACCAAGCTTTCCCTCCAGCCGTCCATCCGTGAGCGCACGCTGGTGCACCCAACCACGCGGTGAACGAATGATGCCCCAGTTTTTGACGCCCTCTTTCTGGAAGAGCCGGTCAGCCTCATGATAATCCAATAGGCAGTCAACGAGTCGTAAAGCCGTCCCCGCTCATAGACGCCGCATTCTGTCCGAAACTCATGGGTAATTTCGTCCTCTGTGGTTTTGGGTGCGAATGGGGAACCTGTTGTCGCCGCCCGTCTCCAAGACGGCTTGGCCAGCGCATCGAAGCGGCGCCGCGGCGCGTGCGAGACGGCCTGCATGCTGGCGGTCCAGCGGGATCCCGAGGTGCGTGAGACGGGCTCGCGTCGACTGCGCCCAGCGCATCTTGCGGCAAGCGATGGTCACATGGCCGTTACCTCGAAGCTGGCCAGCGCCACGAGGCGGTTGGTCAGCCAGGCTTCGAGATCGGGAATGCGGGCCGATGATCGATGAGGGGCGATACGGGCGCGGGTGGCCCGGAACCCTCGGGGCGTGGTCAACCTCCGCAGAGGAGTGTGACAATTGGCTATTAAGAGATAGCCTATAAATAGCAGTTTTGGGTCACACTCCCGCCCGATCTGCGGCTGCTCGCGAGAGGGCCAGAGGTTTCGGGAAGCCAGGCCGGCCAATGTCTGCTGCATTGTCGAGCACGATGCCCCGCGACGCCATCAAGGTCGCGCCGGGTCGGCTGAGGTCGGACCATGCAAAAGAGTTCATCCACCGTCCAACGGGCCAAGGACCGACGTCGGCCGAAAAGGAGGTCCGATCCCGAGGGTGTCCACGCGTCCGGTTGACGCCGCGCCCACCCCCATCGCCTGATCAGTTCGCCCTCGCAAATGCTCCAGCGCACGCCTTCGGCGTATCGGGTCGAAATGAGGCCTCCAGGGCGAGGGGGACAAGTCCGGTCGCCCGTCGAGCGCAAGCGTCGGCTCGCCATGGGGATACCACCAGCCCCGCCATCCTCGGGGTTCGGCGGCGACGCTGCGGTCAGCGCCAAATGGCGATGAGTTCGACGGCGCGCGGCGGGGCCAGCGTGCGCCCAGCACGATCAGGCCGCCGATGTCCGCCCCAGGATCAAAGCCCGCTGAGCGCGTTGAAAATCAACCCGCCTCCACGCGCGGCGGCAGACCGGTCGCCCGCAGCGCGTCGATGGTCAGCTTTTGGCCTACACCAGCAGGTCTACCCGTGCGCCGGGGCGGCGGCAACTGAACCGACGCGGCAATGCCGATCCAGGCGCTGAGTCGCGCAACCCGCTTGCGGCGGCCTTAGGCGGTCGCGTCGGTTGCGTCGGGTCCGGGCCGCCGGCCGCGGGCCGAGGTCGGCTGCCGGTGAGCCTGGCGGACATGCCGCACATGAAGGCTGGCGCGCGGCAACAAAGGCGCGCCGATGTCGATCAAGCGTCAGATTAGGTCTCACCAGTTTCGGGGCGAAGCGTGGCGTCGGAGATGGCAGTGATCGGGTGCCTCGCCCTCCCCGCCCAGCCCCGCAGCGCAGACGGCTGCGGCCAGCGCAGGCGTAACGCACGGAAAACCGGCCAGCGTCCGGTTGCGCTTCGTGGCCTGAGTTTCGGCACGCTGGCATCGGTGGGCCGTTCTCACCAGCGCCTCGGCGGGATCAAGCCAAAGCGTGGCGCATCGTCCCGGCGGCGACCCATGGCTCGCCCCGGGGCGGCAGATCTTCTCGATCCGTCTTGCGCCGTCACGGAATGCATAACCGGTAACAATCCGGCAATCGCGCATCCGGGCGGCGTTCCCAGCCCTCGCGCGGCACGACGAATCCTCGGGGGTGAGCCGTTACGCTTCCAGACCCGAAGCGCAGGGGCCCGGGTTTCCGCGACCTGCACGCTCTTCCACAGTCGGGTGCGGGCGGCGACGAGGTCCGCCGGGCACCCAAATGTCGATCTTTGCCCTTGCCCGTACAGACCAGCGAGCTCCGCCCCCGGTTTTTCAGCCCGTCCTGAGTCAAGGTGCCCTTGCGTTCGAGGCCGCGCAAGGCCCGATTGCCAGAAGGCCCTTCGTCGTGACGAGGAGCCCGAACGTGCCGATGGCCCTCGGGCTTCATGTGGAAAGGCTGTTCATGGGCGCAGACGACGACCTGGTGCAAGCTGTGCGGATAGCCTTCTGCCGCTGTAACGCAAGGGCGTGGAAAAGGGCGGCAAGGGTGCAACTCACCACCGCGTTTACCTTGCAGCAACTCTGGTTCGAAAACCCGGATGCTCTACCTCAAGCGCGTCCGAGGTCGCCCTCGCTGGTCGAAGGCACATGAATTGATCCGGTTCTCCGATGTCGGATCGGGCGCGGTGCGGCCTTTTCCAAGCGCATGGCGCGCAGGCCAAGGCTTTGAAAGCCGTGACCTGTTCGGCGCCGAGGTCATGGCGTGGCAACGCATAGACCACCTTGGCGCCCGGCCGACCGCCCGCGCGAGAACCCGCGATGGCGGGTTCGGGCGGCGCGAGTCTTGCCGAGACCCACCATCGACAGCAGCCATAGCAGCGGCGGCAGGGCGGCGCGCGCGACGGTTGTTGAAGTCGCAAAGATCGAGAGTGCTCAGTCCGCGTCCCTGTGCCGCCTCGCAGGGCGACCCTCGACAGCGGTCAGTAGCGGCACGGCGGCCATGAAGCGCGAAATGGCGTCCGCAAGGGGTCACGGCCTGTTCGGCGTCAGGAAGGTGCCGGGTAGTCGGCGGCGGTGGTGAAATCTCGCCGCGACCGCCACGAGCGCCCGCGACCGTCCTCCAAGCCAGACCCTGCAGCGCAGAACAATCGTGGCATCGCCGCGGGCTGTCAGGCACGGCATACGGGCAATCGACGGCAAAGGGCGGCCTGCGCGCAGCCTCGACGCCGGGGTTGGTGTCGCGGTCGGGCTTCTTGTCAATTGTCGGCGATGAGGACGAAGATCGCGTTCGGAAACCGGGCCCGCAGCGCCCTCTTTGCCACCGGCAAAGCAGGTTGCCCGCCATCCATCGCGGCGATGACGGTGTGGCCGGGTCGCCATGTGCATGCTGGCACGGTGGCCCAGCCTCACAGATCAGGATCCGGGCCCGAAGGGCCCGACCAGCGGCGCAGCTTCCTACGCCGATAACGCAGAAATGCCCGCGCTTGGCATCCTGGCCCGCGAGAAATCGCTTGCCCGTCCGCGGCGAATTGTCTCTGAGGCTGTGAAGATTGGCCCGTCCCACAATCCCTGAAGCGGGCCCCCCCCCACGATCAGGGTGCCCGCGGCAATCAAAGCGCGCAAGGCCAGCGGCGGAACCTGCTGTCAGGTGAAGATAAGGGTGATCCTGCCGGGCCGATGCGCCATCGCCCAGATCCGTGCGAGCGCGGGCCTCGCGGCTTTTGCGGCAGGGGTCTGCTCGTCCGCTCGGGCACGCCGGAGGCGGCCAACCGGATCGCAGCGACAGAGGCCCACGCGCGGACTGATCAGGCTATCGCGCCGCAGACCGTCGCCCCTTGGCGATGCGCGTGTGCATCCCGGAAGTTCGCCCCGCCAACGCCGATGCCGATCACCGAACCCCAGATGCAGGGCCTCGTGACGGTTCAGCCCGCGCATGCCGGCCGAACGATTCGATCCAGCCCGCCGCCGATCCCTGCCTCGTGATCGAACCACATCCCGGCCTCGGACCGGCGATCACGAAACCGCCCCAGGCTGCCCTTGGTGCCCCCAGCGCCGCAATTCCCTGGCCTGCAACGCACGCATCCGGCCTTGCCCAGAAGCTGAACCTGCAAAAGCTCCTGCGCCCTGCCCGCAACTCGCATCGAAGGCCTGCCAGTCCGCCCGGCTCATCGCCGCCGCCTCGCGCGGGCATCGCGCGCCCGGTCGGCCCGAGGGCCGCGACAGTGACGTGCAGGGGGTTGATTGCAGGAAGTGGGACAAGGTGGATCAGAACCGAGTTTTGGGGTATCGTTGCCCCCGGTTCTGCCATCTTTCCGCGCCCCGCGACGTCGGAACTCGTCCACCCCAGCCGAGCAAATCACCCCGCTGGAAAGGTGGACCCCTTCTCGCAAAGATGCTCGAAATCAACTAGATAAAGGGTGGACCCATGGGGTTCAAAAGGCCGTTCCGAGGAGCCGTCCGCCGCCACACGCGAAGTGGGTGGAAACCCTTCCGGGCGTGAATGGGGTGAACGGTTCCATACCGCACTCGGTCGGGGTGTGGCGGGAAGGGTGGATTACCCTCAGTGCAAAGAACGCATGAGCGATGCCTGTGGCCTTTGCCTGTGGCAGCAACGTATTTGTCAGTAGATTGTGCGGTGCGCGGCCACCTGACGACGGTATTCGCATAAACGGTGACATGTCGGGCGTCCACACATCAAGTATCTCGGCATTCGTATATCAGGGCGAACGTAAAGCCCACGCCGGGGCCCGTCTTTTGAAGCTGACGATTTCAGTTTAGATCCGGCAAACTAATGACCGACCATAGAATACAAGACCCGAAGTAAGAGAATCCTTTCCTGTCACCGATACTGCCGCCGTCGGCGCTGGGACGGATGCAGAAGAAATAGGTTCGCATTGTTGAAGAAAGCCTCGCGAGTACGGCGGGTGCCCGAAAACCGCCAGGCCGTCCGAATGAATGTTTTGGCCGCTTCGCTGCTGGTGCGCCTGGCCGGCGTCAATACCGGACTAGGTCGATTGACAAGGGACGGTTTGTTGGTCCGCGTTCACGCGGCTGACATCGCAAACACCTTCATGTGCCCGAGGTAATACAGCGGGCCGTCTGTGCCAAACCCAGACCAACGGCAGATATTACATTTCGTGAATGTCGCCGCTTGTGCTGTGCCGCCAACGATTTGACCCGGTGAGGCTTGCGCGCCCTCGTGCAAGCACTGGATCCGTCATGATTTGCGTTTTCCAGCGGGGACGAAGGTGTGGATCGCAAAGGCGGCGTGACGGATGCGTCGGGGTATAACAAACCCCTTGCGGTGGCCGTCCAGCAAAGGGTCTCGGGCGCGACCCGCACGCAGTGAAATCTTTTTGCCTTTCGCGCCGCAGGGGCGACTTGGTGAAAGCTCTTGTGGCAATGAATTGCGTAGGTAATTGTCGCTTGTATATCAAGCGATGAAAGCGGGAAATTCAATCTGGCCTGTGAGCCAGGACGGGACGGCGGTTTTCCGATCGCGCGCGGCGGCGCAGCTTGGCTACCTGCTTGAAGGCATTGACTGGCGCAATCTCGCTGGACGCAGCGCCTAAAAAGGCTGGATGATAGGGCCCTAATATCCAAACCTGTTTTTTATTGGCTTTAATAGGGGGTGTGGTAGTCTTCGACTATGTCACGACACCGCATCCGAAATTGCCATATTGCGCGCAGCAACTTCGCCGCTGAGACAGCACGAGTGCGGGAGGTGGAAAGCCATTTGCACAGGCCACGCCGCCTGGCCGCACTGCCTCGTGCGGCGATGATCCAAGAGCTGAAAGCTGGAGATCAGCCAAGCTGCGCCGCGACAAATATGGCATCTCGTCCAGAGCGCCGAGACGCGGCTGATCGATCAAGCCTTTTTGAATTACAGCTTGAAGACTGGAAGCTGCGGCAAACTGAGGATGGTCGCTGCGGCCGAAACAGGCCAGCCCGCGCGAGCGATTACCAACGGTGGCATGCGTTCAACGGCGCCCGCAAGCCAGTGCGCAAACCCTTTCCGGAACCACCTGCCGCGCGAGCGGGTGGTGTCCGAGGCACCGACCATCTGTTCGTCGCGTGTTGGCTCGGACCGCAATTGTGAAGATGGCGAGGACATCACCGAGACCGTTGGAGGCAATCGCCGCAGCAGTGATAGGTGATTCCCAGACCCGTGTGAAACCAGACCGGGTTTACCGGAGAGCATAAAGCTTGGAAAGGTAAGTCATGATCAAAAGGAAAATCAGGGAAACGTTTTTCGAACGGAATGTTCGGCGCGCCGCAGTGCGTGTTGTGCTTGAGAATGAAGCGGATTATAATCAGACCGATCTGAAGTGCTTCAAAGATCGATTTCGCAGAAGATAGGATGTAGGCCTGAAATCGCTTCGGGACTGGGTCAACAAGCAGCGGTTTTGAGACTGGGATCGGGAAGGGGTCTGACCCTGTCGGAAACGTGCGCAGAATGAAGGAGCTGGCAGCGGGAAGTCCGTGAACTCCAAACAAGGCCAACGACATCTTCGCAGGCGTCCGGCTTTTTCGGCGGCGGCGGACCTCGACCGCTCTAAACTCAAGAGATGAATCATAGTTTAATAGATGACCACCGGTCATCTTGGCGTCGGAGGGCGAATTGCAAGTTTTGCCGATCGGCGCCATCCACTTATTACCATCACAAAATCGATTGAGCTTGAATCCAGCGAGAAGCCTCGGAATCGTGCAAAAGCGCGGACCTTCATAATGAACCAGATTTGAGCATTATTGGGAGAAGATGGGAAACGATATGGCGCTGTATAAGTCCTGGCATGACTTGATTTGAAATGAGATGACTGTGGTCGCCCGGCTGCACGGTTTTAGTTCGCCTGATGAAAAAACAGTGATAATCAGGGTATTACACGTGGGATAAGGTTTCACAAACGACAAAGAGTAAATACCAGCTTTTTGCCGTGCCCACAAGGACAAGGTGAACCGAGAAATTCAAAAACACCAACTTCCAGAACATCTGTGGGTTGCGGACTTTTCACCTACGTCAGAAACCGCATAGGCCTTCGTGTAATGTGGCCATTCCCATCATTGATGTCTTTGGCGCGCTACATCGTGGCTGGAAGGTCTTCATCGTCTCCCAATGCCGCAGATGGTACTTTGAAATGCTTGTCTTATGAAATCCCAGCTTTGTGTGCGAACAAGAGCCACAGATCAGATTCTAAGAATGCTGAAATCTGTGGTAGGTGGTTGGATCGTAGACGCTTGGTCTTTGAGGACCGTTCGAGAGTAAGGATCAACCACCCACCTTCGCCAAGCCTGAACGATACAGAAAGCGGGCGCAAAGCCCTCTAGACAAGCATAGGATATGACGAAGATGACGGATGATACCAATTGGTGTGGACATTCCAAACAACTTTAAGACATTCACGCGGCTGAGCGAACGGGAAGATTATGTCGTTTGCATTGCCCCGCAAAGGATTTAAAGGGCTCTTGCCAAGTTTTTGCGCGCTAAGACGGCTGTTGATAACGCGTTGTTTTATGAATGCAACAGGCGCCCTACCACAGCGGCTTGAACGCGCCTTGGCGTGGCATTTGCCAAAATTGGTAAAAATAGTGAACCCTTTGCAGGCGCGCCGATTTGCGCAAGCACAAGGCATGCGCGGTAAAAAATAACCGACGCGGTTTGCGCAAAAATGCTGCCGTCATGGGGATGCTTTGCCTGAACCGGATGAGCCGCACAAAAAACAACATGATCTAGGAGTTACGCGCATTTCGTTCAAAGGATTAATCAAAGACCGAAACCCACATCAAATGAAGCCGCCTGAAACCCAAACTCTGTCCATGCACTTGCCGCCAAAGCAAAGCCACGCTTTGGCTCAACGTTGATAAACAAATTGCTGAAAATTGATGCTGAAGTTGACCGTCTGATAAATTCTACGACAGGCTGGCGCATTCGATGAAAAATTCCTCCCGCTCATTCCAGGTATTGTTGCGGTCTGCGCGTGCACCATTTTGATAGATGCTGAAATCGGAGTATGGACCGAAAGCAAGGTGCCTGTTGTGGACGCGGAGTAGCGCTATGACACGTCAATCTGGGGCAATTGGCGTGGAAATCATTCATTCGAGGGTGCGCAAAGTAAGTGAGGGAACGCCCTCTACATCCTGCCCTGGTGGCGATGAGACACAACCGACCTCAAGGCCAATAGCCAAGCCAATGAATCCAAAGCTGGAAAGCCACCAAAAGTCGCCATTACGGTGCTCATGCGATAGCTGATTGGAACTTGCCCACGCCCTCATCAAAGCAAAATCGAAATTGGTGAAAGAAGAGGCTTGATCAAGACGATACTCCGATCAAGGCGCTAGCTGCCCGTCAACCAGATCCCGAAACTCTCATATCATCAACAGCGACAGAAGGCTTTCAATACTTGTCGATTAAGTACTCCGATCGTCTTGAGGAGTCCAAATAGATCCATCCGTCGGCAAGCAATTGGTGACAGCTATGACAATGCATGGCCGAGACAATCAGCCGGTCTCTACAAGGCCGAAAGTCATCGAGCAGAGGGTTGCCGTGAAGGCAGAAAAAGACCGTCAATTTTGCCACGCTGATTGGGGTCTCTACTGTTCATCACGAACGTCGTTTTGGGCCATCGGATACATCGCTCAGCACAAGCAGAAAGGAACTTCTATGACAGGCGCTAAATACTGTTTACTCTTGCCGCAAAATAGGTAACTGCCCAGCCATGGCTGGAATGTGCCTTGGCAGTGATCTAATATTCATTCCGTAAGTCGCAGTTTGTGCCCGATCAACTGATCTGACCGGTTTTCATTTCAGGGTTTTTGATGACAGACCAACCCTGCTTGGCGGGCGGGTGGCATGTCAACATGTGCGTAAGCACAAGAAATCTCGGCGCCCCTCACGGCGCGGAAACAGCCTGATACTTTTTGCCTGACTTGCCCATACGCAAATCCCGTTGTCAGCTTCATTAAATTGGTGAAGGCGCGTTGGGTCGGTCAGAAAAGCGTGATGCCGTCGCCTTTTTTGCGCGTTTGCAAGGGCGCAGCGCGAGGGTTGTGGCCAGTTCTGCGTTTCGGGCGACCCGGCGTTTGTCCGGCCTTGGACATGGCTTGCAGAGGGGGTTGAGCTTCATGAAAATCCACCCGCCTGGGTAGGGATGTCACGGTAAACGCTGCAAGGAGCTCACCCATCACGCCGAACCCCAATTGTGCAATCATCGTTCCGGGGTGTCTGCCTGACGCTTTTGGCGTCCCCAGCAAAAAGGTTTTCATGTCGGTGGCTCCACGGGCTCTTTCTCAAATCAACGAATCAGCGCTTGGAGTTCGAGAAGATGGTGGCATTGCACAAAGGCGTGTTGGACCACTTCGCATCTGAAATACGGAGGCCCAGTGATCGTGGCACGACAAGCCCGCAAGAACCCGGTCAGATAGATCGCCCTGCGGGACGAGACGCGGAAGTGGCTCAGTGAGGGGCGAACAAGATCAAACATGGTAGCCACTGTTTTTGCCGCCCACGCGAAAGCCAGGGTCCCCTCCATCCAAGATGCTTGACCGCCACTTGCGGGCCCAATCGAGCCCTTTGCATAATAGCCTTCCCGCGGAAAGGGGTGGAAGGCGATCAGCTGTGACCCCGAATAAGTCGGGCCAGGTAGCTTGGAAACGACGAAAGGCCAAACAGATCAAGACAACACAAGAGAAAGACCGTTTCCTGCCGGATGCAAGTGATAGGTTTGCAAGTAGCTGGCGATATCGGCGAATGCCGAGGCCGTATGAAACTGGCCCCCTGCAACA
>Ga0163217_1023605_pt1 | contig 19194 bp, 18 predicted proteins | sample SynspAceP_FD_185933 | JGI IMG/M metagenome (GOLD analysis project Ga0163217, IMG submission 185933) | Saline lake microbial communities from Ace Lake in Antarctica - Synechococcus sp. Ace-P (PacBio error correction) | ecosystem: Environmental > Aquatic > Non-marine Saline and Alkaline > Saline ...
AAAAGAAGAGAAGAATCTGGGAAACAATGCCATCTTTTGGGCCCCAGTTCCCGGGCCCAAATCCCCCCTTTAAAAACCCCACGCCCCTTTTTTTTTTCCCACCAAAAAAAAATCCGGGTTTTTTTTTTTTGGGGTTTGGAATTCAAAACGTGTAAAAAAAATGGGTTTTTTAAAAAATTGTTGAAAAAAAACTTGTGGCCCTTTTGGGGTCCCTTTTTTTTAGCCCGGGCAAGGCGCTTCCTTGTTTTTAATTTTCCGAGTAATGGGGGCAAAAAGTGGGAACCTAAATTTATTCTGTGTATGGCCAATTGTTTGAAAAAATTCGCCCTTTCCAAATTCTTTCGGTGAGGGCCAATTGAATTATTTAAGTGCGAAAAGTCCTTTTACGATAGAGACAGTAATTTGGTAAGCGTAAAAGTCATAAACCTGAACTGCCCTTCCGTTTTGTCCCACAAGAGAAAATCCAGTATCGCCTCGCTGACCAAAGTTCCTAAATCCCGAGACGGCGTTTTCCAAGTCAAAGAGTATCGCGATGCAATAGCGGCTCGGGCTAATGTTGAAGCCTCGATACTTTCCTGCAGCGGAAAAACCACCACATTCCACGCACGGTTTCTAAAAAGTTTCGCGACAAATTCGAAGAACCCTGCGTCGCTTACCTGACTTTTTTAAACTTATTCATTGTTGACACCCTAACCATAATAGAAAACACAACGCAGGTTTATGCCAATTGTTCATGGTAGAATTCCGTTTAGTTAAGTAAAGGGTTTAACTTAAGCGTTAATAGATTCGAAGTTTTTAATAATCTATTTCCTCTTGGCAATTAGTAAGTGTCAAGTGCACAGAAATTCATAAGCCAACGAAATGTTGATGAGAAAATGTTAGCCTAACGACTTAAACGTAATAAATTAAGGGAGCGCTCATGGAAATTATCGGACCATTTGAAATCGACGGTTAAACGGTCCACAAGCAAGCCGCACGCACTCAAGATGTTTTTAACCCCAGCACGGGCGAGTTATTTCGAAAAAAAGTCGCTATGGCTTCAAACAGAAACAAGTAGAAGAAGCCATTACGGTAGCGCAAGCGCTTACCCTGAAGTGGCGAAATCGCCGCCATTTAAAGCGCGCTCGAATCATGTTTTTAAACTAAAAGGCGTTGTTGGAAAACACTCGGATAAAAATTTGTGAATTTGATTGGCGCTGAAACATGGCAAAATTTGCCACGATCCTGCGGGCGAACACTTACAACGAGGTTATTGAAAACGTTGAATACGCGTGTGGCGCGCCAGAACTATTAAAAGGTGAGTAACAGCAAAACGGTTGGTCCGAATAATTGATTTCTTGGAGTGAATTCCAGCCACTGGGTGTGGGTTGTTCGGGATTACAACCATTTTTTATTTTCCTGCCATGGTGCCATTATGGATGTTTCCGATGCAATCGTGTGTGGGAACACCTTTCATCTTGAAACCGATCTGAACGCGACCCAAGTACCGCTTTGTTTATTGCTGAATTGTTGCATGAAGCGGGCTACCAGCGGTGTTTTTAATGTGGTAAATGGCGATAAAGTCGCATTGTGATCTTTTATTAAGAAGATAAGCCGGGTAAAAAGCCGTGAAGCTTTGTTGTTCCACACCAATTGCGGAAATAGCATCTCAGCCAAAGCCAGCGCTAACGGTAACGTTGTCGGCCACTTGGATGGGCGAAAAAATCACGCGATTGTGATGCCGGATGCCGATATGGAAACGTAGTGAGTCAGTTTTGCTTGGCGCGGCCTTGGTTCATCAGGCGAACGTTGTAATGGCGTTGTCGTGTTGCCGTTTGCCGTTGGTAAGGCTGCTGGTGATGCCTGATTAGTAAAATGGCTGAAGCTATGAAGCCGCTAAAAGAGGTGGATGCTCAGATAAAACCAAATGATTTTGGCCCTGTAATTCCAAAAGAACTATAAAGAAAAAGTGGGTTGGCTTTTATTGATAGCCGGAATCACAAGGCGCAACCATTGTCCGTGATGGGCCGCAATCCCACAAGTCGTAGGGTTAGAAAAAGGTTTCTTTGTTGGTGCGACCCTAGATCGCTGGTGTAACTCAAAGAGGATGGAGAGTATCAAGCAAGAATTTTTGGTCCAGTTCTGCAAGTGTTCGTGTTGAACACATGAAGAAGCGATGACGCTTGATTAAACCCGATCATGAATACCGTAACGAACCTGTAATTTCACCCGTTGATGGCGAAGCCGCGCGTTTACTTCTCTGACCTATATTGAAGTGGGTATGGTTTGGGATCAATGTGCTTTACCATTGCCTGTGGCGTAATCACAGTTTTTGGCGTTGGAAGCGTTTTCTTTGTTTGGCGATCTACATGCCACGGACCAGAAATGCCGTGCGCTTTACACAAAACGAAAAAAACCATTACACAGCCGCTGGCCTTCGGCGGGTAATTTCGTGAAGGTAAAGAGCTTTTCTTTTCCGTCTAGTTTGTCGGACTGAATCTATATGAATCCTCCGGCAGCGTCTATTCAAACTGATAGTGCTGTTTTTATTGGTCGCTTATCGCAAATGAATGAGCGGCCATTTTTTTATGATGACCTGAAAGTAAGATCAGCTCGCCTTTATAATAAGCAGGAAGTTATGGTTTCTTTTGATCTATATTTAGCTGAATGCTATGATTTTTTTTAACCGTCTGGGTGTTTGGTATGAACTCCAAGCAATGTGGCTAAATACGATGAAAATGGTTCTTGCTTTTTAGCGATGTTTTTTTAGGCAAAGGTTTTATGGCGTCACCCGCTATGTTGACTGGCGCAGAGAATGACAAACTGAAACATTGAAGTTGATAAAAATACGGCGTATCTATCTGGCATATTAAACAAGTAATTTTGTTTAGTCAGTTAAGTGAATTTCATCAAGCAAACCCCAATGTAACGACTTGGTTTTAGTCGAGTGTTCCTGGGTCTGTGGATCAACACGCTACCGATGGAGGCGCGCGTTTGATTCGTCGTTTTAGGCTTGAAATACTCACATGCACAGACCGGTTATTGTGCTTTCCGGTGGTGTTGATCTATTCTTAGGTGGCGTGGAAAGAACCATTGGAGCCGGAGCTGGTGGTTGGCGTGCATGCTTGGTCTGATGGCTCAAGAATGAAAGCGGCGAACGTCAATGTTGCCGATTCCGATAAACGCAAGTGTAATGTTAATTTTTATCTAGAAATGGGAGGTGCCAGAGGCGCTTTATTGGTTTCTCACTGTTTTGATGCGGCACCCGCCGATAGAGTGTATTTTTATCACCGAAGAAAACGTATGATTATTCAAGCTTGCCACAAGCAATAAAATTGAAAACCTAGTCGTTTAAAAAACGAACATGTCGCACTAGGGAAGGGATTTATGGAACAAATAGAACTGTTTTACCATAGAAAGCCTTGTCGAGGTGTGTGTGAGAAACAGGTAAAAAGGCTTTGCAAAGATGTTTGCGCAGTCCGAGATTGAGCGCTTTCATTGGTTTTCGGTTATCAACTGAAAGCGCGCCATCACAAGTATTAGATTTGTGCAAACACCTGTCGAGTACGCTTACTTAAGGCCCGTCAAGAAAGATTAAAGACGCTGCGCGTCTGCCAAGGCATTACCTTAGGAATGGAGGATGAGCTTGCGGCCGACCTTTTTGAGTTAACCAATGATTAGCGATTTTTCTCTGATCGCTAACATCAACTCGTTTAGTCCTTCAAAAATGGCGTCTAAGGCTTCTGAAAACGTTCAAACACCAATGACCTTCATGCCTTCAAAATCGGTTTTTTCGGACAGTTAGCTTTTGGCACGACGGCTTCTGTGAATCCATGTTTGGCCGCTTCACTAAATACGATCTTGCCCTGATTGGAACAGGGCGATTCACCCAGATTTAAGCCGACTTCGCCCATCACGACTAAGTCATGGGTAGAAAAACTCGGTCTCGGAAGCTAGAAACAACGCCGCATGGCCGCGAGATCAGCGCTGGTTTCCAACACTTTAACCCCACCCACACGTTTCAAATAACAACATCTTGACTCAGACCGTTAATAAACGCGCGTGTTTGTGTAATACTGCTCAACAGCATAGCGATCCGATATGATCAAACCCGACAAGTGACGCGTCTTGGATTGCAAGTGGCGAAATCGTCCGACCAAGGCTTTGTAGCCTCTACTAATAAAGGTCGGGTGCCTTCCCATACCACCACAACTTAGGCTGCCAAGCCGCAAGGATGATTGCTGCGGTTTAGAAAATAGAGCTTGGGATTCTTAACTCTTTCCAGCCATTTTCAGCCATGCAAAAACGCCAAGTTCATTGACGCGCGCCAAAAGCGGTTCTTCATGCCGCGCAATAGTACGAAAGCGAGAATCTTCCAGAACCTTCCTAATAACACCGAAACAGTCGACCATGTGTTTCCAGGACTTTTCGCCCAGCAGGGTACCGTCTGTTTGGGTAAACGTGACCAAGCGAAGTAACACCGCCGTTTGCGTTTGTGTTTTTGCAAAACGCGTTTAAGGAACGCGGCACTCTCTCTTACTTGCGACACGCTGCCAGGAGCGGATTCACAGCCAATCCAAATGCCATGACCTGAATAGAGTCAATGACCAATAACTTTAGGTTTGAGCCCTGTTGAGCGATTGGTTAAATGGCGTCCCACATTGGTTTCGGACAGCATCTTGGAGATTTTGTGTTGGCAAGCCAGCGCGTTGGGCCGCGCATGCGACTTGCTGCAAGGATCCTTCACCCGTACATACAAGGACGCTTTTGTTTGTTTGTGCGAGCCAGCACATGGTTTGCAAATAATAGAGTGCGCCTTTTACCCGGCGCCGGGCGATCCACCAATAAACACCACACCGCCAGGCACTAAACCGCCGCCTAATACTCGTCAAATTCGTTAGCAACCAGAAGCTTGAAATCGGGTACACGCTAAATCGATATCGGATAAATTTTGGATACCAGTTGACGGCGCCACAATAAGCCTTGGTAGTCGTGGATTTGGCTCAGCAGGAGACGCGCGCAGAGGTTTTCCAGAAGGTTAAGTCCGAATTTCAGAATAGGGATTCCACGCAATTGCAGGCTTAGGCCATTGACTCCTTTGCCATTTTGGCGTAGTCCAACTCCGCATTCGGTTGCAACAAAAGCGGTTTTTGCTTTGGCCATGAAGAGTCTCTTTGGTTTATCGGAAGGAGCGGAGCAAGCAGCCTCCCGTCATTAAGTTGCGATACGTATGTTATACGAGTATGATGATTACTTTTTGTGCCAATTAACAGAGTAAAGGTCGGTACGACGGTTTTCATATGTTAACGGAACCTCGCTCGCGTTCAATTCAACTTATCTTAGATCAAGAATCCTGCGAAACAAGATCATTTAGTAATTGGGTTGTCCGTTTCGCCAATGACCGCATCGTGCGGATAAGAGAATCGGACGGTTGAAAGACAGAACTTTGGTGAGTAATGAATGTCCAAGTTTTTTCAACTTGTGGAAAGGTTGCCACAAGCTGCCCACAAATATACCACATAACATTCGTTTTCAATGGCGCCGTGCTTGGGCGCAATGGCGCACACGTAAAGTAGCATTTTTTGTGTCAGTCCGCAGAAGGACGAAGAGATGTCCTGTCTTGTTCGGCAATAAACGCCGCAAGCTCAGGGATTCAACGTCATAGCAGATCAGATACAACCGCGTGAGATAGGTTCAGAGCGCAGTTATTCGCCACATTGGATTGATCCGCCAAAACACACACAATACGGCGCTCAATGCGGTGTGATGTGGATTTTTTCTGCTCTTCTACTGTGGCCGTCGCGGCGACATAAATAGCTTGACGGTTTATAAAGAATGTCGTCCTTCCATCAGGGGCATCGAGCCGGTGTGCGTTGATGTTGTAGCTCGAACGGCGAGTTTGGGACATTTTCATTTTTGAAGCCGTTCAGTAAAGGCTGGGCCAGAAAAGTCGAATGGCCTTGGTTTTGGTTGCTTGGTCTGGGTCAATCCGATAGCCGGTGCCGTAAAATTTCGGGGAATAATACAAAGTCGCTTTTTTGTAATGCGGATACTGCATCAATAAAGTATTCAACTTGTGTCAACTCGTCCACACTGGCGACTTCTCGCATTTGCCATTGAATAGCGCCAATTACCGAACTTGTGTTTTACGTGGTACGAATAACGCTGGTTTCTGGTGCGTAAAAAATATTTTTCCCCCTCTAAAAGCGTCGCATAGCCTTGTGATTTTTCATCTTCTGGCAATACGTTTTAGCAATCGAGTGACTTGGAAATCGTTCGAAAGTTGGAAACTGAAAAAATAGGTCGTAGATCTTTTTTTCCAACGGCACCGATTCTAGATATTCCTGCTGGTGATAAATTGTGTGCTGCTGGTGAATAATTGGGAATTCGCCCGCCAGCTAAATGGCACGGAAGGTTTGTTTGCGGCACAAAACTCTTTGGCGCGCTTCATAAAGGGCGTCGGCCCGCAAACGATAACCGCTCGCGATATTTTCGGAATAGCCATCCACCATACATAGCATCGCCTTCAGGATGCTTCGAATGTTTTCTTTCTGATCTATCTGAAGGTCGTCATAGGTATGCGGGTTACTGAAACGTTGAATAATTCGCCTGAAGCGGACAGGGCGAATAACGCGAAATGTTACCGTGGTGAATCTTCTAGGCAAATTTGCCCTTCAGGAAAATCTTTTTTATCAAGCTGGTGTATGGTGTGTTTAGGCAAGAAACCACCGATGTCATGGTAGACCTTATCCATCAGTGCTTTTACTGCTTCGTAATATTATTGGGTTTAAATTCCGAATTTAAAAATGTAAGTCCTTCTAGCATGATGTCCTCTGCCTGTGTTGGTCCTGCCTGCCATTGTATTAGTACTCTTATTTCCAAGTAATCGAATCGCGTGCAGTGGTGTCTTTATATGACAGGATAATACCGGCTTTCTTTACGTGATGGGAGGGCGTTAATTTTTATTTAAATAGAGGAAAAAAAGAAAAACCCCCGTCCGAAGCGAGTTTTTTTTGGATTATAAAAGGTCTTTTACGATAATGTTGGGATTATGCTTACTGAATTCTGGTACGCTTCCATACCACATTCAGAAAGGTCAACGCCTTCGTATTCTTCTTCTTCGTTCACGTCGAACACCCATGATGGCTTTGAATGATCAGCAACCACTAGGCCTAGAGACCGAATTACCCAAACGAAGATAGTTAAATGCATCCCGGCGATTTGTCCGCCGAATGTTGTACCGTCGTTTGTAAAGAAGGTACTGCTAGCCAAAGCCCCAAAGACCAACGCCCGTGACGAGATCGCGCCACTGGATCATCAATTTAAGTTTGTTAGCGTCAGGATAGACACACCACAATCAAGCCGCCGAACTAGACCTATTTAGCGGTTGCTCCAAGAGCAGAAAGGTGTATCAGGACCTGCTGTGGATAGCAACCAGACCAGCCAAATGCGCCGTTTAGAAGCATCGGTTAGATCGGCTTTACCGAATAAGGATACAGCTAGAATAAGTGCGCCCGATTGCGCCGCCTGCTGCGCTGCGTTGGTATTCAAGAACACCATCGCCACAGAGTTAGCACTTGCGATATCAACCAAGCTTTCCAGACAAGAACCACCGTTGAAACCGAACCAGCCCATCCAAGGATGAAAAAGTAAACCAGTGTCGCAAGCCGGTAAGTTAGCAACCAGGAATGGCCACGAACTTCACCTTAAGGGACCGTATTTGCCTTTACGAGCACCAAGCACCAATACACCAGCCAATGCGGACAGAGGCACCAGCCATGTGAACAACCGGAACCTGCAGTCAGTGACCCTAGTCGCCAAGGCCTATACATAGCCGAATACAGAACCGCCGCCCCACGTCCAGTTAGACCTTCCATTGGGTAGATGAACGCCGTCATTACCACTGGCAAGAATAAGGAAGACCAAGCTTACTACGCTTCAGCACGGCCACCAGAGACAATAGACATTGCCGTTGCAACGAATACACTTGGAAGAGAAAATCAGAAGCTCCAGAATAAATCGAACGCGGCCCTTCGAAGCCACCTTCACGGCCAGAAAAATCCGTTAGAGTAGAAAGCACGTCTACATCTTGAATACCCGTTTAAGAAACAGCTAACTCACCGTACATTGACGGAGTAACCGCAAAACGAGATACATGATGCAAGAGATGGCAAATAATGCCACGTTCTTAGTTAAAATCTCAGTGGTGGTTTTTTTAGCACGTAGACTAGACCTGCTTCCCAACCATGGCAAATCCCGCTGCCAAATCTCACATAACCAGTGCAGCCACACACCAAGAAGTAAAAGGTGGTCCATAGGCATATTGTAAGTGAAATTTTGATCTTGCATGTTTCGCCCCCCTTAAAGGTTGTAAGATTTGAAGCAGTGATTAAACCGCTTCAACCCCAGTCTCTCCGGTACGAATACAACCGCTTGTTCAAGGTTAACGATAAAGATCTTACGCGTCGCCGATTTTGCCAGTGTTCGCTGCGCCAGTGAATGGCCTCAACGCTTGGTCTGTCATGTCGTCTGCAATCGCTAGCTCGATTTTTAACTTAGGTAAAAGTCCACTACATATTCCAGCGCCGCGGTATAGTTCTGTGGTGGCCTTTTTTTGACGTCCGAAACCTTTTACTTCTGTTACGGTGATACCTTGAACACCGATCATCAGAAAGTGCTTCTCGAACATCATCGGTTTAAATGCTGATGATGGCAGTTTATAAGCTGTCATACCCACTGTCTCCTTTAAAAGTCAATTTTATTTGTCGTAATCGCAGGTAGTTAGCTTTATTCACAATATGCGGCCACATCTTTAAAAGCCTTTGCTATACGGGGTTTGTAGGATTTTGTCTGTTTTTTGAAAATTAAAAAGAGTCGCGGGTTTGCTTTATTTAGTCGGCAATATTGGGGTTGTCTTTATAGTGCGTTGCCGTTAACTTGGGTGCGGTGATCTAATCAGAAAGGGGTGATCTACCAGTAAGCGCCTTACCTTGTTGCTTTTGATCGAAAAAAACACCAGTGAACGCGTTTTTATGTGGCCTTAATTAGGGGAAGTGCTTTAATAAAGGCCGCTGAGATGGTGATTTCACGTCACAGAAAAGAGGCCGTCTTGCCCAGTGCGAATAGACCTGATTTTTTTATATGCTCAGGAAAACGTCCTTATTAAAGATGCACGATGATGAATTGTTTGCCACCTCCTTAGGCTTCTAATACTAATAGGCATTGTAAATGTTAAAAACCGGGAATGACATGATAGATCAAAATTTATAAAGCAAATTGGGTAACCGGATTAGAGCAAGCCGCAGAGAACGATTGTAAGCTACCTAAAGCAAGAAATTCAGGCGCAACTACAATCGAAGTTGCCGAAATACATTAAGTTCAAAATGGATTTGGTTCACGAGAAGAGTTTTTGAAGTACAAAGGCGGCTATGTTGGCAAAATACCGTGAAAATTGGCATTATTTAGAAGCGCGGTTTAAATGAACTGGAAAAGTAGCGTAATAAAACAAGGCGCTCATAAAGGGTAGATGAGCGCCTTATCAAAGACAGAATAGCGAGTAGCTATTCACTTCCAGCCTTGTTGCCAGTTGTCCTGAACACTTCAGTACTTGGCCAAGGTTGGTATGTTGGTTCTTGTTTATCACGGCTCAAAGAACGCACTCTATAACCGTGTCTTCTTCGTGCCGAATGAGTTTTGGGTGACGATAAAATGCTTTTCTTTGTATTGTGGTGACGTTGAATGTCCCAATTTAAAGAACAAAAGTAATTTATTTGGGTTTAAATTTGATGCATGTGGTTTTCCGTAATCTCGTAAACGTAGACAAACAAAGAATCACGAAATGGAAGTGAAGAGCCGGATTGCTTTTCAGGATACAAGAACATTTTAAAAATAGGGAATCAAAGGAGTGATCATCGAGTTTTTAGCAAAACCATCTACAGTCGTGCCGAGTGGGTGGTGGCGTCCCCTTAAGTCCCACATCGAAACCCTTATATCGAACGGTTTACCTTCTTTAAATATTGTCGGATTGCCAGAAAGCGGCGTTCAGAGCAAAAGATCGTGTGCGTAGCGGCGAATTATTAATAGAAACATTTTCGAATTTTCCCCACCAGAAGAGTCACCATAACCTGCCCCTGCGGATTTACCCAAAGAAGGCGGTCCGTTATGATTTAGCGATTGCGATCAAGTAGTGCCCTGGTCGCTTCAAGGTCCAATTAGGTGAAGTGAATCTTCAAGATATTGAATTTTATTGGTGAAGTTGGCTTATCGGGTGGATATTCCGTGCGTGCCTGGTTAATTGCCGTCGGCGATGTGCTGTCATCAGGCCCTGAACGACAACTGATTCTCCAGAAGACAATCACAAGAAGCGGCTTTGTTGAAAGTGATGCGGTGTTTTGCAAAACCCTTACTTCAAGTCACGCGCGCACCTTCTACAAGCTGAAAGTAAGCTGCGACGCTGTGGTTTCTAAAACGACGGCGCGTTTTAACCCTTGGACCACAAGAATGCGTGATGTGAAAGGCCAATACCAAGCGCTGACGAGCCTTTGGAAGTCGCAGCGGCCGGTGGTCATAACTCCCTTTTTTAATTGGTCCGGCTGGCATACAGGAAAAAACCATGTTAGCGTCCCCGTTTACCTGCAGCATCATGCCAGCCATGACCGAAGCTTGAACGCTTGCCCCGTGGCGGTCGGTTCCATGTCGCAGGGCGAAAAGATGGGACTGGATTGGCATTGGTCAGAACGTCCATTTCGATCTCGCAACAATACTTGTTCCCGTCAGCGGCTCCTTGTTGGAGGCGGTTCCATTCCTAAACCGGGAGAACCTCTTTGGCGCCATTGTGGTGTTTTTGTTTCCTTCGAAATGAGCTGCCAGAATTTGATCGTAAGGTTTTAGAGGTTTTTGCGCGAGACCCTAAAAAGTGGTGGAAGTGCATATTTCCACGGCGCGTGGGCAGATGGTTCCTTTCCAGCGCGCTTCCAACTGGTTGCCGCGATGAACGCCAGCAACCGAAGCATACAAACGGCGGACAAAGATTATTACCAAAAATCCAGTGCCAGTCAAAAGTACCTCAAAAAAACTTCTCGGCACTTTTTTAGATCCGATCGACTTGCCATGTGGAATGTGCCAACCAATTGCCTTCCTAAGTTTTTGGTGAACGCTGTCAAGAAGAGGGTGAGTGCAAGCGCAGTATTCGTTTGCGCGTTGAAAAGCCGTAGCAAGGCAACGAGCACGCCAAGGTGTAACAAAATGCCTTGTTAAGCGGACGGCAAGTTTAGAATCTATTTGCGCCCTAAGCGACGACGATTAACATTTTAATGCAGCAAGCGTTAGAAACCTTAAAACTGTCGGTCGCGCCTTTATCATCGGGTTTTTTAAAGTGGCAGCTCACCTTAGCGGAATTTAAAAGTGAACTCACCGGTAACCAGAGCGTATTTATATGGAATCGTTTAATGTTATCGAAAATGGTAAAAAACCTTGTCGAGCCTGGCGGTTTTTCCTTCTTGAGCGCAGGTCGTAATCGTCTAGTTAACGCCTTTTCAAGCGGGTGATAAAAGCTGTTTTTAAAACCGATGTGTCATTTTCGGTTACACTCTTTGCCAGCTTTATTTTATTTTGTCTACTTGTGTGGATGGCTTTTTAAGTGACGGTTTTGCCGGCATAAAATAAAGTCATGAGTAGGTGATATATGAATGGGATTAATAATAATTAATTGTGGTCACGTATTCGCTGTTGCTGACTTAGTCTTTGGCAAAGCAGAGTGGCGTAAATGGAGTTATACATTATGGTTATTCCAGCTGTTCCCCCTATGGGCATTGTTTACTTTCTGTGGCTTTTGCCTTTTTTTTCAACCGGACTTGATTCGTGCGGCTTTGAAACGTCAAATTGTTCCATTACTGCATTCCCCCTGTCATCAGTTAGCAATGGGGTTAACCCTAAGCCCCACAGACTTCAAACAAGTCCCCTTAAAACCGTAAAGCCCGTTGGTGTGGGTGGTTATTCTGCAATTTTTTATGGATGGCCGATTAGCGGCGTTGGTGTGGCGTTTTTGCGTTTGGTTTTGATACTGAGATTAAGCGGTTGGTATGTTGCTGGTTTGGCAGCGGGTTGCGGGCGGTACGTCTCGCAATGTGATGTGTGTTTATTTGGCGAAAGGCGATAACCGCGTGTCTGGAATTTCCATGACCGCGGATTTCGACCTTGATTGTGTGATAACTAACCGCCTTTCCCTTAGTGTCCTTTTGATGATAAGTTCAAAGTGTTGATGTACGCAGTGTCGGTATGTTGATGAGGCTACTCCAAAATTGTATTATTACCTGTTGCCGGGCGCGGGTGTGTTGATTAATGACGTTTTTTCTTCGGAAGTTTGTGCGCCAAGACAGAGCCGATTTTTCCTTACATTTCTATGTTCGTCGATGTGGTTCTTATATTTTGCGATGGTCGTGGCTGAGCGCGTCAAGATTGTTCAAGTTGGCCTCATCGTTGCGGCCTGCTCGTAAATTATCGCTATAATGCGATTGTTGGTTTGAACTCTTAGGCATCATTGGGTTAACTTACCTGTACTTGGACTTTGATGACACAGTGGTATGGTCGTTGACGAATTTGGCGTTTGAAGTGGTTTGCCAAGAACTCAGGTTGTTGGCGGCGGCGTTGGCGGTGAAGTTCTTTACTCCGATGGCGTGCATTTGCGAGGAACTATACTTCAGTGTTTGGGCAATAATATTTCGGGTTTTCCCTTTGGTTTGGCGAGCTATTGGAGCCGTCCGACCTGTTTTGGAAAATAACAGCGAAGACACTTCTAAATAAGCGTTTTACGGAGCAATAATAAAAGGGACGCCATTCTGGTGTCCCTTTTTTGTGCTGAATCGAACGGTTTATGTCAGTGGCAGTCGATGTAATGTCCGGGTAACACTTAGTGCCGATTTTTAACCGCCGCGCACCAGGTTTTTCCATGAGTGAGTCCCTTCCTTCCATATCCCAACGTTTGAGAAATCTAACGAACGCCGAACTCGATGCCGTTAAAAAAATCGATGGCCTTTTACTGGTATTGGCCGGAGCAGGATCAGGGGAAAACCGTGTAATCACGACGAAAATCGCGTATTTGGATTCAAACCTGTGGGTATAAAGCGAACAGCATTATCGCGGTTAACATTTACGAACAAAGCCGCTCGAGAGACTGAAAAGAGCGTGTTTGTTGGTATGCTTTCTATAAAAGAAATGCCGAGGCTTGAGCAATCCATCTTGACCTTTTCAGCAATTTAGGTTTACGCATTCTACGCGAAAAGAGTTTCGTGGGCAGGTTTAGAGAAGAAGGCTTCACTTTATTTGATTCTCAAGAACTCCCTTGTCTTGATTCAAAAGAAATTCCTAGACAAAGAGTTTTAAACGGGTCAAACGGAATCCGCAGGCTTATTGTCAGAACACAGTGTCCCCAAATTGGAAAAACCGATCTAACGAACACCAACATAGAAGCCATGACCAACGCCGATACCGAGGAGTTCTTGTGGCAGCGCAAGTTTACGCACAATATCAGCGTTTATTTGCGTGCCCTACAACGCGGTGGATTTTGATGACCTTATTTGCTTCCTGTCAGCTGTTAATGGCAGATGAAACGTTGCCGTGATCGCTGGCAGAAAAAAGTCCGCTATTTGCTGGTGGATGAGGTGCCAAGACACCAAACGGGCAGTCATTATGAATGATTCGTTTATTAGCCCGGTTATAGACGCTGCTTTACCTTAGTGCGACGATGACCAAATCCATGCTACGCAATGGCGAGGTGCGCCGTTCCCCTGAAACCTAGAACGCTTGTCGGTCGATTATCCAATTTAAAAACTGTCAGCTAGAGCAAAACTACCGTTCGAACTAAACCATCTTGAAAACCGCCAATACGTTAATAGCGAACAATCCCTCATATTCCATGACAAAGCCTTGTGGACAGTTGACCATGAAATTAGGCCGATCCGATTCGCCGTGAGGTCACCCGAAATGAAGACTCAAGAATCGGAACGTGTGGCGGCTGAAATACAATCTCGTCATTTGGCGCATGACATTTCCGTATCGAGATTTTGCTATTTTGTATCGAGGCAATCACCAGGTAGCGTTTTTTTTGGAATAAACTGCAAGCCTACCCAGGATTCCTTCAAAATGAATGGCGGCAACGTCTTTTTTTCTCCCGCGCGGAAATCACAAGATTTGATGGGGTATTTTACGTCTGTTAGTGAACCCATCAGATGACAAATGCTTTTTTGCGAGTGGTGAAATTACCGCGCCGAAGAAATCGCCCTGGCGGACCTAGAAAAAGTGGCGGTAACCTTGCCACTCGAACGCGGCGTGAGTTTGTTTGAAAAGCGTCTGGTTACAAAAGAGTTTAGAAGAAACCATTACAGCCGCTCGCTGAAAGCCTGCAAGCTTCGAGAGTTGGATGTCTATCCTTACGTACAACGTCTAGAAGGTGCGTTCTCCCCGTGCCAGTGATAGAGGCAAATGATTCATGACATGGATTATTACGGCTGGAATTCAAGAGCAAACGTCTTCGTCTAAAGCAGGTGATCGTTCGCATCGAAAAACTGCGCTTCTTACTGGATTCTTTCAACGCATGAATGGAATCCGCTTGGGAGATGACGAAACCGCCGGTTGGATCAGGCGATAGCAAGCTGGTTTATTGAATTGACATGCTAGAGCGCCAAGAAAGAAGAGAGAGACGAAGATAAAGGTACAGCTTTTGACGCTTCCATGCATCTAAAAGGCTTAGGAGTATCCGCGATGTTTTTTGTCGGCTTGTGAAAAGAAGAACTTTTTGCCCCACAGGAACAGTAATGAAAAAAACGACGACATCGAAGAAGAGCGTCGTCTGGCTTACGTTGGCATCAACGCGGGCCCAAAAACCTTATGCATCACCATGGCCGCGAAACGTCGACAATAACGGTTGAAGAAATCGGACTGTTTACCAGCCGGTTCCTTGATGAACTGTCCAGAAGAAGACTTAGTTTGGGGAAGGGCGAGGAAGACGAAGGGGAAAGCGCGCAAAAGAACGTGGTCAGCGTCATGTGTCGGCATTAAAAGCATATGTTAAAACGGCTAGCAACAAACGACGCATGAAAAAAAACTAGTCTTGCTGTTGTCTATCTATGTATTCAATATGCGTGTTTCAACGCTCATCATCACTGCAATCAAAGCAATAAAAGCCTTTTGGCGGCCAATGGCTTTTAATGCCGCTGATCGCGTCCTTTTAGCAATGTATCTAAAGCCTTTATCGCATTCGCGGTTGCCAGTCTCATGGTTCCAATCGCGGCCGTCCCTCTGCAACACCCGCTCATATGACAAGCAACGCAATAAGATTAAAACTTGTTCACCTGACGTGCGCACCAGCCAGCGAAGAAATAGCCCTAGGGCAAAAACAAAACTGCACCAAGAAATACTAAAACGTTTAATGGATATCGGGATTAGACAGTCACAATGAAATCCTTAGTGACTTTAAGAGTAAAAAACGATAAGTTATTTTAAACACAAGGGTGAATCTACTCCGCGTTTTTTTTTGTTAGCGTTGGTTCCTCACCTTTACTTTAATTTTTGTAACACGTCCATTAGACAAGGAAACCAAACATGAACCATTGAACTCGTACTCGTCGCCATTGACTCGCGCGCCAACTTCTGGAAAAAACGGGCGCAGCCTAAAAAGCGCTTTAGAAGCTTTATTGGTGCCAACGCCGCGCGGAAGTGGGTTGTTTGCAATACTGACCTTCATCAAAATAACAAGACTCCGGGGCGTTCGTCTAACTTCCGAACGTTTTGACGGCGACTACGATGCGTGGCAAGACCATATAAAACGGATCTATCAAGAACGTTTTTAGAAGTAACCAAAGAACGTTATTGCAGACTTTGATGTGACTGAATTGCATAAGATAGGCCGAGTTTTTTTGCCATGAGTTAGTTTTGTTTGGCGGTGTAAAACAGCTAACAAAGAAAAAGCTTTTTGATACAAAAAGCAATAAAAAAACGCTATATGCTGTTCTTATTGGGCTTTAAGCACTGGAATCCTGAGTGATTTCTTTAGAATACGACACCATTTGTGATTGGCCTGTTTTGCACCTTGCAAACAGAATTAGCGCCCACGCAATCATAAAATGCGCCGTAGCTCAGCTGGATAGAGGCGTCGCCCTCCGAGGCGAAGGCGAGGTTCGAATCCTCTCGGCGCACCATATCTATAATGGCCCCTAACTTGTAACCCTCGTATTTACTGACTTTTAGAAATTTCCAAAACTTCGACTTTTTTTGGATCAATACAACTCATTTTTCTTATGGGTACAAAATGGGACATACCTTTTAAAAACTTTTATGAGGGCCTTTCATGCGTCTACATTTTTCGTCTCAAAAAATGAAGCCGTTTTGTTAAAACGGATTGCATTCGATTCAGTTTCTGCTTAATTTTTCAATGCTTACCTCAAAGAACAAGATATGTCTAGAGAATTTTGTGCATATTAGTGTGTCTTCTCTTGCTGGTGAAATAGAGAGGGCTTTTAGACATGGCACACTAACCAAAAAGAAAATCGACAAGTACTGGCAAGCTAAAGTCAGAAAGAAGGGCTTTCCAACTGTTTCAAAACATTTCGCCACAAAAGCGGAGTCAAAAGTGGGGCGCGTTAAGTCCCGAATGTGAGATGGACAAGGGAGGTTATGTGTTCTTTATCTGTAGACAAGAGACAAACAACAACTACAAATAGCATTGCCTTGAGCGATATTTAGGGAACAATGCGATAATGTCCATGGTAATGAGTACAATCGCTGTTTTGCCTTTGAGCCTCAACCATGTCCACCCAACTCACCTTTGCCGACCAGCGAATTTAACAACAAACGCCCGGTAAAACAGCTAAGGAATTTTCCTTTCTCGCAATGAATGAAGTTGTGCCTTTGGGGATCAACTAGAAGCGGTTATTGAGGCCGTTTTTAATCTACACCAGGGAATGGCAGAAGACCTTATCCGCTATCACCAATGTTCCGCATTCACTGCAATGCAACATTGGTATAACATGAGTGATTCCAGCGATGGAGGATGGCTTGTTATGAGATCACGTCATGCGCTTATTTGCTGATTAATCATTAGATAATCCCATTCCTTGATCACAACCACCATCAAATGAATTTTCGACACTTATTAGAGAACACAAACTCTCGCGCCAATGCACTTTTTAAAAGAAGTGAATAGATGGGCTGTCTGAACGCAGGTATTTAACCTCAAAGAAGATACGAATTGTGGACGCACTATTATTGGGAAGCGGGCCAGCTCAACGAAGAATAAGAAGCAAAAGAAAGAGACCCTGAGATGCAAATCAAAACTCAAAAGGGTAAGCAGTGTTCTTTGGCTTTAAAAGCCCCATATTGGTGTTGACGGCTATATATGTGTGTATTCCAGCGTAAAGTACAACGGCGGGCCAACGTTCATGACATTCACGAAACACAACCTTCTTCATTGGCGGAAGAGTGTTTTGTCTGGGCGGATTTCTTGGCTATCGTGGCGCTCAAAAAGAGGAGAAAAAGTTTAAAAGGTGTCCAAAAGCAGCTGGTTGTTGCAAGAGATTTCAAGCAAAATAAGAGTCTTTAAAAACACCCTAGAAAAAATAAAACGCCCTGCCGAACGGAATATATCAAACAGCCAGTATTCGAGCAAAGTCGAACATCCCTTTAGAATCATCAAAGTGTCAGTTTGGTTTTAGAAGCTATTTATCGTGGGTTGGCCTAAAAATGACAGCAAGCTAGCAATGTTGTTTGCTCTTGGCAACAAGTGTTCGAGTTGACCATATGACCGCGAGCCGCAAGGGGTAATCCGTTTAAAAAAACCAACTAAACAAGGTCAATTTATCTTGTTTAGTGGGTAGAAAAAGTGATAACCATGCCACAAAACTGACTGGCATTGGGCCTTTTCAGAATGTATTTAAGGCGCGCAGGCTTCGACTTGATCGCAACGGTTCCTGTTGGCTTGATCGCATGTTTCCAAAGTTATCTCTAGTTTTTTCTCTTTTACTCTGATTCTCCAAATTGTTACACCGGTTTAGTTGAGCTCTCTCGATAATAAGCTTTCCTGTTCCAAGACTTTTACTGGTGGATAGTCGCTTATGCGCTATGAATCCGATGTCATGCAAATACAGCCGGATAGCCATAGAACCCAATTTGTTTGTTTTGGTACGATCAAACAGTTTGTTCAGAGTAGGAGATAAAAGAGCTGCTCATGGAGGCGAGATGATTGATCAAACCGAATTACTGATACATCTTCTGGAACGTTGTAACCCATTCTTGTAAAAGCGCGTAATTACTCCAAAAGCGCTATATCATTACACAAAAATATGCTTCGCAACATTGTTTTCTTTTTACTTAGGTGATTTCCTTTGCTTGTTCGTAGCTTGCGTCACGTGTGGGCTGCCACAGTAAAATATGTCTCTTTTGCAAAACTTGGATGCTCAGCTTGTTACAGGGCACGAATAAAAGCCCCTCGGCAAATCGAAAGTTTTGTAACGTTAGTGTAAGCTACCAAACAAAGCCCAATCCGTTAATGAGGATTTTCTTAATGAGAAGACCGACTGCAAAAACTGTTTTTGGATCATTATCCATGGTTTACAAATTGATTCTAAAATGGATAAAACCAGTATCTATGAAAACAATGTGCTGATACAAATTTGGGTTGAACTCTTCCTTCATAGGCTTGTGCCTAGTGCATGGGATGGATTCAGCGCTGACGCATCCGACTTCTTTCTATCATATTAAAATGACTGTTTCATATGTCGCCGCGTACTAAATGTTGACGACTTTCGTGCGATACAGTCGGAGAGGCCTCTCGCATACCATCCTTATTGTAGAAGTGAAATTGGTTGTTGTTCGTTGGTTTCTGTTTGGCTCATTTTTACAATTTAATGAAAGCGCAAGTGTATGGGAATGAAATCGGTTCCGTGATTCTAGACCACTCGAAGATCTATAGTTGAGAATCCAATACTCGCAGCATGGAAAACTACTGTCACTAGAGGTTGCTCGGGAACAATGTCACCTTTACCATTGAGTACGGAGGCGATGACTGTTTTGCATGGTAGATACCTGAGCATGCTCGGGTTGGCGACTTGCTCAGTTGTACTAGTTTTTGTTGTTCATTTTATCCATGGTTTAAATAGAATATTCCCTGTTGTGAATCCTAATTTATTATACAGAAGCTCTGAGCTTATTGCAGCGAAAAATCAT
>Ga0163217_1049123_pt1 | contig 19194 bp, 14 predicted proteins | sample SynspAceP_FD_185933 | JGI IMG/M metagenome (GOLD analysis project Ga0163217, IMG submission 185933) | Saline lake microbial communities from Ace Lake in Antarctica - Synechococcus sp. Ace-P (PacBio error correction) | ecosystem: Environmental > Aquatic > Non-marine Saline and Alkaline > Saline ...
CAACAGGAAAGGGGAAAGAAAAAGGGATTAAAAAATAATCCTTTTTTAAAAGGCAATTCAAAAGAAACATTTTCCCTTGTTTTTGTTTTGGTTCTGAGAATTTTTGGAGAGATTATCTAATAGACTTTTATCACCTAAAAACTGGACGAACAACTGTTTTCCCTTCCGTCCTCTAAGCTGAATTTAATATAAATAATCGACCAACATCGTACTTGAATAGCAAAAACCTAATCCCTTCCAACTGTTATCTGCGGAAAATTTTCATGAGTTAATTCCCCATAACTTGGGTCCTGCGATATTAAACTAAAGCTCCAACTGAGGTTACCAGGATTGAATAGCAAGCATCCCGTTTTTGGTAGACTGTCATTCTCCCCATTTCCACCACATTTATCACCAATTTAATATCTGTAACGACTGTTCTATTTTTGGCCGAAACAATAACCTTGGGTTACAGAAAGAAAGCAAAGTTTGTTTCCTAGAGGGAGAACCGATTTGCGATTTGCCTGGTTCACCTAACTGCTAAACTTGTCAGAATTTTTCCCAATGTTGCTGCTTGCTTTTAAGCGTTCTCGGCAGGCAATAGATGTCAGCTAAGTCTGTCCACACATTCTTTCCAATCCTTTCTGCTTTTAACTTAAGTGCCTTTTTTTAATAAAATTCTATCGGCAATCAGAGTTCTCAATAACATGATTATCGTTACGATATAAGCAGTATCGCCATCTATTTTATAGATAACTCCACTTCCCTTCTCCTATCGTTTGTAATTATGACTCTTTTGAAGAGTCGGGTGTTTCTGAACAAATACTCCACCAAATCCTTCTAAATCTTGTTCCCTTCATATTTATTACTGAAACGACTTGAATCTTCAACTTTTTTTTTTACTGCATCTGTCCACTTTTGAAGTAACATTGACCCCGTTACATCTGTGTTGTTACTTTTTCCATTACCGTCTACTACTCCAGATTCTTGTGAGAGCAGTTTCCTGTATCTAGTTCTTCAGTAAGCATAGAGATAGCCCACCAACCTAGTACAGCAACAATTCAAACCTTCCAATTAACCCTCCTAAAAAGCAATTTAAAATGATTTTTAATGTTTTTTTAGGCTACTCTTGAATTTATCATTCAGTATTTTGTTTTCATTTTACTCAACCTCTCTTGTATTATTTATACGCTAATTTTATCTGTTATTTTTTTGAATTTTTCATGAACAATCCTTAGACTTAAATGAGTAATTTAACCTTAAAAAATTATTAATTCGTTAGATTAATACTTTATTTTTACCTTTAATTCTTTTATATGACCACTAAAGTAGCTCACTTTTTTAAAAAAAAATTTTCAAACCCAACATTAGAATTCATTGGGTTTGAAAAATTTTTTATTTTTTTAATTTTATTTAGACAATAAATAAAAGAGTTGGTTCACTAGATAGTAATCATATACAGAAAAAGCTCCTCCAACATGCTAATTCCTTTTCTTTTAAAATACTTCAAAGCTGTCATATCTTGAGCCTAATTCTTTATATATTGTCTTGCTTAAAGTTGCCCCAAGTAAATACGTTTGTTCTATCCCAAATCATTTTTCAAGCCTAAAGCCTAATGCTCCGTCTTCGTTAGATTAAATGTCCTTTATCTCCTAGAATACGCTGCTTTAGATGCCAAGATAAAGCTCCCATTCCGTAACATTTGGGTAAATCATGGTTTGCTCTAAATAAATAACATCTGCATCAGATAAGATACCCACGCATCCGGTCGCTAAAACATAGCTGTAATCTGTTAACATAACAAAACGCTTATTCATTCTTAAATGGAAACTTAATAAAATGGTGGTGCAATTGCATCATGTGAAACACCAAAACTCTCAAATATCAATATCGCCAATAGTAAGTGTTTACCCATTTCAAAAACAAATTTTTGTTCAGTTTTTATTGCTCCAAAGAATGAATTGGTGACATAGCCTTCCATGTTTTTCATTTGCATAGACATCTAATGAATATTTTCGTGCCAAGAAACCCCCTACTCCCATGGAACGTGATCACGGTGTTCATGGGTTACTAAAATAAACATCTAAATCGGCAAGCATCTCGATCCTATTTTTTTTAATAATTCTATAATTTTTTTTTTTACCACTCAAACCATTATCAACTAATAAATTTTTTTTTTCTCAGATTCAATATAAGGTCACATTTCAGAACTTTCCGCTTGCTAGAATACTTACCTTTAATCTTGATTTTGGTTATTCAACATCTTAATAAATCCTCCTCATCTCTCCTCTAGTTTTATCAAACTAGCTGAAATATCTACAAGGTCTGTCTTTTACGCCGTTTCAAAACAAAAAAGTCAATGAAATTAGACTAACTTATTGACTTTTCATTATTCTTTAAAGAAGATTCGTTATTTGAATTTAGACTGGCTGGTCACTTTCAATATGATGATTTAAGTTTCTTTTGTAGCAACGAGGTTGTCTCAAAGTGTTGAAACCTTTTAACCCATAGTCCCATTAATCGCAATCTACACGTTTAGTTTGGTTGTGTCCGTACTGATTCTATCTCTATAAACCCAGCTGGCGCGTAAACATGCTTAATTCTTCCAAATTTCCAACGTTCGATAGTAACTTAAACCAACTGGTTTTTTAACAAATTGAATCAGTAGCTATTTTCGTTATTTTTGAATACAGAATATCCCCACGGCGTTTTACGGTTTTATCATTCTTCGACTTTCTCCTTGAACGGGTTACTGGCCACAGCCGTAACTTTGTTTTTTCATTAAGAAATAACTTTTTTAGAAATTGTCTAAGTGAAATTAATTTCTGATGTTCCAATCTGCAATAGGAATGTTATTTGCAATTTGTGTGAATAGCGACTTGTTGACAGTTTTTTATATAACGGAAAAACTGTACTGTTTGCCAAATAAAACTTGATTTACTTTTTGACGAAGAGAGCCAATTTCTCAATATCTTTTACTGTAAATTCTTTCTCTTGTGTTAATGCAATTGGGGAAATAAAATTACTAAGTGAACAGACCATCTTTTTCAATCATACCTGTTTGATGCTCAAGAGAATCATAAATTTTTAATAGCAAATTCATTTGCCTCAAGCTGACATAAGGAATTTTTATTTTTTCATTTGAAAGTGCAGTTCGATATTTGAATTTGTCCCTATTTCTTCTGTAAAAATTCAACCTTCAAGAGTTAGAAGATTTGATGAAAAGTCATTGTAACCTCTTATCGAAATAAGTTGTTAAAAGAAAAAATATGATGCGGAGGAAAGGGGTGATGACAAAAAATGATTTCAATTCCGTTTAAAGTCCAATGTCTAATCGCCTCCGTTCTTCATCAAGGATCTTGAAACATTTACCCCAATCGCCCTCAGTATAAATATAACCAATTTGGATCTAAGTTAAAAACACGATCAGATTCTAGATTTGGTCGTCATGTAAAGCCAATCTTGATATCACCAATTTTTTCAAGTGTATAATTTTTTCAGCTAACTCTTCAAAGATCCTCGCAACTCCGATATAAACTTTTTGATTTTCTTCATCAGAATCGGTGGTTTGAGCGACAACCATAGGACTTTGCAACCTGACATACCATCTTCTACTACAGTAAGGTAAGTTGCCCCATAACCTCTGGACTAAAAAAAAAGCAGGAAACCCTTCAGAGTATAAACGTCGTAAGTGGACTTCATTTTTTGTTTGGCTGTAATCAAAAAATGTTTTCATCCGACCAATTTCATAAGCATTAAATCTTGAATGAAAGCAATTAAAGTCTTTGTCAACGGCATTTGCTCTGAAGAAGAACGTTGCGATAGTAGTTGAAAATATTCGTTCCTTCTTTATTCTCATCTCGCTAAATTAGTCAAGGATACTGAACCGATGCCTCGCTTCGTTTTTTTTCGCGTACTTCCGAAGTATCATCAATAAACGTTCAGATAAATAAATTAATTCGGTTGCTTCTCAACCATATAGGTTAAAAACGAAGTAACTTTAAGTTCCATTAATCGGCAGATAAATATACTTATTTCCAATTTCTTTTATTTCCACAAAACGGGTAAAGGAGTGTCTTCTCTATGAAACATTGTCCAATGAATTTTTCCTGGTTTATTTTCTTACTATTAACTTGTATAGAGTATTTTTCAGCTGTATTATAAAAAGATAGTTCACTCGGATTCGTTTCAATAAATAGATGCGGTCAAACGTTTTCTTGATATTCTCCCGGCAAATTTAAGCAAATAAGTTTACTTAACAAATTACACCAAAAAAAAAAAAAAAGGGGGAAAAAAAAAAAAATACTCTTAAATAAAGGCCATTCAAATTTATCATCCGTTTGATTTAGTTCTGTCTGTAATTCCTAACTAGAAAAACGATAGGATCTTCCAACCTATCTATTTCTTCAACAAACACTTTATTCGAAGAAGTTAGGACGCTTTTTTCATTGTCATCTAGCCCTTCCCAGAATGTATGCAAACAATTTGGGAAGGTCCAAAATACGCGAGAAATTTCTCGTTTTTTAATCGTTACAGAGATAGTTTTTCTGTATTTTCATATTGAATTGTCATACCTGATTCGGTCCGGTCCCAAATAAGCCCCATCAAAATAAGGCTGAGAAGGGAATTAGAACAATTACAATGGTCGAATTAATTAGTCCACTCATCCCAATCATCCTCCTCATAAGGAAATAAGCAAACAAGATAAATAAAAGTGTTTTGTGCACTTCTCCCTCCAATACTATTAACCCAAACTTACCATTGTGTTTTCGATTTGCTTCTTTGAGGATAGCTATCCTAAAACAGTTTCCGCCCTTGAACGTGCTCGGGCCCTTATCCACCGCGATAAAAAACGATCAAAATGTGTGGCAACAATCTTTTTTAGGAATGCCTCAGCCTTTAATCAGTAATACTATCACTACGTTATCATGTGTTTTCTTTTAAAGCTTACATTTAATGACGCCTACCTCAGGTGAAAATATTAAGAGCATGTGTTCATTAACGTTTCAAATAAACTTGTATCATTTTATGCCGTGTCTCATTCATCCAAGATTTGACGATTTGTTTTAATTTCTTCGTTTAATTCGTATATTTTCTTATCAATTGATCCCCAGTTTTGAATCATCATTGTCAAATCTATCTAAAGCACATACTAAACAGTCGATTGATATTAACATATTCTAATCTAATGTATTTATCGCCAGCATCCATATCCTAGATAAATTGGAAGTAAATCTGAAACCATCCGAATCATATCGATCCGTTTCTTCTTGGTTCTTTTAAAAATTTTTGGGAGCAATAGCGGGTCTGCATGGCCTCAATTAAAGCTTCCTAAATAGCTTCGCATTACTAGTCCAAATGGCGTGCGTAGTTCGTGCGCACATTCGAAACAAAAATCTCTACGTTCTCGTTCAATTTTTCTTGTTCTGTAATATCATGTAGCACAAACAAAAACGATTCCACGAATAAAACCAGTTTTCTTTCCTCTTTGTATTAAAGAAAACCACCCTGTAATATCAACGGAGTATCAGGAGTTGAAAAAAATCAAAAGATAAATTCTTGATCCATTTTTCAATAGATACGTAAAGTAAACTCATCTTCTTTTTTCAAAATCTTCAAATAGATGAACCAACCGCTTCCCTCTTGCGATGTATTAACATCTCAAGTGCCATGTTCATTGATAATAATAATTTTCCCCTCTTCGGTCTGTAGCAATTACCATTGTCATATTGTTCAGGACGCTTTCAACCTTCTCTCGTTCAGCTCTGTTGACTCTTTGTGCATGCTTCAACCTTTAATAGAAAGATTATTAATTGCTGATGAGAGCTGGCCATAATTCATTCTTCTCCATAAATTTTACTTGTCCTGAATAGTTTTCCACCTGTCTTTGAACAGTCTGATTGGTCATTTCTGGTAATAGGTTTAAGTAATCGCTCTTTGAAATAAAATAACGCTAAGATGACTGTTAATCCCCATCGAAATTAAGGAAGCATTTAAAAATTAACGTAATCTCTTCAAATTTGGTTGATAAACCTTTTCCAAATATTGGGTTTTTCAAAAGAAATAACACCTTAATACCTATTTGAAATCCATCATTGGCAATAATTGGAGAAACCAACTTCCAGATTCGTCGTTGGTTACTTGATCTTTAAAATATGTTTGTTATTTTACTACTCAATAACAGTGCTTGATGAACATCACGATCATTAGAATTTTCACAACAATCGATGATTTGGTGACTATCAACTTGTTCCTATATATATGATGTTCAGGATTAATAACTTGAGCTTCTAATACAACCATTTCCAGAAAAAATCTTTAAGAGTCTACTAAATTTCTTCATTCAAGTTGAGATTCCCATCATCTTTTAGAAGGGGTTGAAAGAGTAATTATCTTAAAACCCTACTTTGGAGAACGTCTCTCTCTTGAAAAATTTATCAATCTAAACTTCGTTTCTAGTTGCCTAACAAAATAAGCACCAAATTAATTCCAATGCAACCAACAATAAAACAATAAAAACAAATTACAATTTTAAAGTCCATCGATTGGAAAAAATCGATTTTCTTTTTCATGAGATCCTACTCCTGGTTCGGGGATTCTTACATAAATACCCAACCCGACGCCTAGTGACTACCAGTTGGATGACTTGCGGCTATCTTCAATTTTTTCTCTAGTCTTCTTACGTTTCATCAACAGTCCGGACATCACCAAAATATCATATCCCCAAACCGTTGTAATAAATGTTTCTCTTGTCATCACCTGACCTAGGTGTTTAGCTAAATAATGCAACACAATCAAATTCCTCGATGAGTTAGTTCAATTGTTTCTCCTCTTTTTGAAACAATATATGCATCTGGGTGTAACTGTTAGCGCGTCCACTTCAATATCGTTTGTTTTCTCCCTTCAACAACGACCAGCTTTTGCAATTACTGTGTCGTCTCAAATTGCCTTCACACGCGCAAACTAAGCTCAACGATTTGAAAATGGTTTCGTAACATAATCATCTGCACCCAATTCCAATCCAGGAACTTTAATCATTTTCTGGAGTCTTTTTGCTTTACCATAATGATAGGCATATCATCTGAGTTTTTTCTTATTTCACGGCAAACTTCTAGACCGCTCAATTTAAGCAACATCAAATCTAAGATAATTAAGTCTGTGGCCGCAACTTATTTGACTTGTTCTAATGCTTCCTTCACCATATAAGCCTGGTAAAGACCTTCAATAGCCTTCTTTTTGTAATTAAATTTTACAATATCGAGATTGGCTTTTCATCGTCATACTAAAAATTTTCTTCCATTTATAAACCCTCCTTGAGAGTTTTTGATCTTTCAGATAAGGAGGATATAATAAATCTTACTCTGTTTTCTTTTCATATACCTAACACGTTTAGAGAAGTGCAAACAAAAGCAGTATCCGCTTCTTTCTCTAATAAAAATAAAAAATAGTTAATAAAAAAGACCGCTTCAAAATTTAATCTGTCAGTTTTTTTTAAACTGTTAACGCAATGTTTTGGCCGGCTATTGCATGTGCCTTCCTTGATTTAATTCATAATGATACAAGTTCACTGCAGCCATTGATGATCACACTGATTATCGTCCAGCTTCTATCTTGTTTCGAATTAAGTAATCAAATCTACAGTGGCTAAAGGCCCCACGTTTAATTAGGCATACCAACTTTTTAAAGAGCTTTTAAATCCTTTGGCTCCTAAAGGTCAACTGTATCCAACCAATGTGAACCAATACTCAATACCTTTATCCCGTAATAATACCGTATGCCGTGTAAAAAAGCGGTCTGCAAACTTGAAACAATCTTCCGCTCCAGGTGCAAGTACACATCTGAATGTCGGCCTACTGCAAACATCACCCATCATTTTCTTGAGAACACCGGGTCTTTTAACAGTCTTCAATTGAAATAATTTCACCAGTCTGTTTAACAGCGTACAATTCATCTTTATAATCTCTTTCTGCATTATTTCCTTGTTCTGAAATTTTTTTGAATAACATACTCACTTTATCATCCCCAATGATTACCATCTTTTTATTTCAATAGATTTTTTATTTGTCATTCGTGTACCCTTTATTGTAAGCGGAATAAAAAGCATTTGACTAATGTTCAGTAGCATAAATCCGTTCATTTTAAACTCTGCTCTAACTCTGCTCTAATTGATAAAAAAAATAGGTTAGGCTCTCGAATCGATTACATATTATTTGGATATTCAAGTATTTAATGGTAAATCTAAAGACATAAATTATCTTAAAGGATGGAAAGTGAGCGCGAAAATAACGATGTCTGGTGAACTTATAGCCCTAATCAGTCGCTATTTTAAGCTTTAAATCCGATCTTAATCATTTTGGCTTGATTATCTTTAAAAAAGTTTCTCATTTGATGAGAAGAAATTGACAAAACAACTATTGTTGCTCAAGATAAAATAGATTTTTGTTTACTAAAGGATAACAGATGCTTTAGATCTAAAATAGATTTAATAACATCAGAAGAAAGTAAAATGGAATTCCTCTAGAAATAAAATGAAAAAATGAAAGAACTTGATTATTTTCTGAGATGGACAGCCGATTTTAAAAAATGCTTTAGATGATTAAAAAAATCTGGTAAAAATTTATTTCCTCAGAACAGTTTTTTAGTTTTTTCAGCTAAAAATCCAATCAAAGCATACCTTCTATTACCTTTTTAAAGAACGGCCTGAAAAGGTAATTAAAAATAACAAAAGATGGCTTAATTCTATTTTTTTTCCAAATCTATTTTTAATTAAAGGAGATTAATAACTATTCCAAAAAATAATTTTTATGGTACCTATTTGGTCGGAGCAGCAAGCAGCTTTACAGCTTTACTATTTTGCTCCAAAATCTGGTCGAGAAATTACGTATGATTTAAAAGAAGAAGCACTATCTATGAAGAAACAAGCCAATGGAAAAAGTAAAATGAGCTAGCCGATGAAGTAAAAGTAGCTTACCAAGAGGTTGAAGAAGAATTAAATTACGATAACCAAGACTTAGCTGAAACCATTGAAAGTATGAAGAACGATTGAATGCAAAAGGCACTTTTTCAGATGACTCGAATAATTAAACTAGACCCCAATGACATATTCCCATAATGAAACGGATCATATGAATCTCAGAGTATCCCACCCCCCATGAAAAAAAAAAAAAAAAAAAAAAATGGGAAAAGAAAATTTAGATTCTCAAATGATTTGGAAATCAATGATCGTCCGTGAAAAAATTTATCGTTTATTAATTTAAACAGGTCTTCTGCAATTTTAAGGCATAGAAGGCCTTTTCTATTTTCTTTAATTTTTTTATATTAAACGCCTTGCTTTATCCATACAGATATTGAACCAGCTTTAACTAAAAAGCGTCCACCCATTCTCATCAAATCGTCACTTAATTCCTTGACTATTTTTCCAGATAATCCGTTAAATTGCTCTCCAGATTGCTCTTACCCATATACATATCTTTATACCTTTTCTGCATTAGACAGTACAACTGCAACATCCATCTGGTAATCTTTCATTACCGAATCGAGTCAAAACCAATACAATTAGAAATGGTCCCCAGATAATCGACTTGCTCTCCATAGGCATAGTTAGATCGAATATAAGGAGCAAATCAATTATCTCTCTTTGGGGTTCTATTGGGTTGTCTCCCTTAATCATAATAGTCCCCATAGAAAGGCAAGGATAACCTTTTTTCTCTAAAAAAATTTGAGCCATAAGCCATCGGTTGTTAAACCAAGGTTCAACAAATGATTTCTAAAATGATGACCGGGTTGGGAATCCATGATTATCAACGAACGTAAGCCGAATGAGAATCATTTTTTTGCAATTGCGTTTCTCAAATAGTTGGGGCGTAAATCATACTTGTCTCCTGTTTTGATGCTTGTTTCAAAAATTTGTAATGCAAACTTACACTCAACTAAATCGACTCAGATTCTCCTTCTTTAAATATTCTTCATCTCGCCGTAAGTAATTTCCCCAATATTCCCCAACTATGGAAAAATTGTTTTTCCCGAATTTACACGCTTTTTTTTGATTAAGTCAAATATAAAATCTCATTGATGTGTTTTAATTCATCTTAATCTAAACCATCGACTCCAGTCTCTTTAATAAACATTTTTTCCTGCCCAATTTTTTGTTCTTCAATTACTATCTGGAGATTATAATCGATATCCGCATAACATCAAATAATCGTAGTTTCCATTTTTCATCAATTTAACCTTATAATCATCTGCCCGATCCTTAATCTTTTCCCCTCAAAATACGATAGATAGCTTTCTTCCTAGCTTGGTTGAAATCAATTCCTGTAAAGTTTCCCATGAAACATTTAAATTCGAGTAGTTGTTTTGTCTGCCAGGATAGGTAAATTTAGTCCCAGCACCCTTCCAATTTTCATAAGCCTCACTAACTGGTTATTGCGATCATCAGGATCTACTTCAATAGCCAAAAATTTTCTGTTTCATCTGCTCAGCTTTATGATTCAATACAATATCTGCATAAACTTGAATATTGTATTTGTGCAACTCAATCTAAGCTAACTGTAATTCTTCTTTGTTTCATATTTAGTTTCGAATATAACACCTTTTTGTTTAAAATTCTGCCGGAGGGTCATACAGATCATAAATACCATAGCCAACAATCTGTTTACCTTAGCTTTAAAACAAGGTGGAAATCAGACACTGTTACTACCCGATTCACTCAAATATGCTTGCATCTTCTTTCAAAAGTTGGCCAATGTTTTGCCATCATCGGCTATAAACCATTCAAAGTATTGCATCATAACACCATTTTTCATTGTTTTATCTCACTTATCTTTTCTTTTCCTTATGCTAAATAATAAAGCTTAAAGGAATTTTGGCAATTTTAAGCCGCATTTAGACGATTTAAAAAAAAGTGATTTACAGTAATAAATAAAAAGGAAGGGATGGGAAATGAAAATATTAGATAAGCGTTGCCTCAGCTCCCTTAATCCATGGTGGTTTTAAATGGTTAATTAGTTAATCTTTTTGAATCGATCTTGTAGCAACTATCTTGATGGAGAAACAGCTCTTCTTCTAAAATAGTTTACTCTCGTCCGGACTTTTGCTCCTTTATTGCCTTTGAAATGCTTCCCATTCCATCTCACACTCGGATCGAAGGAAGAATAAAATAGTTTTATGTGTGCTATTAATTTAATTAAGATACCAAGCTTATTTGTAAAGTAGTTTTATCCGATTTTTAATTTTGTATCACATCTGGAAAAAACATGCAGATAGGTAAAGAAAAAGGCTAGGACATACATTGTCCTTAGCCTTTCTTAACTATCCGTTTTAAAGCAATGATCGTTTGTTGTTGAATCATTTGTGCAGTTTCTTTTTTATCATCTATAATAATTAAAATTTTTCCATCTTCCTAGCTCTTTTTTACTAAGTTTTAAAACGTTAGCAACACCATCTGGTACCCGTATTCTGCCAAAGGATTATCGGCAGGATGAGGCTTTTTATATGATCACAGTGAACATATCTTTGATTTTCTCCCAAATTGATTCACCTATCCTGATTTCTTTAGTCACATCTGCCTGCGAGAAATTGTTGGCGGACTCTAAAATCTTTAGCTTTCTGTGTTTTTACCTGAAGCAGTTACAACAGTAATTTCCATTTTGCATATATCCTTCGCTTTAAGTTATTGATTTCGTCGAGTGTTTCCTGCGCGTTAGTATAGCACCTTTTATACCATCTTAACTCCACTATCACCACTCCCTATTTCATTCTTTTTCTCTACAACACATTATGGTAATCTCTTTTATAACAAGAACTCAATTAATAATGCTTTTTAGTTTATTTTCTATAAGATTGATGATTTACAAAAATTGTAACTCATACTAAAATAATATTTAAAAAAATTTATTTATTGCCAAAAAAAAAATCACTAGCAAAGAGGCACTACACAAAGATTCTAGAATCTTTGTGTAGTGCATTTTTTATCATTCAATGTTGGGGCTGTGGGGGTTGAACCTCGACCCGTGATTAAGAGTCAGCTGCTCCTACCAATGAGCTACAACCCTAGTGTCAAATTTTTTAAAATACAACAGTAGTTTAACAATAAAAAACAACTTTTTTTACAATAAAATAATGTAATCCTCTTTCCTATTAATTTAGAGTCTAAACTTTTCTTTTCTTAAGAGTATTTTTTGGTTTACTTACATTTATTTTAAGAAAACCCATTAAGCCTGTGTTAAGAGCCTAATGAGTTCTAATAATATGCTCTATAGGAAACTTTTAGAGTTGTGACCAAATATTTCTAAAACATTAGTTTGATCCGATCTGACCTACTGAAAAAGCTTAAGATGGATACTTCCAACTAATTCAGAGCACGTTGAATATAATTCTGTTGCATCAACAGGCTTCTTCTAATGTTAACAATTAATAATATCTTTCACTCCAGCTGGTAGTCTTCCATAAATTGGTTTACATTCTGCTAATTCTTTCAAAACTTGCTGGATAGATGCAGAATATCTCCCAATTCGTTCATAAGCCGTACATATTTTTTGATTGTCTCTAATCCGCTTCAAAACATCAAATTGAATTTAAGTGAAAGATTAAGTAATTTCCCTGAAACTTCGTTTAGATAATGGCGCATAACTACTATATCAAAGCCATCCAATCCGACGTGGACGTCTGTTGTCGTTCCATACTCTTTCAGAATATCGCGAATACGTTTCACCTATTGCCATCATGTAATCATTTGGAAAAGGGCCATCTCCAACATCGAGAAGTATAACTTTAGCATACTCCTACACTTATCTATCTTAGAGGGACGCCCACACCGCTTCCTATGGTTACCCCCTGCAACAGGATTAGAAAGTGTTACATAACGGAATACGTTCCTGATCGATATCCAGCATAACTTCCTTGAGCAACCTTCATAACACCCGTTTATTAGCATCCAATGCTTCATTTAAAATAACTGAGTTATCACAATATATATTTTTTATTTCTTGACCAATATTGATAATATTCTTCAAAATATTCTGAAAATTCAATTGGTTTTGAATCGAATATTTTTGTAAATAATTGATTTTTTTTCTTCTAAATTACTGCGCAAAGCCGTTCTTTCAAAAATTCCTTTATCTAGTAAATCCGCATTCCTTATCCCCACCCTGGCCAGCTTATCCATATAAGCAGGTCCAATTCCTTTAATCGTCGTCCAATTCCCTGCTGCTCGCCTTTTGAATCTTCTTGTAATTGATCTAGTTTGAATATTGATAAGGTAAATAACATGTGCTCGGTCAGAAATTACTAGATTTTCTGTGCTTACTACCGTTCTCTGTAAATAAGCGAGTTTCTGTTAAGAGTTTAGGATTGATTACTACACATTTTCCCAATGACACTTATTTTTTTTAGAAGCATAATATACGGATGGAATAAATGTAGTTTGTATGTTTTTCAATTAATTTAATTGTAATGTCCCGCAGTTATCGCCTCCTTTGATACGTGGCAAAAATTTCTGCAGTTTTCATCCAAAAAAATCTGTAATTTTTACCTTTTCCTTTCGTCGGCCCCATTGCGTGCCCAACTAACTACTATGAAGACATTAAAACACCTCAACCGATTATTATTTTCTGAATACTCATAATCCAGTTTATCAGTATTTTTTAAAAATTTCAATAAAAAACGAATAATCAATTAAAAAAGTAATATGGTATTACGCAAATATACGAATAATCAAATTTTTTAATCAAAGAAATAAAGTTAAAACGAACAATGTGTTTCTAACTTTTTTCTTATCTTTGAGGTATATCTTCTGGAAATAGGAATGAATGAAAAATTTATGTATTCCTTAACATAAACACAGAAAGCTTAACTGTGGCCACGTGCACTCACTTCTATTTTTTCTCATTAATGACTTCCTATGATGTTTTCTGCCCCAGCATATCTTTTTTTCTTCGTCTTCATCCGCCTTCTTCACGATCATAATAAATCATCTCGATAAAGAAAGCAACTAATGTCAAGCATCTTGCTCGATAGAACCCGACTCAGACGATCACTTAATACTGGACGTTATCTTGTTCGTTGTTCTCACAGCCACGGTGATAACTGAGATAAGGCCATCACAGGTTACGTCATTCTTAGCTATTTTTTAATGTCGCAATTTCAGAAACTTCTTGTTGGCGACTCTCTCTTCCCAGTTCCTTCTATCAACTGTAAATATCAATTAAATATTATAGACCTAATTCCCTTTTCTTGTTTCAAACGGCGACATTTGCTCTAATTTCAGCAACTCTAATTCCAGGTGTATCATCTATAATAAAATACTCGCTTAGATAAACTACCCATAAGCAACGATTAAATTTTTGGCCATTCTTTCCTCAGAGAGATTCCCCTTGTACGCAAATTACTAGCATCAAGATACTACTTCAGCAACAAAGCATTCGATTTACTAGTGATTCTGCTCCATTCTAAACTAAAATATAGCTACTGTTTTTTAAATCCTGTCTTTGTTCCAATATTTTTGAGCAATATTTAAAGCAAAGGGCCTGTTTTAGCCAACTGCATGGGTCTAGCAGCTAAGTAATAAGCTCCTTCTTTTTGAAGACCGCTGTCATCTTATCCCAAAGCTTTATATCCCGGCTCCCGTCGGCAACCCTGTAATTTCTTCAATCATTTTTGATACAATTATCAATTCGTGCAATCGAGGTGTTCAATCACTTCTGAGATAGAACAAAAAAACCAACTTCTACTTCGTTTTTCAAGAAACTTTCTAACGTAATACTGCGCTCTGCTGTCAATCTAAATTGATGCAAGCTCGTCCTCCTTCGTCATATCCCTTTGTAACAATTCCGTAGCCGTTCGAATCAAATTTCTTAAATAGATTTCTGTCAACAATCTTAGCATAGTGTTTCCATATAGCAGCAGTCGGAACAATCATCGCTAGTTCAGCCTAGAATAAGACATCCCACAACATCTGTCCCAATTGATTTTTGATTCCAACGCAATTCGTTATGGTCACAATATCAAATAGCTTTCATTATTATTAATTTAGATCCAAACATTGTTTGAAAAATAAGTTTGGTGTCCACGTCGGTAGAAAATCTTTTGCTTCAATAAAAATTCTAATGCCCCTAAAACGTATCAGGGTCTAGAAAACGAGCCTAAATACAGCTTGTTTCAGCTTCGATACTCCTGGGTGGTAAGCGATCCTGAAAAAGTTTCATTTGCCAATTTTTCTCTTCCTTTTCAACAACACTACTTCATTTCATTTTTTAATAGAATTATTGTTCTCATTTTACTTAGTATTAAATAAATACAATCACAAAGTACGAACATTCCCGTTCTTTTTCGATTGCTACGTTAATAAAAATGTTTAATCAGAGAAATACCTTGAATAAACATTTTAGTATGATTTTTATTTCAGTCCAAAAATATTACTGTCATTGTTAGCAATTACTTCAAGGATGGAACTTTGACATCTAGTTTCATTGAAAAGTAACGGGTACGAATTGGTACGTTTAATTCAATTTACGTTTATCTAATTTTATACCTAATTGTTTCTGAGTCGCTGCCGGAAATTTGTTTGGGTCGTGATTGAACCAAATAACCGACCATCTTCAGCTGCTTGGATTTAATAACTATCGCATTTGATTCTTTTTTCTAACAATTCTTTTAATCTCTTGTGCTTCTAGTTTTAATTTCTTGCTTGTTGTTTTTCCTTCAGCATGTATTTTTAACCTTTTTAGGTTCCACATCTAACACTACCTGTGGTTGGCTTCTTAGCTAAAACCTTTTTGATTAAGAAGTTATGTGCATATCCACTCAGCTACATTTTTAATTCCCCTTTTTTTCCTTACTTTACATCTTTTAAATAAAATTAACTTTCATTTTTATTGCCTCCTCTTCTTGGTTGGCTACTACCATACCTAATTTTTTCTTTTGCTTCTGTAACAGTAACAATTTCTAATCTGGGTAGCTGCAATTTGACAAGTGACCACCACCGCCCAGTTTTTCCCATAATGAATTTGAAACATTGACTTCGCCTAAACTACGTGCGCTAATTCCCTACTTTTTCCATCCATTCGCTTTGTGATAACGAAAGCTTTTTGCATCAACATCTGTCATGCCCAACCAATGGTAATCTGCTGTCTGTGCTGCTACTACTCGTAATCATAATCTTATCCTCTCGCCACAGCGACAGCCCATTTTTTTCACTGAAAATCCGATTGTTTTAACTCAACTGACTACGAAGTAAATAGGTAGTCTTTAATCTTCTTTTTAAGAAACTTGGATTAACACAAGCATCTGCTCCACAGACTGAGATAGACTAGCTGCATCAAACGGTACGTGAACCCGTTTCGTAAAAGGAAAACTTTTAGTGTCTACTATAATACCACCTAGCATAGCTGTTGCTTCAATCTTATTGATTGATTCTGTTCACTTGGCTGATATTCAAAATAATTCTTGTTACCAATATCAGCAGTTGAAGAAGCATACGGCTCATGTAAACTAAGACGGTTTTTCTGGGAATTCTTTTTCAACTTCTTCGGTGATGACGATGACCACAATATTATTTTAATTTGATTGACTAATTTAAGGTTCTATCGACAATGATGGTCTATGAGATCTACCAATAAACAAGTAATGTAATTCGAAGTGATCATATTCCCTCTGCTGTTTCAGCGTGATGATATAGTCGGCTAATCGAGTTATCTTTTTCTACTTCCTCAACAATTGATTGATATCTTTGCTAAGATTATTGGGTATCTATAATAATCCATGCTTCTTATGTTCCATTTCAGCAATTCCTTCGAACACCTATGCTGACCTATAGCATCCCATATCAGGGTAAACTTATGCCGCCATAATAAAAATCTGATCAGCTTGTTTCATTAATTCTTGGCAAATGCTTACCTGTTATCCTGGAACGAACGCGCGTTCTTCTTTTCCATAAGGGGTTTAGTTTTACCAACCATAATAGCGAGGCTCACCACTCGATGGGATTTTTACAACAACTTGATCTCCCCCTCTACCTAATGCTAAATCAAGATTAATCTGAGCTTGCTTAGCTAGTAAGGCTTTAAATCATCATTATCGTAAGCTAAATCCAATACTAGTGTCAATGGGAAGAATTTTGCTTAGACGTTCTTTCTTCGAAACGATCAATATACGCAAATTTAATCCTCTTCATTTTCTTCTAAGGGACAATTGAATGCATCAAGTGACAATAAAGCGATCTTCTGATACTCTTTTCAATAAATATGATGTTCTTTAGCCCAGTTAGATAACTTCTGTAGTAATAAAATTTATTTAAATTAAGAAATATTCGATCGTATCAATTCTTGAAACAATTTCATCAATGATTATGCTACAAAAATATTTCCATACTATTTTTCATTTTCATATTTAAACTTTAATTTTGTCATACTCTGTAATATCCATTAAATAAACTACGCGGATACTTTTCCTGAACAAATATTTGATAAACATTAATCTCCCCAATGAACTGTTTTAAACCTGAGGTTGACCTACTTTGAATCACATCTGCTAATTCTTTATCAATTTCATTAATTTTTTACCGTTAAAACTTCTTGATACCAAATAAATTTTGAAGATAAGGAATTTGTCCATTGTTAAAACTTCATACTCTTCATTAAACAGTAAAATACCAATTGGCATTTGATAACGCTTCTTGTTCTCCTCTTTTAATCCGTAATGATAAATCAGTAATATATTTATGCGTCTCTGTACTCGATTTTTTAAGCCAGTAATATAATAGAGAACCGTAATGATAAAAGTAACTAACAAGACTATCCCAAACATAAAATGCACACATAAAACCTAATATGAAAATTGTAACTAATTGTAATAAACCAATAACAACAGCAAACCATTTAAATTTTTTTCAATCATTCAAAAATTCGGGAGTTTTTCTGTAGACAACTTTTCAATAATTACTCCTTTTTTAATCTGTTCCTTTTTTAAGCAACAACTCTATTTTACATGTTTTCTATTTTAGATACTAGAACACTAATTTCCCTAGAAATTGTTCAATGTGAAAAATTCTTAGGAAATTAGTGTCAAATAGAAATCTTTTGAAATAAAAAAGAACCATGGATAAACTATCACGATTCCTTTTAACTATAATTTTAATTCAGCTGTGACGAATGGTAATGAATCCATAAAACGTGCAACGTTTTGAATTGCGACCGTTATTTTCGTTGGTTTTTTGCTGATGTTGCCACTAACACGACGGGGTAAAATTTTACCTCTTTCAGAGATAAATCGTTTTTAACAAATCTAAATCTTTAAAATCGATATGTTCAATGGTGTAGCTTTGCAATATATCAACTTTACGGCGCTTGCGTCCCGCTCTACGTTGGATAGCCATTTTTCTATTCCCTCCTTTTGTCTAATTTAAATTAGAACGGTAAATCATCATCCTGAAATATCAACATCGGTTGCTACTCTTCTCAAATGGATCAGAGTTTTTCAAATCAGGAATATTGTGGATTTTTGATTTTGAGGAGCTGCTTTTTGCGAATAATTATTTTGTGTTTGATTAGTTGAACTTTGCTGATGTGTTTCGATTGCTACCTGTATCATCCTGAACCTCGACGTTGGTCGTTACAGATTTAGATTCCAACATTCGAAAAATTATCAACTACTACTTCAGTAACGTAAAACACGCTGTCCTTGTTGGTTAAATCATGAAGTGTTTGAATACGCCTTCCACACAATCAATGATCCCTTAACGAAGTAAAAGTAGCCAATGTTTCAGCCGTCTTCTCAAGCTACACATTAAGAATCTGCTCTCTTTCACACTTTTTGGTTGTAAACTGTCCTGTTTACCGCTACAGTAAACGGATGCAACAGCTGCGACCATTTGAAGTGTAATCTCAAATCCGCAATCTTTTAGTTAATCTTCCAACTAAAACAAACATTATTAATCACAAATAATAGTCTTTCAAAAATTTGTTTCACATGAACAACATAAATAAGCTTCTACTTTATAAGCATATGACGTAAAATAAGCCATCATTGAATTTTAAGCTAGACGATCGAATTCATTGAATTGCTGCTTGCATCTGTTTGTCTGATGTTTTTACCGATATGTAAAATTCCTTCGTGGATTTTTAATTTCGTAAAGCTAAACGGCGTTTAGACGCATCCCTTTAGATTCAGTGATTTCAAGCCACCATTATCTTTTTAAAAATAGTACGAAAAACGTTCGAT
>Ga0163217_1029411_pt1 | contig 19191 bp, 13 predicted proteins | sample SynspAceP_FD_185933 | JGI IMG/M metagenome (GOLD analysis project Ga0163217, IMG submission 185933) | Saline lake microbial communities from Ace Lake in Antarctica - Synechococcus sp. Ace-P (PacBio error correction) | ecosystem: Environmental > Aquatic > Non-marine Saline and Alkaline > Saline ...
TTCTGGTAATGAGTCTTCTTCAGCTAGCACTTAAGCAGCGGATGCTGATTCAAAGCAAAAATCCTTGAAGACAAGGCGAAAAGAAACTTCAAGCATTTATTGACCGATTTCTCGGCGAACGTGGGCCAAAATCCAGAGGCGACCCCGCACGTAAAGAAGAATGATCGAAAAATTGAAGCATCGATTAGATTGAGCCTTTGCGATGCGAAAGTACCCTGGAAATTGTTTTGCCAAGCCAGAGCGTGAAGCCGGCGAATCAGAATCTTTATTGACCGAAAATCTGGAAATTGAAGCTGATGGTGTTACTACTTTACCGATGTCATCTAATGGTGACAAAGGCGAATAAAATCGCTTTCATCTCCAAGACCAAAGCAGGCGGTAAGTAAGTTTTTTCAAGCAATCATGGAAAGAAATCCCTGTTACAAAAGGTAGCCTGAAATGGGGAGTAACTATCATAAAGGCTTACTTTACCCAACGATAATTCCAAGTATTTTAGAAACTAGCTTAAACTAATCGACTGGTTTGAGGCAATACTCTTTCGCAATCAGGAAGAAGCTTTATGTACGGACATTTTTAGGGAGAATGCTTTTCACTAGGGGAAGAGAGTTTTTCAAGAAGTGCTCAAGTTCCTTTCAAGGTGGAAGAAAAAAATAAGATGTATGAATCTCCATAAAAAGATGATGCTTCCAAGATCCAAACTTGTTTTGTTAATGGATGAGCCAAACAAACCACCTTGACCTGGAATCCATAACTGCAATTTAACAAATGCGATAGTTGAATTAATGGAACCGTATATGATGTCCCTCTTATGATCATGCTTTGTACAGTCTTCTGTAACCAAGGATTATTGAGTTTACAAACCAAATGGACTTATTGATCGTCGAATGCCATATGAGTTAACCTGGAAAGGAGGAACATCAAGGCGATCCCGAGAGAAAATGTAACGGTAAACTTTAAACCAATACAGAATTGCCTCTAACCTCCAATCATCTATTTACCTTGTCTTTACTTTGCTGGTAGGAGGCATTTGCTTCCCGGCTTTAAAAGGTTCTTATATGAATTTTTTGTGCGTGGCAGTCGATCGCTGCCACTTTTTATCTGGCTTTCTGCCCTATTTGCCACCTGGTTTTTGGTTCCGAGAGCGATCTTTGGAGCCTCTTCATTTCCTTGGAAAGAAGGACTTCAAGTGTAAAATTGAGGACGCCTTTTGGGAGACCCCTTTGGCTTGGTTTTTTGTTTGGAATGTTTTTTCCTACGCCCCATGTATCGCATGGGCGGTTTATTTGACTATGAGATGTATTCAGCGGAATTTTAAATGGAAAGAAAATTGAGTTTGTCCGCTACTTATTTCTTGTCCCAAGTCTTTTCGGATTATGTAGCCCGCACAGCTCGTTGCCTGAGTTTTGTATTTGGGATCAGTGACAGATTTACGTTTGATGGAGGAATCCTACTTTCATCTGGATCGTGGTATTTTATACTTTCCTTAGTGCATGTGGGCGCATATCGATATACAGATTTTTCCAAACTTAATGATTGTCATAAGGTCTAATTGCCGTGACTGCAATGGGTCAGGCGGGATGCCCGGTGGAGTTGGATATATTTTGGAACAAGCGCCAGAAAGGGAGTTTTCAGTTTTTCCCGATGCAGGATTTACCTCAATGGTAAAATTTCTTTTGGCGCATGGATATTTTTGGGTCTGGGTAGTATTCCCAAGTCAGGAAATATTTACCAAGCGGTGATTCATCCAATGCCGAGGAAAGTTTGCAGTACGATTCCACCTATTTTAGCTGGAGGTGTTTTTATGTCCACTTTGGGTGCTGCCTTTATTTATTGCCCTTAGGCAGCACAAGTAATGTATCCAGAACTATAATCTGGAAAACAAGCCAGATGCTTCTTCCTGCTAAATGGTTTTTGGCACACAGCAGATGCCTAATTCCAAGATCATTTTTCTCGGAGGCCTTGATCCTCAGCAAATTATGAGATACGGCAGTTCACAGGATCTTGGCACCATCCCCCTGAATTTCGGAAAATTTGCATTCGTCCGCTTCTTTAAGGAAATCCTTTCTGATTCACATTACTGCCTGATTTCTTAGAAGGAAATGTTGTTTTAGTTGCAATGGTGCTATTATATATGGCTTCCCAAGATTTCAATATATTTATGGAATTGGTGGCTAAGCGCGTTAATCCCTTTTGCTTGTTTCGCATCTTTTGCACCTTGACGGCCGACTTTATTGGAAGAAAGCTTCGCCTTACGGAGCGGCATCTCCATGATTAATCGGAATGGCTGGTGTACTTGATTGTAGATCCCATGGGAGCCAGAAATCAGTGCCAACATTTTTTGGGTTATTGCCTAGTATCTTTGCCAATGATTATTGGAAGCTTGGCTTTCCCTAGAAAAAACTTATCCTATGACCTATCCTAAAATTTATCGCTTAAAGCGGGGAAAAGAAATTTCAAGCTATCGTAGACACATTGGGTGTTTTCTGGAGCTATCCAATGAAATGTCCAGCTACGCTAGAAACATGGCAATGCTGGTAGAAGTTAAGATCAGCAATCAGACCGAATTTTTAGAAATCGGACACTTCTTCCCAAAGGCTCGAATCATGGTCAGAATCATTTCTTATTTGAGGAAAGAGAGTCAATCAAGGACTTTTGGAATGAAAAAATTCAAAGCTTGCCTACCAACTTCGAGAAGCTTGGGATTAATCAGCAATCGCAGAAACGAATGTCTTTCGTGCTAGTTTCATGGGAAGGGTGATTTGCTATCCGGGTTTGATTGTCGATTATTACAATGGTACTGCCGTGATTCAAGCGCATCATGTAGGGATGCATCAGCATGTGAGGTGATAATTGCCAAAAGCGATTAAAAACTGCTTCGGGGAAATCCTTTCCAGGCGTTTATGATAAAGCTCCGAACTCTTATAAATTCCGAAAAATATTGGTACTATTTTCAAAACGAATGGGTGCTGGGTGCTCGAAAAACTGTTTGGTGGCAAGAGCATTGGGGGAGCAACCTATAAAAATCGATTGGGAAAAAGGACAAAAGACTGGCTTTTCAATCGACAGCGAGAAATCAAAATTACTTGGGTCCGTATTCCAAAGGAAAAAAGTACTCAACCCCTTTTGTTATTACTTGGAGGCTTTTTTCAGTCCAGGCTTTGCTAGTGGCGCTTCTGAAGTTTCAACTCCGTGGACATATCATCCAACAGCCATAGAATTGACTGAAGAAAATATTTGGCTTGAACGCCAGCAAATACAAGGAAAGCATGAGTCTAAAAGAGTGCTGATGTGGTTGAAAATATAAAATACGGGAGATTGGCGAAGATTACGATTTGTGATAGTGCTGGATCCACCTGCTTTTGCAAAAAAAACAAAAAGCTCGACACCAATGCAGTACAAAGCTTATAAGCGATTGAAAATGGGAAGCCATGAAGAAAATTAAGTCGGGTGGGCATTTTATTTACCTTTTTCCCTGCAGTCAGGTGTAGATAAAAAGTCTCTTTGCTCAAATACTATCATGCGGCAGGTCTAGAAAGTGGTTAAAAATGAGAAATTCTTCACCAACTCTCTCAACGGCGGATCATCCGATCAATTTGTTTCATCCTGAAACAGAGTATTTAAAGGATTAGTCCTCTACGTTGAATAATTTCAAAACAATAAAAAGGCCAAATCTATCTCTTTTTCAAGTAATTTCGAACGTTCAAACAAAATCAAATCAGTACACAGGCTTACAACATCTTCATTCTGGAAATCGCTTTTGCGCTTTTTTCTCTTATTATCGTGATTGTTTATTGATGCTTATCGAGCACTGACAGGCCGGCTTTTAACCGAGAAAGACAGAAAGATTGCGATGATCGCATTTATTTTTGGCCCACTCCCAATTGTTGTTGGTCTGATTCTTTATTTCGAAGTCCGTTGGGATTTTTTCTTTGCTTTACGCAGTGGCGAAGCAATGGCTGATACCTGTAAGCTAGATTAAACTGCTTTGGAACAATGCCCTTGATCAATATCATCCCGCAATTAATCGTGATCTCCGGTTGGATACATTCGAGCTAAAAAATGACCGTTTTTCCAGAAGCAAATTCCCGAAGTATTTACAATGTGTATGCGATTGGACTTTAGTTTTGATCTATCTACAGAAATTCCTTGGGCCGAATTGGATATCGGTAGGTTTGTCGGTTCTCGATTTTTTAGAACGGTTTCCGCCACCGGACAGATGTCAGTTCTCGGTTGTCCGGTTGTCGGTTTTGGGATTGCCTAAAATTGAAAATATAGCAATCCCAAGTGAGAAAGCTTTCCTAAAAATTAACTCCCCACAGCTAATTTCCACAAATCTTCAAATAGACAGTTGTTGTAGTCGTGAACAAACTTCGTATAGCAAAAATTGAAACAATGTTTTTTCCGCATTGATAAATCACAACTCCTGGAACTCCCATGCCTTGTCACCGATAACAGAAAACTTACACCCTGTGCCACGTACGTGGCGGAACCGCTCTAAACAACCGACAACCGAGACTGAGAACGGCGTCACTGTTAACCGCAACTACTAACAATCTAAACCAGTCAACCGAAACCTTACAAACTACTACCCTCTACTTCCCAGCATCAATTAATAATTCAAAACCGAGAACCGAAAACTGCTCACTGGCCATACCGCCTACCGACCCCTGCCTACTTCCTACTTCCTAACATGTTCGCCCTATCAATACTCTGCGCATCGCTCTCCGTCCATTGCTGCTGAGACGATTCCTCCCGCATAGGTCCAGCGCCTTCAACCGCCAATGGATAAAGCCCTTTGAATCTCAAGGATGCTTGCAAAACTCTCTTTATCTCTAGGAATACGAACAGGAAGAAGAAGTGCCTGCTTTTCTAAACCAATCAATTTGTGCCTCATTGGTAAGGTTATCCTTTCCATCTTTTGCCCAAAGTTTTCAAAGCAAAATGCCTAGACGACTGGAGATAAACTCCGGAAGTACCATCACGCATTTTCTACAGAATTCAAGCCTGGCTGGTATGAAGTATCCAAAAGTGAATCACTTACTTTCGATTCACAATCGCACACATCCGTTGCGCCCCGGAGCTACCTGAGTTTCACCGCCAAGCAACCCAAGCTTTTCTTTTCGATCTCCAGCTATGAAAATGCATCGCTGCGAGTGGGCCGTACTTTTGATTTGTGGAGATCTTCCAACTCCACGCCACGACCATTCCCCGGAGTTGGCAAAACTTACCATCTCTTTCGACTTTTGGCTCATGCCAATTTCACAGACAACTCACAACCGGTGAAGTAGCAGCAGGAATATAAATCCACCAGGGCACATGCAAAAAGCTAAATACTCTCTCGCTGCCTTGCCTTTATAAATCAGCCTGCTGAACCAGAGAATAAGCTGATGGGGGCAGATAAGGTCCACGATCAGTTTCACAGTGATATTGAATTCTGATCAATCAGAGATTGACGATGCCTCGATCCTTACGCCCAAGGCAAAGGGTTTGCTTCTATCAAAATCTTTTTTGTATGAAGCCAAGTTCAAAAATATTCTGGCAGAATGTCCTGGTGGCAAGGATTACTCCTGCCCCATTTGATCTAATCTCAAGCTGTGTTTTTTGACTCCAACCATACGATTTAAGAACTCCAAAATAAAATTCTACGACTTTGTTTCGAAAGTGAATTTTCTCCACCATGATCCAAAATACGATTGGCGGCAAGATTCTGCCACCAACTTCGGAAGCTTATTCGTCCCAAATATGCGGATGCGCGTCCACTAGAATATCCTCTGTGGCCCATGCGCACAAGAATCTCCATGATTCCTTCGAATATCTCCCCGCCCTTTTGATCGGTGGTAAAGCTTACCCATCCGAATAGTCCCTGCTCCGCCCTCCTCACCAAAGCAATAATTGGAATCTGGATTACGATTGGCGCTTATTTAATCCGCAGCTAAGTCACGTCTTCTGTGCTCGGACATCTTTTAACCTCGCTCAACTGAGAATGAGGCTTTACACCTAACTCCAAATTGCTCTCTAAAGTGCTGCAAAAAAAGACTGCCCGGTCCTGCCCCCTACGATAATGATTTGGTCCGCATTTCCAACTTAGCAGATAGCTTGGATTGTAATCAAAAGGAATTGGGGCTTTCCCGAATTAAAAAGTTCAGCCTGGATATTGACTTTTTTTTATTTAAAAAAAATTGGCCCCTTTTTTTTTTTTTTTCCCCCTTTTTTTAAACCTCTGGCATCTATGGAACGCCTAGTTTGCCGGGCAAAAAAGTCTCTACAGTATCAGGGGCAAGTCCCTGCTTTGGTTTTGAGCAGAAACCTTTTGAAATCTGCAGGATATGGTAGGCTTTTCTTCAGGACTAAGCTGAAGGGTAATCTTTTTTTCATGGTAGGTGTTATCCTTAAAAACAGAAAATTTGTGGGGTTACAGATTAGCTCATTCCATACACTACGTTAACCTCTTGGTAATGCTAGTTCAATCGATCTAACAACCTCAACCGTGAGGAGTTCCGAAATAAATTCCAGGGACTATCGTTTTTCAAATGACCTACTAGCTCATTTTTCAGAACTTTATTGACTAATCCCAATGAAAATATCCATTTGGCTTCGTTTTATGGTAAGCAAAAGATGGCAATACCTGGGCGATCTTGATCTTGGATTGTGGAGTGGATTTTACAGTCCCTCAAATCATTTAACAACTCTTCGAAATAATTTTCTCACCTCTCTTAAGCCCGAAAACACAACTTAATGTCAACAGGTCGATTTTTCTTCTTACGCGGAAAGCTGCACATTTTTTTGGCTAAGTCTAAAATCTAATCGGCTCACCCATAACATCAAAAATATAGATTTCGCCGCCTTCTCCCATTATTGCAAGCTTCCGCAATACCAAATTGGCAAGCCTCTGGAATGGTCATAAAATAATCTTGTAATCTCTGGATGAGTTACTGTAATCGGACCACCATTCATGATTTGCTTTTTTGAATAGGGGATTACAAGATCCATTTGAACCCTAAAACATTCCAAATCTGGTAGTGATAAACTTAGTGTGGTACTTTTGTGATTTTTGCTCCAAGTACTCATTCAAGGTTGAACATACATTTCCTGCAGCCCTCTTACTTGCACCCATTACAATTTGTATGGGTTTTTACAGCTTTAATCGGTGGATACAAAAACAAATTATCAAACGCTTTAATGTAAAACTGAATAAGATTCGCCAATATCTAGTGGCCAAGGAACATTACAATGAATTGCTTTCCTCAGGATAATTCTCCATCATCGGCACATGTTTTTGTAGCTGGCGGCATGGAAAACTACTTGAAGGCTTAATATGCTTTAAAAACTTCATGAACACTTTTCCTTATTCCTGACATCTCACCAAACAACTTTAAATGGCACAATGCGAATAATGTTCTTTGAAATTCTTTGCTGTCAACATCATAAAAGACGCGGACTCGGCGATATCAAAAAGTATAAGGCGTTTTTGGTTCGTAATGAGAAATCTGTCTACAAAGCTCAGAACGCGATAGATCCAGCTGCACCGGTCACTAAAATAATTTGACACTGCGATGTCTTTCATGAATTCCGGTTCTCTAAAAGGATTGGATCCTACTCAACAAATCTTCAATCTTAACTTCTCGAATAGCTAACTGCTACTGTCACTTCCTCCATTAATCCCAACTGGTCAACTGGAGGAACTATAGAAACAGATATTTGTAAAATCCTAAGGCATTCGTCAATAATTTTGATTCTTTCGCGACAAGAAAGATCTCTAACTGCTAATGATAGAGTTCAGTGACGCCAAAGCATTAACTAAGCTTTCCAATCTTCCAAGCCCTTTGAATATATCCGCTTTCCATCAATATTACTTTATTTTTTTCCTTTTTCGGAAATCATCATCCAAAAGGCACTGTATTGAATGTGATTTTACTATCTCTTTTTAATGGCCTCCTGAGACAATTATTCCTGCTTCCCCGGCACCAAAATCACACCGTTTTTAAGCTCTTTGACCAGTAATGCCATTCTTCAAATAGACGAAAATTCTTTATACTAATAGTCTTATAAAATATAAGCATGAATAGTGCTGATAAACTAGCAATAATCAAATACAGAAGTAGGAAGTGCTCTTTCCCGCTTAAAAGTTGGGAGGAACTAGTTAAGGCTGCTGTTTAAAGATATAAAAATTCATTTGGTGTTTTCAATTTTCTAATGAAGAATGAGGGGGCAAAAAAAGTGTTGTATTCCTTTTTACCCATTTTGGTAATTTGGTTGAGTACGGTTTGGGCCATTATCTAGACAGCTCTTCATATACATAATCTCTTTTAAATGTACCATTCAAAGGCTCACACATCCATTGGATGTGGAGAATAGGTTGGGGTATTGCAAATCTTCTATATTCGCATGATTTCAGGCTTTTTCTTCAAGATTTTCTCTAATGAATTCTGGCCCATTGTTCGTGTAAGAATTGTAACTGACAATTGCCTGGTAAATTGGTTCCAAAACGGCCTAATTAAACCCTTCTTGGATCCATTAATTCAATCGTCAAACCGCTGCATATGCCTTTACTGCTCATCCAGGACTATTAATTGATCTGTCCAACAATCCATCAGAAAGGCTACCCGAAGCTTTTCCCCATTCCAACATTTAATAGAAGTAATGTCTTCGCTCGCCAAAGGGTGTTTGGAACCTCCCAACTGCTATTATGACCGGTTGTGTGGCCTGCCTGCTCCATCTGGTTCGGTGACGGCTAAATCAGTAATCCTTCTTCTTTCAATATACCGATGCAGCCCATGTACTTGTCACAATTTAAGCCATATCTGCTTTAAATAAGGCTTTACTCTTGGGATTCCAATAAAGTAAGCCTTCTTTGCAGTGATCTCTAGAATAGCACTTTCATTTGTTCACTGAGTTGTTTTCGGCTGTTCTTTTCCCGCTTCTGGGTAGTCCCTTTGGCCTTATAATAAACAGTGGATTTGGGCGACGCCTAGAAATCGTGATGCGTCTATTCAATACTCACTCCAACTCCCTGGATAACGATTCAAATTTCTTGTTTCGTTGTTGATCCATTTCCTAACTGTTTTTTTTTAGGAATTTTAATGTCAAGCGTAGATTCACCGCAGGTGCCTTCTTCGCTCTTCATTTTCCTTTCTAAGCATTTATCTAACTCAGCTTTAGAATGTAGGTCTCCTTGGTTTTTGATGCTCATAATGGCTCCTGATTTAGCGTCCCGATCGCCAGTATATACACTTGACTGGTGATCAACCAACGTGTCGCCGACAATATTCGGCAAGATAAGCCGAAGACTCCAATACTTCAAACAATAAATGCCTTTTGTTGTGAGGTGAGTAGTTTACGAACACCGATGAAAGGCGGAGCATTTTTTAATTAGTTCTTCGATCATATTTGTTCCTAGTTTAGGCAACAAAACCAGTCCAGTTTATTTAAAGCAGTTACGAACAGACCGAGGAGAAAGCTGTCAATTTAATAAATTCCCATGGCAAAAATTGAGAAAAAGGAATAACAAATTAATGACAATTGTTTTGAAAATATTCGAACCATCCCCTAAAAGCAGTTATGGCCCTTACAATCGCCTCATAACTTTCGTGTGTTTTGCATTACGAAAGAAGTCCGCCTACCATAAAAGTAGAAAAAAAAAAAAAAAAAAACTTCCTGCTAATGCACAATCGTTTGTTCGAAAGAGCCAATTCAACAATTGAATCGAACTAACTAGCCAAATATGGTCACAATAAAAAAAATTAATGCATCTAAAAGAAGCTATAATCCATCTAGGAAGGATTCTTGAGCCGTGCTAAAAATTCATCGTAGAAATGTATTCAACAGTTGAAATTTAAATCTTACCTGATACCAATATAGGATCTAATGCAAAATAACTATTATTCCTTTCACATCAATCAAAATCCTTCGTAAACTAAGTGGATTTTTACCAAATCAAAAACCTTTTCGATGGTGCCGAAAGGTACAAAAAACAATAGAATTTAAAAGTTTTGTTTTTAATCATCCAAAAGCTTAAGCTGAATTTTTTTGAAAATGGGAGTAAGTCAGCTTGCAAAAATCAGGCAACACAGGTCAAGCGAAGTGATTCCGCCTCTGAATCGCCCAATAGTGCATGGGCGCTTGCTGGCTTATTCCCTTTTCCCTCTGGATCAACATGGTTATAAGAGTGATGATTCGAATCTTGATATCTAAAGAAATATTGTAAAGATTTTTCATAATAAACTAAAGATCAAGTTCCAAATTTTTTCTCCCATGAAATGGCATTTCTCCCATTAATTTGGCCCAACCCTGTAACACCTGGCTTTACAAGATGCCTTTTTCAATTTGATCCTCAGGTATAACAAATCAAATATTCTTCCAACAAGGTCTGGGTCCAAACCAAGGCTCATATCTCCTTTGGAGGACATTTATTAACTTGGGGAATTTCAAATCCTAGGGAGGAATTTCTAATAAGTTTACCCGAAAGATGTAAGGCGATCTGCAATCACTCCACAAAAGTTTACCATATTAAGTTTCTAGTCTCACTCATGGTCTTAAAATTTTCAGGACAAAAAAGGATTTGATCGTTTTTTTCCCCGGTCGGCTTTGACCAAAAAACGGACTACCCTTGTGGAAAAAATGCTCAAGGACAACATTAAAAGACTATAAATAATCGGTAGATAGTATAATCCAACACATCAAAAAGAAAGCGTCACTCTCCCCCCTTCTTAATCTTCGTTTTTGGTAAAATCACAAAACTCGCTGCTTTAATTAATTCCTCAGATCAATCACTTCGACTATATTTTTCCACCTGCTCATGAAGAGTCAAGTTTTTACTGAACTAGGAGGCAAAGTCCTTTATTGAACATCCGTTCTGAGTTATTGCCTTCCGTAAAAATGGAATCTCTTTTAAAAGACAGGCTGCATATGAAGTGGCTTTCCATAAAAAACCGGCTTTCAATACCTCCTTTTCATCAAAAACTACTTCTGAGTCTATCATTAGTGAATCCAGTGATTTTATCATCGATTAGCAAGGCTGTCAACCAAAAATTAGACTTCGGTTTTCTCTGAATCTCCTGAAAGCTAATCCCTTCAAAGGACCCCAAGTAATTTTTCTGTAATTCGCGTTAAATCTTTCTTCTTTAATTAGCGAACTCATCCAATTGGTTCCAATTGGGCTCGTCCGCGATGAAGCCGCCCAGATTATTCTTTTTATAGTTAAATGCCTATTTCCAAATGTTGGTAATAAGGCAAGTCCTTCTCGAGCCTTGGGTAGAAAGGTGTCCTTGCTCTTATGAATAATAGGGGCCGTATTTGAACTTATCAAAGGCCCCGCCCCCCTGTAGTGGATAATACTTATTATCCATATTAAATGAATAGATTCGCGATATCACCCAAAGCAACCACAACTGACGTCCATTATAACGTGCTTCCTACTGCTTCGGAGGGGCGGCGCGAATCTTCAATTATTGGGATTTGATATTTACTTGATAATTCCGCAGATCGCCTCAATTTTTGGCCGGCATACCGAATAAATGCGCACTAGCACAATTGCCTTGGGTTTCCTGCCTTTGGCTTATTCTACCCCAGAATCGCGTCTTCTAAAGTTCCGGACACAATATTCCAACTACTCCAGACTCACGTTCCCAACAAATATTGGTGTAGGCACCTAAGTAGAGTTATGCGGGTTTGCAGAGGCACAAAAAAGTAAAGGATTGACAGATCACCTCATCACAAGCTTTTCCACTCCCATTATGCCATGGCTAAGTGCAGCGCAGAGGTCCCAAGAGTTCAGAGGCAACTGCTTCATGTGTTTTTCAGCCCGTTTTGAGAGCCTTTTGCTCGAATTTAGTAATGAACGCTCCGAAAGTTGCTATAATGGCCTGAGCGCATTGCTCTTTCTGAATCAATTTTCCTGGCATTACCATTAAAAACAGGGAAAAGATAAAGGAAGAGAGTAAGGCATTTGGGGATTATTATGATACTTATTTTAGGGTCAATAAACATAACTTTTCAGAGCAAACATACCAAACCAATTTTTAAGTTAGAATAATGCAAAAAACCCATGAAAAGGTTGCATTTTTACAAAAAACTCGGAGAATACAGGGCATTAAATTCAAATTTATTCCTGTATTTCTCAAGGCTTTTTCTCCAAATTTTTATTTTCTTCCTTTGACATCCGATAATTTTTTTATTTCTAAAATCCTAGGCTCTTAGCTTACTTTCTTTTTCAAACATATTTAACTGCGAATTTGATTTCAAGTCTTGAACCTAGTAACAGTACTATGGCAGAGAAACTTGGCAAGACTACTGTGGTCCGGAAACACTTTTGAAGGAAAATACCTAACAAAATAAGAATACCTGAACACGGCTTAAATAGAATCGAGAGTCCCTGACTATGCTTCAGCCCCATTCGGAAGCAAAAAATGATGTACGTGGCATTTTGTCCGGAGTCACTTGGCTTGCCCTCTCATTATTCTTCTGGTAGAATTACCGCGAAGCCATGTCATAATAGTTGGGAAGATCATCAATGCGATTGTCCTGCCGAAAAAGACTGGTTCAAACTTCCCAGCCGCCCCATCAGACGCGCTGGCATTATTTTTTCCCATAAAGGCCAATAATCAAGGCTTTCCAAGTAACAAATCCGAGCGGTAAGCGACCCAGTATCCCCATAAAGGATTTTTGCCGGATACCAATTGAAAAACAATAAATGCAAAGAACTCCGCCTAGAGGAAGACAAAGCTCAAAAGCGCAATAACTCTCCAAGCCTTGGGCGGTAACCAAACACCTAAACTGCCAAAGTACTAAAGACGCAGAGGTAGACCGGCAAGACGCATCTAAACCTCAATTAAATTAAAGGCATTGTCAAAAAAGCGAGAAGGACAAAAGGCAGAAAAGCCGTAGCTCACAAAAAAGGTTTAACTCTTCATCCAGAAACCCATGAAGAATCTTAATCCGAAATATCAGAAAGCACTACCACCAAATCACTGCTACTAATTGACCAAGAAAGCTTGTGAGTAGCTTTCAACTCGACCCGATAATAGTCTCGAAGACGGCCACGAAGAACATTATACTGATGGCGCCAATCAAAAATTAGCGGATATCGCGGTAGCGGGAATTGCCAACCCCAGATAGTTAGCGCTAACAAAAGCAGCGAGGTGACAAAAACCGTTCCCTCCCATGGAGGGAATAAATTTTTTATGGATTTTAGCGAACCTCCTGGAAAGGTCTCCAATTTTCATTTTCTGCAGAATAGAATCCAATCGGCGTTACAAAAAATCCACTGAGTATGCAGTGAGTGCTGCGAGTAAAAAATAACATGAGCTGGCTTGTTTAAATCGTAATTTAATGAATTCCACAAATAGTGTGCCATAACTAATGATAATTTTTTATTGGGCAAATTTTGAAACATCATACTACTCAAACTTTAAGTATGAAAAGTATCTTAATACTGGAGCGAAATTCATTTTTTCATTAAAAAAACCCGAAATCTAGCGGTCTTGAAAATAAATTATTCTCCAAGTATTTTCTTTTTTTTTTAATGAGTAGAAACCCTTCACTTGTATCAAAAACTGGGCTTGCAATTACTAACCAAAAGCGGTCTCCAAAAGATACTTCAATCGGGTTCAGCCCCCAGCTCAGCCAATTAGTTGGTTAGAAAAATAGATGTCCTTTACGGTTTCCAATTTTTTCTAACGATGAATTAGGAAACAAACTTAAGTAATTCATCTAAATTTACAATCTAAGTGAAATCAGGCAGGGTCAAACTGCCCCACTGAAACTGCCTATTGCCTATCCTTATTCCAGAAATAAATCAACTCACCTGCGCCAGTATGGAGGGTTAAGGTTTTTTCACCCTTGGGAAAGTCCTGGGTGCTGGTAGGATCCCAGCTGCCACTGATTAGTTTTCTGTGCATGAATAATTTGAAGCTTGGAGCTGACGAGCAGGTTATCAAATTTCTTATCGTAAAGAAATCCGAGCGAGAGATCGATCCAGCGGGTTTGCGTTCGTATTTTGAAGCAGTGCTTTTTGGGTAGTAACGAAAGTCTGGTTATTGGCCAATGCGCTCAAAAAGTAACCCGCATTTTATCTACGCCCATCGACTAGGGGAAATTTTTCTAGGGCTTGGACGTTTGTTAGCCAGTTCGATTCCCTACACCTAGAGGGTTTGGCCATAAATTAACGCGAACCTCTTGGCAGGATATGTGTATGCCAAGATAAGACAACCCTTGTATTCACCAGAAATGGCCTCCGTATCGATAGCATAACTATTTACAGATTCTTGTTGATGGTAATTTTCAAGACCCTAAATTTGAATCGTTTTATTCCAATCAGGGGACCTCAAAAACAATTTTGATTGAATCCCGAAATAAAGGCTCTGGCATGCTCAGGATTTAGGATATACTCCTCTCCAAGTAAATGCATGATCCCTTACTCCTGCCAAAAATTCAAAGTAAGCTCTGACTTAGTTTTTGGGTACTTACAAATGATACCAAAGTACGGGTAATGGTTTTGGTTCACAGCCCATTGGCATCAAAGTCAACGACATTTTCCATTATTTAAAAAAAATTCTTTTTTTGAAATCCTTCAAAAACAGGAAGCCTAGTCATAAAAATGTATTGCCTCGTTCGCATTGTATTGTTGAGAAGTGCCGTAAAAACCAAGAAAAAACCTTTAACCCCCATTTGGGATTATAGGTAAAGGGTAATTGCATTCCAGATATCTGGATCACCGGTAAAAAGGTGGTAAAGAACTGATCATTCCAAGTTTTTGGTCTTGGGAGGGATCCTAAACCAGAGTTTTGAAGGCCTCCCCATAATGCAACTGGTCCTCAAAATTACCTCAAAATGTTTTTGGGCAGGTTTTGGTTGTATTCAGCGTAAGATGAGGAAAGCTTGCGCATTAGTAGAAAAAGTAAAGCGCGCATTCCAAACTGTCCGTCCCCACCAAAATATTCCTGAGTAACTCCTCCTATTTCAAAGGCGCGTACTGAAAGGTAGTTTTGGAATTGCCAGCCAACCAAATACGGTGAATAAACTTTATTCCGGCAAAACGTTCGGGATTATCACCATAATTCCAAAAGAAAAAATTTTACTTCGAATTTGGCGAATTGGTCATCTTGCCTAGGTTTGGTTTCAAAAACCAGAATTTTTTGGGCAATCACAATTTCAGGCGCCGAAAAGTAAAAATTTGATTGAATTATAATTAGCCTGAATCCCCTGAAAATATAGGGTTTGGAGTCCAGGGTTAGGAAATCATTCGCGTAATACCGCCCAGCCATAAAGGACGGCTTTGTTAAAACGCGCGTGTGGTATTAACTAAGGCAAAAGGTCCAACTTCCAAATCCTAATTCCAAAATCAAACCCAAACTGTAAAGGATCCTGATATTCCATAGAGCGAATCCAGTGGAAGATTGGGTCCGGACCAAAGAAAGAAGAGTTAATCCCAAGAGAAATCAAGGCTGACTACGCCTAGCTAATTCTTCAAGTACTGGAATGTTTTGTAGTGAAAGAAGACTGTGCAAAACAAAGGCTCGCAAATGCTTAAAAAATTAAAAAAAGAAAAAGTAGGCTAGTTCTGCAATTAAATCATCCAAGTTTATAAAATTCGTCTTTTTCGAAATCTCAAATCATCAATTTTTAGACTCCTCTACTGAACAGTTAGAAAAAAATCATCATTGACGCAATCAACTGTCTTTGATTTTGGAATCCATTTGGCATAGCCTCTTGGAACAAGCAAAACATTCAGGAATTTTTGAAATCCAAGGTAAAACTCATACACCTCACTAGCAATTCTATTTATCAAAATCAGCTAATGCCTACCAACCAACCTTTGTAATCGCTGAATCGGTATGATCGATCATTTCTATTTTGTGAGCCTGCCAAAGACTCGTATTTGATCCCGATGCATTCCAAAACCAATAGATAAAAACCCGCTTGAAACTAGACAAATCAAATTCATGCATACCGCAACTCCGCCTCTTAGGTTCTATAAAACAGTAATAGGGATGAGAAGCGGTTCAGTCAAAAAGTGATTTTGGGATAATTTTCTTAAATTTTTTTCTCTGTCCCGAACGATTTTGGGTTAACAGTATCTTGAGCCGCCTTACTCAATCTCGTCCAAATCAATTAGTTAAAGAGCATCATTTTCTTTGAATTTTGAACCAATCATATCTTATATCATTGGAATCCGCACTTGAATCCAGATGAAAATCAACGTAGAAGGTTTGGCAACCTCTCCTTTCCATTACCGCAAAAATAAGGTTTCTTGTACTTGAAGGTTATGTTTATAGAAACTTACTCGCGGGATAAATAATCTCGTAAATCGGCCACATCAACGCAACGAAATTACTAAACACATCACTTGCTTTCAAAGTAGTCAAGGCAATTTCATTTAGTGGTTTTCTTTCTATAGAAATTTCACGGTTAGGAAATTTCTTCTTCTTTGAACAAGATTTTTAAATCCTCTAAACTTTGAACCATCAACCATAAGATATTTAAATATGCCTTCTGGAAAATCTTTACAGGCCTTTTTTGAAACCTAGTAGCAACCGGTGATTGAAGGTTTTGAACTTACTATATTTCCGGCAAATGTGAAAATTGGATTTGGGCCTGGCAAGGTGAATCTTATTTGTAGGCTAAGTCAGTTTATAATGGACCAATTTGGGAATCTCTCTCCATGATATTATTTTCTCCGTTTTCAAATAAGTGTTTAATTTTGGAGAAAATCCTTTACAGGAAAACCGGATTTGTCCGTTTAGCTATTGTAAATAATTTTAAGCAAGAGATTTAATCCTAATCCAATAATTCTATTTGGCTAATCATATGCATAAACGGTAATCAGGCCCCAATCCTGAGTCCAAATGGTCAATATTCTTATTATACCAGCTTTTTAATCAAAACGCCCAGGCAAAGCACTGTTTAATGGACCTGTCCTGGTAAAACAAAGATTTTATGCAAGCTTTCTCCCAATAAAAAGTCCCTGCAATTGAAGTAAAAATAGCAAATGAAAGAATAGAGTGGTTTCAGATTTTAATCACCCTTAACTTTTTTTGATACCTGGTATTACCAACATACTCTATGACACGGGAATTTCTTCAAGTTATGTTTTTTTCGTATATTCTTTGTTTTTATAACCTGGAAAAGTCTTAACCTACTGGATAAGAAGGAGTTCGTGTAAGAAACTTCACTATGAGTAGGCCATTCTTCTTCCAATGTCTTAGCTAATCGTTTGATGATAAATTCCTCAGGGAAGAACGCTTCCCAATAATCAAAACGCTCTTATCTTGGCATTTGGATAAATAAGACGAGTAAAGTGACTTCTTCTCAGACATAAAAGTCTTTCATTTTCCCTCAATTCATTATCTCATAGGAAGGTAATAGAAAAATCAACATCTTCTTTTTTTCACTCTCAGGCTTTTATCTACACTTTTTTCCTTCACTGAATTAATCTTAACCCCCTTATCAGAGGTTTTATTGAATGGCACTTCAAAAGATCAAACTTGGAAATAGCCTCACCATTAGTCACATGATAAAGCCGCTGAGATTTCACGAATTGCTCTTCTAATGAACTTTACTCAACTCAGTAGTAGTGGACTCCTCCCAAAATACTTTTTGTAAATCCATTAACTTCTCCATTTTTGGTTCATAAACAATGGAACAATCCTTCCCCGTTATTCTTTATCTCTGGGGCCTATTATTGAGGTTCTCACGTGAAGGTGCTTTTCTGAAAAATCCTCTCCCAATCCTATTGCTCTTCCATAACATTCATACCGCATCTCGGAATACTGACTCTACATACCACCCTTCTTACCGGAAAAGAGCAATCAGTCCGAGATGTGAAAATCACTTTTGCATCAAATCTTTGTCAGCAACAACTTCAACCAAGTGTGGGAAGTAAAGCGTTTAATTAATATCGAGTTTTTAGGAATTTTGACTTGGAGCCTTGTATTAAAATCCCAATAACATTTAGTAAAGATATCAGGCTTTTAATTCCAATTGACTGATTCCTTCAAGTTTGGTAAAATCTGTAATGTCACAGAGGATTTGTTTCGGCTCTCACTTATTTCTAAAAGAAAGATCAAACTTTCAAACTCATTTGATTTCTTTAAATTAAAAAATACTGAATGTAGCCGCAGCATTTCCGGTTGATCCTAAATATTAATGGGATTTTTCTTCATTATTTATTCCAGGTAACTTTATAACGATAAGACGGTAATAGCTCTGAATAGCTCTAATTACTCGGGTATGAACAATTTGTTACTTGAATGATTGCCAAAGGAAGGTGTGCCTGTCCAGTTTCATGTAATTCTTGGGCGATTGAAATAGTTGACGCATACTTTCAGTGCTAATTCCGCTAATACAATCGTTCCCATGCCAATCGATTGCCTTCTGGTCCTATTCGGTGCTGGTTCGGATACCTTACCGCAGGGAAAATCCATGCATTGCCGATTTCTTCCGAGATTGTTCCTGAATCTGACAGCACTACAAAAGCTTCTTCTGCAATTTCACATAATCAAAGAAACCAAGCGGCTCAATATTTTCTGAATTCAATTCATGAAATTTTGATTCCACTAGCTTTGAATTTTAATTTCTAGTTCTAGGATGTGTAACTGAAATATGATTGGCATCTGGTATTTTTCAAGCCACTGCATTTAGGGCCTCAGACAAAATGTTGAAATGAATCTTTCAAATCAATATTTTTCTTCTCGATGCGCACTCCCCTAACCAGGTACTTCTTAGACTCTAAAATTCCTAATTTTTTTGAACCACAGTAGAAATCCATTATTTCAAGACATATATTTAATCTAAAACCTCCTTTCACACGGAGAGGCCTGGATCACAAAACATAGTCTTTACGGAATCCTTCACTGAGTAGATACCCTTCCTACTTTCTCTGTGTGTGTTTAAGTTAATGTCTGAGATATGGATTCAGAGATTTTTTTCGATTTATTTCTTCAGGCACATTCTGATCAAAGCCAGCGATTTCGCTTCCATATGGAAAATTGGATTTTCAAGGCGCTTGGCTGCAAATAGTACATAACACACCTAATTTTGTATCCTCCCAACACCAAGTAAAGCATCAGGCTTAATCCCAGCCAATAACTCATATGAATTGGCTATAAGTTCCTATTGTCTCTGCCACAGAATGCTTACCTCTAATTCAAAATAATGATGCTGGTTTCTTTCTCAACGTGTAGGGAAGAGAAAGGA